>ERZ773072.1842-NODE-1842-length-10267-cov-4.886800_pt1 | contig 10267 bp, 7 predicted proteins | sample MGYA00580617_ERZ773072 | MGnify/ENA primary metagenome ERZ773072 (study PRJEB29015, sample SAMEA2737970) | human oral metagenome | biome: human oral; feature: human-associated habitat; material: dental | place: China | collected 2122 ... | reverse complement strand
GGTTCAGGAAAAGGGTTCGTGGCCGCATCTGGGAGAACTCCTTCTCCCCGATCATGTTGGCGTTCGAGGCTCTACCATCTACGTGCAGCGTGATGGTCTCACAGCGTTCGAACAACTCTTGCAGGCTGTACACGCGCGTCGCGTTTCCCAGTGCCAGGCGATCCACGATGTCGTAGAAGTAAACCCTCATACCGAGACCTTCGGCCAGCACCGACAGCTGAGACCCGATGTTGCCGTAGCCGACGATTCCGAGGGTCCTGCCACGTACCTCATGAGAACCCGTCGCCGATTTTTCCCAGATGCCCGCGTGCATGCTGGCGTTCCTGTCCCCCAAACGCCGAGCCATGGTGATGATCTCACCGAGGGCCAGTTCCACCACGGAGCGCGTGTTGGAGTAGGGGGCGTTGAACACGGCAACCCCCGTGGCTGCGGCAGCCGGAAGATCGATCTGGTTCGTCCCGATGCAGAAAGCACCGACCGCGACCAACTGTGGATGAGCTTTCAATACCCGCTCGGTGATGTATGTCCGGGAGCGAATGCCGAGAAGCTCAACACCGTCGAGGGCATCGATCAGTTCGGCTTCATCGAGTGCGCTGGAACGCACTTCGACCTCGTGGCCGCGGCTCTCAAGCGCACGGACGGCCTCGGAATGGATGTTCTCTAGAAGCAGGACCTTCACGGCAGGTCATGTTACAACCGAGTCTCACGGTCACAAGGACAGAGTGGCCTCCAGTAGTCTCTGCGTGTACTTGTGTTGCGGTTCCTTGAAGACTTTCTCCACAGGACCTTCCTCAACGACTTGCCCGCCATCCACCACCACGACCCGTTCGCACAGATGCCGCACGACGGCCAGATCGTGGCTGACGAACAACATCGCGAGATTTCTTTCCCGAACGGCTTCCACGAGCAGATTCAGCACCTGGGCGCGAACGGAGACGTCGAGAGCGGAGACGGGTTCATCGGCGATCAGCAGGTCCGGCGAGCTCACAAGGGCCCGGGCAATGGCGACCCGCTGGCGTTGTCCCCCGGACAGTTCGTGAGGAAACCGCTCCAGCATCGCAACGTCCAGCCCAACTCCCCTGATGGCTTCCGCCACGACGTTTTCCCTTCCTTTCTGGGCTTTCAGCCACGGCGAACGAAGTGGCTCGGCAACGATTTCCCGTAGTTTCATACGCGGGTTCAAGGATGCGTTCGGATCCTGAGAGACCAGGGACACCCTGCTCCGAACATCGGCGAGGTCCTTGTCGGACAGCCCATCGATCCGGCGACCCTCGAAACGTACCTCGCCTGCTGTCGGACGGATCAGGCCCAGCAGGGTCCTCAACATGGTGGTTTTGCCTGACCCGGAACCGCCGACCAGCCCCACCCGCTCCCCCGCGAAGAGGGCCACGCTCACCTTGTGGAGGGCCTGGAAGGTTCTGCGGCCGCGGCGGAAGATCACATCGACGCCGTCCAGTTCGAGCAGCGCATTCATTTCTCCACCCCCTGCCAGTAATCGGCCACTGTCGGGAGTCGCTCCCCAGGAGCCACGTCGGACAATCGCGCGGAGGCAACCAGGCCATGGGTGTAGGGATGCTGCGGCGAACCGATCACTTCTTCGATGGGACCGTGCTCAACGATCCTCCCGTCGAGAACAACCATCACTCGTTGGCAGACCTGCCGCACCACCGCCAGATCGTGGCTGACGAACAGCGCGGCCCGGCCTGCGAACTCAGCATCGAGCAGATCGAGAATCTGTTTCTGCACGATCACATCGAGCGCGGTGGTCGGTTCATCGCAGATCACCAGGTCCGGCCGGTTGGCCAGGGCCATGGCGATCAGGGCGCGTTGCCGCTGCCCGCCGGACAGCTGATGTGGGAAGGAATCTGCGATACGTTCAGGATCCGGCAGCCCTACACGCTCCAGCCATTCCAGGACGAGGGCTCGGATTCCTCCCCTGCGTTCGCCGTGGTGCAGGGCCACCACCTCACCAACTTGACGGCCGACCCGCATGGTCGGATCCAGCGCCGTCATGGGTTCTTGAAATACCATCGAAACCGCGTCTCCACGCAGTTTCCGAAGCTCCTTCTCGGGGCGTCCCACGAGTTCTCTGCCTGCCAACCGGATCGACCCGCTGACCTGAGCGTTCTCGGGAAGCAATCCCATGATGGACAGCGCTATCACGGTTTTCCCGGAACCAGACTGCCCGATTATGCCGAGACGATCCCGATCCCCGAGGGCGAACGAGACCCCGTCGACCGCCACCTTCCGACGCCGTCCGAAGGTGACCCGCAAATCCTCGATCTCCAGAAGATTCACGTCAGCTCCCGCAGCTTGGGGTCGAGAAGATCACGAAGGCCGTCTCCGAGCAGGTTGCACCCCATGGTCGCCGCAGCTATGGCCAATCCGGGCCACAAGGCGATCACAGGGGCCACGAAGATCTCCTTCTGCGCCTCCTGCAGCATCCGTCCCCACGTCGGTACGTCCGTTCCCGACCCCAGTCCCAGATAGGAAAGCCCAGATTCCGCAAGGATGGCGATTCCGACGCTGACGCTGGCCTGCACGCCCAGCACCGGGGCGATATTGGGCAGCACGTGCCTGAGCGCGATCTGCCTGCGCGGAGTACCGGACAGCCGGGCGGCCTCGACGAAGGCCAGCCCCATCACCTGGATGGTCGCGGCGCGGGCGATCCGCACGAATGCCGGGATCGCCGACAAGGCTATGGCCATCAAGGCGGTCCACACGGATCCGCCGAGCGCAGCCGCGAAAAGGATGGCCAGCAACAGGGCGGGGAAACCGTAGAGTACATCGGCTCCCCGGGCGATCAGGGCAGCTCCCCAGCCGCGCGACATCCCCGCGATCATTCCGGCGGGGATGCCGATCAGGGCGGCTCCGGCCACCGACCCCAGCCCGACCAGGAGCACCAGCTTCGCCCCGGCGACAAGACGGCTGGCGATGTCAAAACCGCCGCCGTCAGTACCAAGCCAATGTGCTGCAGATGGCATTTCACGGATGCTGCCGGTGACGGTCACCGGATCGTAAGGGGTCCAGAACGTCCCCACCAGGGCGAGCAGAAACACGAAAGCAAGCAGCAGTGTCCCAAAAACCAGATTCGAGCGACGCATCATGACGTCGCCCCCGTTTCCCTAAGCCTCGGATCGATCGCTTGGTACACCACATCCACCACGAAATTGATCACAAGAACCGCCCATACGAGAATCAGGATGATCCCTTGGACCAGCACCAGATCACGTTGAGAAACCGCCAGCAACAGCCGTGACCCCAATCCTTGGATGGCGAACACCTGTTCGATGATGATCGCCCCCACCAACAATGTGGCCACTTGAAGTCCGATGACGGTGAGAAGCGATATCGCAATGTTTCGGGTCCCGTGACGGAACAGCGCTCCCAGCCTGGACCACCCGACCGCACGGGCGGTCCGAAACCAGTCCTCACTGATCACCTCGATTACGGCACTTCGAACATACCTCGCCAGCAGGCTGCCCTGAACAAGCGCCAAGGAGGCCACGGGAAGCACCAGATGCGTTGCCCACCCAACCGGGTCACGACTCAAGGGGACATATCCCCCGGCAGGCAGCCATCGAAGATTCACCGCAAAAAAGATGACCAGCCACATACCGGCCCAAAAAGCAGGAATTGACAAACCTATCTGGGAGAGCATGGAAGCAACGAACCCGCTCGCATGTCGTCGCCTCAGGGCCGCGAACGAACCGAGCGGAACCGCAATCAACAGTGCAAAAAACATTCCAAGAGCCACCAGCCAAACGGAAACACCGAGTCGCGAAAGAATCTCTTCCAGAACACTGCGCCCACCGACGAAGGTGGTGCCGAAGTCGCCGCCCAAGATCCCACCGATCCATTCGACGTACCGAAGCAGCAACGGACGGTTCAACCCATGTCGTTCCTCGAACGCGGCGATCTCCCCGGCACTCGCTTGAGTGCCGAGCACCACGTTGGCGATGCTCCCGGGCAGCGCGTTGGTGACCAGGAATATCAGGAGCGAGGCCACCAGCAGACTCACCACTAGACCGAGCAACCGTCGGCCGAGGTCTCTCCGAAACACCTCAGCGGCTGGTTGCTACGTGGGTCATGTCGAAAGACAGACCCGTGGTGTTCGTCGATATCCCCGAGATCTCGGTCGTGGTGATGACCAGATTGGGGAGCAGGAACAACCAGTCGGCTGCCGCGTCATCCGCCAGCACCTTGGCTGCTTGTCTCAAAGTAGTCTCCTGTTCCTCCTCGGTTGCAGAACTATCCGCTTTGCTGATCAACTCAGCGAACTGAGAATTGTTGTACTGCCAGTAATAATTCGGGTTGGCGAACTGGGAAATATCCCAAGGCTCGACATGAGCCACGACTGTCATGTCATAGTCATGTTGACTATAAACCTGTTTCAGCCAAGTGGAGAAGTCCAGTTCGTCAATGCTCACATCAATGCCGACCTCACGCAACTGAGCTGCAACAAGTTTTGCGACAGGAGGACCATACGGCAGGGTTGGCACCCTCAAACGCAACGTCAGGCCGCTGGCGTAACCAGCCTCCTCGAGAAGTTGCTTCGCCTTGGCAGGATCGTGCGGATAGGTGTTGGAGAGGTCTTCGTACCACGGGTCGGTTGGGGGAACCATGGAGCCGATCAGCGTGCCCTTTCCACCCCAGGCGCTATCCAGGATGGCCTTGCGGTCAATGGCGTGGTTGATGGCCTGCCTGACCTTGAGATTGGAGAGAGCGGGATTGCTGTGGTTGAACCCAAGTACCACTTCTCCGTTCGTGGTACCCTCGAGCACCTTGAAGCGGGAGGCGTCGGAGAATTGCCCCACCGACTGCGGTACCGTCAGATTGGAAACGATGTCCAATTCCCCCGAAAGCATGGCCGCGACCATCGAGTTCGCGTCGGAATAGTACCTGAAGTTCACCTCGTCCACACGCGGCCCGGTCCCCCAGTATTCCTTGTTTCGCACCAATGAAACCATGGAACCGATGTCATGACGCGAGAAAACATAGGGGCCGGAACCGGCAGGTTGCTCGCTCAGGTTCTGCCCGGAGGAAAGATCGTAGATGATCCCGGCCGTGGACGTGATGTCGTAGAGCCAACGTCGGCTGGGACCAGTTAGGGAAACCTCCACCGTGTGCTCATCGACAGCGCGCATCTCCTTGACGTGACTCATCTGTTTCTTGAGCACCTCAGTTGTGCTCTCACCATCCCGCGTGCGTTCGAAGGAAGCGATGACCGCAGCCGCATCGACCGGCTTCCCAGAAGCGAAGGTGGCATTGGGTTCCAGCTTGAAGGTATAGACGCTGCCATCGGAACTGACACTCCAGGAACGAGCCAACAGTGGCTTGATCTCACCATTCTCATCGATGCGCACCAGCGTCTCGTAGACGTTGTACAGCAGCGCGAACGGCGTACCTGCTCCCGTGTCAGTGGCCGGATCCATGCCCGTGGGTTCGGTTGTTGCCCCAACGTTGAGGACGATGGGCCTCGACCCTGCCCCGCTGGGCCCACCGCAGGCCACCAACGTCAGGCTGATTCCTAGCAACATGACCAGCAGGGCCGTCAGGCGGCGGAAGGGCCGGTTGGTTCTCATGTCTACGTTTTCTCCCGTGATGGACGGCGATGAAGACCTCGGCAATCCTAACCCGCTTCCCCCCCTCAAACGTTAATGCTGCGCCGCCCAACTGATTTGGCGTTTCCTCGCACCCGGTGTACAGTTGATCAAGCACCGCGGGGTGGAGCAGTTCGGTAGCTCGCCGGGCTCATAACCCGGAGGCCACAGGTTCAAATCCTGTCCCCGCTACCACGTTCGGTTCGTCCGAACAGTTCGGCCCGAGAGGTCTTTGAACCAAGGGTACGACATCAAAGGCGTCGGGATTCTCCTCCCGGCGCCTTTCTCGTGCTCCGACCCGCGGTTGACGCCCTTCCCCCGGTCGCCCATCGACCGCAGCAATCCGGTCCGAACGAGCCAGCAAAGCCACACGCCCCCGCCCACGCCTCCGGCTAGGCGAGCACGACGAGGAACCACCGCGCCCTGAGGGCGTCGCACCGATGCACAACAGCAAGAAGCCCCCATCCTCAGGAATTTCTCAGCTATCACTCACCTCGCATGCAGCCCAAACCTCAACCAACCTATGAGTTTCCTGTGAAAATTTTCAGCAAAACCCGTAGTCAAAGCAATTTAAACGCTCAATCTTTCGGCGACGGTCCACACAACCCTGAAGCAAACTTGAACTTAATCTGAGAATCCCTCAGGATTGATGGCATCTTCCAACCGAAAGGACCGACCATGGGATTCCTGAAGCCCACTCAGCCTCGTCGTGGCTGCGCAGCCTTTGGTCCGGGAGCCATCCCGCGCCGAGCCCTCCCGACTCCACCCGCTCCTTGGCGTCGCCCGCTCGCCGCGTTGGTGTTGGCAGGAAGCATAGGAACGATGGGCATGGCGTCCCAGAGCGCGGCTGCCGCCGAGATCAACCCGTCCGCAGGGCATCATGACGCCGTTGCCGACAAGTCCGGTGAGCAGGGATCAGCCTCTGCCAAATCCACGGGTCGGGACAACCAGAAGTCCGGCTCCGACCAAGCTGCGAGCCCGAAGCGCGCCACCACCAGCGATCACGAGGGCAATGTGCAGTCCGCCCCTCGACGCGCGTATTCCGAATCCGCTCAGGCGTCCTCCGATGGTGACAAGAGCGTCAGCAGCTACTCCTCATACAACCGCAAGAGCTCGAACTCAACCAACAAGAAGAGCAGCTACAACAGCAAGATCTCCACCACCAAGAAGTCGAGCTCCACCAACAAGAAATACAGCAGCTCCTCCAAGAAGAGCTACGGATCCACCAGCAGCAAGAAACGATCCGGATACTCCAAGAACTCCTACAACGGCGGCACCCGCTCGGGAAACTACTCCTACACGAGGAGCAGTTCTGGGCCGAGCAGCTCCTCCAGCTCATCATCCACCAGCTCCGCCACCAGCAGTGACGCAGCCGCCCCCAGCAGCAGCACCACGACCGCCAATGGGGCAGCAGCGCCCCTGGCAAAAGGAAGCTACCGGATCGGTGCAGCCTTCGGAGCCACTGGAAGCTGGTCTCGATACCACACTGGTCAGGACTTCGCCGCTAGTAGCGGCACCCCCGTCTACGCCGTGACCTCCGGCACCGTCATCAGCGGGAATGTCGGTTCCTGGGCCGGCAACTACGTCGTCATCCGCGCAGCCGATGGGTCTTCGACCCTGTACGCGCACATGAGCGGTACTGACGTGAAAGTGGGCCAGCAGGTCACCGCCGGACAGAAGATCGGGAACGTGGGCAGCACAGGACGCAGCTTCGGCGCCCACCTGCACTTCGAGTACTACCCCTCCGGGGTCACCCCGGGCGATGTGTACTCCGCCACGAACCCGATGAGCTACCTCCGATCGATCGGGATTTCCATGTGAGACTTCTTCTCCTCTCCCCCTCCTCAAGCTGCGCGGCGCCGGGTTTCTACTCGGCGCCGCGCAGTCTCAGCAACGCGTTGACGGCGATGTCCAAGTTCTTCGTGCGCCAGAACCCCGGAAGGGAGCTGGTCAGAAATCCCCCGTAACGGGCCCTGACGACCCGGGGGTCGAGAATCGCGACCACACCACGGTCGTCCTCGCGCCGAATCAGCCGGCCGGTCCCCTGCGCCAGCAACAACGCCGCGTGGGTGGCGGCCACCGCCATGAAACCGTTGCCTCCCGCATCGTCCACGGCCTTCTTGCGCGCCTGCATCAACGGGTCGTCGGGCCGGGGAAAGGGAATCTTGTCGATGATGACCAGTTGACAGGTCTCCCCGGGAACATCGACGCCCTGCCACAGGGACATGGTGCCGAACAGACTCGTGGCCGGTCTCTCCCTGAAGTTTCGTTGAAGCTCGGAAAGCTGCGCATCCCCTTGGCACAGGAACTCCAACTCCGGCAACGCCCGGCGGCAGTGCGCCACCGCCTGTTCGGCGTTCCTGCGCGAGGCGAACAATCCGAGGGTGCGTCCACCGGCCGCCCAGACGAGCTGCGCGATCTCGGCCAGCACGGCGTCCGTGAGCCCGTCCCTACCGGGTGGGGGCAAAGAGGCGGCGGCATAAAGGATCCCCTGCTTGGCGTAGTCGAAGGGAGACCCCACGTCGACCCCCCGCCAGTTGACGTCATCCCCGTTTCCTTCCGTGTCACCGCTCAGTTCGTCGGCGGGGTTCAGCCCAATGCTGGTGGCGAAGACCCGGAAATCACCCCCCAGTGTGAGGGTCGCGGAGGTGAGCACGGTGGTTGCCCGCCCGAAAACCTGTTCCCGCAGCAGCCCCGCCACCGATAGCGGGGCGACGTGGGCCATCTCCCCCGCCTGCTCCGAGCGGCTCACCCACACCACGTCCTGATCTGCCAGCCGCGCTATTCGTTCGGAGATGTCGAAGACTTCGCCCAGGGCCCCGGCGGCTTGGGAACGTTCGGGGTTGTCCCTGTCCTTCCCCAATTCGCTGATCGCCCGGCGCGAGACGTCGCGAAGTCCGGCGCAGGCCACCGGCAACAGCGCATCGACCCCGGTGATGCGCTCCGTGGGGCTGTCGGCCAGGGCATCGCGCAGTTCTTCGACCGCATCCAGCAGGTCACCGCCCAGATCATCCCCCAGCCAGGCCAGGCAACGTCTCACCACCCGTTCCGCAGCTCCCGCTCCCAGATCCCCGGTAGCGGCCGTGGTGAGGCGGCCCGTCAGTTCGTGGGCCTCGTCGATGATCAACGCATCGTGCTCTGGAAGCGCCGTGCCGCCGTGCATGGCGTTGATCGCCACCAGGGCATGGTTGGTGACGATCAGGTCCGCTTCGCGAGCCGACTCCCGTGACCTCTCGACGAAACACTCCGCCCCGAAGGGACATCGGGAGACGCCCGGGCATTCCCGGGTAGGAATCGAAACCTGCTGCCAGGCCGCGGCAGTGTGGGTCGGGGCGTCATCACGATCCCCGGCGCCGCCCGCGAGGAGCTGCTCCTCCACCCATTCACGCAGCGCCAACACCTCAACCCCGAGCTTCGAGGGGGACCCGGAGCTGCGGGACTTGCTCAGTTCGGCCGCCCCCAGGAGAGTTCCCTGACCGCCGTCCGTCACCTTGTCGCGGGCGCGAAACAGGCAGGCGTAGTTGTTGCGTCCCTTCAGCACGCAGGCCCGGGGCCGTTTTCCCGTCACATGCTCGGCAGCGTCCAGGGCAGCGGGAATGTCGGAGCCTGCGAGCTGGGACTGGAGAGCCAGGGTGGCCGTCGCGACCACGATGATCTCGTCGTGCTCCACGATCCGCGCCAGCGCCGGTGCCAGGTAGCCGAGGGACTTGCCGGTTCCGGTTCCCGCCTGAACCAGCAGGTGGGTGCCACCCTCCAAGGACTCCGCGACGGCCGCCACCATCGCCGCCTGGCCGGGTCTTTCGCCCCCACCGATCCCGGAGACCGCCCGTTCCAGGATCCGTTCCGCGAGGTCAGACACCGTATTCGCCCAGCTCCTCCGCCAGGCCGGGATGGACGCGCGCACGCACCCTGGTGCCCTCGCCGGTGTGCTCCAGCGTCTCAATGGTTCCCGTCCGGTGGATGCGGTCCATGAGGTCACCACGACTGTACGGAATGAGCGTCTCGACCCACACCTCCGGGCTCGGCAGGCGGGCCTCCACCGCGTCAGCCAATTCCTCCAGACCGTGTCCCGTGCGGGCGGAGACCACCACGCAGCCGGGATGCCCGGCCCGCAGGGCCAGCAGTGTGGTCTCATCGGCACGATCCGCCTTGTTGCAGACCAGCAGCTCCGGCACATCGCTGGCGCCGATCTCGGCGAGCACCTGGCGCACCGCCGCGATCTGCCCCTCGGGGTCCGGGTCCGAGGCGTCGACCACGTGGAGAAGGAGGTCAGCGGTGGTGGATTCCTCCAGGGTGGAACGGAATGCCTCCACCAGGTCGTGGGGAAGGTGCCGGACGAATCCCACGGTGTCGGTCAGCGTGAACACCCTCCCGTCCCGGGTTTCGGTGCGGCGGGTGGTGGGATCCAGGGTGGCGAACAGCGCGTCCTCCACGAGTACACCAGCGCCCGTCAACCGGTTCAGCAGAGAGGACTTGCCCGCGTTGGTGTAGCCGACGATCGCCACGCTGGGCACCCGGTTCCTGCGGCGCTCGGCGCGTTTGCCCTCCCGGGTGACGTCCATCTCGCGGAGCCTACGGCGAAGCTGCGCGATCCGGTGGTGGATGCGGCGCCGATCCGTTTCGAGTTTCGTTTCGCCAGGCCCACGGCCGCCGATGCCCGCGCC
>ERZ773072.1840-NODE-1840-length-10267-cov-27.375539_pt1 | contig 10267 bp, 11 predicted proteins | sample MGYA00580617_ERZ773072 | MGnify/ENA primary metagenome ERZ773072 (study PRJEB29015, sample SAMEA2737970) | human oral metagenome | biome: human oral; feature: human-associated habitat; material: dental | place: China | collected 2122 ... | reverse complement strand
GCGTGCCCGCAAGCAATAGGTGTTCCGTCCAACGCCATAACTCAGACATGCGCTACGAGAACCCCCTCTACCTCGCCGAGGAGGCCGCCGCCCTGGACCTGATCGCGGATGGGCGCACCGCCCTCGACGCTCATCAAGCAGCTGAGCCAGGACCGCGCCCTCGCGGAAGCCGATACCCTCCTCCTGACGATCCCCAACCAGCTCGGATTCGAGGAAAACTGGTCGATCATCCGCAACTTCGCGGAGTACGTGGCCCCCGCGCTCGGATGGGAGCCGGCGCGTCCGGGCGCCCTCCCGACGGGCTACGACATTGACGAGGTCGTAGCCGACTAGCCGGTCCCGTGCGGTTGGGCGACTGGGGGTAGGCGACTCGTTCATCGGATTGTCCCGGCGGAGATCGGGATAGAGGTGTCAAGAGTCGATTAGTGTCTCGGCATCAAGCCGGGGTGGGAGCATTGGGAGGCCCCGCCCCGGTTTCACTTTTTGTGTGTGCTGGCCTACACTAATTGGACAGTATCCACGCAAGACGACGAGGTCTCTTCGTAATGGCTCGACGCTCCAAGGGTGCGGTGTCAATCAACCCGCGCTCCGCTCAGAACATGTCCACCCGGCCGGCTGATTTCTCCAAGAAAAAGCAGAAGGTAAGCCCGGTCAAGGCTTTCGGCGCCATCGGTGCGTTGGTCTGCATCGTGGCATCCCTGTTTATTCAGCTCCCAGGCCTGGATGTGTCAGGCACTCGCATGTTCGGTATTTTCCTGGCGGCAATCCTGCTGTGGGTGACGGAAGCGGTGCCCCTGGCGGGCACGGCGGTCCTCGTCATTTTCCTGGAAGTCCTCTTCATCTCAGACCACGCGCTGCTGAGCGTGGGTGAGGGAGCCCCGGCGTACACGAAGTTCTTCGGTGCCCTGGCCAACCCGGTCATCATCCTGTTCCTGGGCGGCTTCATGGTCGCCGACGGCGCCGCGAAGTACAAGCTGGATCGTGCCCTGTCGGCCGTCCTCCTCAAGCCCTTCATGGGCAAGCCGCGCCTGACCGTCATGGGCGTCATGCTGATCACCGCGATCATGAGTATGTTCATGTCGAACACGGCGACCACGGCGACGATGTTCGCCGTCATGATGCCCGTCATCATGGCCCTGCCCGAAGGCAAGGCGCGTACCGGCATCGCCCTGTCGATCCCGGTGGCCGCCAACGTCGGCGGCATGGGCACTCCCGTCGGCACGCCCCCCAACGCGATTGCCCTGGGCGCACTGGAGAACGCGGGTGTGAAGGTGACCTTCCTGCAGTGGATGCTCGCCGCCGTGCCGCTCATGCTGGTGCTCCTGGCCCTGTCGTGGGCGTTCATCGCGTGGCGCTACATCCCCACCGACGCCACGTTCAACATCGACACGTCGGCGCGCTTCGAGAAGTCACGCAGCGCGATCATCTTCTACTCGGTCGCGGGAGCGACGATCCTCCTGTGGATGACGGAGTCGCTGCACCACATTTCCGCCAACGTCGTGGGCTTCCTGCCGGTCGTGGTTCTCCTGATGACGAAGGTGATGAGCGGCGACGACCTGCGCGCCTTGGACTGGCCGGTGCTGTGGCTGGTCGCCGGTGGTATCGCCCTGGGTTCGGGGGTGGCCGCCACCGGCCTTGATAAGTGGATGCTCGGCTCGATCCAGTGGGCCTCGATCCCCGGAATGCTCCTGATCTTCGTCCTGGCCCTCGTGGGTTGGGTGACCTCGAACGTCATCTCGCACTCGGCCTCGGCGAACCTGCTGATCCCGATGGGCATGGGCCTGGCGACCACGGTGTCTACGAGCGCCGCGGAGATCGCCATCGTCATCGCGCTGGGCTGCTCGCTGGGCATGTGCCTGCCGATCTCGACCCCGCCGAACGCGATCGCCTACTCGACGGGCACCACGCCGACCCGCGAAATGGCGATCGTCGGCATCGTCGTTGGCGTCGTGGGCATCATCCTTCTGGCGTTCATCGCGCCGCTCACCTGGGGATTCATCGGGGTGATGTGACGTGTCCGTGAACGAGGCCGTGGCCGGCTCGGGTGGCACCAGCCCGAGGCCGGGGCTGGCCCACGGGTGGACGCAGGGGCCCGCGGCGGAGGACGCCTCGGTGCTCGCGCGAACGGACGTGCGCAGCGCGGGACACCGCGACGGGTATCCGATTCACATGCTGGTCGTCGGCGATGATTCGCGGCATATCGCGGCGCCCGTGACCAGGGACCTTTCCCACGCGTTCCCGGGCCTGTGCTTGGACCGGGTGGATGGTATCGAGGACCTGGCCGCATACGAGGCGAGTCTGCGCCCCGGTGATCACGTGCTCATGGGGCTCGTGACCTCGGAGGTCCCCAACATTGATGCGCTGATTGACCGCGCGGCCACGATCCCGGTGCTGGAGCGTGTGCAGTGGGTGGTCGTCACGGACAAGGCCGAGCATCGCGACTTGACCCACTGCACGCAGTCGGGCACCCTGTCCTCGGTGTTGAAGGCTCCGTGGACGGTGCCGCTGCTGGCTGGCCAGGCCTACTCGACGATGGTGCGTTACCTGCGCGGGTGCGGCTACTCGGACAGGCAGATCCGCGCGCTCATCGCGGATCCGCCGCCGTTTGCGGTGCAGGGCCCCCTCCTGGAGGGCCTGGATCGCGACGAGCGCGAGGTCGTCATGGAGCTCCTCGCGGGCGTCGAGCGGGTGCTCGGTCAGCGTCCGCGCCTGATCGTCCCCGAGGGCACGCAGCTGGTGACGCAGGGGGAGCCGGTGGGTGCTGTCTACTTGGTGCTTGACGGGCAGGTGTCCCTGCATCGGGATTCCCCACGCGGAGAGGTCCTGGCGCACCTGGCCACGTCGGGTCCGCTTATTGGCCTCGTGTCGTTGGCTCGCGCGGAAGATGCCTTCTTCACGGGTGAGACGGCGACCGAGGTGACCGTTGTGCGCCTGACCACCGAGCAGCTCCAGATCGTGATCTCTGAGGACCCGTCGATTGGTGCGACGCTGACGGCACTCGCGATCCGATCACTGACCCGGCGCCTCATGCGCGCCGAGGACCTGCACCTGGAGAACGCGATGCTCGCCGAGGACCTTGAGGCCCAGAAGGAGGCGCTGGCCGCCACGCTCGAGGACCTGCGCGCCACCCGCGCCGAGCTCGTTGAACGCGCCCGTTTCGCGATGCTCGGCGAGCTGAGCGCCGGTATTGCTCACGAGCTCAACAACCCGGTGACTGCCCTCGTGCGCGCCGCCAAGCACCTGCACGAGGACGTGGATGCGGCGCTCGCGGCCCCGGCCACGGCCTCGTCGAGGGAGGCGATGGCCCGTGCCCTCACCGCGCCGCCGTGCTCCACCTCGGTCGAGCGCGCCCTCATGAAGGAGCTCCTGCCCGTGGTAGGCGACCGCACGCTCGCGCGTCGGCTCGTGCGCGCGGGGATTCAGGGGGCTGACGGTGCGCGTGCGCTCGCGCAGATCCCGGGCGGCATCGACGCTTACGAGGCGGGGGCGCGCCTGGGCGGCTCACTGCGATCGGTGCTCGCCGCAGGGGATCGGGTCATTGAGCTGACTCAGTCCCTGAAGGGCTATGCGCGCCCCGACGCCGAGGACCTCAAGCCCGTGGATGTGCGCGAGGGCATCGACGATGTGCTGAGGCTGACCGCCCACCGCGTGCGGGGCATCCACATTGACTGCGATTACGAGGATGTGCCGGCCGTGTGCGCGCACCCGGCGAAGCTGCAGCAGGTGTGGACGAACCTCATCGTGAATGCGGCCGAGGCCATCGAGGATGAGAACGCCGACCTGGTTGCCGCCGCCGAGGTGACTGGCGGCGTGCCCGAGCTGCCCGCGCGCGGCGAGGCCGAGGCCCTCATCCGCATCATCGTGCGTCCCACGCCTGAGGGCGTGAGCGTCACCATCCACGACAACGGTCCGGGCATCGACCCGGGGATCGTCGACAAGATTATGGAGCCCCACTTCACCACGAAGGCGGGGCGCGTCCGATTCGGATTGGGCATGGGCATGTCCATCGTCCGAAGCATCATTGCCGATCATGGGGGAACCCTCACGATCGACTCTCACCCGGGATCCACGATCATGCGGATCTTGTTGCCCGCCCAACCACACGAGGAGGAATCATGACCCTGACAATCCTGTCCCTTGAGGACGAAGCAGACGTGCGCGACGCACTCGAGCGCGATCTTGAACAGTTCTGGGACAAGATCAGGCTCGAAGTCGCCGAGGACGTTGACGACGCGTGGGCTGTGATCGGCGAGATCGTCGAGGATGGGGACGAGCTGGCCCTGGTTTTGTCGGACCACCGTCTGCCCGGCAAGTCGGGCGTGGACTTCCTCGTGGAGCTCATGCAGGACGAGCGTTTCGGCGCGACCCGCACGGTGCTGGTCACCGGCCAGGCGGACCAGTCCGATACGATCCGCGCCGTGAACCAGGCGGGTCTGGATTACTACATCGGCAAGCCGTGGAACCCCGAGGAGCTACGAACCGTCGTGCGTGACCAGCTCACCGAGTACGTCCTGGAGTCCGACGTGAACCCCCTGCCCTACGTGAGCGTGCTTGACGGCGTGCGCGTCATGGAGGCGATCCGCTAAACCCCATAGCAAGGGCTGCCGCACAGCCACAAACGGCTGTGCGGCCCTTCACGTCAGAAGTGGCTGGGTGAATGAGGCTGTTCAGGCTTCCACAGTGGCAACGACTGCCAGTTATCGGGCGTGCCTGTTGTGCGCAGAGGAACGACGTCGGTAGCGGGAAAGGTAGCGAGAACCGCGGGGAGGGCGGTCCCGTCTCCTAGGCCCATCGTGCGGATGAGGTACTGGATGAGAGTGAGCTGGTCGAAGCACTTGTTTCTCTTCGGAGACAATTGTGTGATGCCCAGGGTTTCAGCGTCGTTTGGTAGCTTGACCTTGCGGAGTGTTCGATTGAATAAGCGCCCCTGGTGTGCGCATATGTTTCGCAGAATTCTAAGGTTTTCGAGCCAGGAATTGACCTGTGATCGAGTCAAGTGGAGTGAAGCTGCGATAGTGTCTTGGCAATGAATAGGTGCCATCTTGAACAGCAGGGCGAGCTTTCCCCACTCGAGGATGTGCACTGCTACCCATACGGGTAGTTTTCCATTGTATTCGTCTCGGTAGTGGCGAATGAAATCTTCTTGCGATCGTTTGAGGCTTTTCTCGTAGGAATATATCCATTTCCTATATTTCTTGGTTTCGTGCTTGTTTTCCTTATCGAAACCTGATGGGCCTAGCCGCGAAGACGCAAGGTGGAGATGGGGATGCTCCTCTCCGAGCGTGTAGCCGATGAGTGCTCGTAATCCCACTTCGATCCGTGAGAGTTCTTGAAAAGTTGTCGCACGGAGTCGCTCATCGAATCTGTAGAGCGCTAAGACCTGTTCTAGCTTCGTGTTGGGAGAAAAAATATCAGAGCGCGTTTGTGTTATGTCATCGTATTGACGAAAGGGATAATAGTAACCAGAAAGCCTGTAGTAGCTGATCGTCTCGAGTGTTTGCTTCGCTGTTTTACTATCGTCAATAGTCATGCCCCGTGATCGAAGTAGGTCGATCTGTTGATCAATACTCAAAAATGGCTTATCCATTGTTATGCGCCCTTGCATAGAAGAAAACCGGCCCTGGACCTTGCGGCGGAACCGGTGTTGATGACGCAAGTATATCTCTGTCCTGTCAACATGTCAACTAGATGCACGTGTGGTGCATCATGGCACGGCCTTACATGCTGTCGTTGACTCACTTGCTTCGGGTTGCCGGTGACAAGAAGACAGTCCCTGGACCCCTCGGCGAGGAAAGGGCGGTCTTGGCCGGCCACGTGATTCGTGTCAGCCCTGCGCCGGCTGGCCCGGGTCGTTGCACATCGTGATGCCCTCGAATCCGGCTGCCCCCAAAACCTGGAAGATCTCGTCGAGGAGGACCATCGGCTCGGCCGTGCCCGCGGCGAACTCCGGGTGGCGGATCTCGATGGCCGCCATGCCGCGCGGGTCCGTGACCGGCTCGGTATCGAATCTCTCCGACAGCAGCGCGTTGGCCTCCTCCAGGTCGGCGGGGGAGCCAAACGCCCAGGTGACGGCCTTGTTGCCCGCGCCCGTGGGCGTGCGCTGAATGTACATGCGTGTCATGAGGATGTGGCGGCCCTGTCGTGGGAAGACGTCACCCACGCGGGTGAATAGCGCGATGTCTGCGAGCTCCCCGCCCAGCGACGAATCGACGAGAGCGTAGGCGTAGGCACCGATGCCGCGCAGGGTCAGAGCGTCGGCGAGAAGCCCCATGACCTCGTCCCCGAAGGGCTCGGGTTGGAAGTACACGCCCTCGCCGATCTCGGGCGCGTCCGGGCCGAGCAGCGAAATCTCGAAGCCCGCGTCGGCCAGTGCGTCCCGCACGAGCGCAACGTTGTGCTCGGGGAAGGGGTGCAGCGCGGCCGCGTTCGCGGCGATGCGCTCGATAAACACGTAGGTGGAAAAACCAAGCTCAGCCATGCGCTCATTGTACGGGCGTGCGCCCAACACCACATGCGCCGAGGCCGCGGCACCCTCCCAGGTTCGGCTAACCCGAGGGGGCCACGGCCTCGTGAATGAGGGGGTGTCAGCGCAGGCAGAGGCCCTGCTCGTTGAGGACTCGCAGGATGGGGGAGACGTGCGCGCCGCCCACCCCGATCCCATTCGCGACCAGGTGAGTGAAGGACTCCAAGCGCGCGCCGGCGCGCAGGTCGTAATACTCGGTGACCTCACGGTCGTAGTCGGCCAGCGCCCGAGTGTAGGACTCGACGCGGGGGTACGTGTTCTTTGCGGTGATGACCGATAGGGGCAGGCGGGGCTTCTGGCCGGGATCCTGGTCCGAGTGGCCGACGAGCAAGCCCACAATCGGGAAGGTCAGCTCCGGCAGCTCGAGCGCGTCGACGACGCCGCGTGGATCCGCCAGGATCGAGCCGAGGTAGACGGTGCCCAACCCCATCGACTCGGCGGCCACGACCACGTTTTGGGCGGCCAGCAGAGCGTCCTCGGCCCCCGTCAGGAAGAGGTTCGTCGAGGACAGGGCCTCCGAGCACACGCCCTGCTCGGCGCGGATGCGGCTGTTGCGGTACAGGTCCGCGACGAAGATAAACAGGTCACCCTTCGTCCCGCCCACGTAAGGCTGGCCGGAGGCGTCCGCGATCTTGGCCCGCACCTGCGGGTCGGTGATGTGCAGGATCGTGCACGCCTGCAGGAAGGAGGAGGTGGCCGTATGGCGGGCCACGTCCATGAGAGTGTCGACCTCGGCCTCGGTGAGGGGCTGGTCCTTGTAGGCGCGGATCGTACGGTGGGCGAGCTGGCTCGCAATCGTCTCGTTCGTCATGCGTTCATTCTACGATTGGGAGTGTGAAACAAATTGAGCCCTTTGGACCTTTCGCGTTGGACTCCCGCGTGACTGCCGTTGCCGTCCCCTCGCCGGCCGGTGAGCTAAGCGGCCTGCTGACCGGCCCGAGTGCCGCCGACCTCGTCGACGGCTCCCCCTCGGTCTCGCCGGCCTCCGCGCCGGGAGGTGCCGGGACGAATCGCGCCCTCCTCGTCCCCGGATACACCGGTTCCAAGGAGGACTACTCGACCGTCCTGCCCTTCCTCGGGGAATCGGGCTGGGATGTCCTGGCATATTCGCAACGAGGCCAGGGCGGGTCCGCCGCGCCGAGTGGCCTGGGCGCGTACGGGATGAGCGACTTTGTCGGCGACCTCATCGCCGTCGCCGAGGCCTGGGCTGGTTCGACGGGGCGCGTGCACGTTGTGGGCCACTCCTTCGGTGGAATCGTCGCGCGCGCTGCCGTCGTCGCCCGCCCCGACCTCTTCGCCTCCGTGACCCTCTTCTGCTCGGGCCGAGCCGTCTACGACTGGATGGACACCCTGCCGATCCTCGACCCCCTGCCCGCGGGCCCCGGCGCGCGCGAGCGGATCCTACGCTCCTACTTCCCCGACATGAACTTTGACGAACCTGGCGTCGGGTGGGCGGAGTTCCAGCGTATTCGTGCCCTGGACACGGCCTCGGAGAACTTGGTCGGCATCGCCCGTATCCTCTCCCAGCTACGCCCCGACACCCCGGCGCTCGCAGCAACGGGCGTGCCCGTCCACGTGCTGTACGGGGATCAGGACGAGATCTGGCCGCCGTCGTGTTACGCCGAGGAGGCCGCAGACCTGGGTGCGCGCCAGAGCGTCATTCGCGGAGGCACGCACAGCCCGCAGCTGCAGTTCCCGCAGCAGTGGGCCGAGTTTGCCAGCTCCTACTGGGCGGACGTGGAATCGGGGGCGCTGGTCTGGTCCATGTGACGCGAGATGCTGTGACATCGTCCCAAAACGGCCCTTGTGATGCGTATCTGTGCGGATGGATGCTTAGTATTGTGTTTATGAACAAGCGTTCCATCCTCACTGCAGTGCTGGCCCTCGGCCTGGGCGTGACCGCCCTGACCGGCTGCGCCACCGATTCCGATTCCGCTCACTCCTACGTGACCCCGAAGGACGTCAAGACGGTCGAGCGTCCCATTGCTCAGATCGACGAGCACGGCATCAAGGTCCCCGAGAAGCGCGACCTGAAGATCAAGCTGGCCGACTCCGACAAGGCCACCAAGTGGAAGATCGAGGTCTCTGATCCGACGGCCCTCGAGGTCGGCAAGTCCGAGAAGAACATCGTCACCCTGCACCCGCTGCGTGCGCTGGGCGAGGAAGACGACCCGATCACCGTGACCCTGACCGATCCGGATGGCATCAGCACCGAGATTTCCGTGGTCGTCACGCCGGGTGCCAACTGATTCCATACTGACAACACTTCGGGCCCAGGATCTGCGGATCCTGGGCCCTGTGCGTTGTTTTTCGGCCGTTCGGTGCTGGATGCTACAGAGTATCGATAAACTCCCGCAGGGCGCGCAGTGGCAACACCAGGTGGCTCTCCGCTCCCGGGCAGGGAACAAACTGCGAGGACTGGTGGAGGTAGAACTCGCGTGCCCGGTCGTCCGCACAGTGGACCAGGAGGGCGGCAAAACCGGCGTCGTTGCTGAGCTTGTAGGCTCGCAAGAGGGCGTCCTTGAGGAGAGCTGCGCCTATGCCTCGTCCCTGCGCGCGCTGATCGACGGCGAGTCGCGCGAGGAGGAGAACTGGGCATGGCTCCGGGCGTCGACCGGGTTTGAGGGCATCTGGGAGTTTGCTGCGTTCTACTGCTCCCATCGCCAGGGCGTAGAAACCAAGTGTCTCTGGTTCCTGCGTTGTGACGAAGACGCTTGCGTTTCCGGCGCGGTGGTTCTGCCACGCAAATCGGTGGAACCAATCGTCTATCTCAGTGTTGCCCGATTGGAAGCGCGACCGGTCGTCCCCCCGCTCGAGAGGCCGCGGCTCTTGCAGAACTGATACGTACATCACTGATCAGAGGTGCGTGGAGCGGTCAGATTGATGTGCGTGCCGAAGGGCGACGGGCGCTCGAAGAGCTTGCGCAGCTTGGGATCGTCCGTCGGTGAGGTCTGAAGGATCTCTTCGAAGCGGGCGTATTGTTCGTCGTTCATGAAGAAGATGCGCTGGTCGGCGAGACGTCGCTGCGCTTCCAGTGTTGCAGTGGAGAGAACGAAATCACTGATGCTACGGGCGTCCTGTTCGGCCGCTCGACGAATAAGCGCATCCTGTTCTTTGGTGAGGCGCAGGTCCAGGCGCTGTGTCTTTGTGGTACTCATTGGAGTCTCTCTTTCTTCTGTACGGCGTTTATCCGTACGTCTGCCTAACCTAGCATAGATCTATGCAAAGAACCACCTCTGTTAGCGCCCTTCAAAGTGTTCTGTCCCATACATGTGAGAGGATTACATGGTGTCAAGGCGTTGCACGTTAGCGCGCTAGCTAGTGCTTTGGTCGTGCAGAGATGAGGCCAGCTCGCAGTCGCCCCGCCCGGTCGTTAGTGCAAGATGCGCGCCAGGAAGTCCCGGGTTTCCTGCTCGCGCGGGTTGTCGATGACCTGCTCGGGTGGGCCCTGCTCGACGATCTGGCCGCCGCGCAGGAACACGACGCGGTCGGCCGCCTGGCGGGCGAAGCTGATCTCGTGCGTCGCCATGAGGATGGTCGAGCCCTGCTCCTTGATCTCGCGCACGAGGTCGAGGACCTCGCCGACGAGAACCGGGTCCAGTGCCGCCGTGATCTCGTCCAGCAGGAGCAGTTCCGGATTCGTGGCGAGCGCGCGTGCGATGGCGACGCGCTGCTGCTGGCCACCCGACAGGCGATCCGGGTACTCCTTCGCCTTGTCCTTCAAGCCGATGCGGTCCAACAGCT
>ERZ773072.1835-NODE-1835-length-10280-cov-5.239902_pt1 | contig 10280 bp, 19 predicted proteins | sample MGYA00580617_ERZ773072 | MGnify/ENA primary metagenome ERZ773072 (study PRJEB29015, sample SAMEA2737970) | human oral metagenome | biome: human oral; feature: human-associated habitat; material: dental | place: China | collected 2122 ... | reverse complement strand
ATTATCAGCCTTATAGACGACAATCGGACGCTTTGCTTCTAGTTCTGCAATCCTGCCCATCTGCCAGATATTCAATGCAGCAGATAGAACAATCCATATTACGATGAATCGTTTCATTCCTTTACCTCCTTATAAAGTAAATTCATATCAAAACCACTCTCGATAAATCTGTATGTTAGTTCTTTGTTAATTCCATTTCCTAAGCGATTATAAACCACATGGACATTGATATCTGCACCTAAATATTTTCTCAAACGATCGCGATTATCCACATAAAAGTCGATATTTCGTTTTCGTTGTTGATAAGGCTCGCCTTTATCTATATCTCTAGTACACCACATCAAAACTTTTGCAATTATGTCTCTCTTTGTGCTGCATCCTACAAGAGAAAAGTAAGTGTTGGTTTTAGGGATAAGAATTACTTCAAGATCGCGATTGATATACGACTCAGGAAAGCAACACAACAATTTCTTTAATTCTAAAACGAACTGCTCATTCATCACTCCACCTCCTCAATCTCAATCCCTGGGCAATCAAACACCCATCCAAAGTTGGCTTCTTCTAGTTCTTTTCGGGTGTGTTTTGTTTTATAAAGTGAGTTTTCTTCCCTATCTGAGAAAAGCCATTTTTTCGAATGTTTTTCGCAGTTCAAAGTTTCGTGATTTCCACAAATCCCTTTCACCTTCACCACATACCGCTTCTCTTTCTCGACCTCGTAGCCGAAAATCCAAGCGAGTGCGAAGAGTTCGGAGTTATCCCAATACCATTCTGCAACTCTGTCAGACATACTTCCGTCTATTGAGTAGGACAGTGTATGCCTCAGTTTTTTCTGTTCTGCAATAAAATCCGCCACAAACTTCGGGATTGTGACTTTCTTCGGTTCGTTTAGTTTAGAAACAAGTTCTATTGCCGCGTCTATCTCAATATATTCTACTTTGTTGCCAAAAATATTTTTTAAGCCTTCTATCCGTTCAATCAATTCCTGCTTATTCATCACTCTACCTCCTCAACGTCAATACCTGGGCAATCGAATACCCAATCCATGCCATTTTCTTCTAGATCAGTTTTGGTATGAGGCTTTGAGTAGAATACCCCATCGTAGCTAGAGAAAATATAATTCTCGTCTTCAGTGTGATAGCACAATTTTTGTCCACTTGATTTCAGAGTTACAATATACCGTTTCTCTTTCTCGACCTCGTAGCCGTCAAGCCATGCACGAGCGAAGATTTCTGAATTGTCCCAGTACCATTCTGCGACTCTGTCAGACATGCTTGCGTCTATTGAGTAGGATAGTGTATGCCCTAATTTTTTCTGTTCTGTGATAAATACAGCCACAAACTGCGGGATTGCGACTTTCTCACGTTCAATTGATTTGTAAATGAATCTCTCGTCTATGCTCACGATTTCTCCACTAGCGACTTGAATTTTCTTTTCCCTAACCCCCGTTGTGTCTACTAGAAAACCAACTTCATGTCCCTCGATAAACACTTTTTCTTTATTCATCTTCCAAGTCCTCCATTTCTACTCCTAATTCAACAAGTTCTTGCTTTAGCATCTCGATTCGATTCTGGATGGTTTCTGTGATTAGACCAGACAATATCTCATCTGCTTTGATTTCTTTTTTTAAAAATCCATAAGCCGTTTTAAGAATATAACTAGTCTCTTTCTTTGTAATAAGAAGCTCATCCCAGCACTTGTGTTTAACCTCTAAGAAATATTTGTACTCTTTAATCAAATGAATGATATATCTAGCTTTGTTTAAGTCTTCAAGCTTCATCTTCACTAACTCCTTTTTCCTTTATACTGCTTTTGATACTAATTTCGTTTGTTTCATCCATTCCTTGGCTATGTCCCAGACTTCAGCTGGTACATCTTGGTTATACTTTCCACGAAATTGGGCTATCTTCCCCTGCCTTACTTCGAGTGTGTAAAGAGGTTTTTTAGGTTGATTTGACAGGCGGACAAACACTATTAAGGTATTACCTTTAAAATGCTTGTCTGTGTATGAGCTTACGCAATGATGTAGTTTCTTGCCCTCATAGATCAGCTCAGCCACTTTTCTAGGAACATGGAATGCGTATCCCTGGATGGTCTTATCCATTCCTTCTCTGAGTTTAAATTCAGCTTCAAGTTGTTTGCGTTTCTTCTTATCTTCCAGTTTGCGTTTTTCTTCGACAAATTGATTATATAAGCCTACTGTGTGATTATGCATGGCTGTGAAATCCTTTGGCACAAGCATAGCATCACCTTCAGGCTCAATGCCCATTTCTCGTAGCATTTTGAAATAGTCAAGGTATTCATTGAAGTCAATATGATTCTTAATAACCCAATTCTGAAACTTATTGATCCCTACACCTTTCGGTATATGCTTGATGTCATGGTAAGTCAGATAAGATTCAATGCCAGGTACCAGCTGACCGTTCCGTTCTTTTAATCGACGGCTCAACTCAAATTCATTAAAACTACGATTTGAATTCTTGAAAAATTGTTTATTCTTATGAAGCCATCTGCGATTTAAGATTCGCATATCTACGTTTTTGGTGAATCCAGTGTAACCTGGATACATAATTTCGTTGGCCAATTTATAAGCATGGATTTTTTGAGCAAATTCAATTTCAAACTTGTATTTGTAAAGCCGTTCAATTTCCCAATAAGCGATATTCCCAAACTTCAAATATTTAAGTTCAGATACATTTTTAAGTTTTTCAATCCAGTTATTCGGATAGAATTTATTGCCTGTATAATAACCACCGCTAAAAAATTTAGCAAATAGATACGGATAAAATTGTCCGTTGTAATCTTGGCCAATCTTCACATGTTTGTCATTTTCAAATCGCTCCAAATTTGTGAATTGCCAATCGATAAATTGTTTTCCTTCAACCAACTTCGAACTAAATTCATAAGATTGGATCTCAATGCGCTTTGAGGTGCTGAGAATGATAGAGAAAAAGTAAGTCTTGTCATAAAAAGTGAGCCGTGACGACTTTGTCAGTCGCTTTTCAATACAATAACCAAGATTCAAATCTGAAGCGATTATGGTCTTATCCTTATTGGTCCATTTGTACGTTGTGATTTGCGAATAGCACCAGCTCCAGAAGTTTGCAGGTGGTTTCAATCGTCTGTCGGCTTCTCGCTTGCATTGTTCATGTTTCATTCATCCAAGAAATCGAAAATGCTCATTTGCTTTTCGACTACTCCTTTCTCTTTCTTAATTTTGACCGCATCAACTTTATTTTCAGGAGGATTTTTAGGCTTTTCTACCTTCTTCTTGACAGATTCAACAGGCACCTGCTTGATGTTAGATACTTGTGAATTTGAGATAAAGTACTCTCTAACCCATCTGAAGACAGTAGCATCATCGATACAAGCGACTCCGTTTTCAGCAAATTTACGGGCTTTTTCTTTAGCATGGCTTAAAGCACACTTCAGAGAGTATCGCTCTTTTAAGATTCCTTTAAATAATTCCTCATCCTCCTGATCACATATCCAGTTATGAACACGGTCAAGTGAGTTATCATGTGGTTGATTTAATTCCTCTAGCAACTTCGCCAGGGCTTTTTCTTTGATTTCATTCATATCATTTTCCAAAAAATGCGACTGCCTGTGTGAGTTTGGCTAAATACGGGCAGCCGCTCGTCCAAGGTCACATGACCTTTACTGACACATTCCTAGCTCGCTTTTAACGTGGTTCGCGGCACGTTGATTTTGTAGCTAAGTAATAGCAATCTATCGCACCATAATCAAACCTTACATCGTCTTTTCCGATGTGTTTCTTGAATTTTGGTCTGGTAATACCTGAGAAAGCCCACTGATGGTCTTTCATCCGTTCGATAAGTTCATCCACATTGTTAAAACTTCCAAGAAAAAACTTGCAGTGCCCGTTGTAGACGAAGTAAAGATTTAACATCAATACCTCCTATCCTTCATCCCAGCTGGATACACAAAGCACTTTCCAGTTGCTCCCTCGAAAATTCTACTTGATAAAGCACCGTTCCCAAAATCGTCCGAGTAAAGTTCCTTAATCTCTTCACTAGACAGATTTGTGTTGATAATCGTATTTGTCCGATTATCCAGGATCTTGAACAATATCTGATGCGCCCATTCATTCCGCTTCGTGTCAGCTTTTCGACTCTCTTTCCCAAGGTCATCTAGGAAGAGAAAATCAACCTCAGACAATAGCTTGACCATCTTAGCTTCTGAATAGCCATTGTCAAACTCAAAACTTTCACGAATCTTATCAAACAAAGTCACAACAGAGACAAAGAGCACGCTTTTCGGTTCATCATAAGACTTAAATTGCTCATTGAGAAACCGAGCAAAGCCATAAGTAAGATGACTCTTCCCAACACCAGAAGGTCCTGTGATGATAGCATTGCCAGTCTCACCTTTCGCATAGCAACGCTCCAACCGCTTAACAAAATTCATAGCATTTTCGTCGATGTCAACTCGAATTTCATAATCGTGTAGTGACTTGCTGGCCAACTTACTTGAAACGATACTGTCACGAGCAAAAACTTCGTATGTATCCGATAGTTTACTTTTGACCTCGGATTCCATATTCAGCTGCTTTTCAAAGAGTCGAATGTTCTCTTTCTCACACTCAGGACATTGACTGATTTCCTCAACAGCGCCCTTGACAGGAATCTTAACAGACCAAAGATGGCATCCATGGATTTCACAGATATCATCGAGCACTGTTCTGGTTCTGAATTGTTTAAACTGTTTCATCTAAAAACCTAGCCTTTCGTCAACTGCTGATTGAAACGACTGAGCTTTGCGAGGAATAGGCTGATTTAAATAATTGTCCATCTTATTACCGAAAAGTGTTTGTGGTTGAAGATACTGTTCATAATCTGTACCTTTCCACTTCACTACCATGACATCCACAACCTTTTTAAAGTCTTCAAGGACATATCCTTCTTTCAGTCTTGCCTTGATAAATTTTTGATGACTAGCAGTATTTACCTTGAAATTCTTTTTTGCTTTAGAATTTAGATAATTGATCACTTCACTACAAATAGATAATTTATTGTTATTATCTATCTCGTTATTATTAGTCTTGTTTGTCTGTAAAATTTCCAGTTCCGATACTGTATTATTTACAGTTCCAGACTGTAAAATTTCCAGTTCCGAAACTGTACTATTTACAGTACCATCAACGGCACTTATATAGATTCTATTAGGTAGGTTATTCCCTTGTCTAACTTCTTTTAACAGTCCGACATCCTTCAATTCTTTTTTGAATTTGATAATCGTCTTTTCGCTACTATTCAAATCAACCATAAGTTGCTCATTTGTGTAGTATTGAAATACATTCCCGTCTCTGTCATGCCATCCATTTTTTATTGAAAGTTCTAACCTTCCAAATAAGAGCATATACAAGAGTTTCGCATGGTTGCTCAATGACTTATATTTTTCATCATAGATGAATGGTTTTGGAAATTTGAAAAACGATAAGAAGCCAGTGACTTCGCTTTTTTTAATCATTGTTATACCTCCTCCACACTTGAAAATTTTGTGTACTCTTTGTGAAAATACAACTTCACTGTGCCTAAACTGCCATGCCGATTCTTTTCCAGGATCAGCTCGGTTACGTTATTCGCTTCTTGACTGTCTGCCTGTTCCTTCTGATAGTAGGCCTCACGATACAAGAATGCTACAATGTCAGCATCTTGCTCAATCGAACCAGATTCTCGCAAATCTGCCAGCATAGGTCGTTTATCTTGTCTCTGCTCCACTGCTCGGCTTAACTGTGATAGGGCAATGACAGGTACTTTTAAATCTTTTGCAAGTATCTTCAATTCCCTTGAAATCTCAGAAACTATCTGCTGACGATTTTCTCCTCTTGATCCAGTTATTAACTGCAAGTAGTCAATGATGATAACTCCAAGTCCACCCATTTCTTGGGCAAGTTTTCGAGCTTTAGAACGAATTTCTGAAATACGAATACCTGCTGTATCATCTACGAAGATAGGAGCATCATAGAGATTGCTTTGAGCATGCACAAGCCTTCTCCATTCGTCTGTACTTAAATTCCCTGTTTTTAAATGATAAGCTGGAACCATCCCCTCTGATGCCACCATCCGTTCAATTAAGTCTTCTGCTCCCATTTCGAGTGAAAAAATAACAGTTGGTTTATTTTCTTTCACAGCTACATGCTTTGCTATATTCAACGCTAATGCAGTCTTACCCATAGCAGGACGTGCAGCAAGAATGATAAGGTTATCCTCATGAAGACCTGTTGTAATCTTATCTAAGCCTGTAAATCCTGTAGAAATCCCTGTCACAAATCCATCTGTCTGCGAACGAGTCTCAACTATTTGCATATGTGTGTCTAGGATGTCAGCCACATTACGAAATCCAGTACCTGCATTTTGATTACTGATATTGAGTAAGGATTTTTCAGTTTTAGCAATGATGTCATCAATCGATACATCACCTTGATAGGCACTAGATAACGAATCTGACAAGTCAGCAATTACTTTCCTAAGCGTAGCCTTTTCTTTTACGAGCTTAGCGTAGTGCTCCACATTTTTTGAAGTTGGTGTTGAATTTACCAACTCGACAACGTAGTTTATACCACCGATATTTAATATGTCACCTTGATTGGTAAGAGCAGAAACCATTGTCGTAGCATCGATTGGCTCACCTTTTTCAAGCAATGACAACATAGTTTTAAATACAATCTTGTTGGCAGGCTTGTAAAAATCGTCTGGGGTTAATATGTCTGCTAGAGAGATAATAGATTCAGGGGAGATGAAGACTGCTCCAAGAGCAGATTGTTCAGCAACTAGATCGTGAGGTAATATTTTAAATTCTTCACTCATACACTCTTCCTCCAGTAGCTTTCTAAGTCAATATTCATGACAGCAGCAAGATTCTTCTGCTCGGTTAAGATTTGTCTACGGTAAGGAGCTAAACCTGCTTGTCGCTCTTCCTCACTTTGTGGCAAGTAGTATACATTTGGTTTAGTCTTCTTAGCTACAATAGGGTGTCTAAAATTAACTCGAAGACTTTCAATGACTTCTTCTAACTTACGTTTTGAGAGTCCAGTTTCTAAACGTATTTCACTTGCTTGAATTGGAAGGTCGAACGTAGCGCAATTAAGAATCATATTTAACACACGAATTTCCATTTCGGTCATATTGCGACTTACACTCATATTTTTTTCCTTACTTCAATCCTATTGGTGGATCTACGTCATATGTAAATTGCTTATCTGAATTTCTCAAATTCATACGAGCAATATTACTAGCGATTAATTGTTTATTTTCCTTTTGAGACTTAGCATGACTATCCAGTTCATTTACTAGCGCCCAAAGGCATACAAGTGCGATAGTTATTAAATATAGGTATTCTAGCATTCTGTTTTCTCCTTTTCTTCATAGATTGCTACGATTTTTTCAAGATCTGAGATACGTTGATTTGCTTGCTGATATTTTTCTTGAAGGTCTATCAATTCCCTGTTCGTATCCAACGCAACCAATCGCCAATCGGTGTTGACTTCGATTTTTGTTGTGTTAAAAAACCATTTTGTGATTTTGTCTAATAGCTTCATGTTAAAACTCCTAATTGTTTTTCTTTTTTAAGATTTTCTAGCATCTCTGCTAGTGTTTCTTTTTTAGTGCGATAACGATTTCTGCTCTTCCATTTAACAAATAATCGGAATCCTTCATAGTTGATAAACACTAGCTTGTGTGTTGGATTATCAATAAACTGTTTAAAGTCAGGATGCTCTCTCATCTCAGTAGCCCAGACTTTAGCAGTTCCAACTGTCAGACCTTCCCACATCTGACAAAGGTGTGTATAATCACCATGAGTTGCTTTTTCGTTAATTCCCACGGGCTTATAAGTAATTTCTGCTTTAGGCATGGATTTTCCTCTCTTTCTGTGTTATAATTAAATTGAAAATTTTAGTATGCGCCTGATTTCCGTCAGGTGCTTATTTTTATGCGCTATACGCATTTAATTCCATGATTTTCATCTTAGTGTTAGTGCTTGGTTCCCAAGTCATCCAGTAAGCAAGCGCTGCTTCTGCAAATTTCTTTGGCAATAAGTCATAACGACTAATATTGAAATGATCCTTGAAATCAATCTCAGCTTGTCTGAAAACTGATTGAGCGAAAATCTTATCAGCATAAGCTGGACTGTCGATTCCACCAAGACAAGCGACAACTCGAGCCTTACGCTTCTTCAATAGCGATTGAGCGTAGCTTGGATGGATTGGTTGTTCATTCTTGAGATAGTCGATATCTTCAATCATGCTAGCTTGTTGCTCACGCAATTTCTTCTGTCCAGTGAATAGAGCGATGAAGGCATCTTCGTCTAGGTCTTCACGAATGAATCCACCTTGTCTGCGAATAGCTGGCAAGACCTCTGATGTTACCCAGCGCTTGAATTCTTTTGCCTGTGGCAATCTGCTAGATAGGATAAGCGAGTACAATCCTGATTCGTTGATTATGATTGTTTCTTGTGTTCTTCCAAGATTATCTGTGAGGCCCTGTTTTAGGGCGTCATCTTCATCAACGTGAAGAGCGATTGCATTTCTAGCTTTGCTATATCCTAAGATGTCTGCAACATCTTTCCCAACGAACCAAGGCTCGTCATTGATTGTCATAGTACGGACTTCTTGTCCGTGGAAATTAAATATTTCGTTCATAGTATTCCTTTCTAAATTTGGTATAATAAAGATAATAAAATTCGCGGAGTGTAATCATGACTGAAAAAATTTGTTTTATTGTAACTGCTATTGGTGAATCTGGTACACCTACTAGAGAAAGAGCTGACAATGTATATAAGTATCTTATCGCCCCTGTTTGTGAAGACCTTGGTTATAAGCCTGTACGTGTTGACCATGTAAATGCGGTAGATAACATCAACGCTACAATTATCAATTACCTTAAAACTGCTCCTATGGTTATAGCAGATATGACAGACCATAATCCCAATGCATTCTACGAGTTAGGTTTCAGACAGGCGCTTGAACTTCCACTAGTCCCAATCATAAGAGTAGGAGGAAATCTTCCTTTTGATGTTATGACGACTCGTACTGTATTCTATGATACAGACGTATCAAAAATAGAAGAATCAAAAATTGATCTTAAGGCTAAGATACAAAGTTTTGAAAACTTCGAAATGCCTGAAAGTCGCCTGGATAAAAGTCTTACATTAGAAGACCTTAACGATAATCTAAACAAAAAGTTAGACAAAATATTAAATCTATTAGAGAACAAGCAATCTTACTCTTCTTTCACACCAGTCCGAGATATAAATGTAAAACCGTTTATATCCGAACATCAGTCAATTATCCAGCAAATCCAAGATAAAACTAACCAATTTCAGAGGAGTCCATTATTCCCCGAAGATAAGAAATAGCTAGCTCTTGTTGACATTGCAGTTCCCTAATCTCAGCAACTTTTTCATTTATAAGTCTAACGGTCCTCAATACTTCGTTGAGGGCATTTTTTTCAATTTCTTTCATTCTATCCTCCTACTCCAGCACCTTGCCACCAACGGATAGTCGTTTGACCACAACGTCAACTTCTTTAAACTCAGCATTTTCTGCACAATAGCGAACACTCTCGCTGATGATGTGGCAGATAGATACGCCGTATTTGTTGGCTAGTTCAGTAGCTATATCCCACGCATCCTTATCAATTCTTGTTACTTTTTGAGCTGTATTATTCATTTCCTACTCTCCTAACTCAACCCAAGTTTCATCAATTCCTAATACGTCGCAAACTCGGTTTTTTAATTTGTCACTTCCTTTACCATATTTCAGCAATTCTGAAATGGTAGGCTTCTTGACTCCACAAGCACGAGCAAGGTGTGTTTGTGTCATTCCTTCTGAATTCAATTTGTCTTTGACAATCTGAATCCATTTTTGATGTTGTTGGCTCATATCAGACCTCCTTTTTAAAAATATTATCTAAAAAGTTAGCGAATTTCTTGACAATTTTAAATGAATGATTTAAAATCAAGACATAGAGAAAAGACTTACTAAAAAGTAAGGTTTACCTATTCAAAACGGACGCCAATCAGTTTTTTAGGTTTTAGTCGTCTTATTCGCTAACTCTTTAGCTTACGAATACTATTTTAATGCTAGTCTTAATTTTTGTCAAGCATTTTTATGATTAATCTTAAAATATTTTTTCGTAATGCTTAGAAAGGTTGATAAATCAATGTTTCTGACATTTGAAAGAATTAAAGAACTAGCAAAAAAACAAGGTCTCTCTTTAAATGCCTTGGAAGAAAAGCTAGTATTAATATAGCATAGAGTG
>ERZ773072.1834-NODE-1834-length-10281-cov-12.632701_pt1 | contig 10281 bp, 3 predicted proteins | sample MGYA00580617_ERZ773072 | MGnify/ENA primary metagenome ERZ773072 (study PRJEB29015, sample SAMEA2737970) | human oral metagenome | biome: human oral; feature: human-associated habitat; material: dental | place: China | collected 2122 ... | reverse complement strand
GCTAGAAGCTCAAAATAAAGAATTGGTAGAAGATATCAGAAAGGAGGCTATAGCACAAGAAAGAGCAAGAATCAATGATTTAGATGCACTTGATGTCCAAACAAAAGGTAAATGTAAAGACATTATAGATGAAGCTAAATTATCTGGTAAAACAAGAGCTGAAATAGTTGAAAATGTATTAGCAAAATTTATTGAAAATAATGCAAATACAGAAGAAACTGAAAAAGTTCCTGAAGATAAAAATCCAGCTGATATTTTAAATATCAGAAGACAAGAAAGTAAAAAAGTAGAAGTAGATAATAGAGCACCTGGACAAACTGATAACACAAAAGAGTTAATAGCTGATATTGTAAATTTAGCAAATGCATAATAGGAGGAAAAATATGAAAGAAATACATGAAACAAGTAATTTGAAAAGAGATTTACAGTTTCCATTTTACACAGAAAAAGTGGAATTTGAAGCTGGAGAATATAAAATGGGAGATTTGGTAGAACTAACAACAGCTGGAAAAGTTAAAAAACTGGCTACTGCAGCTGAAATATATGGTGTAGTAACAGATGATTTTACTGCTGACAGTAATGATAAGAAAAGCACTATATATTTAACAGGTTCTTTTAATGAAAAATATGTAGATTTTAATGGTAAAGATAAAGCTGAAGTAAAAAGAGCAGCAAGAAAACTTTTAATAATGATTAGATAAATGGGAGGAAATATGTCATCAAAAATATTTGGATTAATAGCATTAACAACAATAATAACACAAACAAAGGCACCTAAAAATTTTCTATATAATTTATTAATAGGAGAAGAAAAGGCTGAAAAAGTTGAGAAATTAGAAATACATACTAAAGAAGCTGGAAGAGAAAAAGCTCCACTTGTTGGAAAAAGAGAAAAAGGAATTTTTATAGATAAAACTGCATGGCAAGCACAAATAGTTGAACCAGCATATATAAAATTACAAACAGTTAATGAAGCTGAAGCTTTACTAGAACAACAATTTGGACAAGTTAAGTATGCAGAACCACAAGATGTTGGAAAGAAAACATTAGCAGATGCTATGAAAAAATTTAAAGAAATAGGTTTTAGAACAAGACAATGGATGTTAATAGAAACTTTAATGACAGGAACTTGTCCTATGGAAGAAGGAACTCAAGGAGTTAAATATGGGGATGTAAATAAGGAAGTTTTAACTGGAAATGATCTTTTTACTAGCCCTAATTGTGACCCTATAAAATATCTTAAAAACAAACAAACTGAAATTCAAAAACAAACTGGAATAGTAATAGATACAGTTGTAATGTCACCTGATGCAGCTGATGCATTTTTAGAAAATCAAAAAGTAAAAGATTATTTAAATACTAGACATGCAAATTATGTTCGTGTAAATGATTCTAATTCAGAAAATGAAGATGGTAAAAAGGAAATAGCTTGGATTCCTACACTTGGAATAACAGTTTATTCTTTTGTTGATTGGTATGATGATATGGAAACTGGAGATACACATCAAGTTATCCCTGAAAAAACTTGTATAGGTATGAAAGCGAAAAGTTTTTCTTTTAAATATCCATGTTTTTTATATAAATTTATTGCAATTTCATTTTCAGGTGCAACTGTCAATTCTATTTCTTCATAAGACAAATTTCTTAATATTTTTTCTGTTTCATTTAATATACAGTTTGCATAACCCTTATGTCTATATTTTTTTAAAGTTGAAATACCATATAAAAATAAAGATTTTTTATTAAAAACTTGCATATATTCAACTATACATACTATTTTATCATTTTCTTTTATAACAAAAACTAAACCATATCTTATAAGTGCTTTTATTATCCAAAGATCTACATTTCCATTTCCTTCAAAAGCTTCTTGTTCTATTTCTATAATTTTCTTCATTATTTTAAAATCAGGATTTTTTATATGAACTAATTCCATAAATCCTCCTTCCAACTATATTTACTTTAATTATAGCATTAAGTAGAATATAATTCTATTTTTCAAAAAAATAGCTTAATTTTTTTTAACAATATTTATTATACAACCAAAAACAAAAGAACATTGGTTATAATATAACCAATGTCCTTTTTAATTTAGAGATATTATTTATTTTAGAATTTGTAATTTAATTTTACTCCATAGTTTACATCACTCTTCTTATGTCCTTGATATTCTGCTCTGAATGATACTCCATATGTGTTTTCCTTTTCAAATCCTAATTCTGCTCCTACTGTTACTCTTCCTGTTCTTCTTTCTGGTTCTGATAACTTATAGTAACCTGTATTTGCATCTTTTATCTTTGCCATATTTGGTCTTGTATATAGTTTTGCTACATCATAGTCTAATTGCGCATCTAATTTTGCAAATGCTTGATGTGTTAATCCTACTGGAACTGTATATTTTGTTTCTACCCCTATATTTGGTGTTATTGCAAAGTAATCTTTTGCTTTAACTTCTAGATCTAACTCATTTCCTTTTTCTCTTATCTTAGAAACATGTCCATATGATAAATCTAGTCCCGCATATGGTGTTACTGTCCATTTTGTATTTATATCATGATCATAGTATACTTTATTTTTCCATGATAATTCTGTTGAGTAGAAATGCGCTTTATTTACATATACATCTCCATTTACTGTGCTATGTCTCTTTGTTCTATGGTCATTTACTGTTAATTCTCCTCTTGTTAACCATTTTAATCTTGCATTATCATCATAGCTATTTAATGGTGTTTGATAGTGTACTCCTAGTTTTCCTGATACAACTTTTTCTTTTGAACCTGAGTTTGTTTCATCATTAAATTCAAACTTAGTTCCAACTACTCCAGCTGACCAACCATATTTTCCACCATATGTAAAGCCTTCTCTGTCATTTACATATAAAGCTCCTGTTGTATTGTATTTATATCCTGTTACTCCTAATGTGCTATCTTCATGTTTTCCTCTTGTATTGATTACACTAAACTTACTAACATTTCTTGTCTTATTATATGATGTTAATAATTCATCATATGATTTATCAAAAGCGCTTTCAACAGTCTTCATTCTTTCTTGTAAATTAGAATACACATCTCCACGAAGTTCTGCTACTGATCTTCCAAATTCTTTATGAGTTTCTATTTTATCAAGTGATTTAAATATTTCTGAAGAAGAATTTTTACTAATACCTGTTCTTACTCCTTCCATACCTTTTGCTAGTTCTGCATATCTTACTCCTTGAATTAGGCTTTGATAAGGTATTCTTGCAACTGTTATATCTTTAGTTGTAGTTCCTGGAACACTACCTTGTGTTATCTTAGCTATCCAAGATACTGATCTAGATTGAACATCACCTGAGAAAGTACCTATTGCGCTTGTTCTAAATACATCTGGAATTACATAAGCTTGTACTGAGTTTCCTTTTGAGAAGTTAGGTTCTACAAAGGCAACTCCTCCAATAGAATGAGCATCTATTATTGGTTTTCCTGTAATATCTATTCCCATTCCACTCATATTTAAGCTACCTGTAATATTAATTTGTCCTGCTGTAACTACTTTTTCATTAATAGTTATCTTTCCAGCATTGTTAATTAATACTCCTCCAACATCTGCTTTTGAAGGTCCTCCTGGTGTTCCAATTGATGTTCCACCACCTGCGCCTATATTAATTACTCCTGTTGCTCCATTTTTAAGTTTAGCTGTTCCACCAAGATAAATTCCTGTTGCTCCATTTGTTAGGTTTATAGTTCCTTTGTTATCGATTACTCCACTGTATGCAGCTATACCAAATGATACATTATTTTTTGAAGCACTTGGATGGTTAGCTTTACCATTGACATTGATTACTGCACCTTTGTCAACTGTAACAGCAGTTACACCTTTTCCAGTCATTACTCCTGTTGCTCCATTTTTAATATTTAAAACAGCTCCATTTTTAAGAGTTACATTTCCACCATTTGCAGCATAGATACCCACTGATAATGGTTTATCTACAGTCATTGTACCAGTATAGTTTACATTTGAGTTATCTGCGAATATACCTATAGAGTTTTTATTCTTATTTGGATTACTGAATCCACCATTTCCTATAGTAGTTTCTCCAACTTTAATATTTCCTGCTTGGTTAACAGTAGTATTCTTTCCATAGATACCTATTCCTTCTTTACCTAGTGAAAGATTCATTTTACTGTTAATTATACTATCAGAAGATGTTCCACCCATATGGTAAATTCCATATCCTTTATTAGCAACTGCTAATTTATCAGTTCCTGATGCAGAACCTACATTAACAATTCCTTTACCATTCTTGTAAACTCCTATTGAGTCATAGCCTACAATCATATCTCCATCAGTATCTATATTTCCATTTCCTTTAGAATAGATTCCTATTCCTGTAAATGGAGTACTACTTGATGATAGTCCACTAGCTTTAGAAGTATCTCCTATCTTCATTCCACCTTTTTGTCTAATATTTGCACCATCAGCATAAACTCCTATTGAGTTATTAGTTGCAACTGTTACTAGTCCTTCAGATGTTAATGTTTTTCCTGCTCCTTTTAAGAATAATCCTACACCATTAGTACCTACTGTTACAGTACCTTTTGATGTTAGATTATTGTCTTTTACATAGATACCTATTCCTTCTTTTCCTACTGTTAAATTAGAATTATTGATTACAGCTGAACCTTGTGATAAAACTCCATATCCTTTATCGCCAACTTTCATAGTATTATTTGCAGTTCCTACTCTTACTATTCCAGTTCCTGCTTTTTGATAGATACCTACTGAATCATTTCCAACTACGACATTTCCTCTTGCTGTTACATTTCCAGCTCCATCAGCATAAATACCTTTACTATCTCCATTACCAACAGTTAGGTTATTTACAGTAACATTAGCTTTAGAAACTTGTATACCAACAGCTTGATTAGCGCCAACACTTACATTACCATTTACAACAACATTTCCTATAGCTCCAGCTTTGTTATTTAAAGATATTCCAACACCTTTATTTCCACTTACTGTTAATGCGCCAGTTGTTACAGATGATTTTTCACCATAGATACCTAAAGAGTTGTTTCCAACAGTTACAGTACCTTTATTTGTTATAGTTCCACCTTTAGAGTAAATACCTATAGAAGTCTTATTTGCAATAGAATTAGCAACTTTTAATGTACCATTATTTATTACAGCTTTACCAGTTGTACTAGATACTCCAATATTGCTATTTCCTACAACACTTATATTATTAACTGTTAAGCCATTTCCTCTTCCCATAGCTACAACACCAAATTGTCCAGTAGAAACTGTATCAGTTAAGTTTATTGCATTAGGTATAGCCACATGGTTAATTACATTTTCTAAAACATAAGCAATAGATCCTGTTCCTTTTAATTCACTTACTTTAGCTACACTTAGAACATTTCCTGTTGCATAAACTCCTCTACCTTTAGCAGCTTTAACTTTAATGTCAAAGTTAGGACTTATGTTTCCACCATTTACATAAGCTCCAATACCTTCTGCGCCATTTACTTGGATTACAGTAGCTTTATTTGCTAAAACCTTTCCACCTTTAGCTCCAACTCCAATACCACCAGCACCAACATTTAAAGTTTTTCCACCATTTAAGTTGATAGTACCTGCAGCATCAGCATAAGCAAGTATCGCATTATTACCAGTAGCTTTTAAATCTCCAGTAGTTGAATCATAAGTTAAAGTTCCACCTTGTGCATAAAGTCCCATAGATTGTTTTCCAGTAGCAGATGAACCAACAGTTATATCTGTTTTTGTTACAGTACCACTACTTCCAATAGCTGCTATTCCAATAGCACGTTTAGTATTATCTGTTGTTCCTCCAACATTAACTAAGTTTTTACCACTTGTAGCTGATATATTAAAGTTAGTAGTATCAAATACTAAACCTTTAGCATTAGTTGCTAGATTAACTTTAGCATCTCTAATGTTTACAGTGTTACTATTTTTAAAGTATGCTCCAACAGCTTGATCTTTAGTTCCTGTTATCTTACCTACAACTATATTTTGGTTAGTGTTAACTTTAATTCCAACAATACCCTTAGCTTCATTACCAATTAAGTTAATTTCACCTGTATTTGAAATTTGAGTATTCTTATCTGTACCATCATTAGTTGCATAGATAGCAGCACCTTTAGTACCTATATTAATTTTTCCTATATTTTGAACTGAAGCTCCGTTAGCGATAATACCAGTTGTTTCCGTATTTGTACCTAGAGTCTCAATAATTCCTTTGTTTACTACAGTAACCTTATTAGGTAAAACTCCTTTAACTGTTGCAGATAAGCCAGTAGCCTTAGTTCCATTTAATTGGAATTTACCAGCATTACCTATTGTAAGCGCATAGTTAGTACCTGCTTTATCATAGATAGCATTGATACCCATTGCATTAGCTCCAACAGAAACAACAGAGTTTATTGTTGAATTAGCATTTTTAAGTGCTAAGAAACTTCCTTTTCCAGTTATTTTTAAATTAGCTCCTGTATTAATAGTACCGCTTTCTTGATAGATTGCAGTTCCTCCGTTAGCACCAAAGTTAATTGTTGCCTTTCCAGTAGCACCTAAGTCAACAGAACCACCTTTTAAGAATATAGCAGTTCCTCCATTAACATTTAAAACAGAGTTTTTAGCAATGAAACTTGAATTTTGAGGAACAAATACTCCAACTCCTCTTCCAATATTCATAGTTCCTTCATGGTTAATTTTAGAACCTGAAGTTCCTTTGTTACCAGCGTATAGTCCTATTGTTTTATCACCATTTTGAGTAATAGTTGTTTTAATAGTTCCATTATATCCTTCTTTAGTGAATACTCCAACTCCATAAGCACCGTTTACACCATTACCAACAACAACTGATGAAGCATTACCAAATGTTACTTTACTATCTGCTACATATACTCCAACATGTCCTTTTCCTGTTGCTGAAGTTATTTTACTGTTAACTGTTGTATTTCCTTTTGCATATAGAGCAACAGTTCCATTATTAGTTGTAACTGGTGTTACAGCAAAGTTTACAGCAGAGTTATCAGCATAAACTCCAACAGCATTATTTTTTGTTAATTTTAAAGGCCCTGTACTAGTTACATTACCAGCTTTAGTATCTTTAAGCGCAAGAGCTATATTATCTGATGATATAGTTCCACTATTAGTAAATTTAGCATTAGCTCCATTTACATAAGCACCTATTGCTTTTAAATTTCCTCTATCTGTAGCTATTATTTTACCTGTGTTAGTTCCAGTTGAATATCCACCAACATTCATTCCAATAGCATCTCCAGAAACTTTAATGTCTCCTTTGTTAACAATAGTAGCACTTGTAGCTGCTGCTGCACCATTAGCTGCCATAGCAACTGATACAGAACTTGCTGAATTATCTAATACTTCTATTGATTTTCCAGCATTGTTAGTAGCAGTACCATGTTGTACATATATACCCATACCATCAACATACCCAGAAGCAGCTCCTACTTTTATTGTTTTATCATTTGTTAAAGTAGAACCTTTAGTAACAAATGCTCCAACATTTTTAGAACCTGCTGTAACAGTTATGTCTGCATTATTTTTAACTTTAACTCCATTATCTAAATATAGAGCAAGTAAATTACTTCCAGAATTTACAGCTAATTCAGTACCATGAGTAACTTCATTAGCATTGCTTCCTTTAGTATAGTAAACTCCTGCTGCTGCTGTTCCTGTATTTTTAAGAGTTAACTTAGAACCAGTTATATAACTTCCATTTGTTAAATAGATACCAGTACCTTGAGTAGAAGTTTCTAAATTAGTAGCAGCACCTAAAGTTATCTTTCCTTTATTTCCATAAACTCCTATACCTTGGTTAGCAGCTGTTATTTTTCCATTAGCTTGATCTAATTTAATATTACCATCAGCGAATATTCCAACTGATGCTTTTCCAGTAGAAGAAACATTTATTCTTTTTATTATATTGTCAACAGCTGCAGAGTTATTTTTTGCATAAACTCCTATACCGCCCTTTTCAGCAGTAACTTTAGCACTTGCAGCAGTTAAATCTAAAATATTAGCAGCAAAAGCGCTAGCTCCACTTCCACCTTTAACAGCTGTATCTAAATACATACCAATAGTCTTATTAGAACCACTAGCCGTTCCAGTAGGGCTTACTTTAAACTCATTCTTTAAAACTAAGTTACTTGGACGAACAGTAGCTCCATCTTTGCTACCTTGAGCAAATAAGTATATATTTTTCTTAGAGTGATCAGAATCAAATGTATATGCAGTAGTTCTTCCTTCCCAATTAGCTCCAGCTAAATATATACCAGTATTATTTTTAGCAGTTGCAGCAGAGAAATCAAGTTTAGAATTAGCTCCAGCAACTTCAACTATCTTAGCTCCATTAGCAGCATAAAGCCCAGTAGATTTTTCTTTAGTAAATGTTAAAGTACCTTTAGAAGTTATTAGTCCATTAGCTCCTTTTGCATAAGCTCCAATAGCACTTTCATCTTGAAGTTTAATATTTGTCTTAGCACCTATTGTAATAGTAGAATCTCCATAGATACCTGTAGAGTTTTTACCAAGTGTCATAACATTAGTAGTTGCGCTAGTATCATCACCATAAGTAAATTTCTTACCAGTAGTTCCAGTCATACCAACACTACCTTGTCCTAAAGTAATAGGCGCTTTAACTGTTAAATCTTTATTTTTAGTATAGTATGCAATTACATTATTAGCATTAGCAGCATCTATTTCTATATTAGATGTTTGCGCATTTTGTAAGTCATAGAATATACCTATTTTTCCTGTAGTAGTACCTTTATCTTCTTTTAAAGTTAATTTATTACCTCTTAAAATACTATCACCATCAGCAGTAGTACCTTTTAGGTAAATACCAACAGCATTTTTACCAGTAAAGTGAATAGTACCTAAGTTTTTATTAACTTCTCCAACAATAGTTTTAGGAGTAGCATAGACACCAACAGCTCCTTCAGCAATTTTTAAAGTACCATTTTCAGGTTTAACAGTAACTTTATCAGCATAAATCGCAACAGCTGTACTTGCTCCAGAAGATTTACCTACAGTTATTGTTCCGCTGTTAGTGACAATATGGTTAGTCACTGCAGAACCAGTTTTATTATTATTAGCATAGATACCAATAGAGTTTTCTCCAGTCATAGTGATATCTTTAGTATTTGTAATAGTAACCTTACCTTGATTAGTTGCTTTTGAACCAAATTCATCAACAACAAGTTTATTTTTAGCATCTAATCTATATGCCATACCTAAGATACCAACAGATTGTTTACCACCAACTTTAATAGTACCAGCATTTGAAACTTCAGAACCATTAACAGCATAAACTCCAACAGCTTTATCATTAGCATTATTTCCAGTTTGAGTTTCTACTTCAATAGAAGATTTATTGTCAACACTGACTTTACCATAGTTAATAAATGCTCCAACAGCTCCATCTCCTGCACCATTTCTATCAGCAATTATCTTAGAACCTACTAAATTAATAGCTGCTTCAGCATTTGTAGTAGCATTTTTACTTGAGTTCATTTCAAAACCAGTAACTTGCCCATTATATCTAGCTGTTGCATCTGCTGTTGTCAATACAGCCTTTATTGTACTATTTTTTGCTGTTGCAACTAATCTTTGAGCTAAAAATCTATTAAAATATTGGAATCCATCTTTTTTATCAGCTACTGTATCAGTAGATATACCAGATTTATCAAGATTTCCAATAGTTATTGTACCACCATCAACTGCAGCTACCTTATATTTAGTTGCTGTACTTCCTACAAATAGGTTTGTCAAAGAATTTGCTCCTAAACCTAATTTATCTTCAATTTTCTTTAAAATACCATTAGTTGTATCAGTTACTATACCTCCAACTGTTGTTAAGCCTGTTGCTCTTTTTAAATTAAATGCAATAACATCATCAGATTTTACATTTATTCTAGTATTAGTGTCTAGAATAGTTGGTAAAGTTGCAGCTCCTAAATCAACATCAAAAGCAGTTGAACTACCTAATAGGTTAATTGTTGTCTTTTTTAGGTTAACTTCCCCATTACCATCAGAATATACTGCATAACCATCACCATTATATGTTAAAGTTGCTTCTTCTAAATCAATTTTAGTTCCAGCATTAAATGAAGCAACTCCAGCAGCTCCTCCTGTTATACTAATTTCAGAATCTTTTAAAATAATCTTTGATTTATCTTCAGCATAAGCGGCTAATCCTTGTTTTGTCGTTCCAGCATTGACAGTAATTTTTAACTTTTTACCAGTCACATTAGA
>ERZ773072.1831-NODE-1831-length-10293-cov-10.533307_pt1 | contig 10293 bp, 6 predicted proteins | sample MGYA00580617_ERZ773072 | MGnify/ENA primary metagenome ERZ773072 (study PRJEB29015, sample SAMEA2737970) | human oral metagenome | biome: human oral; feature: human-associated habitat; material: dental | place: China | collected 2122 ... | reverse complement strand
CACGAATGATTTCAGCCCGCTCAATAGTAACAATATCAGAGTGTAAGTAACGAACGCGAACGCCCATTTCTTTTAAGAACTCTGTTAAATCCTCTGCCATTTTCTTTGTTAAGGTCGTCACGAGAACACGCTCATTCTTGGCAGCACGCTTATGAATTTCACCGAGCAAGTCATCCATTTGTCCCTTAATTGGACGAATCTCAATGGATGGATCAAGTAGACCGGTAGGACGAATAATTTGCTCTGCAATATTCGTTTGTACTTCCATTTCGTATGGACCAGGCGTAGCGGACACATAGACAATTTGATTGATACGCTCCACAAATTCATCGAATTTAAGCGGTCTATTATCAAGTGCTGAAGGCAGACGGAAGCCATATTCGATAAGTGATTCTTTACGTGCACGGTCACCATTGTACATGGCACGCACTTGAGGTATCGTTACATGAGACTCGTCCACCATGATGAGGAAATCATCTGGGAAATAGTCTATCAATGTATATGGAGCCTCTCCAGCCTTACGTTCAGACATATGGCGAGAATAATTTTCGATGCCAGAGCAATAGCCCATTTCTTGCATCATTTCTATATCGTAACGGGTACGCTGCTCAAGACGTTGAGCCTCCAATAGACGATCAGAAGCTTTCAACTTAGCTAACTGTTCTTCTAGCTCAGCTTCAATACGCTCTACAGCAATACGCATCTTATCTTTCGTAGTTACATAGTGAGATGCTGGATATACGGCAACGTGCTTACGTTCAGCAATCACTTCACCAGTCAAAGCATCTACCTCAACAAGGCGATCAATTTCATCGCCGAAAAGTTCTACCCGAATGGCTCTTTCACTATACGCAGCAGGGAAAATCTCGATAGTATCCCCTTGTACACGGAAGGTGCCGCGGATAAAGTTCATATCATTTCTCGTATATTGAATATCTACGAGTTTAGACAGAATTTCATCGCGAGATTTCGTCTGACCTAACCGCAAGGACAACACGAGTTCAGAGTAGTCCTCAGGGTCACCTAAGCCGTAAATACAGCTAACAGAGGCAACGATGATCACATCGCGGCGCTCAAAGAGGCTCATCGTAGCGCTATGTCGCAGTTTATCGATTTCATCATTAATAGACGCATCCTTCTCGATGTACGTATCACTAGAAGGAATATACGCTTCTGGTTGATAGAAATCGTAGTAAGACACAAAGTATTCTACCGCATTATTAGGGAAGAAGCTTTTAAACTCACTACATAGCTGGGCAGCTAAGGTTTTATTATGGGCAATAATTAGAGTTGGCTTTTGAACGGCCTCGATAACCTTAGCCATTGTAAAGGTTTTACCTGTACCAGTGGCACCGAGCAAAACTTGGGCCCATTCACCGCGTTCAATACCTTCTGTTAAAGACTGAATCGCAGTTGGTTGGTCCCCTGTAGGCGTAAAGGGCGCCTCCACTTTAAATGGTTGGCCCCCTTCATAATTATATGTATTATGTTTCATTACTGTTCATCCTGATGTTTACGGATAGCTTTAAGTTCTTCCTCTGATAGACGGCGCCCTGCATTTTCTGCTTGGTTCAAAGTATCCTCACCCTCTAAGACTTCGATGAGCATAGCAATAGAGAAGCGATCTAATGTAGGCGTAGTCTTTTGAATTTCATCAGCCATCATCCAATCTGATTCAGTATAGTTATTAATACGATCTGTAATCTCTTCCCAGTTTGAAAGTAGCAATCTCGTAATGGGGCGATATAGTTCAATTCCGAAGTACTCGATTAAGCTAACTATCTTATTCATATTTTCTAGGCTAACATTACATTCATTTTTTTTATTTTCAGATTCTACATATTCAAGTAAGAATTCCCGGTTATATTTATTTGTCACCTTGAATCATTCCTTTATTAAATAGTGCATTAGCAAATTCTTTTGCATTAAATGGACGCAAGTCATCCATACCTTCGCCAACGCCAATCCAGCGTACGGGTACGCCTAGTTCCTCTTTAATAGAGATAACTACGCCGCCTTTTGCCGTACCATCTAGTTTAGTTACTACAATACCATTTACTGGTACAGCTTGACCAAATAATTTAGCTTGGCTTACTGCATTTTGACCCGTAGTACCATCTAAAACGAGCAATGTTTGATGCGGCGCACCTTCTACGTGGTTATTCGCAACACGACCCATCTTTTTAAGCTCTTCCATAAGGTTAACCTTAGTATGTAGCCGACCAGCTGTATCTACGATAACAAGGTCTGCATTACGAGCTTTCGCAGCTTCCATTGCATCATATACAACGGCAGCAGGATCTGCACCTTCTTTATGTTTAACAATTGGTACACCAACGCGATCAGCCCAAATGGATAATTGGTCAGCTGCAGCGGCACGGAATGTATCACCTGCAGCAATGATAACCTTTTTACCTTCTTTAGTATAATAGTTAGCCAATTTAGCGATTGTCGTTGTTTTACCAACACCATTTACACCAACTACAAGGATGACCTCAGGATGGTGCAAAGTAATTTCATCTTCTTGATCGATGAGCATTTCCGTGATGCGGTCTTCCATAAACGGCATTACATCGCCTGTATGATTGATGATACCTTCTGTTACACCACGACGAATTTCTTTCATCAAGTATTCTGTCGTCTTAGGGCCTAGATCACTAGTAAGCATAACTGCTTCTAAATCATCTAAAAAATCATCATCGATTTGCGCATAACCAATAACGATGCTTTCTACATTTTTTACAAAAGACTTACGAGTTTTCTCTAAACCGTCTTTAATTCTATCAAAGAATCCAAATGCCATTATGCTAGATCCTCCTTCACATCTTCAAATGCTACTGTTAATAATCGCGATACACCGCGTTCCACCATTGTTACCCCTTGAAGTACTTCGGCAGCTTCCATCGTCTTTTTACGGTGAGATACAACGATAAATTGTGTTTCTTTATTTATTCGATTTAAGTAAGAGCTAAATCGTTCAACATTGGCTTCGTCAAGCGCCGCGTCAACTTCGTCAAGCACACAGAACGGAGCTGGACGATAGTCAAGGAATGAGAACAATAAAGCGATAACCGTAAGAGCACGCTCGCCACCCGATAAGAGTGTCAATTGTTGACGCTTTTTCCCTGGTGGTTGTATGTAGAAGTCGATACCACCCGTCAAAATATTATCTGGATCAGTAAGTACAATTTGCGCAGTACCGCCACCAAACAATTGGCTGAATACTTCTTGGAATCTACGGCCTACCACATCCAATACATCGTATAGCTGTGTACTCATCGCCTTATCCATTTCGGCAATAACCGACTGTAATTGCGCCTTTGCCGTATCTAAATCAGCTAATTGTGTGCTTAAGAAATCATAGCGTTCTTTAGTCTCTTCGTATTCCTCAACGGCATTTGGATTGACTGGACCCAATTCGGCAATTTCGGCCATCAAACGAGCTTGCTCATCCTTCCAATCGTTAACGGAGCCTTCAATGCGAAGGGCTTGAGCATCTTCCAAAGTAAAGCCTAGCTCTTGTAATTCTTCTACAAAGCGCTCACAGTCCATGCGATGACGTGTAATTTTACCTTCCATATCAACAAGGCGACCTTGCACCACTTTATAGCGTTGATTCAATCGGTCTTGCTCACTTAGAATAGATTCCATTTCTTCGCGACCTGTAGATGTTTTATCATAGGCTTCATCACGAAGAGCACGTAATCGTTCAACCTCAGCCTTAGCAGAGGTCAACTCTTGTTCTGCCACTTCCTGAGCCTTAGGTATTTCCTTTTCATAGCGTTGTGTAGTACTAACTAACAAATTACGAAGTGGTGTTAAGCGCTCAATAATACTAGAAATAGACTGATTACGCTGTTCACGTTGTGTTTCCCGTTCCTGAATGGTATGTCGCAAGGTATCACAAGTAAGGCGAGCTTCTGTAAAAGTTTCATACGCCTCTTGTTGCACCTTTTGTAACACGGTCAATCGATCCATCAACGCCCCTTGATTACCATCCACACCATGATCCTCTTGCAAGGACGCTAATGCTGTTTCTTGCTCTTTCAAGTTAGCTGTTGTAGTAGCCAAATCAATATCGATTTGTACTAAACGTTGCTCTTCTTCATGGAGAACACGTTTTTTACGATCCAATTGATTTTGTATATTTTGTACCTTTGTTTCGCTAGCCACATAGAGTAAGTTCGTATGTTGATAGCTTTCATCAAGGGTAGCTCGTTCCTTTTCTGCCTCTTCAACCCGTTTTTCAAGGCATTCTAAGTTAGCTGTTAAGGAGCGAATTTGTTCTTCAATTTGTATAAGTTCTTGTTCAAGACTAGCAGCCTCTTCCTTGCGGCTCAATACAGAAGCACGCTTGCGCTTTGTGGCACCACCGGTTAAAGAGCCGCCAGGTTGAAATTGTTCCCCCGTAAGAGTTACGATGCGCAATTGCTGATTGTATTTTTTCTGTAATCCAATGGCATCATCCATGGAAGATACTACCAAGGTGCGCCCCAATAAGTATTGGAAGATATGGGCGTACTTATTATCAAAGGAAATACAATCAACAGCAGTGCCTAATACACAGCTTTCATGTAAAGCCGATGTATCATATGGTTTACCTTTAACAGAATCCATCGGCAAGAAGGTTACACGACCACCTTGGATAGATTTCAAATAATTGACACCCTCCGCAGCAGCGCGAGCTGTAGTAGTCACAACATGGTTAACACTTCCTCCTAAGGCCGTTTCGATAGCCGTAGTATATTTGTCCTCTACCGTAAAGAGATCGCCAACAGCGCCCGTGATTTGTTCGCGCCAAGAACCTTTACCATTGAGGATATTCTTTGTGCCTTCTAAGTAACCTTCGTGCTGTTCCTCCCACTGTGCTAAAAGTTCTAATCGACCTTTTGCACGTTGTTCTTGAGTGCGCAGCTTTTGTAATTCCTTACGCTCTTCACGCGCTTTCATAGCCGCATCCTTAGCATCATCAACGAGGGCTTGTCGTTGAGCAGATAAGGCATTAAACTTTTGACCTAGCGCTTCAAATTCAGAACGCGCGACTTGTAGTTCACTATCTACCTGTGCTATTTCAGATTCTAGAATAGCACATTGATTTTTACTTTCCACCTTGCGAGCTTCTAAGCTCCGAATACTAGCCTTAGCCGTTTCAATAGCACTCACAACTTCTAATTGACGTTGCTCAAAAGCCTCTCGATTCGATTGCAAGGATTGAAACTTAGCTTGTTCTGACCTTACATCTTCAACAGCCTTTTTGTAACTCGCTTCTAATTCTTCTAGATTAGACTCTTTTTCTACTAATTGAGCACTTTCATCTTGAATCAATTGATTTAAGATTCGCAATTGTTGCTCCTCGCCCTTTTGCGTAGCCTCTAGCTCGCTAATGCGCATAGACGTTTCATCTAATTCACGGCGCGCTGTTTTTAGTTGCTCTTCTAAAAGACGTAAGTGACCAGATAAGCGTTCTTCATCACGTTGCTTTTCAGTATATTGAGCCTCCCACAACTTAAGCTGTTCCTGCTCTTTTGACGAGGACGATTGCAATTCGTGACGACGAGCCTCTAATTTAGACAATTCAGTTTGAAGCTCAATTTCTTCATCTTTAAAGGCAATATTATCGTTTTCAAAACGTGTTAAAAGGCGATCAGAGGTCTTATAATTGTGAAAGCCTAATGCCCCATCATAATCGCGCTTTGCACGGCTTAAGGTCATATATTTTTTAGTCTTTTCCGCTTTTTCAGACAAAGGTCCTAGTTGCTCTTCAATGGTAGCCATTACGTCCCGTACGCGCTCCATATTACGGTCTGTACTAGCAATACGACGTAAAGCATCTTCTTTATTAATTTTAAAGCGAGAAATCCCAGCTACATCTTCAAAGATAAGACGACGTTCTTCAGGTTTAGAATTTAAAATAGCATCAATTCGGTTCTGACCAATGATGGCCATGGAATCTCTACCAAGACCGGTATCTGCCAGTAAAAGATGTATGTCCTTTAAACGACAAGATCGCTTATTGATGAGAAACTCACTTTCACCAGTACGATAGATACGGCGTGTTATAGCCACCTCTGCCATATCTAAATCTAATTGTTGATCACTATTGTCAAATACAAGAGTAACCTCAGCAGCGCTCATAGGTTTGCGCTTTTCCGTACCAGAGAAAATGATATCCTCTGCTTTTTGACCACGTAAATTACGAACATTGGATTCCCCTAAAACCCATTTCATGGCATCCGTAATATTACTTTTACCGCTTCCGTTAGGTCCAATAACGGCAGTCATTCCTGGTGAGAATTTTACAACCGTCTTATCTGCAAACGATTTAAAGCCCTTTAATTCCAACCGAAGTAATTGCATGACTGCCTCCTTTCTACTAACCACCCTAAATAATCATATCTTTTATATTATAACACATATTGTAGGCCATCAATACAGCACCGAACGGTATTTCTCCTACTTTCTTCACACCAACTTATACTATATTGTGGATATAATTCAGCGAAATATAATACATTTCTATTTTTAAGCCCTCTCACCTTAGATGTTAAGCTTCTAGGATAAGAAATAATAATATTATGTTTTATTGCAATACTATTATTCCCAATATAATTTGTTTTATCATTATTAGTCTTATCTTTACATCCAGTATTATCAGCATTAACTCTACTAAATCCTAGATTTTCATAAGTAGCATATTCAGTTAGATTAAAACAATCGTTACTTAGTGAATACTTATACTGAGATACATGCTCATCAATACAACGTTCAATTCGCTGCTTATATTGTTCATTCACAACTAGCTCCCCCATAGCTGGCTCATATGGACCTGCCACTAAGCTATTACCGGAATCTAATTCTTCTGTACTTTGTAATCCCGTGCGAATGACTTCAATACCATGCTGTTCAAACCAATCTTTTAAAAATGCACAATACTGTATAGCTAGCTCAGTACTTAGTGGTTCATATTCTCCAGCTCTATACTGCTCGGCTAGTTCTGTATTCTCTATAACTAGTACAGGGTAGATACGTATAAAATCAGGTTGTAATGCAGCTACCGTAATGGCCGTTTCTATTATGGTTTGCCAAGTCTCTCCTTTTAGTCCTGGTAAAAGTTGAACCCCAACGGTCATATCACGCTGTTTTAATCGTGCAATAGCCTCTACTACCTCTTGTGCCGTGTGCCCCCTCTTAGCATCGACTAAAATACCATCGTTCATAGACTGCACACCAAGTTCTACAGTTTTTACTCCATAAGACTGTAATAATGTAATCGCTTCATCACCTACAGCATCAGGTCTTGTAGAGCAACGTATGCCATCAATGATTCCCCGTTGAAGTATTTCATAGGCAGGCATTAATAATTTATGTTGTAAATCCTTAGGAATAGCCGTAAATGATCCCCCATAAAAGGCAACCTCCCAAAACTTCTCGCACCGTTTTGTGCCTACATAGTCTTTAATTGTTTGTTGTATATAATCTGGAGTTAGGTGACTAATACCAGATTGGCCCGTAATACGAGATTGATTACAAAATGTACACACATAAGGACAACCTACGTGAGGTATAAAAAAGGGAATCATACCAAATGGTTTCATAGACACCTCCTCTTCTTATGTAAAAATTATTACTCATCTACTATTATATAAATTATTACTCACATACTATTATACAGAAAAAAGCGCCATTCGGCGCTTTTCTATTTATCAGCCATCAACTTTTCTAAAGTCAATTGAGCCGCATGTTGTTCTGCAATTTTTTTACTTTTACCAGAGCCGGCCTCGTAAGTAACACCATTGATTTCAACCTCCATATGGAAGGTTTTAGCATGGTCGGGACCACTTTCACTGAGCAAATGATAGACAATATGTTTATCCCCATCTCTTTGCACATATTCTTGTAATAATGTCTTATAATCTTTGCCCCGCTTACCTTCTAAGGCTTGCATGATATAAGTAGTTAAATGTTTTAAAACGAAGACCATAGCCGTTTGATAATCTGTAGAAATATAAATAGCACCGATGAGAGACTCAAAGGTATCCGCTAATATAGAGTTTCGATCATTACCACCGGAAGCGCGTTCTCCATGACCGAGCAATAAATATTGTCCTAGTTGCAAAGAACGGCTCACAGATGCTAAAGAATCTTCACACACTGTAGCGGCCTTAATTTTCGTTAAATTACCTTCAGCCATATCTGGATATGTCTTAAATAGGTATTCCCCAATAATAAGATCCAAAACAGCATCGCCTAAAAACTCTAATCGCTGATTGTGATGAATATGCTTTGATTTATGTTCATTCGCATAAGAAGTATGTGTAAAAGCACAATCTATAATGGATATATCTGACACAGGTATGTCTAAACGAGCAACAAGCTCATGAAGAGATTCTTCACGAGCTTGTGTTATCTTACTCTTATGCGTTTCGATAGTAACCATTAAGCTTCATAACGGCGAATGCAAAGTGTACCGTTATGACCACCAAAACCGAAAGAGTTAGAAAGTGCACATTTTACTTGAAGTTCACGTGCGCCTTCACGAACATAGTCCAGATCCAAACCTTCATCAGGATTGTCACAGTTAATTGTAGGGTGAACTTTACCAGTTTCAATCGCCATTGCCATTACGATAGTTTCAATAGCACCAGCAGCACCCAATAAGTGACCTGTCATGGATTTAGTAGAGTTAACAGCGATATTTTTAGCATGATCGCCGAACAATTCTTTAATAGCCAATGTTTCATTTTGGTCATTAAGGCCAGTAGATGTACCATGAGCATTGATGTAGTTAACGTCTTTAGGGTCGATACCTGCATCTTTAATTGCTAATTCCATACATTTACGAGCTTGAACACCACCTGGAGCTGGTGCAGTGATATGGTAAGCATCACCATTACTACCATAACCCACAACTTCAGCATAGATATGTGCACCGCGTGCTTTTGCGTGTTCTAATTCTTCAAGAACTACGATACCAGAACCTTCACCCATTACGAAACCATCACGGTCACGGTCAAATGGACGGGACGCTTTTGTTGGCTCGTCATTGCGTGTAGACATAGCTTTCATAGCCGCAAAACCAGCTACAGCAGCCGGAGATACCGCAGCTTCAGTACCACCAGCAAACATCACGTCAGCATCACCACGTTGGATGATACGGAATGCATCACCAATCGCATTTGTACCAGAAGTACAAGCAGTTACGTCGGTAATAACTGGACCTTTAAGACCAAGGCGAATAGATACGCGTGCAGATGTCATATTTGCAATCATCATAGGTACTGCAAATGGACTTACACGGCCAGGACCTTTATCGAACAATGTTTCATATACTTCATGGATAGAGTCAATACCGCCGATACCAGTACCAACTACAGTTCCACAACGGTCTAAATCTGCTTTGTCCAAGTCAAGATCAGCATCTTCAAGAACGATAGCGGCATCTTTACCACCAAGTTCAAGCATGATTGGACGCATTGCTGCCAAACGGCCGATATTTTCACCGACTGGAGTCGAACCTGTAAAGTTGATAAAGTCAACTGCTTTGTGTTCAACGATGTAATCACCAATAACTGAACCACGTCCTGTGATAGAGTTCAAGACACCAGCAGGGATACCAGCTTCAACGAACGCTTCTACCAAAAGAAGCCCTGAGATAGAACCTTGTGTTGGTGGTTTGAAGGCAACAACGTCACCAGCGATCAAGGCAGGAGCAATTTTAGAACCAGCCAAGTTTACTGGGTAGTTAAATGGTGAGATAGCAAGTACAAGACCTACTGGTTCGCGACGAACAACAGCAATTTTTTTCTTGCTACCAGCATCAAAAGCACCACCTTCAAGTACTTCACCTTCCAAACGCAAACCTTCTTCAGCTGCATAGTGGATGATTTCAGCAGTACGAACAACTTCACCAATTGCAGATTTCAAACCTTTTGAAATTTCTTTAGAAAGAACTTGTCCAATTTTTTCTGCATCACGTTCCAAGATATCTGCTGCTTTATGAAGGTAAGCTGCACGTTCAGCATATGAAAGCGCACGCCATGCTGGGAGTGCTGCTTTAGCTGCTGCGTAGACTTCGTCTACTTCAGCTTGGCTCATAGCTGGAACTGACCCAAGTTCCTCACCGTTTGCAGGTGCGTAGATAGTAATTGAATTTTCAGATGTTTTCCACTCACCATTGACATAGTTTTTGTATTGTTTAGCCAAGATAGTAACTCCTTTTATCTATTATAAGACCTATTTTATCATTTTTTTAGAAATATTCCAAGATTTAAACGAGAATTATTCAGAAAATTT
>ERZ773072.1828-NODE-1828-length-10320-cov-3.407599_pt1 | contig 10320 bp, 15 predicted proteins | sample MGYA00580617_ERZ773072 | MGnify/ENA primary metagenome ERZ773072 (study PRJEB29015, sample SAMEA2737970) | human oral metagenome | biome: human oral; feature: human-associated habitat; material: dental | place: China | collected 2122 ... | reverse complement strand
TCCGGGGGGAGCGGTGATGACGGCGCAGGCGCCGGGGCGGGCGGCGGCGGCGATTCGGGGCAGCGAGGCCGCGACGGGCAGGTCGGGTGGGTCCGATACGAGGTCCTCAAGCGTGCGCACGCCACCATTATCGCCGCTGCGCCCCGAAGGCGCGGGGGCGGCGATGGGGGTGGCCGGGGGTTTGCGGTCGGTGGGTCCGGCCGGACATTGTTGCTGCGTGGTTGCGCTGGAATGGGACGGGGCCTGTGGCGCGGGCACCAGTCGGATACTCCCGCCGCACGGCTGCGCCTAAACGGCGCGGAGGCTGTGGGCGGCGGGCCTGGCCGCCGGAACGGACGAGGGCGCAGGGACGGGTGCTCCGGGTCAGTCGTCCTCGAGGATGTCGTCGTAGTCGGTGAGTCCTATGGCCTCTTCTTCGCGGCGCAGTCGGGTCATGTGCGGGGAACGAATGCGTACTGAAAGGGAGCGATTCCAGACTGAAAGGTTGAGTTCAACATCATTGTCAAAAGTCCAAGCTGTTGAGCGGTCTCTGGGGCGGCTGCTACGAATCATGTTCTCGTAGTGGCAGTCGATCGCGTGACTGTACGCGGTGTATGCGGCGGCTATCGCAGCTGCCGACTCTTTTTCCTCGCCTGCGTCGCACGGGCGTGCGACTGCGATGTCAACCGTGCTGACGCGGTCTTTCACCGTGACGTAATACGAATCGGCTTTCCCTTTCGCGAACGGGGACGCGAACATTTCCGTATCCCCCGGATCCGCCGCGTAGCCCAGGCTTTCGTATACGCGCTGGGCTTCGGTCGCCGTGATGGGCCAGGAATGGCCGACCCAGGCTTTGACGACTTCAATGAACCGGTCAACGGGGTAGGATTCGAATCTCGTGGATTGCTGTGCCATGGGTCCTCCGTTCTGTTCAGTCGTCCTCGAGGATGTCGTCGTAGTCAGTGAGTCCCATCTCCATTTCTTCACGGCGCAATTGAGTCATACGAGGTGAGCGAATAATAAAAGACAGTGCGAAGTCGATGTAACCGATCCTGATTCGAACATCGTTATCAAACGTCCATTCGACCGCCTTGTCGTGAACCAGGTGCTCTACTGTGCTCCCATCGAATGCCGCGCTGAGCGCGGCACAGTATTGGGTATAAGTGCTGTGGAGTGTTGAATCGTCGCTGACATCCTTATCGGAAGGGACGAGCCTCGCCACCTCCATGTCTATAGTGCTGACCTCGTTCTGCGTGACGACATAGTATGAGTCGGGTTCGTCGTCCGTGGAGAAGTCAGACCAGAAGAAGTTCGGGCGCGGAGCGTACCCGCGCAGGCCGAGGCTCTCGTATATCACCCGCCCCTCGTCAGATGTGATCGGCCAAGGGTGGTCGACCCAGGCTTTGACGATCTCGATGAGACGCTCGGGGGTGTAGGCTTCGAAGCTGACGGATTGCTGTGGCATGGGTTCTCCTTTCTGCTCAGTCGTCCTCGAGGATGTCGTCGTAGCTGGTCAACCTCATTTCCTCCTCCTCGCGACGCAACTGGGTCATGCGTGGGGAATGAATGACGAATGTGACTGTAGTACCTATATCGCCGATCCTGAATCGCACATCGTTGTCTAGGGTCCACTCATCTGACCGACTGCCGCGCACATGCTTAGTAACACGGCTGAAGGTACTATCAAACGCGGAGCGGTACTTTGCGTAGGTGTCGGAAACCAGGGCGGCGTATCTGGTTTCTTCCTCAAGAGGGCAACGCCGAGCTATTGCGGGTCTGATTGAATTGATGTGCTTGCCTGTGGCAGTGTAGTAGGAGTCGGGTTCGCCGTCCGCAGATAGGTCGGATATGAAGAGGCTCGGATCCGGTGGGTAGGCATGGTAGCCCAGGCTTTCGTACACGCGCTGTGCTTGTTCTAGGGTGATCGGCCAGGCGTGGTCGGCCCAGGCTTTGGCGATCTCAATGAATCGTTCCGCCGGGTAGGCTTCGAATCTGGTGGGGTAATGTTCCATGGCTGTCCGTCCTGCTCAGTCGTCTTCGAGAATGTCGTCGTAGCTGGTCAAGCCCATTTCCTCTTCCTCGCGGCGCAACTGGGTCATGTAAGGAGAGTGGATGCACGTTGAAACGGAACGGTTCCATACTGAGACATCTAGCTCAACATCACTTGTAAAAGTCCATTCCGTGGAACCAGCCTCGGACCGTGTGGCACTAATCATGTTCTTGTAGTGCGAATTGATCGCTTGGCAGAACGCATCGTAGGCACTTGCTATGGCGGCTGAGGACTCCTCTTCCTCACCCGCATTGCATGGGCGCGCAACGGCGATGTCAACCGTGCTGACAAGGCCCTTCACAGTGACATAGTATGAGTCGGCCTCTCCGTCTGCGAAGGGGGAGGCGAACATCTCGGGGTCCTCTGGAACCGTTGAGTAGCCCAAGCTTTCGTAAATGTTCCGGGCTTCTGATGCTGTGATCGGCCAGGAGTGTTCTATCCATGCCTTAACAATGTCGATGAAGCGGTCTACTGGGTAGGCCTCGAAGCTGACGGGGTGCTGTGACATGCCTTCTCCGTTCTGCTCAGTCGTCCTCGAGGATGTCGTCGTAGCTGGTCAAGCCCATTTCCCTCTCTTCGCGGAGCAGCTGTGTCATGCGTGGCGACGCGATTCTGAGTGAGATGTTCCTCGGTAGTTTTGCAAGACGGATTTCGGTATCGTTATCAAGGGTCCATCTAATGGAGCTTTCCTCCGTTTTGCGCTGGAAGATCGAGTCTCTGAGGCTGCTGTCGATGATGGCACAGTACTCTGTGAATACGTGTGAGATGCGGTTCTCGTCCTGTTGTGTCCGTGCGGCGCATGGACGAGATACAGAAATCCGCACGTTCCCTACTCGGTCGTTATACGCCGTGAAGAAAGAATCGGGTTCTTCCTGAGCATACTCTGAGAAGAATAGTCTTGGTTTTGGGGTGTGAGCGCGGTACCCGAGACTTTCGTAGAGCTCTTTGGCTTGTACTGGTGTCATCGGCCATGGATGCGTGATCCAGGCTTCGATGATTTCGATGAAGCGCTCTCCTGGGTAGGCTTCGAAGCCGGTGGGGTGCTGTGGCATGCATTCTCCCTTCTGCTCAATCCTCTTCGAGGATGTCGTTGTAGTTGGTCAGGCCGTTCTCCTCCTCCTCGCGGAGCAGCTGCGTCATGGTGGGGGAGTCGATGAACAGGATGATCGAGTGGCTGAGGGGGCCGAGGCTGATTCCGACGTTGTTGTCCAGGATCCAGTCGGTTGCTCCGTCGTCCTCTCGCCTGCGCATGAGCGTGCTCGGCCCGAATGCCTGTTCGATTGAACCGCAGTACGCGTTGAAGTACTGGGCGATAACGGGCCCGTTCTGCCCTTCGGTTCCAGGAGGGCACGGGCGGCCGATCTGCATGCGGACCGTGTTGATGAGGCCCTCGTGTTCCGTGAAGTACGCGTCGGGCTCGCCGCCCACCGCGAAGTGGGACATGAAGAGGCCGGGATCGGCGGCGTGGGGCCTCATGCCGAGGGATTCGTACACTCGTCGGCCGTGCGCCGTGGTGATCGGCCATGCCTGGTGGACCCAGGCTTGGACGATGCTGATGAAGTGGTCCACGGGGTAGGACTGGAATGCGGTGCTGTTCATTGTGCTCTATTCGGTGTAGTCCGGGTGTTGCCTCACGATGCTCTGGAGCGTGGAGGTGTGAGCCCGGTCGAGGGGGACGGGGATGGCGCTCGGGTGGATGACGCTCGACATGTAAGGGTGTGGCGTGCGGTACACGTCGGCGATGACTTCGACACTGCCGTCGAGTATGCCCCGGCGCAGAACGGGATCTTTGGCGAGGGCGGCGTGGAGGCACCGGTCTGTGAGCATGAGGTGGCGCGCGTACTCCGGGGAGCCCTGCATGGCGTAGGTGCCATCGACTGGCCGCGTCCTCAGCCTGTGCGAGTACCCCTTGGCCGCGACCACGTGGAGGGAACGGGGCCTGGAGTCCTCGTCGTAGGCGACGGCGTAGATGTCGCCGCTATGGTTCCCCTCGTTGGGGCCGTCGATGTCAGGGAGTATTACCATCCCCTCGCGCTCCAGGGAGGACTCGGCGCCCACGATGCCGACTTCCTCGCCGAGCCTGGTGTACTCGCCCTGCTCGTGGGCCAGGGCGTCGGCGATGTGCTCGATGCGGCGCTGCTCCGTGATCGGGCTCCGGTTGTTCGCCATCTGCCTGAGGGTGCGCCGTATGCGCGCCCGTGTCACGTTGGTGGTGTCCACTCCCCGAATCCTCGTTTCTTCCGTAGTGGTGGTCTCAAGTCTGGAGCCCCGGTGTTCCGCTCAATCGTCCTCGAGGATCTCGTCGTAGCTGGTCAAGCCCATTTCCTCCTCTTCGCGGCGCAACTGGGTCATGCGAGGTGATCCGATGAAAACTGAAATATTCCTCGATAGTTTCCCTAAACAAATGTCAACACCGTTGCGTAGTGTCCATCTGACTGCGTTCTTTTCTCTCTTGCGGTGTGAAATCATGTCTTTGAGCTTGTCTTCGATGGCGGTGCAGTAATCGCTGAACGTGCGGGAGATCGTGTCTGTGTTCTGTGGTGTCACAGTGTCGCATGGGTGGGACACTGAAATGCGCGCGTCGCCTACGCGATCATTGTGTGTAGTGACGTAGGAGTCGGGCTCTATCTGCGAAAAGTCTGAAATAAATAGCTCCGGTTTCGGCGCGTAAGCGCGGTACCCAAGGCTTTCGTACAACTCTTGAGCTTCTGCTGATGTCATGGGCCAACGGTGGGTGGCCCAGGCTTCGACTATTTCGATGAAGCGATCTGTTGGGTAGGCTTCGAATCTGGCGGGGCGCTGCGTCATGGGCTGAGTGTCCTTTCAGTCGTCCTCGAGGATCTCGTCGTAGCTGGTCAAGCCCATCGCTTCTTCTTCGAGGCGAAGTTTAGTCATGCGGGGCGAGCGGATGAACAGCGATACCGTTATGTCCGCATTGGCAACGCCTAGTTCAACATTGTTATTGAAACGCCATTCGGTGTTCTTCTTCTGGGTGCGAAGTCTTGCGGCAGCGGGTGTGAAAGACTCGTCGATCGCGTCGCAGTACTCGAGATATGTTCGCTCAATGATGTTACTGCTTCCGGGCGTCGTCAATCTGTTTGCTACGGCGATGAGTACGTTGTCAATGATGTTATCCTGTGCTGTAAAGAAAGAGTCTGGCGTGCCGTTTGTGAAGGGAGAGGAGAACATGCCTGGATCGGATGGGTCTGCCCTGTACTCAAAGTCTTCGAATACCTGCCTGCCTTCTTCTGGACTCATGGGCCAAGAGTGCCCTGTCCATGCCCTTACAACTTCGATAAAACGGTCCGTAGCGTAGGCTTCGAATCTGAAAGGGTGTTGGGTCATGGGCTGAATGTTCTCTTCAGTCGTCTTCGAGGATCTCATCGTAGCTGGTCAACCCCATTTCCCTCTCTTCATGGAGTAGCTGTGTCATGCGTGGTGATTCAATGTACAAAGTGATAATTCTTCCAGGATTCCCGACCCATATCAACACCCCGTTATTGAGAATCCATTCTGTGGCTCCGGACTTCTTACGTTTCTGGGACACTTTGTTTCTGAATTCCTGATCCACTGCTTTGCAGTATTTTTCGTATGTGTCTCTAACTGTGTCGATATCCACGGCGCTGTCGTTTGGGTTATAGTATTTCGTAACGTTTACGTCTACCATGGTCACGTTTCCATTTCTCGTAGTGAAGTACGAGTCGGCTTCGCCGCCCTCTGCGTAGTCTGAGAAGTACATTTCAGGGTCGTCGGGATCTTCTGTGTAACCTGTCTGTTCAAATAGAAGTTGAGCGTCCTTAGATGTGATTGGCCAAGTGTGGTTTACCCACGCTTTGACAATCTCGATGAAACGGTCCGTAGGGTAGGCTTCGAATGTGGTGCTCATGCTTATATTCTACTCCGTGTCGGTGTTTTCTTCCAGTGTTGTTCTCAGGGGGTGGGTTTTGGGGGCGGCAGAGGCGTGTATGCGGGGTGTCCCTTGAGGATCTTTTCCAACTCCTTTATGAAGTCGTCGTCGAGGGGCACGGTCTTTGTCTGTTGCAGGGTGACGCAGGACATGTACGGGTGGCGGGTGCGGTATACGTCCGCGATCACCGGGATCTCTCTTTTGAGTATGGCTTCGCGGAGTGCGGCGTTCCTGGCCAGTGCGTCGTGCAGTTGCGTGTCGTTGAGCATAATGTCGCGCACGTATGTGGGCGACCCCTGTTCGAAGGGCGTTCCGTCGACCAATCGCGTCCCCAGTTTGCTACTGTATCCTTTGGCCTCCACCACGTGGAAGGCTTGGCGATTGCCTTCCTTGTCCAGGGCGGTGGCGTAGATGTCACCGCTGGCGTTCCCCGCGCCGGTGCCTCCGGTATTGGGAACGAGCTCCATCCCCTGACTCTCCAGTTTGGATTCTGCTCCAACGATTCCCACTTCTTCACCGAGTCGAGAGTAACTGCTGCGACTAGTAGATAAGTCTTCAGCCAAGCTTGCAATTTTCTTAACTTCTTTTTTGCTGCGTCCGTTGTTCCTTAAGTCATCCAGGGTCTTGCGGATGTTGTCGCGCGTCGCGTCCTTGGGATCCACCCCGTGGGCGCGCAGTTCCGCCTCCAGGTTTTCGATGTGCTGCTTGGTCTCGACGCGGGCGTCCCTCAGTGTGTTGAGCTGGGCCTGGTCGCGCCCCTCGCCCCATTTGGCGCCGTTGTGGGTTTCGTCGGGTTTCTCCCTCTTCGTGTCCTTCCACGGCTTGCGCTCGGGGAAGACCAGGGGCTCGTCCTTCACGGGGTCTTTGGCGTGGGGCGGGGGAGTGGGCTTGGCAGAGGCGTGCGGGCCGTGAGCGCCGTGCGGGGCGCCGCCGATTCCGATGGCCGCGGTCGCGCCCGCCACGGGGCCGTGGGGCGTCAGTGCGGCGGCCCCCCGGTGGAACATGGAGCTGATCGCCCCGGTGAGCGTGTTCCACAAGCGCCCCAGCTCCGACAGGAGCCCGTGGAAACTGGAGAACGCGGTCTTCAAATGGCCGATGGCCTCGAAGACGTGGGTCGACAACGCGGCGACCCGGGTGGTGATCTGCTCGATGACCAGTGCGGTGGCCAGGCCCAGGGTGCAGGCCTCCTCGATGGCCACCGAGCAGATCGTGCCGATCAGATCCGATATCGCCTGGCGCACCACGTCGTGCACCACCTGGACGATGCCCGACGCCATGCGCAGGCCGTCCGCCATGGCCTGCGCCCACTGGGAGGCCGCTCGCACGTGCTCCGCCACTCCGTCGGCCGAGGTCCGGATCGCCTCGACCGTGTCCCCGGCCATGTCGGACAGGCAGGTGGTCGTGTCCTCCTCCAACTGCGCGCCGGCGGCCCCCAGGGACATGGCCACGTTCTCCCACGTCTGCGCGTTCGCCTCCACCTGCGCCGCGTCCCCGGCCAGGGCGTTGAACAGCTCGTTGAATGGCCACACCCACTCCAGCGCCCAGCCGAGGCCCATCGAGATGAGGGTGCCAATGGGATCGGAGACGGCGGACGCCACGTCCAACCCCGTGAACGCGACCCCCAGCGCGGTGCCCATCCAGCTGCCGCCCTGGATGGCCTCCACCAGGGCGTGCCCGTCCTCGATGATGCCCAGGCCCTCGAAGCCGGAGCGCGCGTCCTGGCGCTCGGCCACCAGGGCACTGCCGGGGTTCCCACTGGCTCCGACCGCCCCGCCGGGGGAGTCGGCAGCGGTCAGCGCCTCCCCGCCGCTCACGGCAGGCGCTCCATGATCGCGCGCAGGTCCTCGGCGATCTGCGCCTCCACCGCGTCGTAGTCCTGGGCCGTGCGTCCCAGGAGTTCGTACATGCGCCCAAGGCCCTGGCCCGTCGCGTCGATGCACGAGCGCGCCCCCGCCTCGACGAAGCCGACCGCCGGCCCCAGGAGCGGCGCGCACAACACGCCCAGCGCCCCGATGGTGTTCAAGGAGCCCACCGCCCACTGGGCCTGCGACACCTGGTCGGCGGTCGCGTCCACGCGCGCCGCGTAGGAGCGCATCACGTCCGTGTCCACCCGCAGCTCCTCACTCACCGTCCCCGCCTCCCATCAAGGGGGCCAGGATCGGGTTGTCCGCCCCGAACGCCTCCACAGCGGCCCCGCGCACCCCGGCGAGAGCGTCCGCCCGCGCCGCCGTGTACGCCTCCACCACCCCGGCGCCCAAGCGCGACAGGGAGACCCGCTGGGCGCCCCGTCCGAAAGCGCAGCGCACCAGCGCGCCCGAGGCGTCCACCTCCACCGCGACCTCGCCACCCAGGGCGCGCCCGCGCCCCACCACCCCCTCGCTGGCCCGTCTGAAACGCGCCCCCGCCCGGGCGTTCTCCGACACGCGCCGCTGCGCGTCGGCGATCATCTGATCGAGATCCTCGAAAGCTCCAGCCATGTTCCAAAACTACGCCCGTCGGCGCGGAGTCGACAAGTACTCGAAAACCGTGAGTGAGGGGCTTGTTCCCTGAGCTGGTAGGAGGTATATTCATCATGTGATTAATTCATCGAGTGATGAAGCTCGGGGTGCCGCTCCGACGGTCCCGGAGCGCCCCGGCGCGGAGCCCCCTCCCGCGATCAGCGTCGAGCGCCTACGGGTGTCGCGCGGGCGCGCGCCCGTCCTCCACGACGTGTCCTTCTCAATACCGCGCGGCGAGATCGTCGGGCTGCTGGGCCCCTCGGGCTGCGGCAAGACCACCCTGATGCGCGCCCTGGTCGGGGTGCAGCGCATCGACGCCGGAACCGCCGCCGTGCTCGGCTGCCCCGCAGGGTCCAAGCGCCTGCGCGCCCGCATCGGCTACTCCACCCAGCAGGCGAGCGCCTACCCCGACCTCACTGTGCGGCGCAACGCCCTCTACTTCGCGGCCCTCGCCGGGGCCGGGCGCGGCGCCGCCGACGCCGCCATCCGCTCCGTCGGCCTGGCCGACCGGGCCGGGCAGGTCGTCTCCACACTGTCGGGAGGGCAGGCCTCGCGGGCCTCCATCGCCTGCGCCCTGGTCGGCGACCCCGAGGTCATGGTCCTGGACGAGCCGACCGTCGGCCTGGACCCCCTGACCCGCGAGTCCCTGTGGGACGTGTTCCGCGAACTGGCGGGGCAGGGCCGCACCCTGCTGGTCTCCAGCCACGTCATGGACGAGGCGATGCGCTGCGACCGCCTCATCCTGATGAGGAGGGGCCGCGTCCTGGGGATCATGACGCCCGCGGAGCTCCTGGAGGCCACGGGGCAGGACACCCCGGACCGCGCCTTCCTCGCCCTGGTGAGGGAGGACGCCGACGACGGCGGAGAAGGGAGCGTCCGATGAACCCGGCAACCTGGTGGGCCACCACCACCCGCGTTCTGCGCCAACTGGTCGCCGATCGCCGCACCATCGGCATCGTCCTCGTCGTTCCCACGGCGCTGCTGGTCCTGCTCCACTTCGTGTTCCTCGACGTCCCGGTCGCCCCCGGAGCGGAACCCGCCTTCCCCGTGCTGGCGGTCAACATGTACGGGATCTTCCCCATGGTCGCGATGTTCCTGGTCACCTCGATCACCATGCAGCGCGAGCGCGTGACCGGCGCGCTGGAGCGCCTGTGGACCACCCGCCTGCACCGCGCCGACCTGCTCGCCCTGCTGGAAATGACCGCCGGACGCGCCATCGTCGCCGTGGACGAAGCCTACATCGAATACAGCCCCGCCGAGAGCCTCGTTGACGCCCTGCCCCACTACCCGCACCTCGCCATCATCCGCACCCTGTCCAAAGCCTTCGCCCTCGCCGGCCTGCGCTGCGGCTTCACCCTCGCCAACCCCGAACTCATCGCCCTGCTGCAAAAAACCATCGCCCCCTACCCGCTGCCCGGCCCGGTGGCCGACCTCGCCGCCCAGGCCCTGCAAGCAGACGGCCTCAGGCTCATGCGCGCACGCGTCGCTGCCACCCTCGCCGAGCGGGAACACTTCGCCGCCGCCCTGCGCGCCCTGCCCGCCGTCAAGCACGTCGAACCCAGCGGCGCCAACTTCCTGCTCATCCACTGCCACGACGGCCCGCGCACCTTCGCCGCCCTCAGCGCCGCCGGCATCATCACCCGCAGCCAGCAGAACGCCCTCGGCCTCGCCGACCACATCCGCATCACCATCGGCAGCGCCGCTGAAATGGCAGAAACCCTGACCGTGCTGAAACAATGCTAAACCGCCGCCAAGCGGGATAACCACGCGCTTTACCAAAACCCCAACCAGGAACCCACCATGCAACCCACCCTCTACATCGACCGTGACGGCACCCTCATCGACGAACCCCTGCCCAGCCGGCAAATCGACACCCTGGAAAAACT
>ERZ773072.1824-NODE-1824-length-10326-cov-23.306689_pt1 | contig 10326 bp, 6 predicted proteins | sample MGYA00580617_ERZ773072 | MGnify/ENA primary metagenome ERZ773072 (study PRJEB29015, sample SAMEA2737970) | human oral metagenome | biome: human oral; feature: human-associated habitat; material: dental | place: China | collected 2122 ... | reverse complement strand
GGTACTACCTGAATGCCTCCGGCGTCATGCTGACCGGCACCCAGGTCATCAACGGACGCACCTACGTCTTTGACGACTCGGGAGTCTGGCGAGGCTGATGTCCGATCGTCTCTTCTGATTCACGAGGACGGGGCCCGGGAACGCTCACTGCGAGCGCTCCCGGGCCCTTTCGTGTGCGCAATCGGAGGCGGCCGGGTTCTTGCGTGAAGGACGCACACGGTGGCCGCTGCGGTATGGTGGAAGCAGCGACACGTCTCGGTGTCGCCTGATACCGGCCTCGATCGAATGGGAGCGCCTCCGTGAAGAAACCAGCCGTTTTCCTTGCCGGGGTGGGCACGTGCGCGCTTGCGGTGGCGAGCTGTTCGACCACGGCATCCACGCCAACCGCCCCGCAATCGACTCCGAGTCCCGACTCCCCCCAGTCTGCGACGGGATCCCAGGCCTCGTCCGCGCCGCCGGTCGATCCTGACACCGCGCTGACATCGAAGAATGGGCAGAGCGGTCCGAGCGTCCAGTCCGGCACCGAGGAACCGGAGGGTTTCGTGACCGTCATCGTTCAGCTCGAGGACGATGCCGACGAGAAGGCATCCCTCGACTCGATTAACGAGGCCGTGGCCTCGGCGTTCCCGGGCGGGTCCGTTTCCGTGGAGCGCGAGTACCGCAACGCCTTAAAAGGCTATGCGCTGCGTGCGCCAGCGGGCTCGCTCGACGTGATTCGCTCGGTGAGCGGCGTGAAGGCGGCATTCCTGGACGGTAACAACCGCCTGCTGTGAAGCGAGAACCGGCTGCCTCGCGCAAGGGTGCGAGACAGCGGGATACCGGTTAGTTCAACGGGACGGACCCTAGATGAGGTTCTTCTTTTCCATGTACTTCATGGCCAGCCAGCCAAAGGGAATGCGGCCGTAGAAGGTGACGAGACGGTAGAGCAGGGCAGTCGTGATGGCGACCGACGAGGAGATGCCAGCGACTGTCAGACCGGAGGTCAGTGCCGTTTCGACGGTGCCGATACCACCCGGCGAGGGGATGAAGGAGCCGGCCGCGTTCGCCGTCAGGTAGGTGATCGACACCGTGGAGAAGTTCAGCGAACCACCCATGGCGATCAGCGCCGTCCAGAACGAACCCACGTAGCCGATGTTCATGAGCAGGTTGCCTCCGATGACCGCGGCGAGGCGGCGCGGCTTGCCGATGATCCACAGAAGGCGCGGGTAGACCTGCTGCCACGTCGGCCGGACCTTTGCCCAGATCCAGCGACGCACCTTCGGTACCGCGACGATGACGCCGACCGCGACCATGACAACAGCGACGACGCCCAGGATGGTGCCGTAGGGAACCGATACGGACAGGGATGATCCGGCGATGACCATGACCAGGAGGAGCAGGATGATCGTGACGAGCGCCTGAGAGATCTGCATGAGCGTCACTGTCGTCACCGCCATGGCGGTGGGGACGCGGCGCTTGCGCAGGTATCGCAGGTTCAGAGCCGCGGGGCCCACACCGGCAGGAGCCACAATCGTAATGATCGAGGCCGCGACCTGTGCGATGAACGTGTCCTTGAAGCCCAGCTTCTCGGGCGAAAGGGCGATGAGTGGGATCGCCGATCCGGCCCAGATGAGGCATCCCAGCGCCGCCGACGCGAGCATCCACCAGAGGTTTGCACTCTTGACCGTGGTGACGATGTCGCTGAAGTTGAGCGATCCGACGACGATGAATACCGCGATGAACGCGACCGCGATCGTGAAGATCGTGCGCGGGCGGAAACGCTGCAGGTCCGCCGTCGGAGCGGTCTCGGCTTCGGAGTCGCCCACGAGGGCGGCGCGCAGCTCACTGAGCAGGTCGGAACGGCGTAGGCGCTGGTTGACCTCGGCCGGCAGGACGGGCTTCTGGATGACGGGGGCGCAGGACACCAGGGTTGCCTCTCCGACGCATCGCCGACCAGCCTCGAGCGCGCGTTCGGGGCCCACCGCGAGGGCGGTGAGAACCAGCATCTGGGCGATGTCGATCGACTGGTTGAGTTCGGTCGTGGCGACCTCTCCCGAATCCCAGTCGAGCAGCCACACGTCGGAAGAAGCATCGACGACCACGGCCTCGGGTGTGAGGGCGCGGTGTGAGATGCCGCGAGAGTGGGCGAATCGCAGCTGCTCCCACGCGCGGTCCAAGACCTCGTCCGAGGCGTCCTCACCGAGTTCGGTCAGCGGAGTCGTCGGGGGCAGCGCGGACATGACCATGATGATTGAGTCCGCGGAGGCGGCGATGCCGATCGGCTCCTGCGTGAACACGCCGGCACGCAGTGCCTGCAGCGTCGTGAAGGAGGAACGCTCGGCCTGAGCCTTGAGCGATGGCGACACCCAGCGGCTGATGCCGCGCAGCCGCAGGTTGTTCCACATCTCCAGGAGCGTTCCGGTCAGCTCCTGGCCCGGATCCATCGCGATGAGCTCGTAGGTCAGTCCCGTGTCGCTCCATGCCTGGTAGTGGCGGTAATGGTCGTGGTGTGGGCGTCGTGTGACGGTCACGCCCATGTCGCCGAGGTCTGCGGGCATCTGGGTGAGGTGGCCTCGCGGGTTCTCAGCGACGGCCCATGTGGCCAGTGGTTCCTCGGTTGTGTCGAGGTCGGTGCGAACGATTCGCGAAGGCGTGATACCGATGCCGAGGAGAGCCTCGACCAGCTTGGCTCCCTTAGCCCGTTGGTCGTCGTAGCCCATAATCCATCGCGAACCGGAGCCGAAGGCGCGGCCAAGGAACACGGATATGAAGGCGACGGGCAGGGTCATGGTAGAGCGCAGCACGCCCAGCATGAGGATGATCCACAGGCCGGTCCAGCCCCATCGAATTGCCTTCATCGACTGTGCTTCGCCGGCGGAGGTGAACAGGGCGCACAGGGTGACGATGACCAGGTTGATGGCGATCGCGATGCCGGTCTGGGAGCCCTGTGTGGCCAACGCCCGGTCGACGCTCAGGGGTGCGGTCAGGTCACTGGGCAGTAGGCCAGTCAGCAAAATGATGATCCAGCTACCGACCGCAGCGACGAGACTGGTGACGAGGACCTGGATGATCGCCTGGAGGCGTCTGCGCAGAGCGAGTGAGACGATCACGAGGATTGGCGTGGTCAAGATGATGAGGCCCTCGGTGATGCTCACCGGAAGAACGAGAATCTTACGGATCAGCTGGAAACGCAGGACGTCCATGGTGACGCCGTGCGTGGTCGCGCTGGCAAGCGCACCGATCGTCCAGATGATGAGGATCGCGATGAGCGAGAGGACCACGTCGACGACATCCTCGCGGCGGCGGCGCACTCTCGAGATCCGGTCGGCGATGTAGACGGGGCGGGGCAGGCGCATGCGCCGCACGGGCAGATTCGCGGCGATCTCGCCGTTTGCCGGGGCGAGGGCGGATTGTGTTTCCTCGTCCGAAACCTTCGGGGTGGCGTTGTCCTCGGTGCCGAGGGCTCGTTCAGAATCGGTTGCCTCGGGCGTGGACGAGGCATGGATGGGTTCGTCCGTGTCGGCAGCATCATCGGAATCGGCCGGGGGCACAGCCGGAGGAAGGGTGCTGGTATGAGCGCTGTCGGATTGCGGTGACGAGGCCGCTTCTGCCTCGTCGCTCTGAACCCGGCTCGGCGGGATGCTGGGGGGCGTGGTCACCGGCGTGGTGGTTGCATCGGGGGCGATGACAGGAACCGTGAGCTCCGTGCGGGCCTCGGAGGTGACCGCCTCCGGGGGTGGCGCGGCCTGTGCCCCGGCCTCGTCGATCATGCCCATCAGGGCGTCCACCCCGTTCTCCGCGGAATTGTCAGACGAGGATGGAACGAAGAGGAGGTTTGTGTCCGCGACCGGCGAGCCGTCGTGTGAATCCTTGCGCTTCCTCATGTTGCCTATCCTATAATCGCGGTCAACAAAGGTAGGGTTAGGGTGATACATTCCCGGCAGAAAAGGGCCCTATCGTGACCTGGTCGACACTCGTGACCGCATCAGATCCGTCGATGCTTCACACCGTTATCGAGTGGTTCAAAAATCCTGAGACCCTCCTCGTCGCCATGGGGCCGTGGGTGCTGTGGGGCACGATGCTCATCGTCCTCATCGAGTCGGGTGTCCTGTTCCCCGTGCTGCCGGGTGAATCCCTGCTCTTTACCGCCGGCCTGCTTCACGACCGCCTCGGCCTGCATCTGCCGACCCTGATCCTCCTCGTCGTGGTCGCCGCTTTCATCGGTGCGCAGATCGGCTACTTCCTGGGTGCCAAGTGGGGACGCCGCTTCTTTAAACCCGACGCTCGTATTCTCAAGACTGAGCACCTGGACAAGGCGGAGCACTACTTCACGAACTACGGAGGCCGCTCCCTCGTCATCGGCCGTTTCATTCCTTTCGTCCGCACCTTTATCCCGATCGCCGCAGGCATGGCCCGCTACCCCTACCCGAAGTTCCTGGCCTTCAACACGCTGGGGGCCGTCGTGTGGGGCGCGGGCTTCCTCCTGGTAGGTGCGCTCCTGGGCAACGTGCCTTTCGTGCACGACAACTTAACGCTCATCCTCGGCGTTATCATCCTGGTGTCGGTCCTGCCCGTCATCATCGAGATCGTGGGCAAGCGCCGCGCCGCGACTGAGAAGGAGTAAGTCGTGCTGGCCTGGTGGATGCTGGTTCCGACCCTGCTGGCCATGATGGTCGCCCTGGTTCTGCCGGGGTTCATGTGGCTCAGGGCCGGAGGCCGCTCGTCGCTCGTCGCGGTCGCGGCCGCACCCGCATTCACGTTCGGCCTCGTGACGATCCTGTCGGTGGCCTACCCGCTCTTTGACATCGAGTGGGGGCCCTCCACCGCCCTGCCGATCCTCGGCCTGAGCGCCGTCGGAGGCGGTGCCGCGTGGAGCCTGAGTTTCTTCCGTCGCAGCAACGGTGGTTTCTCGCTGCGGGGAGTCCCCCTGCGCGAGGCCATCGGCGTGCGCGTCCCGATCGGCAGCGCCCAGGCCGCGATTCGCGCGACCACGTGGGGTGCGATCATCGTCGGTTTCCTCGTGGCCGCGTGGCCCCTCATCGCTGGCGCGAACCCTGCCAACCCCGTCCAGCAGTGGGACCCGACCTTCCATCAGAACGGCGTGCACGCCATCCTGTACGGAAAGAACGCGAGCCCCTTCGGCGGCCTCCACGAGCTCTACGGCGGTAGGAGCGTCTACTACCCCACGGGCTGGCACGCCTTCGTGGCACTCTTCGCGCGCTACGACTCGGTCGTCCAGGCCTCCAACGTGTCCTCGCTGGCGCTCATGGCCGTGTGGGTCACGGGACTGGCGGCCTTGGTTTCTGTCCTCACTGCGTCGCGCAGCGCCATCATGGCGGCACCGATCATCGGCGGGATGCTGCTCAACATGCCGGCCGACGCGCTGACCATGTACAACCAGTGGCCCAACTCGACCGGAACCGCACTGGTCCCCGGCCTTGCCGCGGCCGCGGTGATCGTCGGCCGCAGGCTCGCCACCGATCTGCGAGCCGGAGATGGGGTGCGAGCATTCGCACGCCGCATCCCTCAGGGTCTCTTTCTGCTGATCGGTGCCCTCGGCCTCGTCGGCGCGCACCCGAGCGCCGCCTTCTCCCTGCTTGCGCTTCTCATCGCGCCGCTCCTGGCCTTCATCGCGTCCTTCGGGCGCCGCGCCCTCGATCGTGAGGGACGAGGCCAGCTCGCCGTCCTCGCGTGGGGTGCCCTTGCGCTCGCTGTCGTCGCCCTGCCTCTCCTCGCTCTGGCCTCGCCCAAGATTCAGGCCATGGGCAAGTATCCGCGCAACGGCACCAGCTGGAGCGAGGCTTTCGCCCACGCCTTCCTGCCGTACCCGCCTTTTACGAGCACGTCGGGCATGACGCACTGGACGCTCATCCAGCTGGTCCTCCTCATCGCTGGCGTCGTCGCAACAGTACGACTGCACATGCTGTTGAGCCGTCCCGACCCCCTGGAGCGCGCCGCAGAACAGGCTGGGCTCATCGAGAGCGCGGACGAGGAGGATGCGGCCTCGTCCGACGGGGAGGAGGCGCTTCCCCTGCCCTTCTGGCCGCTCATCTCCTACCTGATCCTCGCGGGCCTGACGGGTCTCGCGTACTCGCCCAACTCGGCGCTGCGCACGTACCTGCTGGCCCCCTGGTACAAGGACGCCCGGCGCATCATGGGTGTCGAAGACATCGCGCTCGCTGTCCTCATGGCGGTCGGAGCCGCGGCGATCGTCCGCGCTGCGCACACCGCCTGGACGAAGTCCCTGCAGAGGATCCTCGCCGAACGAGGCGTTGACGACGACGTCGAAGCGCCGCGTTGGCCGATCCAGGCGTGCGTCGGCCTCCTCATCCTCGTCCTGTCAGGCTTCGGGGCGATCGACGCCCGAAACGCTGCGGTCGCCTACGTGTACGACCCCGATCAACTGGGTAAGCCCGGCATGGCCACCACCGGCGAGCTGGCCATGCTGCGCCGCATGAAGTACACGACCGCTCCCAACGCGCTCATCCTCGGCGACCCGATCGCGGGCGCTGCCTACTCGGAGATGCTCGGCGGGCGCAAGGCCGTCTTCCCGCAGCTGAGCACGGTCAACGCGGATGGGGCCTCGCAGAAGGTCCTCACCCAGCGCTTCCGCGACATCGCGACCGACCCGGAGGTCTGTGAGGTCGTGCAACGGCTTGGCATTACGCACTTCTACGAGGAAGAAGACGGCACCTACTACAACTTCATGCGATCCTCCCGTAACCCGGGGCTTTACGGCGTCGACACCTCCACCGGTTTCGAGCTGGTCGACGCGGGTGGCACCGCGAAGCTGTGGAAGATCACCGCGTGTGGCGACGTCACCCCGGGCGGCGGACGCGAGGCCTTCGTGACCGGCGAGAGCGGGAAGCGCGGCTGACACCCTCCCCGGCCGCACTGGGCCGTGGCCTGCGGGGCCACCGCATTCCATGGAACTCGTGGGCGCTCCAGGACCCGCGCGATTGGCCACAATGCGCCCCGCGCGCCGAAACCGGGCCGCGCCGCGCGTGATCCTCTCGTTACCCTTGACACCATGACGACGAACATTCCCGGCCCCGCGCCCCTCGGTGACAAGCTTCGTATCGCCTTCCTCGGCCCCTTCGGCACTTTCACGGAACAGGCCGTCCACCAGGTCGCGCCAGCCGGTGCGACCCTCCTGCCCATGACGAGCGCCCCGCAGGCACTCGCGGCCGTGCGTCGCGGCGAGGCCGACCGCGCTGTCGTCCCGATCGAGAATTCCATCGAGGGCGGTGTCAATGCGACTCTTGACTCCCTCTCGCACGGCGACCCGCTCGTGATCGTCGCCGAGATGCACGTTCACGTCGTCTTCCAGCTGGCCGTCCTGCCGGGCACGCGCCCCGAGGACATCCGCCGCATCGGCACGCACCCGCACGCGTGGGCGCAGTGTCGCGGTTGGGTCGAGGAGACCTTCCCCGGCGCGATCCACGTGCCCGCCACGTCGACGGCAGCCGCCGCCGAGCTCCTCTCGGACGGGGATGCGTCCTTCGATGCCGCCCTGTGCAATGCGGTGTCGGTCAACACCTACGGCCTCGAAGCACTGTTCACTGACGTCGCTGACAACCCGGGCGCGATCACGCGCTTCGTCCTGGTGGCCCGCCCCGGTGCCGTCCCCTCGCCCACCGGTGCGGACAAGACGACCATCCAGGTGGCGCTGCCCGTCAACGAGTCGGGGGCTCTGCTGACCCTGCTCGAGCAGTTCTCGGCGCGCGGCGTCGACCTCTCCCGCATCGAGTCCCGCCCCAGCGGCGACGGACTCGGCAACTACACGTTCAGCATTGATATCGTCGGCCACATCCGGGAGGAGCGCGTCCAGGCGGCGCTCGTCGGCCTGCATCGCTACTCGCCGGAGGTCCGCTTCATGGGCTCCTACCCGCGAGTGGATGGCGTGCGCGCGTCGGTTACTCCGGGCACCACCGACGAGGCTTTCCGCGCAGGTCGCGCGTGGGTTGCTGACCTGCTGCGCGGCGGAGATGGCACGGGCGAGGTTGCGGGCAGTGCGCCCTCCTGGCCGCTGGTGTGATGTTCGCTCGCTGAAGCGGTGTCGCTCCCTTTGTACGTACGAGGAAGCGGCCGCGCCCCGGCCTTGTGACAGACGAGACCGGGGCGCGCTGTCAGACGAGGGTGGCTCAGCGGGGCAGGAGCTCCATCCACGTGCGCTCGGCGGGCACGGCGATGTCGAGTGCTCCGGCCTGCATGCGGATGTGCATGGTGTGGGCGACGCCGATCGCGTCGCCGTCCACCTGGCACACCTGGGGCTCGTCGGCTGTGACGGAGGCGCCCTTCGCCTGGCGGAAGGCGACCTTGCCGGTCGATACGGACAGGTTGAGGGGACGCAGGCCGATGAGCTGTCCGAGCATTTTCCACGTGACGTCCGCCCACCCGAGCATGCCGGCCTGTGCGTCGACTGCGATGACGTCGACGAGGCCGTCGGAGAGCTCCGCGTCGGGTGCGAGGACGAGTACTTTGAGCTCCCCCGCGTTCGCGAACATGATGGAGCGCGCCTCGACGCGGGTGATCTCATCGGCTGGGAAGCGTTGGGATCCTGCGGGCGTGGCCTCGTCGAGGGTGCTTCCAGCGATCTGGTCGCCGACCCCGAGCGGGTCGGGAGCGGGTGCGGCGGGGGAGCGCAGGGTCAAGCGCGCCTTCATGCGCGGGACGCCCATCGCGCCTAGGCCCGCCCACACGTATGCGATCCACCCGATGCGCTTCTTCAGCTCGGGATCCGTGTCGGCCATCGTCTCGCCGTCGTAGCCCATGCCTGCGACGACGAGGCACGCGTACTCGTCTGCGCGTGGCTCAATCGACGAGGCCGGAGCCTCCTCCTTCTGAGAGGTGACGTCGGGGTGCGCGGTGGCGCGCGCGGCGAGGCATAGTCCGCCCTCGGCGGGCTGAGTGGAATCCTGCGTGGCATCTTCGACGCGCACCCATGCCAGGTCGACGGCGCGGTGGTTGCGGTCGAGGGCGATGGCGAGCGCGTGTTCGGGATCGTCGGGGATGGAGAGGTTCCCGGCCAGCACGTTGCCGGTGCCCACGGGGATGATGCCCATGCGCACGCCGGACCCGGCCATGCCGGCTGCGACGGCTCGCACGGTGCCGTCTCCGCCCGCGGCTATGACGACGGAGGCTCCCTCCTCTAGGGCGCGCACTGCCTGTCCGGTGCCCGGGTCCTCGGGCGTGGTCTCGCGCCAGTGCACGTGTTCGATGCCCAGTTCCTTCGCCTTGCGGTTGATTCGCTCCTTGAAGGCTTGGGGATCCGCGTGCTTGGAGGGGTTCAGGATGACCCAGGGGCGTGGCCGTCCGCGGGTTGGGTCGTCCACCGACGCGGGGATCTCGAGGGCCTGGCGGCGACGGCGGCGACGGGTGACGGCTGTTGCCAGGCGGGCGACTCCGATTGCTCCGGCTCCGGCGACGGCGGCGAGTATCCACGGTGTAGCGTCCATGTGTACAAGAGTATCCGGCCCGGGGGATATGGATGGATTGTTCAGTGGCTTTTCGTTGTACTTCGTGTCATCAGAGAACGGCTGATGCGTGCGTGCCAGCATGTTGTCCACACGGTTATGCACCAAAGGTAGATAACTTTCAGGCTTTTTAATAGCTCAGACACGTAGTTTGTGCATAACCCTAACCTGTCGTGCGGAATTGAAAGTCGTGCCGGTAGGGGACACGGCGCGCCCACCTGACATAGGATGGGACGCATGATTGATGTGCGTGCCCTGCGTGACAACCCTGAACCCGCCCGCGCCTCCCAGCGTGCCCGCGGAGCGAACCCCGGCCTCGTCGATGAGATCATCGAGGCCGACGCCGCCCGCCGTGAGGCCCTGCAGGCCTTCGAGACGCTGCGAGCCACTCAGAAAGAGGTCTCCAAGTCGGTGGGTCGTGCCTCCAAGGAGGAGCGTCCGGCGATCCTGGCCCAGGCCAAGGAGCTTGCCGAGCAGGTGAAGGCCGCCGAGGCTGCCGCGAACGCCGCCGATGCCGAGGCCGACCGCCTCGCCCGCCTCCTGCCCAACCTGGTCGTCGACGGCGTGCCCGTCGGTGGCGAGGAGGACTTTGTGGTCCTGCGCCACGAGGGACCCGCGCCCCGCGACTTCGCCGCCGAGGGCTTCGAGCCCCAGGATCACCTCGCGCTGGGTGAAGGCCTGGACGCGATCGACACCAAGCGCGGCGCGAAGGTCTCCGGTGCACGCTTCTACTACCTCAAGGGCATTGGGGCCCGCCTCGAGCTGGCCCTCATGACCATGGCCATGGACCAGGCGCTCGCCAACGGCTTCGTCCCCATGATGACCCCGACCCTCGTGACCCCGCAGGTCATGGGCGGCACCGGCTTCCTCA
>ERZ773072.1820-NODE-1820-length-10334-cov-2.680903_pt1 | contig 10334 bp, 11 predicted proteins | sample MGYA00580617_ERZ773072 | MGnify/ENA primary metagenome ERZ773072 (study PRJEB29015, sample SAMEA2737970) | human oral metagenome | biome: human oral; feature: human-associated habitat; material: dental | place: China | collected 2122 ... | reverse complement strand
ACAAAGCTCGCTCGCCGTCACCTACGGCTGGGACTGGCGCAGGCTCAAGGACGAGTACAAGAAGATCGGCATGGAGCTTGAAAAGCACAGCAGCACCTTCCATCTCGGCATCAAAGGGGCAGAGCGTCAATATCGCACCTCGTGGAACTACGACCTCACAGGCTACTGCGGACATCTCGGCGCGGACTCTGACTGGGCGCGTCGGCAGATGAAGCGTGCGGGTACGGAAGGCAGCTTCACGAAAGCCGTGCTGAACCTCAACCTGCGCCACGAGATCAGCGACCGCTGGAACATCAGCCTCAAGGCGCAGGCGCAGAAAGCCGGAACGAACCTCGACAGCTCGGAAGAAATCTACCTCGGCGGAGCGAACGGCGTACGCGCCTACCCGCAGGGCGAAGCCTCGGGCGACAACGGCTATTTGGGCAGCATTGAGCTGTCCTACCGTACGGACGTGCCGAACCTCGTCCTCAGCACCTACTTCGACATGGGGCGCGTGCAGTACGCCAACGACGGAAAAGACGGCAGCGAAACCCTCAAGGGCTGGGGCGTCGGCGTCACCTACAGCCGCCCCGGCGACTACTTCCTGCGCCTCGACTGGGCGCGCCGCATCGGCCTCGCCAATAACGCGAGCGACGACGCCAAGGCAAAGAACCGCCTGTGGTTCATGGTCGGCAAGGTCTGGTAAGAGAAAAGCAAAAGAGCGTGATACACAAAAAGCAGCTGAGAGCACGCAATTCGGCTGCAAAAACAAGCGAAATGGCAGCCGGCAGACAGCAGCCCCCTTCTTTTTGCAAGAGAAGGGGGCTGGTTGTTTACGGAACCACTGATAAATTCGACACCGTCATCCAATCGGGCGGAGTTCATTTTATCAGCGATTTTCTAGATGTGGTCAAGAGATATGGAGGAAATCATCATGGCAGAAGCAAAGACGAACGGGACGACGGACACCCGGAGGGGGTATTTCGACGTGGATGGCAGCGGGGCGATGACGGAGCTGATCTTCCTGTTGGAGCTGAGCGGACCGATGGCGGATTTTGAGTCCGATCTGATCGACGGATTCAACGATATGATCGCGCGGCTCAGGGAGGAGAGGTCGGATATCCTTGTTTGGCTCTGGAAAGAGATCGCCGGTTGCATCGACCATAAAAAGATCACCCATTGCATTGACCATAATACCCGCGTGCCGATCAAGGAGTCCGCGCTCATCGAACAGGGCTGCTTTACGCGTCTCCTTACCCTTGCGAGACAGTATAGACGTGAACATCCCGAAGATTTCGTAGAGCAGGACAGCGAGCGCGGCAGGGGGGGACTGTTCGATTCCATCGGTGCCTCCATCCACATGGCTCAGCTCGTGCACCGGGAGGATCGCCCCGAGGAGCGTCCCGTGCGTACGATGTTCATCATCGTCACGGACAACACGGAGATCGAGACCGCGAACCAGTACTACTGGACGCCTGACAGAGTGCGGGCGTTGGTACATCAGCAGGAAGAGGAGGAGGGCTGGGCGTTCATCCTCCTCGGTGCGAACATCGATGCGGTGAAGGTCGCAGGAGACATCGGCATCCCCACCGAGAATGCCGCCACGTTCGCCTGTGACGCGGCGGGCGTGTGCACGAACTTTGAGGCACTCAGTGCGATGATCTCCTCGTTTGCCAAAGGTGCGGGCATACCTCCGACATGGTCGGCGCAGATTACCGAGCATCTCAAAAAAGTAAGAGTAGTAGAAACTGAGCGGGGAAGATGTTAAGGAATCAAGGAATATGTCCATGATCCCGCATTTTTGAGCATCTGGATAAGGCATGGACGAATTGCGTCCATGCCTTTTGCTATACGGTATGTAAAAATATGTGAGAAACAAGTCGATTGATTAATATTTTCATGGTATAATTATTGAAAATTAAATTGATAATAAATTATAGAAGATATAATAAAAAATTTCGTACATATACAGCGAAAATAACATCATCTTACCCATAATTTGTCCACGTCAATTGCTATGATGAAATTGCAGTGGATGGCATGAATGGGAGGAGAACGGTATGGGCTACATCGCAGGTATCTTTGTTATTGGACCGATAATCGGTGCAGTGATTTTGCTCCTCTATGGATTGGTGACGGATCCTATTGCAACTATTTTGTTTGTTGTTGTTGGCATCCCTGCAGCATTGCTTATGGTCTTTCTCTTTTTTACGGGGCAATATTGGCTGTTTCATTTGTTCCATCGTCTTGGATATGTGGATGGAGATTGGGCTGGTCGCTGGGATTGGCATTTGAGGAAGAAATAGTGCGGATGAGGTGAGTCTGTGGAGATTGATTTTAAGGAGAACAAGGGCTTTCGTCTGCTGCAGGTATACGAGCGGCTGAGTCGGGGCGAGATCGTCCGCAAGGCAGAGCTGGCGCGGAAATTTGCCGTGACGGACAAGACCATCCAGCGCGACATCGAGGAGCTGCGTGCCTATCTCGCGGAGACGCGCACCGATGAGGGCGAGGCATCCATCGTCTATGAGCGAAATCGTGGCGGCTATCTGCTCACGCACGCGGCAAGTGAGTGGCTGACGAATGAGGATGTGCTTGCCGTCTGCAAGATCCTCCTTGAGAGCCGCGCCTTCTGCAAGGAGGAGCTCGATGCTCTCCTAAAGAAGCTGCTGCGACAGACCGCACCGCAGGATCGCGCACAGGTTGGAAAGCTGATCCGCAGCGAGCAGCATTACTATGTCCGCTGCGCCACGGGAAAAAACTGCTGTCGGCGATCTGGGAACTCTCGCAGCACATGACGGCACAGCATACGATACGCATCTCCTACTGCCGTCAGGACGGCACGGAGCGCGTGCACGAAGTGAACCCAGTCGCCATCATGTTCTCCGAGTATTATTTCTATCTCATCGCCTATCTGGCGGACGGGCGCAAGGAGTTCCCGACCATCTTCCGCATCGACCGCATTGCACATTTCGAGCCGACGGGCGCGACCTTCCGCGTGACGCATAGCGGGAAATTCAGCGACGGCGAGTTTCGTAAACGCATCCAGTTCATGTATGCGGGCGAACTCCGCCGTGTCACCTTCGACTACAGCGGAGCATCGGTCGAGGCCGTCCTCGACCGCCTCCCCACGGCAAAGGTCGTTTCGCAGGAGAACGGTGTCTACCGCATTGCCGCCGAGGTGTACGGGAATGGCATTGATATGTGCCTCAGAAGTCAGGGGAGTGCGGTGAAGGTGGTAGATCAAAAGAAGTGATTTTGAAGAACAATTATTGATGGTTGCAGGTCGAGAATCGTTGAAAGAGTTTGCATTTCAGTGATGGAGGTTATCGTATGAGCACACATGACGACATCAAAGTCGAGGAGATTGAGAATCTGGACTTTGAGAAGTATGAGGACAAATATTCTGAGGCGGGGCTATGGGACAAGATTCGCAAGAACATCGCAAAGATCGGTGTGAAGGTGATCTATCAGGCACTGCTCCTCTACTATGTGGCGCAGTCGCCGAACTGCCCGCCGAAGATCAAGGCGGGCATCATCGGCGCGCTCGGTTATCTGATCTCGCCGTTTGATCTGATTCCGGATATCATGCCCGGGATTGGCTTTGCGGATGATGCCGTCGCGATTGCAACGGCGGTTGCGCTCGCCCAGATCTACATCACGGATGAGATTAAAGCGCAGGCAAAGGCGAAGATTGCCGATCTGCTCGGTGAGGATGTGCTCGCAAATCTCGATGATTGAGCACGATCGACTGGGCATGAAAAAACCACCCAAATGCGGGTGGTTTTTTGTGTGCACAAATACTCAGATCTCAGTGCGGAACTTGATCGCCTGAATGATGCCCGCATCGTCGATGTCGAAGGTGAGCGTAGCGGCTTTGTCATCAAATGCGTAGGTGCAGGCGGTGAGGCCGTCCTCGTTTGTCTCGGAGAAGGAGGGTTCGCCGTACATCTCCTCGATGTCCTCGTAGCTCTTTCCGACACAGAGTCCGCTGAGGGTGCGGACGCTCTTCCCCATGACATCATAGCTCGTTATGGTGAGGTCGCCCGCATCGCGCGTATCCTTCGCGCCTGTCACGGCGCGGAAAATGAAGTGTTCGGCGTAGTTAAAGTCGAAGCTGACGAAGCGCATGCCGTCGCCCGTGAAGTCCTTGCCCTGGAAGTCGTCCGCAAGCCCTGCGCGGACGATAGCCCTGCGGGCATCAGCGAGTGTGGCTTTGCGCGGTTCCAGCTGATTCTGCCCGCCCGTAGCCGTATCATCCAGCACAAGTGTCGCTTCCCAATAGGTCATGCCGTGGGCAGATGCTGTCGCTGCGCCGAGGAGGATGCCTGCGGCAAAGAGGGCAGTGCAGAGAAGACTGAGGAATCGTGTTTTCATGATGATCACTCCTTTAGTATTTTCCACCGCCGCCGCCGTAATCGCTGTCACTGCTGGAGGTGGTGATGTGAGAACCGGAGGACGAGGTTTTTGGCTCGTATTTCGCCCGCCGGGATTCTGAGGTGCGGATATGGGTGTCCTTGCTGTGTGTGATGCGGACGCTGCTGTATGAGAGGTAGTCATCCGCCTCGGCGGAGTGTGCGGTGGTCTCCATTCCCTCCTCGAGGTGGGAGGAGATGGCGTGGTGGACGACCGCTGCGAGGAGAAGAGCCGTGCCGAGAATCCCGACGATCGCCCACGGATCGAGGGGGATGTACGGTTTGCCCTCCTTCTCGTAGTAGGTCAGCATCTCGTCCACGGTGACGGCAAATGCGGTGTATGCCTTGCCATATTCGTTGTCCTTGAGATCGGGGACGAAGTTGTCTGCGAGGTGCTCGATGCCGTACTCATCGGTGATGCGCTGGCGCATCTTGTTGTCGGTGGAGATGTAGAAATCACGGTCTTTCGGTGCGAGGAGAAAGACGATCGTGCCGTTCGTACCGCCGTTCATGATTCGATCGACGACCGCATTTGCAACCTTGCCGAGCACCTGTCCGTGCGTGTCCTTGATGTTGCCGACGAGGATGCGCACGCCGTGTGCTTTTTCAAACGCGGCGATGCTGGCATCGAGTTCCTGCTCCTCGGCATCGGTGAGGAGATCCGCCTCGTCGATCACGCGTGCGTTTCCGATGTCAGAGGCATCCGCCGCACTTGGTACGGTGAGGCTGAAAAGGCTGAGGCAGAGGAGAAGCAGGACGAGAATGGGGCTGTATCGTGATTTTTTTTCGATTGTCATGTGCCGCACCTCCTACCAGTCCAAGATCAGCCAGCCGATGTAGCAGGTGATGAGAAAGACGAGGACGGCGGGCACGAGGGGGTAATAGCGTTCCTTGAACTTGTCCCGCGGCAGCGAGGAGCTGACGACTTTGCCGGTCTGTCCGTTCATCATGAAGGTGTACGGCTTTCCCTTGTAATTCGTGGTGAGGATCCAGACGGGCAGCATCGCATAGCGGACGTTTCCCTCTTCCTTATGGATCAGCGGCGCGCCCTCGGGGGTGACGTTGCTGTAGTCCTTGACGCTGGTGGAGAGCACCCAGGAGGCACTCGCGGCGAGACGGCTGTCGGCACGCGGCAGGGATTCCTTCACGTCGACATCGTACTTGTCCGCGAGGTGTCCTGTGAAATATGCGGCGGAGAAGGGAACGAGATCCTTGTAGTCAAATGGCTCGATGCTGTCCATGAAGGAGTCGTCCATGCGCTTGCTGGCATCGACGGGGATCCCGTGGAAGGTCATCTCGCCGCTGCGCTCGCAGCGGTAGTGGGATGTTTCGGTGACGGTCTCATTCGTTGTTTCGCGGGTGTTCCTGCGCTCCGCATTGAAATTTGCATCGACGTTCACATGTGCGTCGAACAGCCAGAAGGGGACGTACATGGACTGGATCTCTTTGATGCGGTTCTCGGAGGTGAACTCCTTCGGGAGCAGGCGTTTCCCCTTGTAGAACTCCTTGAGTGCGGCGATTGCCTCCTCCTTCGTCTTCTTGAATGGGATGATGACATCGGGGCGCAGCATGCCGTCGAAGCGGCGCGGGATCATGTTCGGGCTGCCGCAGTAGGCGCACTCGGTCGCCATGGTGTTGCCGTCGGAGACGAGTTCCGCGCCGCAGGAGGAGCAGGTCTGGATCATCATGTGCGCCGTCTCGGCATCATCCCATGTGCCGGAGACGTTCTCGGTGTTCCACTGCGCCTCTTTTTTCTCCGCCGCATCCACTGCCTTTTCCTGCTTTTGCGCAAAGAGGGCATCCATCTCTGCGATGCTGATCTTGGTATCGCAGAATTCGCAGGTGACGTGGTTGTGTCCGGGGAGGAAGGTGAGCGGCGCACCGCATTTGGGGCATTTGTAGCTGACGCTGGTATCGGGCATAGGTACCTCTAGTATTTCCCGCCGCCGCCGCCGTGGCTTTCGTCGCGGCTGGAGGTGGAGATGTAGGAACCCGAGGAGGATGATGATGTCTCCTTGTGCTTCGTCTCACGGGACTCTGTGGTGCGGAGGAAGACGTCCGCGCGGTGTGTGAGGCGGAAGCTGCCGCGCTCGACGTAGTCGTCTGCCTCGTGGGCACTTCGGACACTGAGCATGCTGTCCGAGAGATTGGCAAAGATGAACCAGTAAACGAGGGCGGCAGCGATGAGGGCACCGACGAGGGCGACGATGGTCAGCAGGAAGGCATCGGGGTTGAAGGGCTTTCCTTCCTTTTCGTAGTAGGTTACCATCTCATCCACGGCGGCGGCAAATGCGGTGAATCCCTCGGCGTATTTGTTCTCCTTCAGGGAGGGGACGAACTGCCCGGCGAGGTGTTCGATGCCGTTGTCGTCGGTGATGCGCGTGCGCATCTTGTTGTCGGTGGAGATGTAGAAGTCGCGCTCCTTCGGCGCGAGGAGGAGGACGATGGTGCCGTTTGCGCCGCCGTCCGCGATGCGGTCGACAACGGCATTGGCGACCTTGCCGAGCACCTGATTGTGCGTGTTCTTGACCGTACCGATGAGGATGCGGATGCCGTGCGCCTGTTCATAGGCGGCGAGCTTTGCATCCAGTGCCTGCTCCTCGGCATCGGTGATGAGGTCGGACTCGTCGATCACGCGCACAGCACCCAGTCCCGCATCCCCTGTCTGTGTTCCCCCGGCCGCGACTGCACGTGCAACGGCACTGAGTGCGCCGCCCGTGGTGAAGGGCTTGCCCTCCTTCTCGTAGTAGGTGAGCATTTCGCCCGCGACTTGACCAAATGCCGTGAACATATCGGCGTATTTCTTGCTCTCGAATGCGGGCAGGAATTTCTCCGTGAGGTGCTCAATGCCCTCGTCGGTGATGCGTGTCCTGAGCTTTGCATCGGTGGCGACGTAGTAGGTGTTGTTCTCGGGCGAGAGGAGAAGCAGAACCGCACCGTTTTCACCGCCGGGGGCGATGGTCTTGATGATGTTCTCCGCGAGCGGCTTCAGCGGTTTGTCTTTCCAATCACCGACGATTGCCGCGAGGATGCGGATGCGGTGTGTCCGTTCCACTGCTGCGAGCTGCGCATCGAGCTTTTGCACCTCGGCATCGGAGAGGAGGTTCATCTCGTCGATGACGCGTGCGTTTCCGATGCCTGAGGCATCCGCCGCCTTGGGGACGGCGAGGACAAAGACGCTGAGGCAGAGGAGGAGCAGGGCGAGGAGTGTGCTGCGTCCATATTTCACTTTGTTCATCATGTGCCGCACCTCCTACAAGTTAAACATGAGCCGGCCGAGCCAGAAGAGGACGGCGAAGACGAGCGCGGACGGGATGAGCGGGTAGACGTACTCCTTGAATGTGTCCTTGGGCAGATCCGCACCGACGAATTTGCCGGTCTGTCCGTTCATCATGAAGGTGTAGGGCTTGCCCTGGTAGTTCGTGGTGAGGATCCAGACGGGCATCATGGCGTAGCGGACATCGCCCGACTGCTTTCGGATCTTCGAGCTGCCGCTCGGGGCGGTGCTGTCGTAGCCGCTGACGGTTTTGCTCAGCGCGTGGATGACGCTCGCCGTGAGGCGTGTGTCGGCGCGCGGCAGGGATTCCTTGACATCGACATCGAATTTGTCGGCGAGGTGTCCCGTGAAATACGCAGCGGAGAAGGGGCGGAGCTCGCTGTAGTCGAACGGCTCGATGCTGTCCATGTACTTGTCGTCCATGCGTTTGCTCGCGTCGACGGGGATGCCGCGGAACGTCATCTCGCCGCTGCGCTCGCAGCGATAGTGGCTGGTCTCGATGATGATCTCGTCCGCCGTCTCGCGCCGACTCCTCGTTTCCGCGCTGAAGTCCATGCTGGCGCTTACCTGCGCGTCGAAGAGCCAGAAGGGGACGTACATGGACTGGATCTCCTTGATGCGGTTCTCGTCGCGGAACGCCTTCGGGAGCAGTTTTTTCCCCTTGTAGAACTCCTTGAGTGCGGCGATTGCCTCCTCCTTCGTCTTCTTGAATGGGATGATGACATCGGGGCGCAGCATGCCGTCGAAGCGGCGCGGGATCATGTTCGGGCTGCCGCAGTAGGCGCACTCGGTCGCCATGGTGTTGCCGTCGGAGACGAGCTCCGCGCCGCAGGAGGAGCAGGTCTGGATCATCATGTTCGCCGTTTCGGCTCCGTCCCATGCGCTGCCTGCGTTCTCGGTGTTCCACTGCGCTTCTTTTTCCTCCGCCTTCTCTGCCGCCTGTGCCGCCTGCTCCTCTTTCTGTGCATAGAGGGCATCCATCTCGGCAATGCTGATTTTGGCATCGCAGAATTCGCAGGTGACGTGGTTGTGCCCGGGGAGGAAGGTGAGGGGGGCACCGCATTTGGGACATTTGTAGCTGACGCTTGTATCTGCCATAGTGTTGCCTCCTAAAACTTTCCACCGCCACCGCCGTGGCTGCTGTCGCGGCTGGAGGTGCTGACATTGGAGCCGGAGGAGGATTCCTTCTTTTCCTTGGTCCGGCGTGTGACGGTGGTATAGAGGAAGTCATCCTCGCTGCGCGTGAGCCGGAAGCTGTCGTGGTTCAGGTAGGCATCCGCCTCGGCGGCGGACCTGACGTTGCTCTCATACTCGTACAGCACATAGTAGATGGTGCCGCCGAGGATGAGCGCACACGCAAGCGCGATGCCGAGTGCCATGAGGTTCAAGGCATTGGCAGGATCGTACGGCTCGCCTTCCTTCTCGTAGTAGGTCAGCATCTCGTCCGTGGTCTTTGCAAATGCGGTGAACGCGGCGGCGTACTTGTTCTCCTTGAGATCGGGCAGGAATTCGCCCGCAAGGTAGTCGATGCCCTTGCCGTCGGTGATGCGCGCACGCATCTTGTTGTCGGTGGAGATGTACCAGTCGCGCTCCTTCATCGAGAGGAGGAGGACGATGGTGCCGTTCTCACCGGGGATCTGGTCGACGACATTGTTTGCGACCTTCCCCAGTGCTGCTCCGCCCGTATCTTTCATCGTGCCGACGAGGATGCGTACCTTGTGCGACTGTTCGACGGCGGCAAGTTTTGTGTCAAGCGCTTTTTCCTCATCCACCGTGAGGATATCTGCCTCGTCGACAACGCGGTCGGCTCCGATGCCCTGTTCCTGTGCCTTAGGCGGAGGTGCCTGTTTCGGCACGGCGAGAGCGATGGACGCGGTGCAGAGGAGAAGGAGGAGAAGGAGGAGAAAGAGGAGTGCGCTGAGGCTTTTTTTGTTTTTGGTAAACATCGCTGCGCCTCCTCAGTCCGACAAGACGAATTTCGCGAGGTAGTAGAAGATGGGGATGCTCACGATGGCGGGGAGGATGGAGTAGAGAAGTACCTTTGCCCGGTCGATGGGGACGGAGCCGACGACCTTGCCGGTCTGCCCATTCATCATGAAGGTATAGGGCTTGTCCTGATATTTCGTCGTGAGGATCCAGACGGGTGCCATCGCGTAGCTGACGGTGCCCTCCTCCTTGATGATGCTCGCCTCGCCGTCGATGGAGCAGCGGTCATAGCCTGTGACGGTGCCCGCCAGGACCCCGACGGCGCTCTCGTGGACGCGTTTGTCCGCGCGCGGGACGCTCGCCTCCGCGTCCACGTCGTATTTGTCCGCGATGTGACCTGTAAAGTAGGCGGCGGAGAAGGGGACGAGCTCACTGTAGTCGAACGGCTCGATGCTCTCCATGTACTTGTCGTCCATGCGCTCGCTGCCGTCCACGGGGATGCGCTCGAACGTCATCGCGCCGCTGCGTTCGCAGCTGTAGTGGCTGGTCTCGGTGATGATCTCGTCCGAGGTCTCGCGCACGCTGTCGTTCTCCGCGCGGAAGGTCGCGCTTGCGTGTACCTTCGAGTCGAACAGCCAGAAGGGGACGTACATGGACTGGATCTCCTTGATGCGGTTCTCGGAGGTAAATGTGCTCGGGAGAATGTATTTCCGAAGACCCTCGCCGTAAAATTCTTTGAG
>ERZ773072.1814-NODE-1814-length-10346-cov-17.654067_pt1 | contig 10346 bp, 8 predicted proteins | sample MGYA00580617_ERZ773072 | MGnify/ENA primary metagenome ERZ773072 (study PRJEB29015, sample SAMEA2737970) | human oral metagenome | biome: human oral; feature: human-associated habitat; material: dental | place: China | collected 2122 ... | reverse complement strand
TGACGTATAATAGATGTATGGCGAAACGCGATGATGATTTGGAATTTAGTGTTAATGCGGCGTTTGACGAAGCGCGGGCTGTTATTGACAAAGTACCGCTTTATTTGGTGAACGGCTCGCTGGGCGCTGGCAAGACCAGTGTACTGGAATTCTTATTGCAACAAAGTGACTATAAGGGCGCGCGGGTGATTGAAAATGAATACGCTAATGAAAATGTCGACGGCTATCGGCTGGAGGGATTGGCTGAGATGGTGACGACACTGGCGGGAGATTGCGTGTGTTGTTCGTCGAAGCACGCATTGACAAGGATGTTGCTGGATTTTTGCCGCAATTCCCCTGCTCCGGTGTTTATTGAAGCGACGGGTGTGGCGCGGACGATGAACTTGGTCGAGAAATTGATAAATGCACAAATCTTCAATAAGTATGAGTTGATGCAGAGTTTTTACGTGATCGATGTGCACGAGATTTTGCGCGGGATTGAGCCAGCGCACGAAGTTGAACTGCAGGCAGCAGACGTGATTTTAGTGACTAAGGAAGATTTATTGAACGATAGCGAGCGATCCGAATACGACATGAAACGCCGCGCCCTGCCCTACGCCAAGGTACTCAGCGCGCCACACGGTCGGTTTGATCTCAGCAAATTAACCACACCGTCGGGACTGCTGGCGTTTTTTGATACGTATGACGGCGAACTGGCGGTGCCGGATAATCCGACGTACGCGGTGCTGGATGTTTCGGGTATGAAAATTACGGCGGCGACGTTGGAGAAAATATGGCCAGAATTGTTCAGGACGTATGGCCTACGGCGAATGAAGGGTTGTTTCATCAACGATAACGGTGTGCGCCAGCATGTGGAGGCGACCGAGCAGCAGATTCAGCTAACTAATGTCAAGCCTGAGGAGGCGGCAAAAATCGTACTCATCGGCGAGCGGGCAGATGAAATCACGCGCGAAGCCCTAGCGGCGCAACTAATGATGTTTGGATAAGAAGTTCGCTTTCGTCGTTTCCGACTCATCAGCATAGACACGCATCTATGGAGCGAACATGACAAGTGAGAGAGTTGGGAGTCTCTACGGACTCGCCATGTTCGCAAGACGCCCTATTGGGCGGTGGAGTGGTATGCTTCCATCACCTCGTTCGGGGTTGCTCTCGGTGGTACGAGGACTACGACGCCCTCGACCTCAAACCAGCACGGGGTCTCGTCAGCAAGGGCGGCAAAGGCCGCCTGTCGCGCAATTTCGTCAAGGTCGGAGCCTTCTGATTGGATTCTCCGGCTGACCACAGATAGCTCCACGTTATTTGTGGAGGACTTACCGTCAAAAGCGCGGAGGATTTCTTCTTGGGAGGCCTCAGGCCTAGCGATGATAAGCCACCAGTTGAATTGGACGTGAGTAGCCTGGTTGTTGTCCTCGACAAATTTTGCCATCCATAGCGAGACTTCGTCGATGGTATCTCCGACAATGGGCTCCGGTGCCGGAGCGCTTTTGATCGCCATGAGCATTGTAGTACTTTCTCCTCATCCGAGCGGACACTCGTGTAAAAACACTGATCGACGCCCGGATGGCGAACGACCGAAGATGAGGTTTCGGGATACTTCTTAAAATATCGCAAAATCTCACCTTCGGCTCATAAACTCTCTCAACTTGTCAAAATACACTTTTGGACAAAACGCCAACATCTGTCAACAAAAGCTAATATATATCACTAATAGAACAAAACATCAAGGGTTTTTGTCAAAAATGTGGTTTTATAGCTGTTTTTCGGCGTTTTTGGCTTGTTTGTAAGCTTTGGTGACGGGCGCCAGGCCGCGGGCGACGCGTTCGCGGTTGGCTTTGAGTTGTTTTTCGTCGCGGAAAGATAGTTTGATCGGCGTGCCAGTGTAATCGAAAATATCGCGAATTTGGCGCTCTAGATAACGCTTGTAGCTCCAATGGACAAACTTCAAATTGCTGCCGTAAATGACGAACCATGGCGGATTGGTATCGGTTTGTACGATGTAGCGCAGCTTCGGGTGAGTGTTTTTCAGGCCGGCTGGCGGATGCTTTTGAATTGATTGCTGTAGGAGATCATTAAGCTTACGAGTAGTAGTTTTTTGCTGGCGGTGTTCGTTGATGCTGAGGGCTAAGTCAAATAACTTGGTAACGTTTTGGCCAGTGACCGAGCTAGTGAAAATTAACGGCGCCCACGGCGTAAAGTCGAATTGCGCTGAAATCTTTGGTGCCAGCGCGTCACGGGTGTAGGCATCTTTGCCGAGAGCGATGTCCCATTTGCTAACGACGATGGCTAGCCCCTTGCCTGCTTCGGCGATAATACCAGCTAGCTTTTGGTCGAGAGCGGTGCTCAGCTCATTGACGTCCATTAGCAAAAAGCAGATATCAGCCTCTTCAATGGCGGCGAGGGTGCGCAGGACGCTGAACTTCTCGATGCCGATCTCTTGCTTGCCTTGGCGGCGGATACCAGCGGTGTCGAGCAGCTCAATCGCTTGCCCGTGGTATTGCAGGCGGACGCGGTTGACATCGCGGGTGGTGCCGGCGCGGCTGGCAACGATGGCTTGCTGCTTGCCAGCCAGCGTATTAAACAGGCTAGATTTGCCGACATTTGGCCGGCCGATAAGGGCGATTTTGAGAGTTTCGCTGGGCTCGGCTTGCTTTTTAGCGGGGATGTGCTGGCAAATTTCACTAAGAATGTCGGTGATGCCAGAGTTGTGTTCGGCAGAGGTGCGAATGATTGATTTGATGCCGAGGCGCAAGAATTCGCTATCAGGTAGGTTGCCTTTCAGATCGATTTTGTTAGTGATGAGAATGACGGGCTTGCGGCTCTTTAAGGCGGTTTTGGCGACGCGGCGGTCTTCGTCGCTAGGGTATTTGGTACTGTCGACGACCACGAGAATGACGTCGGCGGCTTCGGCAGCCTCGGTGATTTGGTCTTGGATGCTGGCTTCGAATTCGTCCTCGGCGGGCTTGAGGCCGGCGGTGTCAACTAGCCAAAATTCACGGCCTTGATATGACGCTTTACCGATGACGTTGTCGCGAGTAGTGCCGGCTTCGCGGGCAACAATGGCTTGCTGCGAACGCATGATGCGGTTGAATAGCGAACTTTTACCAGCATTGGCGCGACCGATAATAGCGACGGTAGGAAGTTTGGTTGCCATAATTAACTTAATTATAACAGAGGTGAGTTGATTTGGCGAGCGTTAGCGGTATAGCAGAATTTATAATAAGCCGATTGAAGTGGCGTTATGCAGTGTCGATAGTAATACTGCCGTCAAGAATAGTCCGCCCGCTACTAGAAATATCCATTCGGCGAAAGCCTTCCACGACGCGGAGGATTTATCATTATTTTTACGTCTTGAACGCCGCAAATTTCGCCAGCCAATGAAACAGGCTGCGATAATTATTATCTCAAGACCAAGGGCGCAGACATCAATGCCGTATTCAGCGTGCGGTCCAAACGAGATTGTTCTCGGTGCGCTGGCTACAGAGTAAAAACTACTATTCTCGTCAAAACATAATGTGCGCTTGTGCAGCGGGTTGAACAACCAAGATATTGAGTCGTTGGCGTGGTTGGTCAGTTGGTAATGAGGAGTTGGGTCGGGATTTGGCATACACATAGTATTTATTATAATCCAAAATAGGTATAGTAAGACAACTTAATTTGTTAACTAGCAGAAATGCTTTGCCACTTCCCTCGTTTCATGTTGCCAAGCGAATAATTGCCGAACTGTACGCGGTGCAGCCGCACGACGGTGTAGCCGAGCGCGGCAAAGGTGCGGCGGATTTGGCGGTTGCGGCCTTCGCTCATGATGACTTGCCAGTTGAGGCGGCTATCGTCGAGGCGCTCTAGAGCCAGCTGGCTACGGCCGTCCTCGAGGTTGACGCCAAAATCGCTAATAATCTGCTGGTGTAGCGGCTCAAGCGGCCGGTTGAGTCGGACTTTGTAAATTTTAGTCTTGTGAAAACTCGGGTGGGTCATGCGGTGAGCAAAATCGCCGTCGTTGGTCAGCAGAATCAGGCCAGAGCTATCCTTGTCAAGGCGGCCGACTGGCTTGAGGTGATGTAAATCGCGCGGCAATAGTGAATAAATTGTCGGCGCGTGGCCCTGCTGGCGCCGCGAGCAAACGTAACCGACTGGTTTATTGAGAGCGATGTAGACTTTCTTGATAGCATGAGAGCTGATGTCGCGGCCCGCGACTTTGACAGTGTCAGTTGGCGATAGACGAGTGCCAAGCGTCGCTAGCTCGCCGTTAATAGTGACGGTATCTGTCGAGATTAGATCGTCGGCTTCGCGCCGCGAGATGCCTAGTTGGAGTGCGAGAAACTTATTGAGACGAATTGTCTCAGCATCGTTAGCTGATTTTTGGTTTGTCATAAGGTGGTCATTTTGGCTGGCTTGAGGAAATTGCGGTTTCTTCAAACTTTAACCCGGCTTCATCGGAAGAGGCTGGTGCTGCTGATGGTGCAGCTGGCTCTGGTGCGCTAGTGTTTGGTGCTGGTATAGCTGGTGCGGCTGGCGGTGTGGCATTAAGCGCAGGCTGTGCGGAAGGATCATTCAAAGCGCCCCCTGCTGATTCGGCCATATTACTGATTGGCGTAGCAACTGCGGCTGGGCCTGGCATTATGTGGGGTATAGTTGACGCTGGTGCTGCAGGAGCGGTTACTGTCTCTGGCTGCGCTGGTTGAGGGGCGGTTGGAGTTGTCGTTGCAGTAGTGCTGGCAGACGGTGAAGCCGGCGCTACTGATGGCGCTGGGTTTGTTACTATATAGGCTGGCTCGGGTGCAGCTGACGCTGGAGTTGGCGCGGCCGCAGGGGTTGCTGCTGGCGCGGCCTGAGGGAATACATTCGTAGGATTTGCCTGTGGCGCCGGGATAGTGTTAAGGTTTTGATAGGTAGCTAGCTCCTCGCTCATGCGAGCAGTGTAATCAATCGGTTCTTGATCAGTTGGGGTGATTGGCTGGATCACTCGGCCTGACGAACCTGGCCGGTTAGTTGAAAACGGCGCGATTGGTTGCGGCAAAGTGCTAGTTCTCGGTGCAGTTGCCGCGCTAGCTGGCGGTGGCAAAGTAGCTGCGGGCGCAGCTTGGCTGAGTACTGGATTAACCGGAGTAGTGACTGGGATATTAGTGACGGCGGCAGGCGCGCTAGCTGCTGGAGTTTCGCGCGGTGCGGCAACTAGCGGATTTGGCTGCTGTGCCGATGGAGCTGCGGGAATAGCTGCTGGTGCTGGCTGTGCTGGTTGAGGGGTGGTTGGAGGTGTCGCTGCGGTAGTACTGGCAGGCACCGTTGTAGCGGTAGCTGCCGCCGTATCGGTCGGCGCTGGGTTAGCCGGTGTTGGAGCGGTCGAGTTGGTCGCTGGATTAGAACTAGAAGCTGGGCCCCCTGGAGTTTCGGGGTTTGGATTTAGTTCATTCGCTTTAGTGTTATCGCTTTCAGCCTTTTCTGGAGAATTGTTAGCTGGCGCCGGTTCCGTCGCCCTAGCACTAGGACCAGGCTCGATGGTAGCTCGTTTTGGCTCGTTGACAAGAGGCGCTGGCGTGTCGGCTGGTATTGAGGCGTCACCGAGAACTTCGTGGACGGTGCGAACGACGTCCTCGATGCCGACTTGCGACTTGACTAGGTAGCGGTCGGCGCCGAGCGCCATGCCGCGTTGGCGTTGCTCATCGCTTGACAGAGCAGTCATCATGATGACGTGAATACCGCGTGTTTCGGTGGTACTGCGTAGGATATCCAGCATGTCGAAGCCGCTGATATTCGGCATCATAACATCGCTAATTATTAGGTCGGGTACTTCTTTGATGGCAAGCGCCAAGGCTTGTTCGCCGTCGCTGGCAGATAATATGTCGTAGCCCTCGGCGCGCAGCCGTACGCTATAAATCTCGCTGAGGCTTTTGTCGTCTTCTACTAGTAATATTTTTGTCATCTTACCCCTATTTTAACGGTTATGGTTTAAAAATGCTATACCCTATAGTTTTAATTTCGCCGCGGCGGGACATTTAATCTGATTTCGTTGCGTAATTGTTCGGCATATTTGTCGGGTGCGGCCTCGATGTCGCTAAGCGGCGTGTTGGTGAATTGCTTGGTTGTACTGACCGCGTTTTGGTTTAAATCGTTCGATTTGGGTGCTGGCGGCGGCGAATAGTTGAGCAAGCTAGTATCGGTGAATGTCTGAGTTGGAGCTGTTAGTGTTGGTGTGTCGAGCGGCGTTTGCTCAAACTCGGCAGCCGCTGGCGCAACCGCTAGAATTTCTGGCGCATTGCTAGCTAGCATGTCTTCAGCTGATAACTTATCAATGCTGGTGTTATTTTCAGTTTCGCCGTTGTCATTTAGAAAACTGGCAGCAACATGATCGACTCGCGGAATAGCCAAGAAAAATGTACTGCCGTGCTGATATTCGCTTTCAACCCACAATCGTCCGCCGATAGTTTCGGCTAGTCGCCGGCACAAGTACAAGCCCAGCCCAGTACCGCCGATCTGGCGGGTGTCGCTGTTATCGACGCGGTAGAACTTCTGGAAGAGATGGCCAACGTCCTCTGGTGGGATGCCGATGCCAGTGTCGGCGACACTTATCGTCACCTGGTCGTTGTTGCTAGTTACGTCAATGGTGATACTGCCCGACGGCGTGTACTTGATAGCATTTTCAATCAGGTTTTGAACGATTTCGCGGAGGTGGTCGTTATCAACATTAGCATATAAAATCGGGTTGATTCGGCGGTTCTGGACCTCCTTGCTAGAAACATCGCTAGTCGATGGTACGAAATTGACGCTTAAGCCTTTTTCTTCGGCCTTCGGTGTTAACCCGTCGGCGATATCTTTGATGAAGTCGATGACATTAACGGTTTTTGGGTTGTTGCTGAGGCGATGGTCGTCAGCTTTGCTAATATCGAGCAAGTCTTGAAAAAGCCGGCCTAAGTGCTCAGCTGATTGATGCGCTTTGGTAACATAACCGCGGGCGCGCGTGTCGATGGTGGCGGTTTGCGGGTTAAGCGCTAGGCCGAGATAACCCTCAATGCTGGCAACTGGTGTACGCATCTCGTGGCTGGCGGTGCTGATGAACTCGGCGCGCTGGCGCTCGTCGCTGCGCTCGGCGGTAATATCGCGAAAGACAATCACTGCGCCGTCGTTATGCTTGTTACTGATTGGCTTAACTGAAATGCTAGCCATAAAATTTTTGTCAGATTGGGTCTTGATCTTGAAATCGTCAGTTTTGAGCGGGTTGTTAGTGTTGAGGACGCGAGCAATAATATCGCCGTTATCATTATCTTTGATAGTGTTATTGTCCTGATCCATCAGTCTGATGACTGATTTGTACGACAAGCCGATGGCGTCTTGATTACCCCAGCCAACTAGCTGCTGGGCTGCTGGATTGATCAAGGTGATGATACCCTTCGCATCGACAGCTACTACACCGTCGCCGATAGCGCTGATAACAATGTCAGAAGCTTGAGGGCCAGCCACGGTAGCTAAACTCTCGCGGATTGGTTCGTTGCTGCCAATAGATTGACGTTGGCGTAGCCACAGCAAACTCGCTGCCATTATAGGCGTAAATAGCATTGCAGCCAGTGCTACTAACGACCCTAAGGGTGTTTGCTCAATAATAAAACGCTCTGCCACCGCGGCCGCAGCGGCGATGACAGCTGTCAAGAGACCATAAGTTCCAAGTAATGGTCCGACAGCGACGATTACTGCAAATAGCGCCAAATGTGGCGCTCCTTGATTGCTAGAGGCAAAAACTAGCAGCCAGCCTGTTGCCGTCAACAAGATATAATTAATTAGCAGCGACTGGTAAAAGTTTCGCTTAACAGCAAAATATGATACCAAAGTAATTACGAAAGCAATCGCGGCTAACGAGCCTGGTAGCATAGACACGTACAAAGGGCTGTCTGGTCCCTTTCCACTACCAATAGACCAAGCAAACAATCCAGCTATAACAGCGAGGATAAGCATAATTGCTTCGCTGGCGCGGTGATGCCAAAACCGATCAATATAGTTAGACGTGATGCCCCCTAATTTAGAGTTGCTTATGATTAGTATATATCGACAAGCCGTTTTGCTGCAACCCTCTGGTACGTTCTTTAAGATAGCTTTAAGGTAATTTGCTATAATAAGCTGCAGATATGAAGCAGATTTTCAAAACTACCCTACTTATGGCAATTCTGACAGGGCTATTCATGATGGTTGGCTATGCGTTTGGCGGCCAGCAGGGTATGTTGATGGCGCTAGGATTAGCGGCGGTGTCTAACTTTTTCATGTATTTTTTCAGTTCGTCGCTAGTAATTAAGATGCAAGGCGCTCAGCCGCTGGGCAATCGTTACCCGCAGGTCGAGCGTATCGTCCGCGAGTTAACAATCCAGGCGAATTTGCCGATGCCAAAGCTTTATTATGTCGAGACACCGATTCCTAATGCTTTCGCGACAGGCCGCTCGCCGCAGCATGCTGCCGTAGCGGTGACGACTGGTATCATGGATATTCTGGATGAGAATGAACTGCGGGCGGTTTTGGCGCACGAATTAGGACATGTCAAACATCGCGACATGCTAATCTCGACCATCGCCGCGACGCTGGCGGGTGCGATTAGTTATCTGGCGCAGCTAGCTTTCCTATTCGGCGGATCGTCGGACGACGATGACGGCGGTAATGTCTTTGCGATGATTGCCTCGTTAATTTTGGCGCCGATCGCTGCGATGTTGATCCAGATGGCAGTATCGCGCAGCCGCGAGTATGCGGCTGATCAGTATAGCCACAGTATTCTCGGCACTGGCGATGATTTAGCGTCGGCGCTGATGAAGCTAGAAAACTGGAAAGCTAGCGTACCGCCGATTGCACCATCGCCAAGCCAAGAAGCTTCAGCTCATCTAATGTTTTCGAATATGTTCTCGCTGGGCGGCTTGCAAGCTCTCTTCTCGACTCACCCGTCGACCGAGGCGCGAATTGCTCGCTTGAAAGAATTAGACAAGTAGGCGTTGATGGCGGCCAAGCATAAGTTCCGCGACCAAATCCTGCACAAGATGCTGCATGTTCCCTATCGATTGCGCGTCCGTTATAAACGCTTGCGGCGGCCATTCGCGGTGACTTATGTCTTTGTTCACGGTCTGGCGGATACTGGTGAGTTGTGGCAACCTTTTATCGAGAACGTACCAGCTAATTGCAACTATATCGTAGTTGATTTGTTGGGCCACGGCGATTCTTATCTGGCGCAAACACGGCGGATGTATAGTGCCCGCGAACAAGCCCGCCACCTGCTGGCTACCTGCTTGACGAATGGCTTGAGCGGTCCGGTAGTGCTGGTCGGACATTCGTTTGGCTCGCTGGTGGCGATTGAGTTCGCTAGTATGTATAAGGGTATCGTTAAGCGCTGCATCTTGGTGGCGCCACCGATTTACCGTGATAGCTCTCAAACAGGCGCGGCGCGATTACGCCAGGACAATCTACTACGTGAAATCTATCGCCAAGCGCTAAAAACACCCAAGGCGGTAGTGGCGGGCTACGATCTATACTCTAAGTTGGGACTAGCTGGCTTCTCAGAAACGCAGCTGACTCAGGATAATTTTAGCGCCTTTCGCGATACGCTGTTAGCTGGTATTATTAGCCAAAACGCTAGCCGCAAATTGGCCGAAACACGCATCGATACCGATATTATTTACGGCAAACTAGACCCGTTCATCGTAGAGAAAAATCTCAAGCACATTGCCGAAAAGAATCAGCGAGTTACGCTGCATTCGCTAACTACCGCCACCCACGCCATCCGCCAGCGCACACGCAAAGTTATCGTTAGTTGTATGAAAAGGGCTATCAAACCAGAATCTGCTGTGAAATAGCCTATTGCACATTGTTACAATAAGCAACCTGCTGCAGAAAGTAAAGTGGTATTAGTCATTGTTGCAAGTATGCCGAAATCTTCGCTTTGGCAGCACTCACCGATTCATTGGACGGAATCATCACGTAAAGTGGCGTACCGCTGTAGCTGTAAGTTGGCTCCATGGCGCCTGCGCCGTCGACGTTAGTCGATTCGACTTTCCATGGATGAATATCGTCAAGCTGTTTGCGGATGATCGCCTTGATCGACTGTTCGGATAAATCCGTCTCGATGGAGTTGCGGATAGTATCGACAATCTGCGGTAATTTCACGGCATTTTCGGTACGCGACAACTTGGCGATAATCGCCTCGATAACGTGCTGTTGGTTGCGCCCGCGCTGGCGATCGCCTTCCTGGAAGCTGTAACGTTCACGCGAAAACTCCAAAGCTTGCTTGCTATCCAATGTGTTATATCCTTGATGGTAGGACTTAAAATCATAATCCGAATAAGCTTCAATTGGACCAATAGCGTCGATCAGAGTTACCAGAGAAGTGA
>ERZ773072.1812-NODE-1812-length-10354-cov-5.565783_pt1 | contig 10354 bp, 10 predicted proteins | sample MGYA00580617_ERZ773072 | MGnify/ENA primary metagenome ERZ773072 (study PRJEB29015, sample SAMEA2737970) | human oral metagenome | biome: human oral; feature: human-associated habitat; material: dental | place: China | collected 2122 ... | reverse complement strand
AGTAGTACGTCAAGGCGAGCCAACGCCGTATCATTGCGATTTTAATTCACTATATTTCGCCGCCAACTTCGCCAGCAGCTTATCGTGTATACCGCCGAAGCCGCCGTTGCTCATAATCAGCACATGGTCGCCGCTTTGGGCAAACGCCGCCAAATCATCCACGAAACCGTCAAAATCGCGGCCGACATGCAGCTTGCCGCCCAGTGGTGCCAAAGCAGCCTGCACATCCCAATCCACGCCGCCGGCATAGCAGAACACCGCATCGGCCGCTTGCAGGCTGCCCGGCAGCGCGGCCTTCATCGTGCCGAGCTTCATGGTGTTGGAACGCGGCTCCAGCACGGCCACAATCCGCGCGCCGCCCACTTTCTGCCGCAATCCGGCAATCGTGGTTTCAATCGCGGTCGGATGGTGGGCAAAATCGTCATACACGGTGATGCCGCCCGCCACACCCTTGATTTCCATGCGCCTTTTCACGTTTTTAAATTCGCCCAACGCGGCACACGCCTGCGCCACCGGCACGCCGGCATGACGCGCGGCGGCAATCACGGCCAGCGCGTTCAGGCGGTTGTGTTCGCCCAACAAATCCCATGCCACGCGCCCCAGTTTTTCGCCTTGGAAAAACACATCGAAGCCGCCGTTTTCATCTGCCACGCCGATTTGCCAGCCTTCCGGGTTGCCGAACCATTCCACCGGCGTCCAGCAGCCTTTATCGATGACTTCGCGCAACGGTTCGGCCTGCCCGTTCGCCACCACCAGCCCTTCGCCCGGCACGGTGCGCACCAAGTGGTGGAACTGGGTTTGAATCGCCGCCAAATCAGGGAAAATGTCGGCGTGGTCGTATTCCAGATTGTTCAAAACCGCCGTGCGCGGGCGATAGTGGACAAATTTGCTGCGCTTGTCGAAAAACGCGGTGTCGTATTCGTCCGCCTCAATCACGAAAAACGGCGAACCGTCCTGCGGCAGGCGGGCGGACACGCTGAAATTTTGCGGCACGCCGCCAATCAGGAAGCCTGCGCCCAATCCGGCATATTCCAGCACCCACGCCAGCATGGAAGCCGTGGTGGTTTTGCCGTGCGTACCAGCCACGCCCAGCACCCAGTATGGCTGCAACACGTTTTCCGCCAGCCATTGCGGGCCGGAAGTATAAGGCAGGTTGCAGTTCAAGATCGCTTCCACCACGTCCATGCCGCGCTTGGCAACATTGCCGATTACATACATATCGGCCGGATAGTGCTGCAACTGCGCCGCATCGAAACCTTCGTGCACGTCCACGCCCATTTCGGCCAGCTGCGTGCTCATCGGCGGATACATTTTGGCATCGCAGCCCGTTACCTTGAAGCCCGCTTCTTTCGCCAAACGCGCCAGGCCGCCCATAAACGTGCCGCTGATGCCGATAATGTGGATGTGTTGCATGGTGTTTCCCGTGTCAGTCAATTTAAACGGGCAAAATTATAAAGGAAAACCGCCGTTTTGACGTATTTTTCGGCAACGTATCTGGAAATTGGACGCAACGGCGCGCGCCGCATTCAAAAGCAGCCTGCATTTTTTTGGGGCAACTTCCTCCCCGCCGATGTGCAGGCTGCTTTTGCCTGTGCCAACCTTCCGTCTTCCTACCCTTTCTTACATTTCCCAACAAAATCGCACCGAAATACTGGAAATTTTACCTTCGCTGAATTAGAATCGAGCGTTTATTCTATGCCTAACACATAAAAGCAGCCTGCACGCCGCAGTAGTCAAGGCCTTTGCAGGCTGCTTTTCACGAAACACAAGGATGAGCACATCATGACAACCCAACGTTCCGCTTTCAAAACCCTGCTGGCCTGCTGCATGGCCGCATGGGCGCAACACGCCGCCGCTTCCGGCTATCACTTCGGCACGCAGTCGGTCACCGCGCAAAGCACCGCCAATTCCTCCACCGCCGAAGCCGCCGATGCTTCCACGCTATTTTACAACCCGGCCGGCCTCACGCATTTGGACACCCACCAGATTTCCGGCGCCGTCAATTTGGTCATGCCGCACATTGATTATAGCCAAGGCAAAGCCAGCTACATCGGTACCAATACCGCCGTATCGGGCAAAACCAGTGGCACCATCACCGATTCCGTCGTGCCCGCACCCCATGTGTACGGCGCGTACAAACTGAACGACCGCGTAACGCTGGGCTTGGGCGTTTATGTGCCCTTCGGCTCTTCCACCGAATACGACCGCGATTCCGTGCTGCGCTACAACATGAACCAGCTCGGCCTGACCACCATTGCCGTCGAACCCGTGGCGGCCTTCAAAGCCACCGAAGACCACTCATTCGGCGCAGGCCTTATCGCCCAGCATTCCAGCGCGGAATTGCGCAAATACGCCGATTTCGGCCGCGCCGCCGGCAGACCGGGACAGGCGGACGGCTACGCCAAAGTCAAAGGCAGCGACTGGGGCTACGGCTACCATTTGGGCTGGCTGTGGAACGTGAACGACCGCGTGCGCGTGGGCGTGAATTACCGCTCCAAAGTGAGCCACAACCTGTCCGGCACCGCCAACTGGTCGTTCGACAACAGTAATCCTTCGTCATTGTTCAACACACCGATGGGCGCGCCGCTGCAACAAAGCATCCGCAACAACGGCTATGCCGCCAGCGAAAACGCCAGCGTGAAAATCGTTACGCCCGAATCGCTGTCGCTGCACGGCATGTACCGCACCAACAGCAAATTAAACCTGTTCGGCGACATCACTTGGACGCGCCATAGCCGCTTCAACCGTGCCGAGCTGCTGTTCCAAAACACCAAACAGCTGGGCGGTGGACGCACATCCAACCGCACCGTGCTCACCCCGAATTGGCGCAACACATTCAAAGTCGGCTTGGGCGCGTCTTACCAATATAACGACCAACTGCAACTGCGCGGCGGCGTGGCGTTCGACCAAAGCCCCGTCCGCAACGCGACCTACCGCCTGAACACCCTGCCCGATGGCAACCGCATCTGGTTCTCCGTGGGCGCGAAATATGCGTTCAACCAACACCACAGCATTGACGTGGCCTATTCGCACATCCACATCAACGACACAGTGGTGCGCAGCGCATCTGCCGACGGCACCACTGTGGACAGCAAAGGCGCATCCAGCGCTCGGTTTAAAAACTACGCCAATATTTTGGGCGTTCAATACAACTACAAATTCTAACGCCGACGATACGCACGACCAAAAAGCAGCCTGCACATTCATTTCCCAAGTGCAGGCTGCTTTTTTGTTGTTTAATTTCCGTTTAATTTCAATAAAAATCAAAAAATTAACAATAAATTTCCCATCCCATATTGAAAAGCACCCAAGCGCCCCTATCTTGCACAGCAACACAGGGTTCGGCAGCAATCAGCAGCAATAAAAAGCAGCCTGCACTTGAAAAACACCAAGCGCGCCCTAACTTAACAATCAACCTCATATTTCTATTTTATTGATATTGACTAGGAGCTAAACAACATGGCAAAAGTAATCGGTATTGACTTGGGTACAACCAACTCATGTGTCGCTATTTCTGAAAACGGCACCACCAAAGTAATTGAAAACGCAGAAGGCGCACGCACCACGCCTTCTATCGTCGCCTATTTGGATGGCGGCGAAATCTTGGTCGGCGCGCCGGCCAAACGCCAAGCCGTCACCAACGCGAAAAACACCATTTATGCGGCCAAACGCTTAATCGGCCACAAATTCGAAGACAAAGAAGTCCAACGCGACATCGAAACCATGCCGTTTGAAATCGTCAAAGCAGGCAATGGCGACGCATGGGTGAAAGCGCAAGGCAAAGAACTGTCTCCACCGCAAATTTCCGCCGAAGTGCTGCGCAAAATGAAAGAAGCCGCAGAAGCCTATTTGGGCGAAAAAGTCACCGAAGCCGTGGTGACCGTGCCGGCCTACTTCAACGACAGCCAACGCCAAGCCACCAAAGACGCAGGCCGCATTGCCGGCTTGGATGTGAAACGCATCATCAACGAGCCGACCGCAGCCGCTTTGGCATTCGGCATGGACAAAGGCAGCAAAGGCGACCGCAAAATCGCGGTTTACGACTTGGGCGGCGGTACGTTTGATATTTCCATCATCGAAATTGCCGATGTGGACGGCGACAAACAATTTGAAGTGCTGGCCACCAACGGCGACACCTTCTTGGGCGGCGAAGACTTCGACCAACGCATCATCAACTACATCATCGACGAGTTCAAAAAAGAACAAGGCATTGATTTGAAAAACGACCCGATGGCAATGCAGCGCGTGAAAGAAGCCGCAGAAAAAGCCAAAATCGAGTTGTCCAGCGGCCAACAAACCGAAATCAACCTGCCTTATATCACGATGGATGCGACCGGCCCGAAACACTTGGTGCTGAAAATCACCCGCGCCAAATTCGAGAGCCTGGTGGAAGACCTGATTGCGCGTTCTATCGAACCTTGCAAAATCGCGCTGAAAGATGCCGGCTTGTCCGCAAGCGATATTGACGACGTGATTTTGGTGGGCGGCCAAACCCGTATGCCGAAAGTACAGGAAGCCGTGAAAGACTTCTTCGGCAAAGAACCGCGCAAAGACGTGAATCCGGACGAAGCCGTGGCCGTGGGTGCGGCGATTCAGGGCGAAGTATTGAGCGGCGGCCGCAGCGACGTATTGCTGCTGGACGTTACCCCGTTGTCTTTGGGTATCGAAACCATGGGCGGCGTGATGACCAAACTCATCCAGAAAAACACCACCATTCCAACCAAAGCGTCGCAAGTGTTCTCCACTGCGGAAGACAACCAGCCTGCAGTGACGATTCACGTGTTGCAAGGTGAGCGCGAAAAAGCCAGCGCGAACAAATCTTTGGGTCAGTTCAACTTGACCGATATTGCACCCGCACCGCGCGGCGTGCCGCAAATCGAAGTGACTTTCGACATTGACGCGAACGGCATCCTGCACGTTTCCGCCAAAGACAAAGGCACGGGCAAAGCGGCGAACATCACCATCCAAGGTTCTTCCGGTTTGAGCGAGGAAGAAATCGAACGCATGGTGAAAGACGCGGAAGCCAATGCGGAAGAGGACAAAAAACTGCACGAGCTGGTGCAAAGCCGCAACCAGGCCGAAGCCTTGATTCACTCTGTGAAAAAATCGCTGGACGAACACGGTGACAAACTGGACGCTGCCGAGAAAGAGAAAATCGAAGCTGCGTTGAAAGAAGCCGAAGAAGCCGTGAAAGGCGACGACAAAGCGGCGATTGACGCGAAAGCCGAAGAACTGGGCAAAGCCAGCCAAAAACTGGGTGAAATGGTGTATGCACAGGCACAGGCCGAAGCGGAAAAAGGCTCTGCCGACAGCGGCGCCTCCTCCGGCAAGAAAGACGACGACGTGGTGGACGCGGACTTTCAGGAAGTGAAAGACGATAAATAATCCGCCGTATAAAAAAGCAGCCTGCACATTCAATGATAAGGATGTGCAGGCTGCTTTCGTTAATACCGCCGAACGGATGATATCGCAAACCATAATGTGCAGGCTGCTTTTGGCACGGAACCCTTCCGCCAAAAGCAGCCTGCACTTTCTTCAACACAACACTATCCGAACAACCGCCCCTGCGCCAACACCAGCTTTACCGGTGCAAAATCCGCACGGTGTTCCGGCAGCGCGCCGAACTGCGCCAACGCCGCCAAATGCGCCGCCGTGCCGTATCCCTTGTGCTGCGCGAAACCGTATTGCGGATAACGCTCGTGCAATGCGTACATTTCCGCATCCCGCGCCACTTTGGCCAACACGGAAGCCGCAGAAATGGCGGCAATTTTCGCATCGCCCTTCACCACGCATTCGGCAGGCACGCCCAAATCCGGCGGCACGCGGTTGCCATCAATCCACACTTTTGCAGGCTGCTTTTCCAAGCCCTGCACCGCGCGTTTCATCGCCAGCATAGTCGCATGCAGGATATTCAGCCGCGCGATTTCGCCCACATCGGCACGCGCAACGCAATACGCCGCAGCCTGCGCCTTAATCTGCACCGCCAATTCGTCGCGCTTTTTTTCGCTGAGCTTTTTAGAATCCGTCAAACCGCGCAAATCAAAATCCGCCGGCAAAATCACCGCCGCCGCAAACACGCTGCCCACCAAACAGCCGCGCCCCGCCTCATCCACGCCCGCATGGTTCGGCAGCACCGCAAAACCCGTGTTATTCATGATACAGCGCGTCCCAGTCTTCCGGCGTTTCCGGCGCTGCGGGAATGGCGCGCGATTCGTCCGCCCACTCGCCCAAATCCACCAGCTTGCACCGCTCGCTGCAAAACGGGCGGTAGCGGTTTTCACTGCACCATTCCACCGGTGTCCGGCAAATCGGACAAGCCACCATTATCGTCATAACACATTGTCTTTCAAAAAAATATCCGAGTGCAGGCTGCTTTTCGGCCTGTCGCACGACTGCAAGCGCGTAATCTTCTCATTCAGCCATTCGATTTCATGGCGCAACGCCGCAATCACCTGCTCTTTATTGGCAATAATTTCGTCTTTCAATTCAATAATCTGTCACGCCTGTTGCAACAATAATACATTTTCCGCGTTGCCGCGCACATCATCCGCACAATGCTCGTGCAACGCGCCGCCGCACACATCCGCCAGCAATTCGCACAAACCGATGCCCAAAACCGCCGCCACCTGCTCCAAACGTGCCAAAGACACACTGGTCTCGCCGCGCTCAATTTTGGCATATCCGTTTTTGGACATACTCAATTTTTGCGCCATCTCTTCCTGCGACCAATGTTTCCCTTCGCGCAGGTGTTTAATCTTTTCGTTGATTTTCATAAAGCCCACTTTTTTGCCGTTAAACACACCAACTCGGTGGTTTTACTACCTTATTGGTTGGTTGAATAAGATTTTAACAAAAAATAAAATTCGCCAACGAAATTTTGTCAAAAAGGACGTTCATTATGAAAAAGATGTTGTTAATTTGCTCCGTTGCCTTCGGTTTGGGCGGCTGTCTGGCCGGCGGCCCCGTTGATTTGTCCGGCAACGGCGACGTGAGCGCGGAAGAAGTGGCACAACGCCGTTCTCGCGTGCGCAATTTGGAAGAGGAAGATTACCAAATCGAACGCCGCCGCCGCCGCGATGCCATTCAGGATTACGGCGATATGCGTATGCGTGAAGGCGAAGCCATTAACAAGGCTTACGAAAACCGCAGCCGCCAAACTATTATCATCAAATAACCTAACTTAACAGAAGGATACAAAATGTTGTCAAAAAAATTGGTTCTGATTGCCCTGTCCGCCGTTATTTTGAGCGCTTGCCAAGCCATCGGCAGCGGTGAAGACAGCGCTTCCAACATCAACCGTGTGCGCGGCAAACGCGGCATGACCATCAGCGATGCCGAAGCGCGCCAACAACGCCGCCAACGCGTTTCCGAATTGGAAGAGTCTGCCACACGCCACGCGCGCACCCGTATGAACATGGAAACCACGCGCGACGGTATCGGAACGGTCCGCGACGGTGTCAACCTGATTCAACAAATCCGCAGCATTTTCTAAGATTTCATATCTGTCAAACGGTTACAGAATTCTCTGTGACCGTTTTTGTATTTCAAAAGCAGCCTACACTTCATGTTCCGAAGTGCAGGCTGCTTTTGAATGAATACGCCTTACGTTGCCTGTGCCAATACGGCATCCGCCGCCAATTTGTCGGTGTCGAGTTTCAGCATTTCATGCAATTGGCGGAAATCCTGTTGCACTTGCGCCACTTTGTCGGGGTTGCGGTACCAGTCGAGCATGGCGGCGGCCAGTTTTTCGGGCGTAGCATCGCCTTGCAGCAATTCGGGCACGGCCTCTTTGCCCAGTAGGATATTGGGCAGGCCGACGTGCGCCACTTTAATTTTGTGTTTGACCAGCCAGTATGTCGGCGTGGAAATTTTGTAGCTGATGACCATCGGCCGCTTGCACAAGGCCACTTCCAGCGTGGCGGTGCCGCTGGTCACCAGCACGGCATCAGCGGCGGTGCAGGCCAAATCGGCTTTGGCAGCCTGCAAGCGGATGGGCAGTTTTTCAAATTGCGGCTGCGACAGGTAATGCTGCAAGCGTTCGCGCGTGGCGGCGGTGGCATAAGGCGAAATGAATTGGGCGTTGGGCAGTTCGCGCAAAATCAGCCAGGCAGCCTGCAAAAAAACGGGCGCCATATAGTCGATTTCGCTGACGCGGCTGCCCGCCAGTATCGCGAACACAGGGCGGTCTTCGTCCAATTTCAGGCGGGCGCGTGCGGCGGCTTTATCGGCCTCCATGGGCAATGCCTGCGCCAGCGGATGCCCCACAAACAGCGCGTTGCCGCCTTCCTGACGATACAGTTCGGGTTCCATCGGAAACAGGCACAGCACCTGATTGACCTGCCGCACGATTTTCTTCACGCGGCCGCGTTTCCATGCCCACACCGACGGCGAAACATAATGCACGGTGGGAATGCCGGAGGCTTTGAGCTGTTCGGCCACGCCCAAATTGAAATCGGGCGCGTCAATGCCGACAAACACATTCGGCCGGATAGCTTTGAGCTGCGCCACCAATTCGCGGCGAATTTTCAAAATTTCAGGCAGGCGCTTAATCACTTCCACATAACCGCGCACCGCCAGCCGTTCCTGGTCGAACAGGCTTTGGCAGCCGGCGGCAATCATGCGCGGGCCGCCGATGCCGATGAATCGGGTGTCGGGCCGCTGCGCCTTAATCGCTTCAATCAAATGCGCGCCGAGCAAATCGCCGGAAGCTTCGCCGGCGCACAGGGCAATGGTCAATGGTTGGGACATGATGGGTTCTCGTGAATCGGTGGGGCGGATTGTAGCGCGAAAATGCCGGTCGCGTTAAGCCAAAAGCAGCCTGCACGCCGCCGTTTCCCGATGCAGGCTGCTTTTCCGTAGCCGAATTGCCGCATCGGCACGGTTGGCACGAGCGCGGAAACCCAAAAAAGCAGCCTGCACCCGAACCGCCGAAGTGCAGGCTGCTTTTTATCCGCGGTTTACGCTAATCGGCTATAATAAACCCCGCCCTGCCCTACACCTCGGGCGCATTCCCTACATTGTCAAAACAGGAGCCATCATGAAATTCTTGAAACTAGCGGAACAAAACGTTCGCGGCAAAACCGTGCTGATTCGTGCCGATTTGAACGTGCCTTTGAAAGAAGGCAAAATTTCGGACGACACGCGCATCCGTGCTTCGCTGCCCTCCATCCAATACTGCCTGGACAACGGCGCAGGCGTCATCGTGATGAGCCACTTGGGCCGCCCCACCGAAGGCGAATTCAAACCCGAAGACGATGTCGCGCCCGTGGCCGAACGATTGGGCGCGCTGTTGGGCAAAAACGTCCGCGTGTTGGACGACTGGCAGGCCAATCCGCCCAAAGTGGCCGCCGGTGAAGTTTACCTGCTGCAAAACGTGCGCATTAACAAAGGCGAAAAGAAAAACAGCCCCGAATTGGGCAAAGCCTATGCCGCCCTGTGCGACGTGTTCGTGAACGACGCATTCGGCACTGCACACCGCGCGGAAGCCTCCACCGAAGCCGTGGCCGCCGCCGCACCGCTGTCGTGCGCCGGCATCCTGATGGCCGCCGAACTGGACGCTTTGGGCAAAGCCCTGAAAGAACCCGCCCGCCCGATGGCCGCGATTGTGGCCGGCAGCAAAGTCTCCACCAAGCTCACCATCTTGGAAAGCCTGGCCGACAAAGTGGATTTGCTGATTGTCGGCGGCGGCATTGCCAACACCTTCCTGCTGGCGCAGGGCAAGCCCATCGGCAAATCGCTTGCCGAACCAGATTTGGTGGACGAAGCGAAAAAAATCATGGCGAAAATGGCGGCCAAAGGCGGTGTCGTGCCGCTGCCGACAGATGTGGTGTGCGCCAAAGAATTTGCTGAAAACGCCGCGGCAGAGCACAAATCGATTGACGATGTGGCGGCGGACGATATGATTTTGGACATCGGCCCGCAATCGGCACAGCAACTGGCCGGCCTGCTGAAAAACGCCGGCACGATTGTGTGGAATGGCCCGGTGGGCGTGTTCGAATTCGACCAGTTTGCCGGCGGCACGAAAGTGGTGGCGCACGCCATTGCCGAAAGCAGCGGCTTCTCGATTGCGGGCGGCGGCGACACGTTGGCGGCGATTGCGAAATTCGGCATCACCGACAAAATCGGCTACATTTCCACCGGCGGAGGCGCATTCTTGGAATTTTTGGAAGGCAAAACCCTGCCGGCCGTGGCAGCATTGGAAAATTTTGCGAAATAACCGCAGCCGTTGTTTGACGGCATAAAAAGCAGCCTGCACTTTGAAATTTAAAGTGCAGGCTGCTTTTTTGCCGTTCCGCCGCGATTATAGTGGATTAAAATAAAAATGAGACAAGGCGGCGAGCCGCAAGGCGTACAA
>ERZ773072.1807-NODE-1807-length-10373-cov-4.006687_pt1 | contig 10373 bp, 8 predicted proteins | sample MGYA00580617_ERZ773072 | MGnify/ENA primary metagenome ERZ773072 (study PRJEB29015, sample SAMEA2737970) | human oral metagenome | biome: human oral; feature: human-associated habitat; material: dental | place: China | collected 2122 ... | reverse complement strand
AATCGGCACCGATTGTTTCGGATCGGACTGGGAGTCCTCCCATTTCAGTTCCACCTTGCGGCCGTCCACTCCCTCGGCGGCATTGAGTTCCTCTAGGGCCAGGTCGAAGCCCTCCTGCCAGTACTGGCCGTACTCGGCACTGGCCCCGGTTCTCGGCCCCGAAACCCCGAGGACGATGGATCCACCCTGATCGGCGGAGCCGCTCCCGGTGGCGCCGGCCCGGGAAAGAGCGCTGCAAGCACTCAACGCGGCAAATGCGGGAATGGCCCCGACAAAGGCACGGCGAGAAAGGTTTTTGGGCATGGCAATACTCATTTCTGGGCAGGGTTGAACACCGCCGGAAATGGGCGGTGAATTGGAAAGCGAAAACCGAACGGCGAACCGTTTCAGGAGGATTGATTCAGCCACCCCGGACATCGGGGAGGGGCGACGAGCCGACCGCGTTCAGGCGGCCTCCGGGCTCAAGAAGCCAGGCTGAGAAGGATCAACAGGGACAACAGCACGTGCGGGCAGGGCGCCGGCTGGTCAGGATCGCTGCGTGCTGCATGGCTGCTCCCATGGTCGATGAATTGTCTCCAACCTATGTCCTTGATGACCCGGTGTCAATTCATTCCAGAATCTGAGAAAATGCGCCAGCGATGGTCGGCCCGGCCCGGATTCCGTCGCGTCATTGCCGATCGGAGAATGCCCCGCGCAAGCCGACGGCGATGGTCTTACCGCGCCAGCCCGACCACCCTGCGGGCGAATGCGCACGCCTCGTCGCCAGACAGAAAGCACACCCCAGTCGGGTAGCAAGTCTACCCTGTCCGGCGAAGTGACCAACGTCGAAGGCCACACCACCGCAGCCCAGCCCGTCACCCCCGCCTATCCGCAACGGTCCCGATGAACGCTCGGGTCGCGGGGCTGGGATTGAACTCGTTCCAGGCCAGGTATTCGACCCTCCGGGGGCCATCGACAAGCGGGACCACGACCACGCCCGAGTCATGCGGAACGACATGAGCAGAGAGCAGGCCGACCGCAAGCTCGTTGCGGATGAGGCCGATGATGAGCTCAGTGGTCATGGCCTCGAAGGCGACATCACGTTGCAGGCCCGCAGATTCGAAGGCAAGATCCCCTTGGGCACGTCCGGCAGATCCGCTCGGGAAATCCGCAAATGTCTCGTCGGCGAGTTCTTCGAGCTTGACGCATTTCCTGTGCGCCAAGTGATGGTTCGCCGGTAGCGCCACGGCGAGCGCCTCGTGGGAGAGTTCTCGGAAGGCAAGCCCTTCGGGTGGCGTGCACTCGGCGAGCCTAAGGAAGGCAACATCGAGTTGTCCCGCACGAATGTCGCTAACGAACTGCTCACTGCCACCGCCACGAAGACGCACCCGCACCGCCGGATGCGCGGCATGGAACTCCGCCAGTACACGCGGGACATCGATCGCAGTAACCGTGGGGATCACGCCGATGGTGAGGGTGCCTCGCACCTCACCGTCCGCGGCAGCGGCATCCACCATAGCCCGTTCGGTGGCCTGCAGTGCTTCCCGGGCAGCGGCTACGAAGGCCTTCCCCGCGGCCGTGAGTTCGACGCGACGCGATGTGCGCGCGAAGAGCTGCACGCCAAGCTCTCGCTCGAGCGCCTTGATCTGATGGCTCAGCGCTGACTGGACCACGAAGCACCGTTCAGCCGCTTTGGTGAAGCTGCGCTCCTCCGCGACGGCGACCGCGTACCGCATCTGCTGCAACTCCACACATTCATGATGCCCATACATGGCTTCGATGACAAGCATGTATTGGACTCATGCCTGATCTGCCGACAGGCTTGATGACATGACAGCAAGCAATCAGTCCGTCGGGCAGCAGGCAGGGTGGATTCTCCTGACCGCAGTGGCGCCGATGGTGTGGGGAACGACCTACATCGTCACCACGCACCTCCTGCCGGAAGGGCACCCGGTCTTCGCTGCGTTCATGCGCACCCTGCCACCGGGGCTCGTCGCGCTGGCGCTGTCGCGCCAGCTCCCGCGCGGGCGCTGGTGGTGGAAGAGTCTCGTACTCGGCGGCTTGAACATGGCAGCGTTCTTCCCCCTGCTGTTTGTCACCGCCCAGCGTCTACCTGGCGGGGTCGCCGCCACATTGGGCGCGGTCCAGCCCATCGTGATTGCATTCCTCGCCGTCTTCATCCTGCACGAGCGACTCTCCGGTTGGCGCCTGTGGTGGGGCATCACCGGCATGACTGGCGTGAGTATGGTCGTGCTCGGCCCTGATGCTGCCCTCGATCCCCTCGGAGTCATCGCCGGACTGACTGGAGCCGCTTCCATGGGCACCGGCGTCGTCCTTACCAAGAAGTGGGGACGCCCCAAATATGTCAGCACTGTCGGCCTGGCCGGCTGGCAGCTCACCGCAGCGGGCCTCCTGCTGGCGATTCCCGCCCTCGCCTTCGACGGCATCCCCGAGCACATCGGTACAAGCGCGTGGGCCGGCTACGCCTGGCTCGGCCTGATCGGCGCCCTGCTCACCTACACGATCTGGTTCGCCGGCATCCGTCACCTATCCGTCACACCCACCGCGCTACTCGGGCTGCTCTCCCCCTGACTGCTGCACTGCTCGGCGCCGTCATCGCAGGCGAAACACTCACCCTCCTACAGGTCACCGGATTCATCACCGCTCTCACCGCGCTGGTCGCCGGACAACTCCCCGCTCCCACCCAACGAAAGGAAACACCATGAAGATCACAGTCTTCGGCGCCACCGGAATGGCCGGCAGCGAGATCGTTACCGAAGGGCTACGCCGCGGTCACTACATAACTGCAGGCTCACGAACACCACGACCCGCCACGCAACACGAACGACTCACTCCAGTGTAGGTCGATATAGCCGACACTTCGAACGTCGAGCACCTCCTGATAACGGCGGACGCCGCAGTCTTGACCGTGCGCATGCCCCCAGGTCGAGAGAAGGAAATCGTGACTCTCACCGAGTCAGTCCTGCACGCGGCCAAGCCGACAGGCACCCCTGTTCTCATCGTGGGCGGATCGGCCCCGCTCCGCTCTCCCAACGATCCCTCAAAACTCGTCATCGACGACCGTGCATTCGTTCCGCAAGAGTGGGTACCCATTGCCAACGCCAGCCTGCAGCAATTCAAGACATGCCGCAAACACCCGAACCACAACTGGACCTACGTCAGCCCTCCAGCTCTCTTCGAATGTGGACACCGAACCGGCGCTTATCGACGCGGCAACGACACCCTGCTCGTAAACCCCGATGGCACTTCCATGATCAGTGCTGCAGACCTAGCCGTCGCCGTACTCGATGAACTTGAGCACCCCTCGGGGGAACAACACTTCACGATCGTCTCCAGCCCGATGTAACGCAACGTGCCCCATCTGCACCCAGCGCGGCAGCGGTTCGGCGGACACACCTCGACCGAACAACAGGGGTGTGCCTGTCATCTCGCGAACCTCGTCGCCAGATGGAAAGCACACCCCTACGGACGGGTCTATCGTAACGGGATACTGAGCTACTCGCACGAGCGGGGTTTCGCCCAGCGACCGGTGGCCCGGCTCGTGTACGCCTGGTCAGACCGGCGACCGTGGCTGTGGAACCGCGGACTCCCGTGACATTGTGTGTCCGCTGGCGAGGCAAGCGCCCTAATCGGCCCGTCGGATTCCCTCCGCGAGCGAGAGAGCGTCGGGAGTGTATGCTGTCCTCTTCACGACTCAGGACAGACACTCACAGTCCCCCTGCTGATGCCCCGCTCGGTCGATCAGACGCGCCGACCATTTTCGGCTCCCGCCGGAGCCGCTCGATCAACGCTACAACCTCGTCTGGGGCCTGAGACGGACAGAGAATCGAGCGACTGGTTAGGCCGCCTGGACCAGCTTCACCGTGCTGCCGGTGGCGCTTGACCTATTTCGAAGTGGTCGAGCGACCGACGCCGGTCTCAGCGACGACGTGGGCGGTCGGACGGATAGTTCGACGGCCAACATTCTGAAGAGAGCCCGCCACCCCAGGAAATCGCCCGAGCATCAACAATCGAATGAGCTTCAACAGTTAGCGCTCTCGGCGCCGGTCCTGGAAATCGCTAGGTCGGAACGGTTGGCGCCTGGCCATGGTTCGAGACTCATCTGCATACCCCAGCAACTCATCGTGTGCCGGAGAGTGCTCCCTCCAGTATGAGTTCGCGCCATCGGGACGTGGACGCTGTCGTGCAGTTGTCAGCACGAGTTCGTCCTTAGCTCGCGAAATGGCGACGAAGAACTCTGATTTCACATCGTCGTCATTGCCCCAGAAGAACTGTTTCTCAACACCAAAGATGATGACCTTCTCAAACTCTAAACCCTTGCACTTGTGCACCGTCAAGATCCGGATGGCGTCTTCTTCTGACAGTCGGTCGAGTGCCGCAACAGGATCGCCATCGATCTCCAGTTCACGTTTAAAGGCGCCAACGGCTTCCCTGATCACATCGTTCAGTCGGTTTCCTTGTTGATACGAAGGCGACAGCGCATTGAGCGTGGGGCGTGTGACGAACTTAAGGAACGAACGGATGAGTGGATTCCACGACCGGTACTGTGCGGCACTAAACCGCGAAGCTCGCACAGTCGCGCGAGCTTCGCGGAGGATCATTCGGAGTTTGTTATCCAGAACCCCGTCGGCCTCTTCGAGTCCGCCACGCGTGACTACCCGTACCAGTTCCGAGTACGCTGCCGGACATCCGTTGTCCGCTACGACCCGAAGGAAGTTGAAGATGAGAGCGGCGGCAGGCTCGGCAGTGAGATCTTGAGTCTGCTGCTCGTTGCGATACGGGATGCCGGCGGCGCTGAGATGCCGCACCAGGACGCTCGCGATGAGGTGGGGTTGCTGCCGCGCGAGCACTGTAATCTGATGCGGCGGCACTCCCTCGTCGAGCCACCCGCCGATTAGCTTTGTGACAGCCGCAGCCTCCTCATCGTCGGTGTCGAAGCGCAGTACTGTTACTATGCCGTCCTCACCTTTGAGGTCGTCATCTGGGCTCGCCGCGGAAGGATCCATCTCAACGATCATCCTGTTTTGCATCCGACGCAATCGAGGCTTCGATCGGAAGTTCTGGTACAGCTGCAGCTCGGTCGCACTGAAGTCAACGGCAAAAGCTGCCACGACGCCCTCGAGCGCGCCCGCGAAGTTCATGATGCGTTGCTTGGTGTCGCCAACACCGATGAGACGCACGCCCGTGCCGCCGAAGGCTTCTTTTAAGAACATGTACTGCGCCTTTGTCACATCCTGAAACTCATCCATGAATACATGGCTATACGTCTGCCGCAGCGCGCCGCGCGCGTAGACGTTCTTCTGGAGAACTTCAAGGGCTAGCGGCACCAGATCATCGAAGGTGATCTGCTTATTCTGAATCCTTGTTCGGGCGTCGATAAGGTAGTCCTTGTCCAGCGCGCTTGCCCCTGTCAGCGCCGGGCGGTAGTTGTCGATCAGACGCTTGGCGAATGCATGGAACGTGAAGCTGTCGAATCTAGCCGCGTATTGAGAGCCCGACCGCAGGCGAACCCGCGACTGCAAATTGCGAGCGGCATCAACCTTGAACGAGATGGCCAGAATCCGCTTCGGATACGGGCTCGCCCCAGTGCGAAAGAGGAAATCCGCGCGCTGGGCGAGAAGCTCGGTCTTTCCTGCGCCAGGTCCGGCGCTCACCACGACATTCGAGCGAGTCTCGCGGACCGCCTTCAGCGCATTCGGCTCGAGTTGAAGCCCGCCGACTGGCGACCATTCGTCGGGGTGGATCACTCCGGTAACCCTTCGAGCCGGGCCCGCACACCCTCGACTAGGCGTGTCAGTGGGCCAGGGAGACCTCTCAGTAACTCTTCGTTGGTCAGCGCGGCCATCGCCTTGAGGTGCGAGGCCGGCTTGCTCTTGAGATCGAACAGGCGATGGTAATCATCGAAGAGCGCGAGGGTGCCATCAGAGAGGCGGTCTTCATTCGCGTGAGACTTGCCGAGCACGGCGGCGATGAGCTTCTCGTCGGGCGCGCCAATCGATTCTGCACCGTATGCTTTTGGGAACGCCTCAAGCAGCATGAGGTCGAGATCTACTGGGTGGGAGAAATAGACGCCGTTCTGCTCAAGGGCGTTCATCATCCCCGACCCATCGGACCAGTTTGCACCCATCAGTACTGGGAAGTCGACGGCGTCGTTCCAGGCTGGGAGGCTGTCGATCTGGGGGTCTGTGAAGGTGCCAGGATTGAGCTTGTTGTACTGCTTGAGTGCATTGCGTACCCGTCCCCATCCTCCCTGGTACCGCCCAGAGTCCAAGTCGAGCAACGTGACGTGTGGAATCTCCAGCTCGTTGAGGAGTCGCCAGAAATGGTTGACGTGGCGACCGCCCAGCGGCACCACTGCAACGGATGCGTCGTCCTCCGCGATACCGGCCGCCGCAAGGACTCTCGGGAGCACGATCTGTTCGCTGTCGCCTTCGCCGAGCACGACCAAGCGCGAGAAATAAAGCTCTGGGAACGCCAAGACGGCTTCACGGACGTACTTTGCGCTGTCCTCGGAAGACGTCGGCAGGATGATGCGCCGCACTTGAGACTGCCGATTCTGATCGAGGCGCAGGAAGCAAATGTCTTCCGGAGCGACACGGCGCAGTAGGGCAGGCGAGTGCGTAGCGATCAGGGACTGCGAGTCGCCGTGCTCTGCAGCCTTTCGAAGCTGGCGATTGATGCGGCCGAGGTACTGCGGCGCGAGGCTATTCTCCGGTTCCTCCACTGCGATGACGGTGTGTACTGGCGGACGAAGTCGGTGCTGGTCGAAAGAGGTCTCGCTCCCGTCGAGTACATCACGCGCGAGCGATTGCCAGGCGAGCACGAGTGAGATGTACAGCAGCGACTTTTGTCCATCGCTGAGCCGGTCGAACGGGAGCGATGAACCGGCCGGTGACGGCGCGAACGAAACCGTCAGTTGCCGGAGTACGCTCTCTAGATCTCGACTTCCGAACACGATCGAAGGGTCCGAGAAGAAGGCTCCAGAGTGCAGTCCCGACCACTCCCCCGCGATCTGCGCCCCGATGCTCTTGACCGCGTCATTGGCAGAAAGCGCGTCAGTCAGATCCTCAGACAGAGTGCTGAGAGTGCTGCGCTCGGTCGTCCAATCGGCGGCGCGCAGAGCCCGCCCCACCACTGAGGCCGCCGTGTAGGCGATGTGTTCTGCAGGATCCCGTCGCGCAGGTAGGTAATGCACCTCAATATTGGCGCGGTCAAACCGCGACATATCAGCCTGCTGGGATGGCTCACCGTCGGCGTCCGTCTCCAGGACGTACTGCAGCCTCTCCTCGATCACATTGTCAGAGGCGATAGTGGCTGTCAGTCGCACTCGGATGCGCGGCACGCCATCCTCGGTAACTATCCGCATATGTGCGAAGTTCGGCGGAACAGACGCGTGCTCGCCATCCTCGCCGGATTCGGGAACCTCTATGTCTACCTCGATCCACAGCTCGGGACCTTCGGCATGCACCTCGGCAGCGGCGCGCCCGCTCGGGATATGGAAGTCCGTGTGCCGGATCTTTCGCTGCGCTGGCAGTGGGCTGAAGAGGCGCGAGAGGGCTTCGAGCACCGCGGTCTTGCCTGCACCGTTCGGGCCCAAGACGTAAGTGACATCGCTCAACGCGATGGTGGTCGGCGTCGGGCCGAACGACTGGAATCCGGAGATCCGGAGGTGGGTGATCTGCATCAGGCGTCCTCATCTCGATGCGGGTAAGAAGGGGCTCGTCGGGCTTGACTAACGAAGCCAGGATGCGAGAAGTGCTTCAGCGGATGGATACTTCGAGCACATGAACCGGGCTCGCTCATTCTACCCGCACCCCTACGCGTCCAGACGCCTTCGCTAGCTGCACTGCCCGGGAACGTTGATTGAGACGCCTCACCGGCAGCGGTCAGATTGGCATCCTATAACTACTGGTATGTACAATCCGAGCATGGACACAAAGAGTCGTCTCGTGGATGCCACCCAAGAACTGCTGTGGGAGCGGGGTTACGCCGCGACCAGCCCGAAAGACATCCTGAGTCGGGCCAATGCCGGCCAGGGCAGCATGTACCACCACTTCTCCGGCAAGCAGGACCTTGCGATCGCCGCCCTGGAGGCCAGCGCGACAGTCATGCGGCAGCACGCTGATGCGCTGCTCCACGGAGAGGGGACGGCCACGGAACGGCTCGTCGCGTATCTGGAGCGTCAGCGCGACTCTCTCCGGGGCTGTCGCATGGGGCGCATGACCTATGACGCGGACGTAATCGCCACGCCTGAGCTGCTCAAGCCGATTTCCGATACCCTCGCCTGGCTGGTCGAGACGATCAGGTCGGTCATCAGCGAGGGGATCGACGCCGGTGAGTTCCCGCCCGATACCGATGCCCACCGGCTCGCCTCCATGGTCGTGGCCACAGTGCAAGGTGGCTATGTCCTGGCGCGTGCACAGCAGGAGCCTGCCGAGTTCGACGCCGCAGTCCAGGGCGCGACCGCACTCCTGCGCGCGTGGAGCCAACGATGAACACAATGCCAGAGCACTTCACAGGCACCGTCAGCGCGACGACCTTGGCAGCGCCCACCCCCGAGTCTCCTCTGGCCGTCTACGCCGTCACGTTCACCGCTGGCGCGCACACCCACTGGCACACCCACCCCAAAGGCCAAGGCCTCTACGTCACGGAGGGCGTTGCCCTGGTCCACATCGAAGGACACGCGGCCCAGCGCCTGACCAAGGGCGAGTCCATCTGGATCGACGCGGACCAGCGGCACTGGCATGGTGCCGCACCCGGGCAGCCGACGACCTGTCGACCATCGACTGGCAAGAACCCGTCACCCCCACGACCTACGCCCAGGCAACCAAGGAGAATCACTGATGTACGCCATGCAGTACCAGATCACCCTGCCCATCGACTACAGCATGCAAACCATCCGCGACCGCGTCACCCAGACTGGCCACCTCATGGACGGCTACCCCGGACTGCAATTCAAGGCCTACCTCATCCAGGAGAAGACCAAGGGCGCAATCCGGAACGCGTATGCCCCCTTCTACGTCTGGCGCGACATCGATGGGATGCGGCAGTTCTGCTGGGGCGAGCCCGGCTACTCGGCCATCGTGCGCGACTTTGGCCGCCACTCGATCCAGGACTGGACCGTACACCAGCTCGTCGGCGGGCCCGCGGACTACACCGCTGCCCGCAGCCTGACCGTCAAGACCGTGCCCCTGCCAACCAACACTGCACCATCCCGCTGCATCGACGGCATCACCGCCGAATTCCTCGATGCAACCACTGACTCCACCGTGGCCCGCGTCACCGCCGTCGATGTCACCACCTGGACCGCCATCCTCGTCGAACTCAGCACCCACGAAGCCGACCAGAGTTCAACCGATGTCACTGCCTACAAGGTACTCCACATCTCCGCTTCCGTCTAACCCACCAACCAGAAGCCGCCCCACGGGGGCAACCGGCCTTCCTGAGCGGCACATGCCCTCAGGAAGGCTCCTTCATGTCGCACCCCAACTCCGCTCTCACACCCCGCCACCGCCTGCTCGTCGGCCGTCGCGCCGTCGCGCCGTCGCCAACGATGGGCCGGTCAGCGAGGTCGCCGCCTGAGGCTGCCACCCCGATCGCGTCATCAATGGGCCCGGCCAGGCAAGCTCGTGGTGTGCTTTGCAAGCCCCCGCCCTCCTCCAGGAGGAGGATGCCCCGAGAGCGGATGGGGTCGATGATGCTCTAGGACTCAAGGCCGGCCGCAGTTCCCGGACACCCGCGGCATGGTTTCGACACGGGCCGCTCGTTCCTCGCGGCCCGGCTCAACCAGCCTTGCCCCTCCTGACGATGGTTGAGCCGGCCTGCTCGCTCTGCGAGCCGGCCGTGTCGAAACCTCTCACGCATACCCGGGGAACCGTGGTCGGGTCCGACTACCAAGGGCCAGAAGTGATTCCGACATGGCCCGGCTCAACCAGCTTCACGGGGTGCTGATCACTCCTCCAGGTCCTCGGCCGCCACGAACCAGCGCACCTGGTAGGGCTCCAGGCTGAGGGCGGCGGGATCCAGATCCCAGATCACGTCGTCGAGGAGCTCCTTGGCCCTGCTGCCGTAGGGGGTGCGCAGCAGCCCCATGGGAATGCTGACCCTGTGCTCGGAGAGGTTGTAGAGCTGGTACATGGGGCCGATCGGGTGGTCACGGCGGATCACGAGCACCCTGCGGTCGCCGACGTCGAGGATGTGCGACTCGTAGCCGGCGTGCAGCTGCGGGGTGGCGCGGCGCACGTCGAGCACGTGCCGCAGCCACGCGTTGACGCGGGCCTGGGCGGAGTCGGGGTTCTCGGCCAGCGCGGCCACGGCGTCCCAGTCCATGACGGGGCGGTGCACCCAGCGGTTGTCCTCGGCGTGCGCGGGAT
>ERZ773072.1806-NODE-1806-length-10374-cov-11.419711_pt1 | contig 10374 bp, 8 predicted proteins | sample MGYA00580617_ERZ773072 | MGnify/ENA primary metagenome ERZ773072 (study PRJEB29015, sample SAMEA2737970) | human oral metagenome | biome: human oral; feature: human-associated habitat; material: dental | place: China | collected 2122 ... | reverse complement strand
AATGATTCAAACGAACTGTAACAGAAGTGAATTGTTTGGTTAGGAGATTTGTCTGACTCTCCGCCTCACCGGCAACAGATTTGGAACCATCATTCATTTCAGTAGCAAGTATATTAGTCTGATTAGGATCTGTTACAACTTCAAAGTTAAAAGCACCAGTCTGATTCCAGTTGGCAATAGCTTCAGCATAAGCCTCCTGAAAACCTGTATCCATTTGTGGATCGATATAAATAGTTGCCTGAGATTGGGACCATTTGGCACCTGAATGTTGATGACTATCGGTCTGAGTCAAATTTCTTAAATCGCCCGTTTCTTGCCACTGATTCCACCCTTTCTGACCAACTTGTACAAGCTTTTCTACTTGAGTGAAAAGGTCAGACAAATCCCCTTTAGCATACCATAGAATCCCTACAGTTATGAGAATCAAGAGTACAAGCGTCCATACAAGGTGCCAGAACATGCGCCAAATCTCTAGTAGTAATCGAAATAAAACACGAATAATCCAGAACATGATTTCCCGCCTTTCTAAAAAATAAGAACCCATCTTTGAGTAATGGATTGCCATTCTAAAGATAGGTTCTCTATTTTACTGGAGAAAACTAAAAGAAATCTAAAAGTACTTCTTTTACTTATCTCCCCATTAATTTTTTCAAAATTTGTAAACACTTAAACTTGAACGGGTTTGGATAATATCGGAAAGTTCCTGGCTTACGAACAATATAGCCATTGAAATTCTGCTTAAAGCGTAGAACTCCATCGCTACCATCAAAGAGGCCTTGGATACCTAATAAATTGTAGCTAGGAATCCCTCGTTTTATACATTCTAACATGACATATTCTTGGAGAATTGCTGGAGCATAAAATTTACTAAATTCTGAATAGGAGCCACTAAACAGATAGGTGACCTCTTGCGGCATATAAACAAAGAGACTGGCTGCTAACACAACATCTTCATCTCCATACTTTTCAGCTAGCTCTTTTGCCTCAGTTTTGCGAAGTTCAAAAGAATCAAACTGACTATTATACTCTCTTAATGTATTTTGTATTTTATCAGAATTAGGATTTGCAAGTAGCTTCGTTTTAATTTTCTCTATCTTGGCTTGTAGTTTATTCTGCTCTATTTCTAATCTATTTAAGTATTCGTTAAAATTAAGAGTTGCGATAATAAACTCAGCCTTGTCTTTAAAAGAATCATAAAAATGTTGATAATATTCCAGACTCTTATCACTATAATTTCTTCGTTCAGATGTTTTAGTAGTGATTTTTTTAAAAATAGCTAACTCTTCTCGTTGAAGTTTCTTCAACTTAATACCAAATGTATTGGCTTTCTTTACCAAAGACTTACCTTTTTTACTAAATGTAGTAAGAAGTGTTTTTTCTGTTATTCCAGCTAAATTTTTAAGATAAAGCCAATCTGGCTCACCCCCTGGATAACCAGTCATTAAACCATCATGTTGAAACCCAAGATTAGTAAGAGTAGAAATTATCTCTTTTCGTTCTTCGCTACTAGGTTGTCCACTGCTATCAAATGTTTGATAAGTATCATAAGGTTTTACGATTAATTGAAGCACCCCACGACTCTTTGCATATTCTTTAAGACAATTATAAAAAGCCTCTAAGTAGCTGGAGTCCGAATAGATAGGGCCACAATTTATCTCCATATGTAGTCCACCGGTCATCGGTAACGTATACACTAAAGCTGCAACTAAAATTTCTGCATCTTCTTTCAATGCCAAATAGGTAACATCTGCACCTCGAGTTCCTAACAAAACGCCCATTTGCTCACTTTGAATAAATGAACGATTTGAAATTGTATCCGCAAAACTTTGAAATTCCGTACTCGTAATTGAAGTTAAAACCATTAGGATTTCTTTCTATATATCGATTTTCTTAATTTTTTTCTAAGTTTATAAATTTGTCCACCTAAAGGATATAGAGGATGAATCGGTATTGTTAATTCCCCAATATACTCTTCGATTGTTGGAGAATATTTAGATTTAAAAAGATATAGACCACCTTTAAAATCTCCCTCAACTCCTCCAAGATTCTGCCATAAAGCTCCACGGTCAAAAGATTGTTTAGCTGTAGAATACCAAGTCAGAATAGGCGCATTATATTGTTTAAAGGTGTCATCCATTCCCGCATACAAATTGACAGAAGTAGTACCAAATTCTATTGTTAATGTTCCAGAAAGTGGAGCCACCTTCACTCCAGACTCAATGTAAGTATTCAAAAATGCAATCTCTTGAACTAAGCGTTCCCGCTCTTCTCCATTATTCTTAATTTTACCTGGTTTTGTCTCTTGAGAGAAAGCTTCTGCAGCTAGCTTGTTTTTTGCTAATTTAGACTCTAATTCTTCTAATCGTTTTTCTAAATCTAAATAAGCCATTGTAATAAAACTAGAGTTTTCATACGCAGCTAATAATTGATGATAATACTCTTCATTTCGCAGATGAATATCTTTTCTGACTTCTGTTTTTCTCATCAAAGTCGTAAAATCATCTAATAGCTCTTCTCTTCCATACTTAATCTCGATTCCTTTATTTAAAGCTGTACGAATCGCTTGTTTGGTTGACTTCGGTAAGTTTTCTTCAAACCCTTCTTTATAGATCTTAGCCTGAATCCTTGGCTGAATAGTTTGAGACATGTCTGTTGATAATCCAGACCAAATTACCCCAATAGCTTGTAAACTCTGGATGATTTCTTTTGTCTCCGGATTAGAACAAGTTGTACAATCCTTATGTATTACAGTTTTACTTAAAACAAGACTAGGATCACATTTAACGAATAGTGACTTTTTCCTTTTGGCGATCGTTTTGAGAGAGGTAAAAACGAATTGTAATAACTCTTTATCTTTATAATCCAAAATTGGACCTCTCGCAACATAGCACATGGTAAAACCAAAAGGTAAAGACCTATATAACAAGCTGGCTGAAGCCACTAGCTGGTCGTCTTTAAAAAAGCCAACTATCTCGTTATCCCATTGATTTTTTACATTAGCCCAAGCACTACTTTGTAAAAGATTTGCCAAATCACTTTTTTTGACAAACTCATCATGTATTTCAGGTGAGATACCTATTTGATAATGATACATTGGCTGGTCCTTTTCCTAATAAATTTATAACATACCTATTCTACTACTTTTTTATTAAAAAATAAAGAATTATAGAATCATTATGTTCTCACACCTAAACAGAACTTTAATTCTTATATAAGGCGCTCTTCCAAAATAAAGTTGATAGGTAGAGTAGCTAAAAATCGTTCCAATTGTTTTTCCCAGTAATACCATTCATGGGCACCTGGACTATGACTATAGGTCACATTAAAACCTAGATTTTTGAGATTTTTAACTGCTAGATTATTAGCAGAATAAAGATAATCTTGTTCGCCACACCAAATCCAGAGTTTTGTCTTCTTATCTGACTTTTCAGCTAGGCTTTCCAGTGAATATGGACTACTTTCCCAATTTTTAATCTCACCAAAAATACCTTGCCAATATGTCCGATTCCCTAAATCTTGATTTTCTGGAGAAAACTCCTGAAAACTAAGGGCACCAGAAAAACTAGCTGCATAGGAGAAACGGTTAGTTGACAGAGCTAATTTGAAGGAACCATAACCGCCCATAGATAGTCCAGCAATAAAAGTCTTTTCACGTTTACTAGTCATGTTAGGGAAAAAGCGCTTCATGACTTTAGGTAACTCTTCTGATAAGGCAGTATAGTAGTTAAATCCATATTGGGTGTCGGTATACCATCCATTACTAGTATTAGGCATAACAACAATAAGATTAGTACCACGTAGCAAACGCTCAACATTGGTACGTTTGAGCCAACTATTATGGTTGCCAGACATCCCATGTAAGAGATAGAGGACAGGAATATCTGTGCAATCCGGGTCTGTTACCCTAGAGCCATCAGGGTACAGAACATTGACTCCCCATTCCATATCCAAAACTTCTGAGTAGTACTCAATCTTCATTACTGCCATTATTTTCTCCTTTTAGGTTTAAGATAAGAAAAAGCCGAAATTCGACTTTTTCTAGATCTTTATTTAATTATTATTTTGCTTCCATAACTACTGGTAAGATTGCTGGACGACGCTTAGTTTGATCAAAGAGGAACTTGGACAAACTGTCTCGAACTTTACCTTTGAGCTCTGACCACTCAAATTCTTCACCTTGTAGATAGTCTTCAACTGTTTGGTTAATCAGCTCTGAGCTCTCACGCAAGATGTCACGACTCTTCTTGAGATAAACAAATCCACGTGTGTGCACTCGTGCCTTGGCAATGATTTTCTTCTCACGACGGTTAACTGTAATCGCAACGATAAAGATTCCATCCTCCGACAAGACCTTACGGTCACGAAGAACAACATTTCCGACATCTCCAATAGCATTTCCATCAATCAGAATATCTCCCGCAGTGATAGCACCTGACGGAACAAAGTCACCATGTTCATAGGACATAGTACTTCCTTTTTTGGGAATGAAAATATGCTCTGGCAACATGCCAACTGCCATTGCCGCTCTAGCGTGAGCATCCAATTCACGATACTCTCCTTGAATAGGGAAGAGATATTGTGGTCTCAAAAGATTGATCATCAACTGTAAATCACGAGCATTTCCATGCCCTGATACACGTAGGCTTGATGTAATGAGTCGAACAATACCACCTGCTTGGTAAATCATGTTTTCTACACGAGCCATAACAGCTTCTTTAGCAATTGATGGCGTTGTAACGATGTACACTAAATCGCCATCCTTGATTTCCACATAGCGGTGGCGCCCAATAGACATCTTACGAAGTCCATTAATCGGCTCTCCCATACGTCCTGTCTCAAGAATAATCAATTCATGATCTTCAAAACGGGACATATCTTTTGGTTTAATCAAGAGACTTTCGTTAGCCAATGACAATTTTTTCAAGCGAATAGCTGTTCGCACAATATTTTCAATATCAAAACCAGTTAAAACAACGCGACGCCCTGTCTCAGCAGCTGCATCAAAAACTTGTTGGATACGGGAAAGGTTACTCGCTACCGCAGCTACGATAATACGACCATCCCAATCAGCAATTGTTTGGGTGATTTCATCACCTACTTCACTTTCGCTTGCTACTTGAATATTACTGTCCGCATTAGCAGAGTCACTTAGAAGTGCCAAGACTCCCTCACGACCAATTTCCGCCAAACGGCCAAAATCTGTTGCATAAGACTCACTGGCTGTTTGGTCAAACTTAAAGTCACCAGTATATACAATATTTCCTTCTGAAGTTTTTAAAACGACACCCAAACTCTCAGGAATAGAGTGGGTAGTACGGAAGAAGGAAACCTCTGTCCCACCGAAGTCAATTTCAGTATTCTCATCAATGACGTGGAAATCATCAAATTTCTTGACACTGTCATTACTCTTGACAAACAGTTTCGCTAGTTCAATAGTCAACTCCGAACCGAAAACCGGAACCTTAGCTTCTGTCAATAAATAAGGTAGAGCCCCAATCGCATCCGCATGTCCGTGCGTTAAAAAGACGCCTGCAATTCGGTCACTATTTTCAAATAAATATTCCATATTTGGAATAACAACGTCAACTCCAAGCTGCTCGTTTTCAGGATATTTTAAACCTGCATCCAAAACAAAGATTGAGTTGTTAATCTCCGCAATATACATATTTTTCCCGTTTTCACGGACACCACCTAAAGTTGTTAATTTAATATTGGTCATTTTTCCTCCGAGGTATTACAATAACTAGTTTGTAGAGTTTTAAAAGCTCTCTTATTCTGAAAGTATCTTCTACTTTCTACCGAATTATGTCCTTTCATTATACCATTTTTTTACCGATTTTCAAAATGAAGGTTTTATTTCAACCAGAGATTCTTGACCACTAAAAATTGAATTGATTTTTATATCTTTAAGTACTCTATCAAACATAATTGAACGATTGAATTCTCAAACGATCAAAGCTTCTGTCCATTATAGAGTCTTAAAACATTCAGTAATCTCTTACTTGTTCTATACTCAGCATAAGGAATTGCCAAAAAAGAAAAAGATTTAGAAATTCTAAATCTTTTTTAGTCATTTTTAGTTTGGGTAGATATAAGTGACTCTACCTAAAAATTCATTGGGATTAAAGTAGCCACGATAATTAGCAATTTGTTTTTGACGCTTGTAGTTCGCTTCCAATACCTGGATAGAATTTTCACTTTGTACATCTGTCACATAAGCAACGTGTCCATATTCACCACCGTCCCAAACGGCGATTGCGCCTACTACTGGAACATTTCCTACACGATAACCTTGAGCACTAGCATAAATCGCCCAAGTATTAGCATTTCCCCACCAGTTGCTAGCCCAAGGAGCCAATTCTTTTACGCCCCATGTACACTGACCAACAGGATATGAGTTCCCATAGTCTGTCGGAGTATTCACGATAACATCATCATCTGAAGCAGGATTCAAAGTACTAGTCGCCTCAGAAGCCGGAGCACCGTATGAATAAGTAGCCTGAGCTGGACCGCTTACTTCTAGCACATCCCCTGGGTGAATCATATCAAAAATGCTTTTTCCGTTATTTGCTGCCAACTCATAAGGATCCATGCCATTTGCTGTGGCAATAGCAAAAAATGAATCTCCGTCTTGGACAACGTAAGAAGATGCGCTAACAGTTTGAGCACCTACAGACGCTAAAATAGCGGTGGACGTCAAACCAAGAGTCAGTTTAGCAACTGTTTTTTTCATAATAAATTTCTCCCTTTTTAATAATTCCTATTTGTTTATTTGTTTTTGTTGTTTATAAGGAAATCATACCTAATTTACATGTCAGATATTTTAGAGTTATATTTTAGTCATATTACAAATAATTATATTTTTAATACATGAAATTTAAGGGGGATAAGGGAGGTTAAAAAAGCTGAGATTGTTCATCTCAGCTTCCTTTCTTCTACTTCTCCATTAAAAAATTATAAATTTCCTGCACCGTACCTAGTGCCATCATCTCCTGGTCTTTAACAGTTTGTTTTAGTTGTTGATAAATATGACTTTCTGCTATGTCCCTCTTTGGAGCTTCTTTATTCACTTTCATAACACCATCAGAAATAGTAACAAATCCAAGTTCTTCAAAAATTTGAATCATCTTAACTAGTAAGATTTGTTCAATTTTGAGATAGGCTGATAAGTCTTTTAATTTATAGCGAATATCGAATTCTGGGAACTGGTAGATGGTCTTATAGAGCTTAGCGAACTGCTCCCTTGTTCCATAACCAGTCAGATAGTAGGGCTTATCGATATCATTTTTAAAGTAAATAGCTGAAAAATCATGCTGCTGGAAAATATTCTTGAGAATTTCGATGTCTTCTGGGATATTCTTGACCACAACAGCTTGACTTGAAGAAATATCAGGCAATTCTCCTGAAAAATCAAGTACGGGTACTCCATCTGGCAGAGCAGCACTCTTACTACGAATATTAAAGAGTTGAACACCGTCTACACGAGCATCTACCATCATCAGCTGGAGGGTTGTTTGTCCATTCCATTGATTAACAGAAAGGGTGACTGCTAATTCCAATTGCTTGACCTGAGAAAATTCTGTAGCCTTTGCTCCTAGTCCAAAAGCTACTACTTCAAAGCTTGCGGTCCCTTTAGATATTTTTAATTTGAGATGACTATCTGCCGCCCCCATAGAACGAGCGTTTTCAACTTGAAAATCTCGAATATAAAAGACAGGTTTTTGATTGTCCATCCCAAAAGGAGCTAAGCGTTCGAAACTCTTAACCGTTTCTAAACTCAGATTTTCCAAATCTAGTTCTTCGTCTAGATATAATTTACTCTTACCCTTGGCTTCTATCCCTTTGTCTTTTACATAGGTTTCTAAAATATCTGACAAGGCACCTAACTGTTCAGCTTCGAGCGTCATGCCTGCAGCACCTGCATGGCCACCAAAAGCGAGAAAGATAGAACGATGCGGATCCAAGGCTTCAAAAATATCGACAGCTTCAATACTCCGCGCACTTCCCTTAGCACGACCGTCTTCAATATTCAGAACAATAACTGTCTGCCCTAACTCTTCCAACAAGCGCCCAGCTACAATCCCAAGCACTCCTGGGTTCCAGCCCTCCTTGGCCAAAACTTGAACACTTTTGTTAGGGTCTACCAAGCTTTTAGCTTCCTCATAGATAGCCTGAACGATTTCCTTGCGCTCTTCATTTTTTTCTTGAATCATGAGGGCAATCTCATGCACCTCTTCATCATCAAATCCAGTCAGTAAGTCAATAGCTGGATTGGGATCATCCAAGCGCCCTAGGGCATTCAAACGAGGAGCTAGTTGAAAACCAACCGTCTCTTCTGTAAGGGCACTGCTAGAAATCCCAGCAACTTCAAAGAGTTCTTGGAGGCCTAGTCTTTGGGTATTTCGCAAAACTTCTAGACCATATTGAACCATGATACGATTTTCATCCGTCAAGCTGACCATATCCGCAATCGTTCCAATGGCAACCAAGTCAAGCAACTCAACCTGCACTTCCTCCAAGAGGGCGCAAGCTAGTTTGAAAGCAACTCCACAGCCTGCTAAATGTTTAAAAGGATAATCTGCTTCAGGATGTTCAGGATGGACGATTGCATAAGCATCTGGTAAAACCTCTGGCATGGAGTGGTGGTCTGTCACAATGACGTCTACTCCCATAGACTGAGCCAAGTCAATGGCTTCATGCCCAGCAACTCCATTATCCACTGTCACAATCAAAGACACACCCTGTTGCTCGATGAAATATTTGTAGACACTAGCATTTGGTCCATAACCATCTGTAAAGCGATTTGGGAGATAGACCAGACACTCTGCACCTAATTGTTCCAAACTCTCCTTGACAATCGAAGCCGAAGTCATGCCATCTGCATCGTAGTCACCATAGACCAGAATCAATTCTCCTCGCTCGATGGCAAGGCGAATCCGCTCAACTGCCTTATCCATATCATGTAATAGATAAGGGTCATGTAAATCTTCCAAAGAAGGTTCTAAAAATTTCTTCAGGCTACTTTCGTCCTTGATTCCACGTTGAAACAACAAACAAGCGACTTCAGAACTCAAACCTGCACTCTTGGCTATCTTTGTAAAATCCGCGTCCTCAACCTGCGGAGAAAATTGCCAATTATAAGTAGGAATTATCACACATTCATCCACTCTTTCTTACGATTCTATTCATTTATTATAACACGATTTTTACTTTTTCTCTTCTTTATATTCTCAGCTTAATAAAGCTAAACCTCAAAACCTTCTGTCCCCATCAATTTAAAAAAAAGAACCAAAGAGCAGTCAAAACCCTAAACTTTTTTTGAACAAGAGATATCTATAATCTCAAAATGTTTTCTCTTTATGCTACACTATTGACATGGAACATCATTTTAATCATCGAGCAGAATCTTTCGATTCTCCCAAAAATCAATTTCTAGCAGACCTTGTAAATGAAGAGATCAAGCAACAAGTCTCTGACATAGCTACCAAATCAATACTAGATTTTGGAGGAGGAACTGGGCTTATCGCTCTTCCTTTAGCCAAACAAGCCAAGTCAGTGACCTTGGTTGACATCGCAGAAAGAATGCTAGAGCAAGCTCGTATCAAGATTAAAAACCAAAAACTTGAAAATATAGACTTGATTCATCAAGACTTATTGCATAAGCCATTAGAACAAACATTCGATCTCATTATCGTCAGTCGTGTTCTTCATCATATGCCTAATCTTGATGACAGTCTCGCCATGTTTAAGGAACATTTGACTCATGGTGGACAATTATTTATCGCCGATTATACCAAGCCAGATAAAGAAAAACATGGTTTTATCGTTTCTGAACTTGAAGAGAATATAAAAAATCATGGTTTCTCAGACATCCAGATACAAATACTTTATAGTTCAGAAAACCTTTTCCTTAATAAACCTTCACAATTATTTCTCGCATCAGCGAAAAATAGTCTCTCTTCTAAGGGTAGCAACTGAAAAAATTCTCACTCCATTCTTCCATAAGCCGAGAAACTTTCCCATTGCCTTCTTTTCAAGTATTTCTATAAAAAAACTCTCCTTAAAAATCAAGGAGAGTTTTTTATTAGCATAGTTTTTAGGAAAACGCTTGCACATTTTTTTACCCCATGTTATACTGATTTAAAAATAAATTTATAGGAGACTATTGATGAAAAACATATTTCCTCAGCACGAGAAAAAAATGATTTACGGTATCCGTTCCTTGAAGAACGGAACTGGTTCTGTCCTTATTGGTGCCAGCATTGTCTTGCTTTCTGCTACAATGCCAACTATTTCGGCTAACGAAAACCTGCCTCAAACTCAGGAAAATACCAGCGCTGTGACCAAGGCCCCTACTGAGACTGAAACGAGTCA
>ERZ773072.1803-NODE-1803-length-10382-cov-10.599496_pt1 | contig 10382 bp, 10 predicted proteins | sample MGYA00580617_ERZ773072 | MGnify/ENA primary metagenome ERZ773072 (study PRJEB29015, sample SAMEA2737970) | human oral metagenome | biome: human oral; feature: human-associated habitat; material: dental | place: China | collected 2122 ... | reverse complement strand
GGTTGCCTTATATGCCCCTTTTGGTTGCCTTATATGCCCCTTTTGGTTGCCTTATATGCCCCTTTTGGTTGCCTTATATGCCCCTTTTGGTTGCCTTATCAATTTTTTTTACCCTCTTCAAAGTGCGAATTTATGGTATTTTTAAAGGTGTTAAAAATGTCCCTACTAATATATTACTAATATAATTACTAATCATATTACTAGTAATGTGATTTTTTTTAAAATTTTTTTATAAAAAACAAAATTTCAAAAAATAAAAAATAACGGTGCTGAAGCACCTCACTATATAGCACAAGTGCGATTTAATTATAAGGAGATATGTCCTATACTACACCGACAAGCAGTGTAGTATTACGGACTACATAAAAAAACAAACTAAATAACATTAACATATATCAATAGTTTTTAATATCTATTTTAAGCTACCACATATAGAAATTTAAAGTTTTAGACATATTAGCCTTATAATTTTACCTTTGAAAATAAAAACTTGAAATTAGTACCTATAATCGCTTTAAAATTGAAATCAAAAAAAATAATAAATTGACATTCCATTTTTCTAAGTTATATACATAGGGAGAGGATAAAAAAATCTTCTAAAACTAAAAAAAAGGAGGATTAATTTATAATGAAATTATTAAAATTAATTTTAATGCTATTAGAAATAATTGAAAAATTAATAGCTATAATTAAAAAAATAAACGGCTAAAACAATTGATAGCATAGGTAAATTTAAAGTTTTTTAATTGCAGGTGGTATAATTATATAGCTTGATATTAAAAATTGTTTTACACAGGTCTAATAGCTTTAAAATAAAAAGCAGGTAGTAACTGCGAATTTACTACCCACATAAAATACTCTAATAAGTATTTTTAGATAATAGCAAGAATATAACTATTATCAGCACTAATAAGAGAAACCTTTTCAACTTTCTTCACCCCCTTTCAGTAGATGAAGAAGAAGAAGAAACAAAAGCATTTTATTATATCATTGACAATTAAAAAATAAAATAATATAATTAATTTAGATATAGAAATATATCACTAATAAGAGAACTAAATAAAAGCACTAAACACTACCGACTGCGAAAGGTAGTGTTTTTCTTTTACATTGAAATATATAGAAAAAATGATATAATGTTTTTAACTCACATACAGAACATCAATAAAAAAAGTGGCCAATATTATAGGCTACTTTTTTTTATTGATATTATTAGATTTTTTTAAATAAATACTGGGTAGTTACTATCTATTTTAAAAATGTTACGACTTTTCTTAGTATATAAAAAATATTCTTCGCTTTTATCTTCCACATTAGTCATTCTTAAAATTTTATAATCTTCTGTATTTCTAATATATTCTACCTTAATTTTTTTTCTTTCTTCCTCGCTATAACTATTGAAAAAGTCATAAAGTGTAGCCATTTCTCTTTTCTCCTCCTCATATATCTATCCATTTTTCAACTGACATAGGTAAATAGAATTTTACTATAATATAACCGTTATATAACTACGGTATAACTACAATATAACTAAGCTATAACTGATATTTTATTTATATCTTTTTAAGAAATCCCAAAATATAAAATTAACAAGAACAGATAAATTCACTTTATTAAGTACAGCAATTTTTTTAATTTGTTCGTATTGTTCCATATTACTTTTTATTCCAATAGTTCCAGTATTTTTCATTAATAAAACTTCACTAGGAAAATCAATAATTCCCTCTTCTAAAACAACAAAATCTTTCTCATTTATTCTTTTTTTGTACTCTTCAATCATTTGTTTTAATATTTGCATATTTTCACTATCTTTAAAATATACAGATAATTCTTGATTTATCGTAGATAAATTCTCATTTTCTTTAATTTGTGAGGGCGAAGAAAAATCTTCCTTAATATCTTTGGCAGGGTCTTTTTCTTTTTTAATTTCTTTTTGATTTTTAGTTTCAAATTCTAAAAAATTTAATTCATCTGCATTGAAATTATCCCCATACTTTTCAAGCCATTGGTCTTTTTTATTCTTGCTATTAAAGTATTTTTTAATAATTTCTTTTAAATCTTCTCCAGCTTGAATACTCTTTTTTACATTATCAATTTTTTCCTTAGTTTGATAATTTAAAGCCATAACAACTCAACTCCTTTTTTATAACCAACATATAACCAATTAAAAACTATTTTATAACTAAATTATAACTATTATATAACTACGGTATAACTACAATTCGGATAGTTTTTTATATATAAATGGTCTTGAAACTTCCAACATTCTAGCTAGCTGACTTATATTAAAAGCACTCTTTCCAGCTTTAAATTCTTTTAACAATTTTATTTGTTCTGCTGTTAAGATTTTACCTTTTCTTCCTATTACTTCTCCAGTTCTATTACTTATCATTTTTCCTTTATCATTTTTTTTAAGTGCATTATATCCTTGCTTTTGTCTTTCTTTTATTAGTTCTCTTTCTTGTTCAGCAACATACATAAATACAGATATTATAAGTTTTGCCACTCCTTGCATTTCTGTGGTAATACTTTCTTTTATAAATTTTGCTTTTATTCCCCTTTTTTCTAATATTTCAAGTTCTTTAATAGCTCCATTTATATTACGACTAAATCTATCAAGTGCAGTAAATACTATTACATCTCCAACAGCACAAACTTCTAAAAGTCTTTTATATTCTATTCTGCTTTTAAAATCTTTACCACTTGCAAATTCTGTATAAATATTTTCAGCAGGTACTCCATTATCTTTTAAAATTTTTATTTGTCTTTCAAGGCTTTGTTCCTTTGAAGATACTCTTGCATAACCATATATCATTGTAAATAAAACCCCCTTTTTTAGAGTTTACACTTTTAAGATATTTTAAATATTCTAAAATATATATTTTTACGATATTTCTTATATTATATCTCTACTTGTAATAAAAGTCTACTTTTATTTACATATAACTAACTAACTTCTAACTAACTAACCGAAATATAAAGTTTCTAACGGTTATATAACCAATAACTAACTTCTAACTAATGCAACAGTTTTATCCGAAATTTCTCCTGCTGGTCGGGAGAAATGAGGATATATTGCCATAAAATAAAATCGCCACTTCTTGTGGCGATATAGTGAGGTGCTTCAGCACCGTTATATTTTTTAAATATTTTCTAAACCTTGTTTTTCTCTTAATTTTTTATTAAATTTTTCAATGTGAGTATATATTGTATATGTTTTTTTATCAGTTTTTCTTATATTTTCAAATAAAGTTTTAATCTCATCTTCAGGTATATATTCTCTTAATTCTTTGTTATTTCTTAAAAAAAAGTAAAAAGAATTTGAAGTATTTAAATCAAATTTCTCATCAGTATAATTTTGATTATTGTCAGCATTTTCTTTACTTTTATTTTTTAAATCAGAGAAATAAGAATAATAGAAATCTTTATCCTCAGTATTCATATCAGCAAAATAATCAGGGAAATAGTCAATTAAGTCTTTTAGGCTTTTTGAAGCTTTTTCAAATAATTTATCTTGTTCTTTTTCATCAGCATTAACTATTATAATTTGTTTAACAACTTTACCCTGAAAATCAATATCTATTAATTCAATTTTAGGTCTATTATCAAAATTTTTTTCTTCTTTTATTTCATTACTAGCACTATTATTAATTTCACTTTTTTCTTTACCACACCCTATTAAAAATAATCCTAATACAATTAAAATACTAAATAATAACTTTTTCACTCTAACAACCCCTTTATAATTAATTTGTTTATATCTAAATAGTCTGCAAAATTACTTTCCCCTTTTTTAATTATTGTTAGTATTTTCTTCTGTTTTAGGTTCTTCTATTTCTATTTTATTAAATTGAATATTATTAAGTTCTAATTGTTTTAAAGCTATTTTGCCTTTTAGAAGCTCTACATTGTTTCTTCTAATAGCTATTTTTTTATTAAGTCTTTCCTGGTCTTTTTTTATTTTAATTATTTCCTCTTCGTTTTTTTTAATTTCCAGATTTAAGTTATTTATTTCCTCTATTATTATATTTTTTTCTTCCATTCCTGTTCTCCTTTTAAATTTGCTTTTCCAAATTCTATAAGTTCATTATTTATTTCTTCAGCTGTCATATCAGTTGTTTCAAATTTTTCTAATAACTCTTTTGATTTTTTTATTACTTCCTCTTTTGTTAGTTTTTCTTTTAATTTATCCATACATAATTACCTCACTTTTTAATATATTATATCATTTTTTTCTTTTCATTTGAAGGGTTTTTATAAATCAAAATTATAATTAATTACAAGAGTAGCATTTTACAAAGTGCTACATTGTAATTAACTTAATAGCGAAGTTGCTAAAGCAAATTCTACTATTAAGGCAGGGAGTACCCTTGCAACCCCTAAAAAATTTTAAATTAAAACATTGTTCCAAGTGTTTTAAGATTAAAATTTTATCTCATCATTATCTGTTAGTTCTTTCTCTATATTATAGCCTATTTGCTTTTCAATTTTTTTCATTTCTTCATCTTTAATTTCTCCTTTACTTACCTTATAATTTAAGTCTATTATTTCTTCAATTTTTTCGTTATTTAAGATATTGATTATATTAAAAATTCCACTATTTTTAAAATTAATATCTTCAGTTTCAGTTTCTAAAATAGTTTTTCCTGATTTTAAATTATATACAAATTGATTTTCTCCAAGAGTATTTAAAACAGCTTTATAGTATTTACCAACACCATTATAAAAAATACTGTTTTTCAACTCTACCTTATTATCGCCTTTATAATAATTTATTTTTATATCATCAGGAGAAGAATATATAACAATATCTGTAATACCTTCTTTTACTGCTTCTTGTGCAAAATCTTTTGCATAAGTAGATACAACAAGTCCATTTACATTAAATTCTTTTTCTTTATTAATTAGTTCGTTAAGTTTAGCATTTTCAGTATTATTATCCTTTTCTAACTCTTTTATTTTTTCTCTTGTTTTATCCAGTTTGTCCTGGTACTCTTTTTCTTCTTTCTTTTTTATTTGAAAATCTGCTTCTATTCTTCTTATATTTTCATTAGTTTTCTCAGCTTCTTTCTGTATTTGTGCTGTTTTTTCTTCTTCCTCTTTTATTTTCTTTTCCTTTTCTTCAGCTTCTTTTTTTATTTTCTCTAAATCATCATCAAAACTATTTATTTTAGTTTTATAAACTGACATTATTTCATCATTTGCTTTTACTTTTTCTTCAATGTCTTTTACTTCAATAGTCTTTGTCTTTAATTCTTCATTTATTCTATTATATTCGTTTATCTTATCTTTTAATTGGCTTTCAAGAAAATATTGTTCATCAATATTGTTTTGTATTGCATTTAATGAATTTTTAGCACTCTCTAACTCTTCATTTTTAAACTCTACTTCATTTTTTATCTCTAATAAGTCTTTTTTTCTTTCTTTTAGGTCTTTTTCAAGTTCTTCTTTACTTTTTACATTTTCTTGCAGGTCTGCAATTTCTTTTTCTTTTTCTTCCTTTTCTCTTTTTAGTTCTTTTATAACAATATCTAGCTCTTTCTCTAATCTTGTTAGTTTAGATTGTTCCTCTTTCTTGGTTTCAATTTCTTCTTTTAGATTTTTTAGATCTTCATCAAGTTCTGATAAATTTATATCCAGTTCTCTTTTAAATTCTTTTCTATCTCCTACTTTTTTTGCAACTTCCAATATCTTTTTGGTATCTTTGTAATCCTCTACTGATAAATGTTCCTCTATTTCACAACCTTTTTTTAACTCTTTGGAAGTGCCATATATTTTGTTATACTCCTGTATAAATATTTCTTCTACTTCTTTTCTAACTTCATATAGAGTTTTTAAAGTTAATACCTGCCTTTGACTTACTTGTTTTTCTAATCCTCTCTTTTGATTTTCTACTACTGGAACGGCTATAAGGTGCAAGTGTGGGCTTGTTTCATCTAAGTGTAAACTTGCATTTACTGTTTTTATTCCTCTTTTTTCTAGTATACCAATAGCCTTTTCAAATATATCTTTGGTTTTTGCTTTATCTTCTATTGAAACCTCTTCCCAATCTTGTTTATCTCCTATTTGAAATATAAACTCAACAGCTATATTATTTCTTTCTTTATTTATCTTTTCTAAATAATCTACAATCTTTCTTCTCTCATCTTTTTGCTTTTGGTTGTACTTATATACAGCCTCTCCAAACTCTTCTTTATAAAATTTCCTTATATCCTCTGTGATATTTTTAGTCCCTTTTAAAGTTATATTGTATTTACTTAAACTTAAATCTATTTGTTCATTTTTATTATTTTTATATTTTCTATTATTATGTAGGTCACATCTTTTAATTTTATCCATACTATCTATTGCATTTTTTCCACTTCCAGCGTGTATACTTACACTAATTTCATCAGCCATTTTTACACCTACCTTTTTAGTTTTTAAAATTTTAATCTTAAAACACTTGGAACAATGTTTTAATTTAAAATTTTTTAGGGGTTGCAAGGGTACTCCCTGCCTTAATAGTAGAATTTGCTTTAGCAACTTCGCTATTAAGTTAATTACAATGTAGCACTTTGTAAAATGCTACTCTTGTAATTAATCATAATTTTAACAGAAAAATACTAAAAAATGAAGTAAATAAAATTTTAATTTTTATTTATAAAAAAATGAACTCGTGAGAGGTCATTTAAGGCTTGTCAAAATAAAAAGAGGTATTATAGTATACCTCTATTTTTTATTTTTTTTCTTCTTTTAGTTTTAAAATTTCTTTTTTATAATTTTCTATTTTAGTTTCATAATTTTCTATTTTATCTTCTATATATTTTCTTTTTTCTTCAAGTTCTTCAAGTTCTAGGTCATCATCTTCCATTATTTTAAATAGTTCTTTTTTATAAAACTCTATTTGATATTCTGTTTTTTTAATTTTTCCCTCATAAACTTCTTTTGTATATTTAAGATTTAATAGAGTATTAGTTTCTTTTTCTTTATCTATCCAATCTTGTTTAATTTTATTATATTCTTCTTCAGTTATATCTGCCTTTAATAATACTTGTTGCTCTATTTGTTCAGGAGTTATATTTTTTCTAACTTCATAATTTGTTATATCTTTTACTAACTCTTTTAATGAAGTTATACCTTTTGTATTTCTATTATTTTCTTCAGCTTTTTTCTCTTCATAATCAGCTGGTAAATAATCTTTTAGAACAGCTTTTTCTTCTAAAATTAATTTTGAGAAATATGCAGGTTTATTCTTAATATTATTATCATTTTGAACATACTCCCACTGGTCTTTTAAATATTGTTTTATATATTCTAAACTATTATTTTTTAATAAATTTTCTAATACTTTTCTATGTTTAACTGTATAATTTACATCTGGAAAAGTTGTTTTAAAATATTGCTCTAGCTCTCCAGCTGGGTCAATATTCTTATTATCTTCTATTTCTACTTGATTTATGTTGCTATATGTAAAGTTAAATCTAATTTGTGTTATATTTCTTCCACTTTTTATTTTTACTATCTCAAAATCTTTTAAAATATTTCTAAAATCTTCTTCAATAGGTTTTAAAACTTTTTGTTGAATATTAGTCATTCTATATTTTTCGGGGATATCTAACTTTTTTCTAAACTCTTCTATTTTAAAAATTCTATATCCCGTATCTTTAAATAACATTAATTCCTTATATAGTAATTTAGCATATTTGCTTTTAAAAGAAGTAAAAACATTAAGTTGATACCAATTAAAATTATTAGATAAATTATTTAATAAATAAGTAAAACTTGTATTAACTGAAACTTTCAAAATTTTACTTTTTGGTAAAACATCAAAAAGAGGAAATAAAACAAATTGAGTTCCTCCTCCAGCTTCAGCTTCTTCATTGGGTATTTCAAAATTTAATGCCATTAATTTTTTATTTGTATCTTTAAGCGATTTTATAAAATCTTTCTCATCTTTTTTTGTCCATTTACTTAATTCTTTTAATTCATTAAAAGTAAAAATAACTTCATCTCCTTTTTTACCCCTAACTTTTGTACAAATTGACATTAAAAAATTTAATTCGCTAGCTGTAAAATTTTTAAGAACTAATTTATTTTCAAAATCTTTATGGTATTTAACTATTTCATTCATAAAATTATCTCCTATTTAGGTCATCTTATATATTTTTATAACTAATTATAGCATTGTTTTTAACATAAGGCAACTTTTATAAAAGAAGTTATCTTATGTTAATATATATACTAAGTTTATATCTATGAAACGAACAAGAATCATCGAGCTACTCAAGCACGCTGACCTCGTAGGTCAGCAGGTCAATGTTAAGGGCTGGGTACGTACCCGCCGTGGTAACAAGGCCGTCAGCTTCATCGCACTGAATGATGGCTCGACGATACACAACCTCCAGATCGTCGTAGATCTAAACCTCTTCGATGCAGACCTGCTAGCGAAGATTACGACTGGGGCAAGTCTCAGCGTCATCGGCGAGCTTGTCGCTTCGCAGGGACAAGGACAGTCGGTCGAGATCCAGGCTTCTCAAATAGAAGTCCTCGGTACGGCTGATCCAGCTACCTATCCCCTACAGAAAAAGGGACATTCGCTAGAGTTCCTGCGTGAGATCGCACACCTACGCCCTCGTACGAATACGTTTGGAGCGATCTATCGTATGCGTCACCATATGTCGATGGCTATCCATACCTTCTTCCATGAGCGAGGCTTCTTCTATGTGCATACACCGCTCATTACGGCAAGTGATGCAGAGGGCGCGGGACAGATGTTCCAGGTGACGACACTGGACCTCGATAACCTTCCTCGTACCGAAGATGGTGCGATTGACTACAAGGAGGATTTCTTTGCTCGCCACACGTCTCTGACTGTATCAGGTCAGCTAGAGGGAGAATTGGCGGCTATGGCCCTTGGAGGTATCTATACCTTCGGACCAACCTTCCGTGCAGAGAACTCAAATACCCCTCGTCACCTAGCTGAGTTCTGGATGATCGAGCCAGAGGTTGCGTTCCTAGAGATCCAGGAGAACATGGATCTCGCAGAGGAATTCATCAAGTATTGTGTCCAGTGGGCTCTCGATCACTGTATGGATGACTTGACCTTCCTCGCAGAGCACTTTGATAAGGAGCTCATTGAGCGTCTTCGTTTTGTTCTCGCTCAGTCCTTCAAGCGTATGACCTATACTGAGGGTATCGAGATCCTAGAAGAAGCTGTACGTAACGGACGTAAGTTTGAGTTCCCTGTATTCTGGGGAGCAGACCTAGCCAGCGAACATGAACGCTACTTGGTAGAGGAGCACTTCAAGCGCCCTGTCATCGTCACAGACTATCCTAAGGAAATCAAGAGTTTCTACATGAAGCTCAATGATGATGGGAAGACGGTGCGTGGTATGGATGTCCTCTTCCCCAAGATCGGAGAGATCATCGGTGGATCCGAACGTGAAGCAGACTACGATAAGCTCCTCCAGCGTGCTAACGAGGTAGGAGTTCCCGAGAAGGATATTTGGTGGTACCTCGATACACGTCGTTATGGTACGGCACCTCACTCAGGATTTGGACTGGGCTTTGAGCGTCTGATGCTCTTCGTTACGGGTATGGCGAATATACGTGATGTGATCCCCTTCCCTCGTACTCCTCGTAATGCAGAGTTCTAGCCAGATCATGTAGGCTGTTCTCAAGATAAGCAGAAGGATCCCCCTCAGTCTTCCAATGCCTGCAGTAGGATAGGAAGGTGAAGGGGATCCTTTTTCCTGAACAAATCTTATCTCCCTGTTGTTAAGCAAGCATAAACCCTAGCACAATGTCGTCGCTAGCGGGAAATATTATTAAGAATGAAGGTTCTCGTTATTTATTCTCACACTTATCAGGAGCAGAGCACTGCCGGGAAGGCTATCCTTGAGGTCTTCAAGAAAGCTCCAGGCTTCACAGTACGCTATCTAGAAGAGCTCTATCCAGACCTTAATAAGATCGACATAGCAGCCGAACAGCAAGCTCTCGTGGAAGCAGATGTCATCGTCTTCCAGCACCCCATCTTCTGGTTCAGTATGCCAGCAGCTCTTAAGCGCTATATGGACGAAGTCTTCCAATATGGCTTTGCCTATGGCACGGGCGGAGATAAGCTCAAGGGGAAGAAGTTTATCCATTCATTTACTACAGGCTCGGGTGCTGCGACCTACGAGGGTACAGAGTTTGGCTCGGCTCTTGTCGCTCCACTCAAGTGCACCGCAGCTTATGCTCAAATGGACTACGTCAAGGCCGCTCCTCTGTATGGTCAGCTTGCCCTGACGAATCCTAATGTAGCAGAGGAAGCTCGCCAGCATGCTGAGAAGCTAGTTGCCTTTATCCAAGGTCTCTAGTCGAGTAGATTCTTAACAAAGCATAGCGCCTCGCCCACGAGC
>ERZ773072.1800-NODE-1800-length-10384-cov-9.147836_pt1 | contig 10384 bp, 5 predicted proteins | sample MGYA00580617_ERZ773072 | MGnify/ENA primary metagenome ERZ773072 (study PRJEB29015, sample SAMEA2737970) | human oral metagenome | biome: human oral; feature: human-associated habitat; material: dental | place: China | collected 2122 ... | reverse complement strand
TGCCAATTATTCCTAAAGTAATGAACTAAAAATCTATCTTCTACCGGAAGAATGACGCCAAAGTTTATCGTAATAATCGTCGATCTTCTACCCCCATATACTGTATTATTTCCGCACCCCCGAACAATGTCTGACAGCCTCCGTTGTGCACCGTCATTATTTCGTCACAGACGAAATACGGCGACACATTCTTCCCTATCATGGGAATGTATCGCCGTATTTCAAGCAAGTGTTGAACGAGTATTACGCAGTCCCTGCGCAACTGTTGCACCAGGTGAACCCCTATCGACTAATTCACCTGGTCAACTAGTTATTATGATCTTCTGGAGCTAGATCTGGGGACCAGGTTTTAGAACCGAAGTTGTTCTGGAACCCAGCTAGCCGGAATCACATTGAACTTAGCCATGGCGCCCAAAGCACCAGCAAACAGACCGGTCAGACCCAGCACCGAGAACACAGTAATCAGCAGGTTCCGAATCCCCTTCAGGTTCGAAGAGGGGTTTTGCGGAGTCGGGGTGGGCTTAGGCTCTGGCTTATCGGTAGGCTTCGGATCCGCGGTGGGCTTCGGCTTCTCCGTGGGCTTTTCGCTGGTCTTCGAAGGTTCCGGCTTTGGCTCAGGCTTAGGCTCTGGCTTCGGCTGTGGTTTCACCCCGTTGAACTTGTAGGTGTACACCTCGTCAACAGGCTGACGACCCTCACCCTTAACAGTGCCAGCTTTATTCACCGTGATAATGGTACCGTCGGCAGCAACACTGGTGTGGTTAGCGTTCTTACCTGCGGGCAGATTGGCAACAACCTTATTGGTGGCGGGATCAATGACGGTCACGGTACCAGCACCACGGTTGGTCACGTATACTCGCTTATCATCCTTGTTGTAGACAGCATTGAGGGCACCGGCACCAGTGGGGATGGTGGCAACAACCTTCTTAGTTTCGGTACTCAGCACGACTGCTTCACCGGAGCGTTGCGAGGTGACAAACAGATTCTTGCTTACCGGATCGTAGGCAACACCGGCACCGGATGCGAAATTCTTCGGCAGGTTATAGTTGGTCACCTGGTTGCCGCTACGCAGATCAATCTTGGCTGCCTTGGGGGTACCACCAGATGCGGTGAATAGTTCACCAGTGTCCTGATTCAGGTCCAGGCTCATGACCCCATCGAAACCATCAAGCTGGATGGTGCCAATCGGCTGGTCTTGGTTTAGGTCGAAGACCACAACCTTGTTGGCGTTATCACCGCCGACAACCGAAACATATGCTAGGCCGGTCTTCTCATCAACGACCACGTCACGGGCGTGCGGTGCAACATTCTTCGGGAAAGTCTTCACATGGGTCAAATCGCTCTGCCGGTATACCGACACGGTGCCTTGCCGGGTATCGGTCACCCAAACAAGATTGCGGGTGTTATCCAATGCAATGCCATAAGCAGCGTAAACGTTGTCCACACCGTCTTTCTCTAGTGCATCGTTCTTTGCGACGACATCTAAAGTCTTCAGATCCAACTTATAGATAGTGGACTTGGAGGTGCGCTGCGCGCTAGTAACGAACACATGACCGGTGTCATTATTGACGGCCGACTGGTACAGGCCAGAGGGCAATTCCCGTTTGAGGCCACTATACTGATCGACGCTCACCGGTTCGGTGCTGGCGTTCACCTTATTGGTGGTCTCTGCTTCGACCTTCTTACCATCATTGGTGGTGTAGGTGTAATAGACGATCTCACCAAATTTAGCATCGGCTGGGATCTGAACGTCAGTAATGGAAATTTGGCCATTTTCTGGAACAACCGCATCCCACACCTGCTTCTTAGTTAACCAGTTTTGACCATCGGTGCCGATTGCAGTGATCTTAGCACCGGCAGGCAGACCAGCTCCATTGAAGGTGACTGCGGAACCCGCGGCAGCGTTATCGCTCAAGGTAGCAACGGGACTGACCTGGAACTTTGCATTGGCACTGGTGTCTTTGGCAGTCACTGTGATTTCGTACTCACCTGCGGGCAAATCCCTCAAAGTAACGGATCCCGTGGCCTTACCGTTTTCGTCAACCGTGACTTCTTTGTCCAGTGGGATTTCCTTATCGTCATATTTGACGCTGACTTTTTCTCCTTTGGGGAATCCCTCCACAGAGAACTTGACGGAAATATCACCCTTCTTACTCCACCGACCGTCGGTTGCGCTAACAGAAGCCGATGCCGAAGCCGAAGCATTGGTATTCGGCTGAGGCTGAGGGTTCGGATTTGGCTGCGGATTTGGGTTTGGCTGCGGTTGCGGCTGTGGGTTGGGTTGCGGGTTCGGCTGCGGCTGAGGTTGCGGCTGCGGATTCTGGTTATTCACACCACAAGCATCATCATCATTCCCAGTTTCATTCACCCAAATCTCGGTGCTCTTGGAAACGGTTGGGCCACCATCGGCACCACCAAGAACCGTGATGATGTGTTTGCCAGGCTTGAAGTTATTATCAAACTCTGCCGGAAGCACTACTTCTGCTTCGAAACCGTCGTCGGTCAGCAGGTGAGAGGGGACAATCAAGGTGGTGGCATCACTGCCATCCTTGAATTCCAGCAGGTTACCGTCTTCCTGTACTGGCCACATGTTGGAATTGGAATCCAACTTCAGTGCCAAATATGGATTAGCGATCGGCTGACCATTGCTTTGACGAGCATCAAAGACTGCACCATTGAGCTTGACAACATCACCGGGCTTGTAGGTGGACTTGTCTGCGCTAAAAGCACCAGCCCCATTTTCGCCACGAGCCTTATTGACAACACACTGACTGGTTTGTTGCTGTGCACCAGCATAGGGCATCACGGTGAGGGTTCCGGCAACAAGAGCCAGCGATGTCAGCCCAGCAATGGCACGCTGGGTGGCGTTTCTTGCAACTACATTTTTCATGATCCACGCTTCCTCTACGAGCGATAACTAGTAGGATCACTACGTGTTACCGCTTGTAGTTTGGTCAATTTCGACAAGAAAAGCGCAAGGAAACTGATAACAAACATCGAAAAAATCACTGTGTTTTCAGCACCTTGTCAGCTTGACACCACCGAATGTAAACGAACTATCGACGAAGCACAATAGCGAGCCGCGTGCCAAAATCTGATAAAACCCCTGGTAGCAAACATGCGATAAAGAAAGTTGACCCTAAGATCACTTTGCATGTACTTATATTCGCCAAGCTAGCCTATATAAAAGTCTCTACATTTAGATGATTGTAAAATCTTATGGTTTCCTTAAATGTTAAATGGAAAAAAGATCAAAAATTTTTCCGAATTCACCCCCAAATTCCTGTCAAAACCCACAAATTATGTCATATATCGCTTTTGAAGCCCATAGATTTAGGGGCAACTACCCGAGAGGTCACGTTGAAGGATTAAATATCAACCTATGGCCTAAAATCAACCTTGAACATTGTTTTAACTTGTGTATGGCGCCCAATATGTTAATCAATTGCGATCAATTGCCGTGTGTGGATTGGTACATAAATATGTACGAAAGGCTACCCCTGAGTTAATCGTCGAAAAGCTCTATAACCCGCAGGCCGGGACTGTTTTACCCATAGAAAGGCTAGATTTTTATCATCGCAGACAAAAATACAGCGGAGTCTTTCGGGGGCTGCCCACTGTGTTTGGGGATATGTTTCGGTTCAGGCACCAGAGTTGCACTGGAATCCAGCTGGTTGGGCTCACCGGGCGAATGGGGTGGCCTTGGATTCTTCGGTATCCTGAGCGTTTGAGTTTTTGCTGGTTTGTCGCCTTCAACACTCACTTCTCTACCAACGCTCTACGACGTTACATCTCTGCGAGGAACCCATAACAAAAAGGTGTAGCGATGCGGTTAAACATCGCTACACCTTAACTTCAGTTACCAAATGACGCTCATGAATTCATTTGGATTTCTGATCCCCTACCGGAATTGCGGAGGGAGCCATTCCTTCGGGATCATGTTGGCGTGTGCCATAGCAGCAACTGCACCAGCAATGATGCCGGTCAGGCCAAGCACGGAGAAGATCGCAATGAGGATAGTCCGATACTTGCCCAGCTTGCTGCTGAGATCCTGGCTGCCGGTCGGCGGCTTCGGCTTCGGGTCCTCGCTCGGCTTTGGCTTCTCGGTTGGCTTCTGAGTGGTGGACTCAGAGGTGGAAGGCTTCGGCTGCGGAGGCGGAGTCGGTGCATTGTACTTGAAGGTGTAAACTTCATCCACAGGCTGGCCGGTTGCGCCAATATCCTTAGCAGCGTTGTTCACCACGGACACAGTGCCATCAGAGGCAATGCTTGCATGTACTGGATTATCGCCAACCTCCAAATTAGCAACAACCTTGTTGGTGGCAGGATTAATCACTGAAAGAGTGCCAGCCTTGAGATTTACTGCGTAGATTCGCTTGTCTGTCGGGTTATACCGTACATCCACCGTAGCATCACCGGTTGGAATGGTTGCAACCACCTTTTCAGTTTCGGTGTTCACCACTGCAACCTCACTTGCACCAGTAGCAACGAAAATGTTCTTGCTTGCCGGATCATATGCAGCGCCTAAAACACCCTCGGCGTCCTTGACTGCATAGCGGTCAACTTTCTTGCCTTCAGAAAGTTTAACCTTTGCAACCTGCGGATCAGGGGATCCGCCCGAAGTTGCAATCAGTTGCTTTGTCTTCTGGTCCAAGGACAAACTTGCAACTTCTTTGAAACCATCCAATGCAATGGTGCCAATTGGTTTGTTCTGCTTAATATCAAGAACTGTGATCACACCATCAGTACCACCGACATAGCCCAAATCAGTTTGGTTGTCGATCACAATGCTCTTTGCACCAGGAATTTCTTGCTCAGAGAAGGTCTTGATATGGGTCAAATCACTCTGCCTATAAACCGAGATGGTTCCACCATCAGAGTTGGTTACCCAAACCTGCCCTTTGTTGTCTACAGCAATGCCATCAGCCGCATATCCTTCTTCGACATCGTTCTTAGCAAGAACGTCCAAGGTCTTAGCATTCAGCTTATAGATAGTGTATGAAGCCGTATCAAGCGACACCCGAGTTACAAAAAGAGTGTTCGAGCTGGGATCAAATGCGGACTGGGACAGATTAGTAAGCAGCGTCCGCTTAGCTCCCGTGTATTGGTCCACATTGATGGTCTCAGTGCTGGAGGTAACTTTGGGTTCAAGCATTACCTCAAACTCTTCACCGTCTTGCGTCAAGTAGGTGAAATAGATGTGATCACCTGTCTTAGCATCAGCTGGAATTTGCACCTTCTGAATGGTGACTTTGCCATCACTACCAGCAATAGCATTGATGGACTGATCTTTCCGCAACCAGTTGACATGTTCAGTACCAACCGAGACGATCTTATCGCCCTCTTCCAAATCAGTGGCTTGGAACTCCACCTCTGACCCCGCCGCGGTGCCACCGACAATGGATCCCTTAGCTTTACCCGTTGGCAAGGTAGCGCCACCCTGCGGTGCATTTGCGAGTGCGACAGCAGCGGCGCCTTCAGGCAAAGCTGCATCCTCTGCGGCGGCTTCAGGGGCAGCGGCTTCTGCCGGGGCGGCCTCTTCAGCTGCTGCGTCATTGTTGGGTTCTGCTGCAGCAACTACTGGTTCAGCAGGTTCATCTTGCGCACCAGCATAGGGCATGACGGTCAGCCCACCGGCAACAAGTGCCAGGGAGGTCAACCCGGCGATTGCTCGCTGGCTTGCAGTCTTGGGAAGTAAGTTCTTCTTCATATCACTTTCCTCGCTGTTCAATGTGACATCTCAAGCCGGGGGGAGGAACCAAATAACAATCTCATGAGAGATTTTTGTTTTCAGCCCCCGTGGTGGCTTGTCATCACCGACCATAAACAGGCTTCTTCACAGAGCGCAATAGCCTTTGGAAATCATCACCACGCGCCAGATTCTCAGAAACCGCAGGTAGCAGACATGCCAAGCGTAAATACTCATCAGTAGTATTCTTTCTACTTGCATGTGTTTGGCATGGTTAACACCTGAAAAACGGCGCTATGCAATTACATAAATATAGTCTCAGCTAATTTTAAGAAAAATGCTGGAAAATTGCTGGAAAAAATCTTGAAATTACCCCCGTTTTCCTGTCAAAAACCCGACAGTTAACCAAACTTCATGTTTGATACTGCTGTAAATTGCCCCCATTTATGGGGGCATCGTAAGAATTTTCCTGCGAAATTACCAAAATGGCGGCAACTGCCCTTAATTTTATGGGCTAAAAAGTTCAAAATCAAATCCGTGATATTACCCCCATAAATCAGGGCAGCAAACCTACTAAACTCGCTCTTTATTAGGCTCACCTATGATTTGATTGTTTACCCTATGTAGGGGCATGATTACTTAGGTATCCAACCTTTCGACAAGTCCCGTGCCCCCAAAAAGCTGCATGTCAGCTCATCTTTATTTTGACAACACACAACATGACCAATCGACATATCACCATGAAAAACCCACCCCAGCACATTATCATCACCGGTGCTACTGGCGGAATTGGCGCTGCCTGCACTAAACTGTTTCGGTCGCACGACCATGTAGTAAGCACATGGGATATACCCGAAGTAGATGTCACCGATATCCACCAGGTCACAGAACGGTTCCGACAGGACGTCGACAAGCATGGACCAGTAGCTGCATTGGTACATTGCGCTGGTGTCATGGAACCAGACTCTGCTACCAATCCGCAAAATACCAGGAATATGACCATCAATTATGGGGGTGTGGTGAACGTATGTTCTGTCGTCGCAAAGCACATGCAGGAGCAACGAGCTGGGGCAATCGTCGTTGTGTCGTCGAACGCCGCCACAACGCCTCGCGTCGGCATGGCTAGTTATGGGGCGTCCAAGGCGGCGGTAACGGCATGGGTGCGCACACTGGCGTTGGAATCTGCGCAGTTCGGGGTGCGATGCAATGTAGTCTCGCCAGGATCGACGGATACCCCCATGTTGCGGGGGATGTGGCAACCAGACACGGACCAGTCAGAGCAGGTCATTGCCGGCACGCCACAGGAATATCGGTTAGGAATCCCGCTGCAGAAACTCGCCCAACCTGCGGATATTGCGGAAGCCTGCGCGTTTCTGATCTCCCCAGCGGCCGGGCACATCACCATGCACGACCTGCGGGTTGATGGCGGCGCCACCCTCGACTCATAACTCACTCACCATTCAAGGAGCACAATGGCTATTCCCCAACTCTCCCCCTACGAGATTCCCCCGCTGCCCACAAACCAGGCCGCACACTGGCAGCTCGACCCTAAGCGTGCAGCATTATTAGTCCACGACATGCAGGAATACTTCATTACCGCATATGATCGTAATGCGAATCCCATGAGCACGGTTTTATCGAATATTCAATCGATTATTTCATTCGCCGACTCGCACGGCATGCCAGTGTTTTTCTCCGCGCAACCGCCAGCACAGCACTGGTCACGTCGAGGCCTGCTTAACGACGTGTGGGGCACCGGCATCGTCACGGATGCCCAGGCAGCCATTATCCCAGAGCTAGAGCCTGCAGCCGCACATCACCAGGTGATTACCAAATGGCGATATTCCGCATTCGAACGAACAGACCTGGAACAGGCACTCGCATTCACCCGACGCAACCAGCTTATTATCACCGGAGTGTATGGTCATATGGGATGTCAAGTAACCGCGGTGGATGCCTTCATGAAAGACATTCAGCCCTTCATGGTCGGCGACGCCATTGCGGATTTCTCGGCCACGGAACACGCCGAAGCCATGTCGTGGGTGGCCAAACGCAGCGGCATGGTCATAAGCACCGCGGAGGTACTCAGTGCATAGTTTTATCTTCACCGAATCCGGTTTAACCCTGACCGCGTGTGGGGTGGCCCAAGAGTTTGACCGAATTTCTGATGCGAACGAGTATTTGCATGATGGGCTTTCGTTGATAGTGGGGGCGTTGCCATTTCATCGCACCGACGCGCCCCGACTATTTGCCCCACGGGAATACAAATTCTCGTCAAAACCGGTGACGCTGGAATCACCGGACACGCTGCCCGCGGTTGCAAGTGTGGATTTCCTCCCGCCACTGTCTATGCACCAGCAACGCATTGAGCAGTGCATCGCCGAAATTCAGGCCGGCACCCTGGACAAACTGGTGCTTTCCAGGGCGGAGCGGTTTCATTTCACCGGTCCGGTGAACCCCGAGGCCGTGCTGGCCGGCTACATGGGGAGCGCCGGCACGGGTTTCGGATACCTGGTAGAGCTGGCGGACGGCGGATTCTTTATCGGTCCCAGCCCTGAGGTGTTGATAAAGAAGCAAGGCCGGGAAATCTCATCATTTCCGCTGGCAGGCACCGCCATGCGCAGTGCAGACCCGGAGTTAGATCGCGCAATCGCTGCCAATTTGCAGGCTTCGGAAAAAGACCTACACGAGCATTCATTTGTGACCACTGGCATCAGGGAAGCACTCGCCCCCTTGTGTACGCAACTGGAGATCCCAAAGATTCCGCTGGTGATGCACACCGCCCACACCTGGCATTTGGGCACCCCGATCAGGGGTATTTTGCGGCCAGATGTAGACATGTCGGCCCTGGACTTGGCGCAGCTCCTCCACCCCACGGCCGCGGTCAATGGGCACCCGGCACAGATTGCCGCGGAGCTTTTGGCTAAGCAGGAACCGGATCGTGGGTTTTATTCCGGCGCGGTGGGGTGGGCCAATGGCCGGGGCGATGGCGAATGGCGGGTGGGGATCCGCAGCGCGCTCATCAGCGGAGATACCGTAACCGCCTATGCCGGCGGCGGGATTGTCGCAGACTCCGTGGCGGCGGACGAGCTGCGGGAAACCCACACGAAGTTGGGCCCAATCCGGTCCGCACTGGGCATATTGTAGGGCCGCTTGGTGGCGATCACAGAAAGACAATGAGGGATAGCAATGGGAGTGACCAAATGAGTTTGTATCCGGCCGATTTTGTGGAGTTATACCGGCGGGAAGGATTGTGGTTAGACGAGACGTTTGCCACATTTTTTGCCGATGCGGCGAACCGGTTTTCCGACGCCGAGGCGGTGGTAGGACCAGACCATGCCGGTGTTGAGCATCGCCTGACCTACCGTGAGCTGGCGGATTATAGCGCGCAGGCCGCCGGGGTCCTGGCCGCACATGGTGTTGGCCAGGGGGATTTCGTGGTGGTGCAGCTGCCCAACATCGTGGAATACGTGGTGGCGATCGGGGCGGTATTCCGCCTGGGGGCGCGTCCGGTGTTTACGCTCCCCGCACACCGGCAGGCAGAGCTCACCCATTTTGTGAACCAGTCGGGGGCGAAAGCGCTCATAACGACCGGCGTGTGGAATGGGTTCGACCATCGGGAATTGGCCCGGGAGCTGAATATCACCACGCTGGTGGTCGCGGAGGATCCGCAAGAATTTTCGAGGTTCACATTCGCAGATTGGGCCGAGGCGAAGCCGGTACCGGCGGCGCAGGTTGATCCCCTCGATATTGCGTTCTTACAGGTGTCGGGCGGCACGACGGGAATACCAAAGCTCATCCCCCGCAGTCACGCGGACTACCTGTATTCGGTGCGGGAGTCCGCACGAATTTGCGAACTTACCCCGGAGACCAGATTCCTGGTGGTATTGCCGGTCTCCCATAACTTCACCATGAGCTCCCCGGGGATTCTCGGGGTGTTGTGGTCGGGCGGCACGATCGTGCTGTGCCCGGAGCCCACGCCGTCGACAAGCTTTACGCTGGTGGCACGGGAACGGATCACGTTGTGCGCGCTGGTTCCGCCGCTGGCGTTAGCGTGGCTGGCCATGGCGCCGGTGCTGCAACCCGACCTGAGCAGTCTCAAGGTGTTGCAGGTGGGTGGGGCGAAGTTCACCCCGGAGGCGGCGAAACGCATCACACCGGAGCTCGGCTGTCGGCTGCAACAGGTGTTTGGCATGGCGGAGGGACTGGTGAATTACACCCGGCCGGACGACAGCGAAGAGCTGGTCATTGGCACGCAGGGCCGACCCATGTCGCCGTTTGACGAGGTACGGGTGGTTGACGATGCGGGCAATGATGTGCCACCTGGTGAGCGCGGCCGGTTGCTCACCCGCGGACCATACACGATTCGTGGCTATTGGGGTGGGGCGGATAAGGAGTCTTTTACCGAGGACGGGTTTTACGCCAGCGGTGACCTGGTGCGACAGCTACCGTCGGGGCATCTCATCGTCGAGGGTCGGGACAAAGACCAAATCAACCGGGGCGGGGAGAAAATCTCCGCCGAAGAGATCGAGGACCACCTGATTTCCCACGATTTGGTGCATGATGCGGCAATCATTGCGGTGCCGGACCGGCTGCAGGGGGAGCGTTCGTATGCGTTTGTGGTGCTCACCGATGGCGCACGGTTGGATGCCACAGTTTTGCGTGACTACCTGCGAAAACGTGGGGTTGCCGACT
>ERZ773072.1798-NODE-1798-length-10390-cov-14.786164_pt1 | contig 10390 bp, 8 predicted proteins | sample MGYA00580617_ERZ773072 | MGnify/ENA primary metagenome ERZ773072 (study PRJEB29015, sample SAMEA2737970) | human oral metagenome | biome: human oral; feature: human-associated habitat; material: dental | place: China | collected 2122 ... | reverse complement strand
GAGCAACAGTTTTGCGTGAAGCGGGTCAGGGGAGGAATCCAGCAGCCCTAAGCGAAGTGAACTGTGTGCTCTTTTCTATTGCTCTTGATGCGTCAAGTCCAAGGGACGCAGACGAATCCTAGAGCAATGGATGCAGTTTTTCCCGTTAGGGAAAAAGCTGTAAACCTATGATAGCCCTTAGTGAATCAAGTCCAACGGACGCGGATGAACTTAGGTGCATTGACGCAGTTCGAACAAAGTGAGAACTAGGTTCCGAAGTATAATGAATCAAGCCTAAAAGGTGCAGATGAATATTGGAGCAGCGAATCTAGTTTGAACGGACCTGAAATGAATTCAGCTGACATCCAATCTTAAGAAGCATATTTGTTTTCTTGTCAATCAAAATTGTTCTTCTCAATAGGCCTAAAATTTGTTGACTTACGCAAACGAGTGCTCTCGGTTATGTCCTAAGGTTAGCTTATTTAGAAAAATAGTATAGAATAAAAATGTAAACGTTTTAAAATAGTAAAAGTACTTGCTTATTTTTTCTTAAAGCGTTATCATAAAAGAAAAGAACAATTGGAGGATAAACATGTCACATATTAAATTTGACTACTCAAAGGTGTTAGATAAATTTGTAGCACCACATGAACTAGATTATATGCAGCCTCAAGTGACTGCTGCAGATTCTGCTCTGCGAAATGGTACAGGTCCTGGGGCAGAAATGACTGGTTGGTTGAACTTGCCTGAAGAATATGACAAAGATGAATTTGCTCGTATTCAAAAGGCTGCTGCTAAAATCCAATCTGATAGTGAGGTATTGATCGTAATCGGTATTGGTGGTTCCTATTTAGGAGCTCGTGCAGCTATTGATTTCTTGAATAATTCTTTTGTAAATCTACAAAGCAAGGAAGAACGCAAGGCACCTCAAATCCTCTATGCTGGAAATTCTATTTCTTCAAGCTATTTGGCTGATTTGGTAGACTATGTATCAGACAAAGATTTCTCTGTCAACGTTATTTCTAAGTCAGGAACGACTACAGAGCCTGCTATTGCTTTCCGTGTCTTCAAAGAACTCTTGGTTAAGAAGTATGGTCAGGAAGAAGCAAATAAACGGATTTATGCAACTACAGACCGCGCTAAAGGTGCAGTTAAGGTTGAAGCAGATGCTAATGGCTGGGATACTTTTGTAGTGCCTGATAGTGTAGGTGGTCGTTTTACAGTATTGACAGCAGTGGGACTCTTGCCAATCGCAGCTGCAGGGGCTGATATCAGCAAGTTAATGGAAGGAGCAAATGCTGCTCGCAAGGCTTATGCTTCTGATAAGTTGGCTGAAAATGAAGCATATCAATATGCAGTTGTACGCAATATCTTGTACCGTAAAGGTTATCTGACAGAAGTTCTAGCTAACTACGAACCATCTTTGCAATACTTCTCAGAATGGTGGAAGCAACTGGCTGGTGAGTCAGAAGGTAAAGACCAAAAAGGTATCTACCCAACTTCAGCCAACTTCTCAACAGACCTGCACTCTTTGGGGCAATTTATTCAAGAAGGAACTCGTATCCTCTTTGAAACAGTTATTCGTGTAGATAAGCCTCGCAAAAATGTGTTGATTCCTGAATTAGCAGAAGACTTGGATGGCCTTGGTTATCTGCAAGGAAAAGATGTTGACTTTGTCAATAAGAAAGCAACAGATGGAGTGCTGTTAGCTCACACAGACGGCGGAGTGCCAAATATGTTTGTGACCCTGCCTGAGCAAGATGAGTTCACTTTGGGCTATACTATTTACTTCTTTGAGTTAGCTATTGCTCTTTCTGGCTACCTGAATGGTATCAATCCATTTGACCAGCCTGGAGTTGAGGCTTATAAGAAAAACATGTTTGCTCTTCTTGGGAAACCAGGCTTTGAAGAGCTGGGTGCTGAGTTGAATGCACGCCTTTGATTCTCATATGCTTTGAGTTCATTCAGGATATAAAAAGATCCACAGGTTCATTTCTTGTGGATTTTTTAGTACAAGCCTCTTAATTAGTTTATTATTTTTTTGAACAGTGTAAAAAAGAGTGTCTTAATTCTTTTATGAAAGCGCTGTATAATTGCCTTGTAAATAAAATTTGAGAGGTATCAAAATGAATGATTGGTTAAACATAAAAGGCAAAACAGTTCTTGTGACTGGCGCGTCATCTGGGATCGGTAAGGCAATCGTTGAAGAATTGCTGGAATTAGGTGTCAATGTAGCGAATTTCGATCTTAGCGACAACGATTTGCGTCATCCAAATCTATTATTTGTGAAAGTTGATGTAACTTCTCGCTCTGAAGTAGAAGAGGGTGTTGCCAAAATAGTTGAAAGATTTGGCAATATTGATGCGGTAGTCAATAATGCAGGGATTAATGTTCCTAGATTATTAATTGATGCAGAAAATCCTAAAGGTCCTTACGAGTTAGACGATGAAACGTTTGAAAAAGTAACAATGATTAACCAAAAAGGTCTGTATTTGGTTAGTCAGGCAGTAGGCCGGATTCTGGTTCAAAACGGAAAAGGTGTAATTGTGAATATGGCTTCAGAAGCAGGCTTGGAAGGTTCTGAAGGACAAAGTGCCTATGCTGCAACGAAAGCGGCAGTCTATAGTTACACTCGTTCATGGGCGAAAGAGCTTGGTAAACATGGTGTACGTGTGGTTGGAATTGCTCCAGGAATTATGGAAGCTACGGGACTTCGAACTCTTTCTTATGAGGAAGCTCTTGCTTATACCCGTGGAAAGACGGTAGAAGATATTCGAGCTGGTTATGCTTCAACTTCAACGACTCCATTGGGACGGAGTGGGAAACTACGGGAAGTAGCTGATCTTGTAGCGTTCTATATTTCAGACCGTTCTAGCTATATAACAGGTGTCACTACAAATATTGCCGGAGGTAAAACTCGCGGTTAAAACAATGAAGGTGGGGAAGAGAGTTGACCTTAGTAAATCGGTGGTATAATATTTTAGATAAAATGGTCTCGCAGCCAACTTATTCCTTGGTAGATATGCGCTCAGAACTGGATATTAGCTTGCAAACCTTGCAAAAGAGTATCCAACAATTAAATGATGTTTTGGCTCCTAATATCCAGATTATCACACAAGATGATCAGTTAATGTTAGAAGTGTATGACTATACAGAGTTGGAAAGGATTTTATCTGGTAGTTTAAAACAGGAGAGTGACTTCAATTCTTCCAGTAAAAGAATTGCCTATTTGCTAAAACGTTTAATTGAGTCAACCTCCCCTCTTCTTATTGACGACTTGGCTGAGGAAGTAGGTGTTAGTAGAAGTACCCTTAATAAGGATTTAAAACAAGTAAAATCTTTGGCAGAGAGTTACTCTATCACTATTTCAGGAAAGCCCAACCGTGGGCTGGAGGTCTTGGGGTCCGAGCTGAATTTGCGCTTGCTCTATATTCACCAAGTGGCCCCTTACTTTGAAGGAAAGACACTCACCGAGGCAACATCTTCTTTTCTGGAGACGCTAGTTCAGGACTATAAAATCCCTAAAGAAACACAGGAACTCCTTCGAAAGACCATTTCAATTATGGTGGAGCGTATTCATACATCTAGAGTGTTGAATTGTCCTATTCCTTACTATAGGAATGATTTAACAGAGACACATTTGGCTGAGAAATTAATCTATCATATTGAGATGACTTATAAGATTTCCCTCAGTCAGTTTGAGATAGACTTTTTGTGTTTTCCGTTTAATGTCCGTTTTATTGACACTTTAAGCAAGCCGTCTTATCAATCTGAACAGCTTGCAAACATTTTTCAAGGGATTGTCAAGAAAGTCAAAGAAACAATGTTGGTTAACTTTGATGATGAAGAATTATTTGAAGAAATCAAGTCTCATCTAGGCCCCTTAATCAATCGACTGATTTTCCATGTGCAAGCTAATGATATATTTCATGGCGAGGTTCAAACTCAATATCCTTTTGCTTTTGAAATGGCGAAAATTGCTGGAGAAGAACTATCTGCAATTTTTGGTTCTGAATTGGAATTATCTGAAATCGGATATCTGGCTTTGTATTTTGAAATGATTTTAAGAAAGCAAAACTCTGTTGTAAATGGTTCTCGCAAGCAGATAGCTGTAGTTTGCACAACAGGAAGAGGAACTGCTGCGATGATTATTCAGCAACTCAGACGAATCCTTGGAAATGATGTAGACATTACTCAGTATTCTGAAGAAGATTTTAATCTGGATTTGAATCAGGACTATTTCGCGATTTTTACGACAGTTCCTCTAAAATATAAAGATTCTAAATCTCCAGTCATTCAAGTTAATCATCTTTTTGATGATCAATGGCTGCAGGAAGAATGGCAGAGGGTCAATGCTTTTCATCAAAAAAATCTAGAAACAGTCAGCTTACGTTTTCTTCGGTTGAGTCCCCAAAAAACCTATCAGCAATACTTGCTAAATATGGTTGCAGAGTTAGAGAAACTTCAGATGATTGATGAAGGTTTTAGAAATCGGATAATTGATAGGGAGAAAAAGCAATCAACCATTTTTGGTGGAGGAATTGCCTTCCCCCATACAATTAACCAGGGTTATGCAAAGACTATTTTAATGTTTGGAAAGCTAGAAGAGCCTTATCAAAAAGGAGATGATTGGATTGAATTTATCTTTCTAGTCGCCATTCCCTCAGAAATTGAAAGAAAAATGGAAAGTGAATTGCTGGAATTGTATGACGACATTTTTCGAATTGCAGGAGAGCCTTCTCTAAAAGAAGCATTGAGGGCTGTAGAAACAGAGACAGAGTTTCTATCATTTTCTAAGAGCAAAGGAGTATTTTAATGAATTCGCTAATAATTTTCGCTGTATTTGTCATGGCAGCTTATATATTTCAAATGTTCCTCGGCTGGCAGCAACTCAAAGACTTCAATAAGACCTATACGATGCTCCGAAAACTGGGGCGCGTAGCGATTGGCAGGGAGTCCGGAAGAATCAAATCCGGTACGATTGTCATGTTCGCGGTTGATGAAAACGGTCGGGTTCTTAAAGCTAGCAAAATGCAAGGAGTCACAATCTTAGCACGTTTTCAAAATATGGACGATTATGTTGGAGAAGACATCCATTATTTTGACAAGTATAATCCTCTTGTGAGAAAAGAAAATAAGTTGATGCAATCAGCCATAGAAGATGCTAGAAAAGTCTATCTTTGGCATGAGGCAGGTATTGAGAAAGAGACAAGTTCATCTGATTCTTTTCTGGGATTCGGCTTTTATGCGAATTACTTACAATTATCTATTAAACAGTTATTTAAAAAAAATAAGAAAGGGAGTTCCTTATGAATCACATTACAAATTTTGCAGAGAGTTTTATGAAACTCTTCCAATTAGGTGGAGAAACCTTTATTAGCTGGATGACAAATATTGTACCGCTTGTCTTAATGCTATTGATTGCAATGAATACCCTTATCGCTTTCTTGGGAGAAGAGAAGGTCAATTCCCTGGCTAAGATTTCTGCCAAAAATCCTGTTAGCCGGTATATGATTTTACCTTTCATTTCAGCCTTTATGCTGGGGAATCCGATGGCAATCAGTATGGGACGTTTCTTACCAGAATATTATAAACCTAGTTTTGTAGCAGCTCAGATGCAGTTCTGCCATACTTCAAATGGTGTATTTCCGCATATCAATCCTGGGGAATTGTTTGTATGGATGGGAATTGCAACAGGAATTCAAACTTTAGGTTTAAGTCAAATGGACTTAGCCATTCGTTACATGCTTGTTGGGCTTGTCATGAACTTTGTAGGCGGTTGGGTGACCGATTTTACAACTGCTTATGTAGCAAAACAGCAAGGTGTTACCTTGAGTAAAACATTTGATTGATAGAAAGAGTGAAATTATGTCATATAAGAGTATAAAAGTTGTTAAAGGAAATGGCGGCTTCGGAGGACCTTTGGTCATTACACCTAGTGAGGCTAAGCACAAATTTATCTATATCACTGGCGGCGGAGAAAAGCCAGATATTGTAGATAAAATTGCTGATTTGACCGGTATGGAAGCTGTTAATGGGTTTAAAACTTCTATCCCAGATGAGGAAATTGCTTTAGCAATCGTGGATTGTGGCGGTACTCTTCGCTGTGGTATTTATCCTAAAAAGGGGATCCCTACAATAAATATTGTCGCTACAGGGAAAAGTGGGCCTCTAGCTCAATATATAACCGAGGAAATCTATGTGTCAGCAGTTGGCCTTAATCAAATTTCTGCTGCTAATGAAGACGAAAAAGCGACAACTGTGGTAACAGAAAAGCCAACTTACGATACTAGTAAAAAAATTACAGAGCAAAAAGCTGAAACAAGTATTGTAGCAAGAATTGGGATGGGCGCTGGGAAGGTCGTTGCGACTTTCAACCAGGCTGCTCGTGAAGCCATCCAAACAATGCTCAACACGATCATTCCTTTCATGGCCTTTGTTTCCTTGCTGATTGGGGTTATTCAAGGTTCAGGTGTTGGAAATTGGCTGGCAAAATTAATGGTTCCCCTAGCTGGGAACATCTGGGGACTCATTTTGATTGGCTTTATCTGTTCCTTGCCATTCCTATCTCCTTTGTTAGGCCCCGGAGCTGTTATCAGTCAGATTATTGGAACCTTAATTGGAGTTGAAATCGGCAAAGGGAATATTCCGCCCCAAATGGCTCTGCCAGCTATATTTGCTATCAACACTCAAAACGGTTGTGATTTCATTCCTGTAGCACTCGGTCTATCTGAAGCCAAGTCTGAAACAGTTGAGGTTGGTGTCCCTTCTGTGCTTTATTCACGCTTTCTCAATGGTGTTCCGCGGGTGCTAGTAGCTTGGATAGCTAGTATTGGCCTTTATCAGTAAACCTTTGATAGATGCACGTAAACATAGCAACTATTATGTTAAACTTATCTATAAGCATAAGTTTATGACAGATTTGAGAAAGGATGAATAGGAATTAGATGAAGAAAATTTTTGAAGCTAAAGTAATTCAAGTGGGGCCTGAAGCTCAGAATATGATTCAAGATGCCAATATGCTCATTTTGTTTGGAGAAGAAGCTCCGGAAGACTTAGCAGAGTATTGTTTTAAAATCGATAACAAAAATCTTCTAGGTGCAATACTAGAAGGTGGAAAGCTAGTCGTAGATAGTCAGGAATATTCGATTACTGCCGTAGGAAATGTAGTAGAAAAAAATTTAACTGGACTGGGCCATATCACGATTTCTTTTGATGGTTCAAAAGAGGGCAGCCTGCCGGGCACTCTCCATGTTGCAGCAGACCAAGCAGTAGTAATTGAAAAGAGCTCTACCATTCAGATTTTCGAAACTGCTTGACCATAATAAAATTTCAAATCAAGCAATTTAGAAAAATAAAAGTCTAAAACTAGGTACAACCTCCCTTCTAGGAGGTTTTTTGCTATTTTAAAAAATAGATTTTATCATGTTTTGTTAGTTAGCTCGCTATCTAGCTTGTCTTTTACTTACTTATCTATTCAGCTCTATTCAGCAGCAGTTTTCCTTTCCCTGATTATATGTTACAGTCAGAGAAGATGCAGGAGCAATGGGATAGGCTTTTATCCAGAAAGTTGAGCTGGCTGCTATTTGGACGGTTCTAGAAAAGCAGAGGACCAAGATCGGAAAGGAGTTCGGATGAAGTTATTTTTGGCTGAAAAAGTGAAACAAAAATAGTCATATATAGTTGGTTTTGTGGGCACGGAAGAGAGTTCGTGCCTTTTTGCTTGTGTGCTTTCAAGCTAAGCCAGTTCAAAATATGATATACTGGAATAAAGTTATATTAGCATGACAAGTTTCACGCTAGGCTACTGTCTTCAAATAGTTATTTTATAAAAGGTAGCCATCCTGACAGTTTGTGCAGCTATTTGACCGGTATGGTTATAGAAAATAGAATAGCAGTATTCAGCGAGCAAGAATTGTTAACTATTAGACGAATCGTCTTTTCAATGATAGAAGAGCCAATAGAGGAGGAGTTATGGGAAAGAGAAATCTGGAAGCTTTGAGGCAGAAGCATCAATCGAAATTCAAGAAGTCTCAAACGAAAAAGCCAGCAAATAGCCAACCATTCTTTCTATCTAAATGGAAAACCAAGGAAGACAAACATATCAAACCATCTGCTGGATTGAAAGAAGCGCAGAGAGGGGCAGAAGAAAATCAAGCTCGTCCTTTAGGTTCGTTTCCATCAAAAGTGGTATTTCCAATAGAGAGCTCAAGCAATGAGCCGTCTGCCATTTCTTCGATAGAGGTTAAAAACGGCTATGGGGCTAAACCAAGTTCTCAAGACCAGCCGGTGTTTTCTGAGCAGTTAGAAGGAGCTCAGCAGGTGAAGGAGCCTCTGTCGCTTCTATCACAGAATTTGTTGGAATTAAAGCAGAGGGAGCTAAAGCGTCTCATTTCTAGTTTAGAATCACTGAAAGCTAACAAACAAAACCAAGTACTTGGTGGAAATCAAGCTAGCCAGCCGATGTCAAGTCTGGTAATTGAACCTAAGCAGACCAAGCTTTCTCCGAGAATAAGCTCTAATGAGCTTGCTAGAGAGATAGTTAAAGTAGAGTTTAAGAAGAAAAAACTAGGATTCTTCTCTAAGATATGGATGGTGATACTTTTCGTTTTAGGGATTATAGCCTCAATGTATAGCATAGTAGAGCAGTGGAAAAAGAATGATGATTTAAAACGCATGGAAGAAGCCGCAGCTATTTCTCGTATGTTAGACTCATATGGTAAGGATCAAGATTTGAAATCTGATAATCGTCCAGAATGGATTGCTAAGAAAGAGGAGTATCAGTTTCATATTACCTATGATGATATCACTTCTTTATTCTCAGACTTCACTTCATCGGTTCCAAATCTGACAAAGGTCGACGAGGTGGTTGCAAAGTTAGGGAAAGCTGAGTCTGGTAGGGAAACGAACCAAGATGACCTAATCAAGACGATAGATTTAAACTATTCACAAGCAGGGACGGAAGCGAAAGTTAACCTCTCTTTTAAGAGCTATCTTGGTCCTTCTGAAACTCCTAAGTTGGAATCCCTAAAATGTACGCATCTCAGTAGTGCGCATCTACCAAACCGAAATGCTCAGCTCACTCGTCAAGAACTTTCTGGTATAGAGAATGGGAAGACCTATCAAGAGATTGTCAGTCAGTTGGGACTTCCAGAGCGCCTTGATTGGCATGGGGGAATCCTTGGCAATGCTACTCTATCAATTTATTACCGTTTGGAGGATGGGAAAGAGGTCGGTTTTTCTTTTGAAAATAATAAGTCTCAGAACTATCAATTGACAGAGAGTTCAGGTTTGGCAAGTGAAGCGGGAGATGCAGGTACTCAGTAGCGCTTGCCTAGTAGGAGAATCAGTCGTTTGTAGAAAGGGAATGAGCAATCAAGTATTTAGTTGATAGGTGAAAAGGTGAAAGATAGAAATTTAGAGGCATTGAGGCGGGAGCACAAATCCAAGTTTAAAGCCAGAAACACTTCGTCGGTCAAGAATCAGTGGGAACGGGGAGGAGCTGCCCTCGAACAGATAAAGGCTTTATTCAAGCCAATTCATAAAACGAAGTCTAGGAAACTAAAGGTATCACAAAAATCCTCTTTTTTCAGGGTAGTGAGTGCTCTAGCCCTGATAGGTCTTGTTATTGGCCTGCTTGTCTTAATCGGGAATTGGACCAATTCTTACAAAAAGAATCCGTTAGTAAGAACAGAAGCAAAATATTCTTCTTCAAATGCCGAAGTTTTGGATTGGGAACCAAGGGATTTTATAAAATATAAGATTGAAGAGGACGAGGATAAAAATATGATAGTGTCCGATTTTGTTCGTCAACATGGTTTAGCTAAAAGCAGCGATGAAACGGTGATTGGCAAGAAGGATAAATTATTATCACTGATCTATGATTTGAAGGGAGGAGGCTTTGCTGTCCTTCAATTCTGGGATTTTGGTTCAGGTCTACATCTTACTAGCATAGCTTATAATATTTATCAAAATGAGGATTTGACAGGGGAACGGCTTTCCTTCCTTAAGGGAATGACGTCAGATGAAGAAACTGGCATCACGGATCTAGAAGTGATAGAACATTTGGGACTTCCCAACAACTACTACAAAGCAGTGGTGAAAGGATATTACAGTATGTCTATGGGCTATAGGACAGAAGATAAAACCTTCTTCCATTTAAACTTTGTGAAGGGCAAGGACGGACAATTTCATTTGAATAAACTTCAAGAGTCCAAATAACATATTAGCTGCTAATAAAGTCCTAACTGTATAACCGAATTGTGTTATAATAGAGAAATAAAAGAGATAGGAGAGGGACTATCTTCTCCCAACAAAGAATAGAAAGAACAAAGAGGTGACGCCATGTCTGCTACGAAAATGAACGCTCAAGAAATTATCAAATTTATCGCTGATGCCAAGAAAAAAACTC
>ERZ773072.1797-NODE-1797-length-10390-cov-19.470924_pt1 | contig 10390 bp, 7 predicted proteins | sample MGYA00580617_ERZ773072 | MGnify/ENA primary metagenome ERZ773072 (study PRJEB29015, sample SAMEA2737970) | human oral metagenome | biome: human oral; feature: human-associated habitat; material: dental | place: China | collected 2122 ... | reverse complement strand
ACCACCAGCCTTTACCGTCCTGCTTCCAGGAGGCAGCACCATCGTCGGCGGCCGCACCGTCGTCAGCGGGCTGCTCCTCGGAGGCGGCACCGTCGTCAGCGGGCTGCTCCTCGGAGGCGGCACCGTCAGCGGGCTGCTCCTCGGAGGCGGCACCGTCGGCGGGCTGCTCCTCGGAGGCGGCGGCGACCTCGGCGGGAGCGCCGGGATCGGTCAGCTCGGCCGCGTTGGCGGGAACGACGGTTCCGGCGAGAACGGCAGCGCTCACGGCGGCGATCATAAGAGTGCGAACATTAATGGGGCGCATGGGCTTTCCTTTCGTGAGGCGCACATCCTGCGTAGGCTTCGTTGGAACGAACGTGAATGGCGCCAGCTCAGTCACTAGGGTTTTGTAGTAACGCATTGCCGAGTATACATAACGGTTTCTTGATAATCAAGCGCACATGTCAAAGTGCCTCGAAAACCAAAGGACAAACGGAGACGGCCAGCCCTGTCCCTCACGGTCAGGCCGGGATCTTTTCCCAGCTCGACGGGGTGTTCACAACACGCATTCACACCCTCGCCCGCACTGTCTAACCTCGCCGCCTCACTCCCCTCCAGGAGCGTGAGGGATAGAGTCAGGGACTCTTGCCCTTCGGGATACACGCCACGTTCCCACACCTCACCCGATCCAGCTATGCCGCGGCACTAAGAGCCGACACGTCGTTAATACAACGGAGCCAGGGCCTCGGAACGCTCGTCGCCGCACACCCCACTTCACAGGTAGGACCACGTCCGAGACAAAGGCTTCCACCGGCGTGGCCGAACAACCTCGGCGAGCTCCAAAGTTTCGCGGACTCGGAAACTCGGAGACGATCGCAGCGCCTCGACGCGAAGAAAAGGTCTCGTCGGCAAGCGCTCTTGCCGACGAGACCACCGATGATGCATCACCGCGCACGAGCACTCAGAAGGTCACCAACCGTACCCAAGCTTCCGCGCAATTCCGCGATGGCCCGCACACATACCGCGATAGTCCTCAACACCCGGGGCAGAGAAGCTCTCAGACCCGTCATGGCATATCGCCTTATAGCGGTTACCCGTCGCAGCGCCCGCCGACCCCGACCCGCCACTGTGCGACGGCACAGGATACAGACCCCACCAGGCACCGGAGTCGTAGAACCAGTGGCGCTCGCCGGAGATCCACTGGGTGCCGGTAACCATGACACCCGCGGAGTCGAAGTAGTACCAGGTACCGCCCTGATTCATCCAGCCGATGGCCATCGCACCCAACGGGTTGAAGTAGTACCAGGAGCCACCGATCGCGTTCCACCCGGTGACGGCTACGCCAGACGCATTGAGGTAGTACCAGGCTCCACCCTGTGTCATCCAACCGGTGACCATGGCGCCCAAGGCACCCGGGTAGTACCAGCTGCCGTCAACCGTCGTCCATCCCGTGCGCATGACACCGGTACTCATGTCGAGGTAGTACCACGTTCCAGACACGTTGGTCCATCCGAGCGCCTGAACACCGGAGGCAGCGTAATACTCCCACGCGCTGCCCGTATTGTGCCAACCCGTGACCATGTAGCCACGAGAGTCGAAGCGATAGGTCGAACCGTCGATCTCACGCTTCTCGTCACGAACGAACGATCCGTTATCCAAGTCGTACCACCAGCCCACGGAATCCTTCTTCCAGGAGGGCTTCGGCGCGGGTTCGGGATTCGGGTTGGGTTCGGGATCTACGATCGGCTCGACCGCAGGCACATCGACAGCGGCGTCGCCGCCGGGCACATCCTGACCGTAGGAGACCGGGGCCGCGTAGGACGGAACCAGTGTTCCAACGACGAGTACTGCAGCTCCCACGGCCGCCACCATGCTCCTACGCATATTGATGGAACGCATATCTCTTCCTCTCAAAGAAGCAGTCGGCGAGCCAGGCGCATACACCGATGCCACAGCCTCGCTCATCCGACGAATGTGCCTTAGTTACGCAACGTTCCTTTACCGACTATGCACAGCAGTATGCGACACTCCAAATATGCGACGACCGCTGTTATCAGACAGACCAAAGGGGCATCGACGGGTGCGAAAGAGCCCCTCCAATGAGCATGCTCGTCGGAGGGGCTCACGCAGGTTGCATCAGCGCCTGGAGCGGCGCGATGCGACGACCGCACCGACACCAGCAACGAGAACAGCGACCGCCCCGACGCCAACCCACACACCCGATGCGCCGGTGGCAGCCAGCGTGTTCCGGCGCGTCTGGGCCGGGGTCGAGGTGGGGGAATCGCCCCGCGCCGGGCCAACAGTGGCGGGCGCCACCGGGACCTGAACAGAGGGAACCTGGGTCACGGGATCATTCGCAGCGGGAGCCGAGACAACGGGAGCAGGTGCCTGCCCTCCATCAACGGAGGAGTTTGAAGGTGCCGGAGTGATCGGATCCTGTGGGGCAGGAGCCTCGACACCGGGGGCAGGCGTCTGCTCGCCACCAACGGAGGGGGCCGAAGGAACCGCGGGATCACTAGGATCCTGAGCATCCTGCTCCCCCTCACCAATCGACGGATTCACAGGATCCGAGGTACCGACGGACGGCGTTGTGCAGCGTGTCAGAGCGTCGCGGTAGTCAGTAGCCGTAAGGTAACGCCCCGCCTGATCGCCAGACCTCAGGGTCACTCCACCATCCTTCTCCGGATGAACGGAGGTCTGAGCAGCAATAGAGTCAGCGACGCGATCAAGCTCCACATCAATGTCAGCGAGGCTCACGGCAGGCTTCTCATCGGCCACGGATGCGAGGTACGCATCGAGAGCGCTCTGAGCCTCGTTCACGGAGGCCTGAGCGTCGATGACTGCCTGCTGCTTATCCACATCGGCAGCGGGTGCAGCCGGAGCGGGCGTCGAAGTCGAGGCAGTGGCAGATCCGCCCTTGCTAGGAAGCGCCGAGACGTCAACCGGAAGAGCAACGCCAGGGAGAGCTCCGACCTTGTTCTGCCACGAGTTCGCGCGCTGCTCGTCTCCGCCGCCAGCCAGGCCGGAGACATAGTTCGTATTGTCAGCGTTGTAGGCTCCACCGTTGAAGCCGTAGGCGGAAGCAGCGTCGCCCGTCGTGTGGAAGCGAGAGACGTCGGGCGACCCACCGGTGATCGCGTAGAACTTCTGCGTGCCGTAGATGCGAGTGAACTCGCCATGCTGAGCGATGTGCACGCCCACGCCCACCACATTGTTCTGCGCGAGCATGTTCTTGTCATGCCCTGGAGACTTCTTCCACTGGTCGAAGAGCGCGTTCGCCGCCTGCATCGGATTCTTGGTCGTGCCGTACGCTCCCCACTCGTCTCCGAAGTTCTCGCGGTGGTTGTAGGCGATGTTCTCGCCCGCGTAGGTCGTGTCACCACCATCAAGCTTGCCCGCACCGAAGTACCTATAGTCCGGATCGTGATTGAAAGTGTCCGTCTCGGACATGTGCTGGCTCCACGAGCGCGCATCCGTGGTCACGGTATCGGAGACTACCAGCTCGGGCAGGCCGGCATTCGCTCGGTACGCGTTCATCTTCTGAACAACGAGCGCTTCGATAATGCGGGCCTGAGTGGCATCATCTACCTGCGACCAGTCGACCCAGTCCAGGCCACGGTCGGTCATGGTCGATGCTGCTCCGGCATCGCCAGTCGAAGGAGTGGAGCCTAGCGCAGCCTGCTGAGCAGCCTCGAGAGCAGCCTGCGCATCGGCCAGCGCCGCACGAAGCTCAGATTCACGGGCTGGATCTGCAGCGGAGACAGAAGAACTACCTGCGGCCGCAGCGGCATAGCTGGCGAGCAGGGGGTTGTATTCCGCTGTAATTCGGCCCTCCGCACCGGACAGAGAGTTGCAGAACGCGTCCTCGGACACAGCGGTACCCTCAGCGAGCGTAGGAATAACAACGAGGGATGCTGCGATTGTCGTGGCGGCAAGTACCACCGACGTATGGGCGCGAGTGAGCTGGAACGACACCGGTTATCGACCTAACACTATGAGACAAAGATGGGTAAATCTTTCCATGCGGTACGTCGTAGATCAAGATTTTTTCAGTAAGTCATTACAAGGAAATATCAGATGTAACAACGCTTATAGGGTTTGACAGACTTTAATGGTCCCACATGTTGATACGAGAGTATTATTCTTCGGAACAATTCCCTGACCAATATGTAATCAGAGCGTCCACGATGAGCAAGAAATACGCCGCACCCTGCTGCCCAACATCGCAAGAGACGGCCCGAACGACACTCCACCGGTAACAAAAAAACCGACACTCACAAACTGAGTGTCGGAATATTTTGTGGAGCTAGGGGGATTCGAACCCCCGACCTCTTCCATGCCATGGAAGCGCGCTACCAACTGCGCCATAGCCCCGTTATTTAGTTCGTCGCCGTGGCGACCTGATAAATAATAGCGGACCCTGAAACAATTGCGCAAATCCAATCAAGTGCCCCTCATCACAACACGTAAAATCCTTGATGTTCTGCGGCAACGACGGGCCCGAGGACGGTCACGCCCCCAGAATGTCTTCGCGCGAGCCGATATTGTGCGATGCGAGTCGCCAACCGCTCACCGCCGCGCTCTTCGACGTCGACATGCCCACGGGCACGAGCTCCGACCAATGACAGTTGTCCACACCTCGAAGGCCATTGAACACAGCGGGATCCAGTCCCAGCAAGGAGACGATGCCACGAGCAATCGCGGAGCCATGCGAGACCACGATCAGAGATTGGTCGTCGCGGCACAACCGCGCTGCCTCTAGGACAGCGTCACGGACCCGTTCGCCCACGACCTCGGAGCGTTCCACCTCGGCAAGGTCGCACTCTCCGTACGCGCGATAGTGGGCGTATGCCTCGGGCTGCTCGTCTGCGATCTCCTCGTAGGTCTTACCCTCGAAGGTCCCGTAGTAGCGCTCCGTGAGCCGATCATCGAGCTGTGGCCCTTCGCAGGGGTAGCCCGCGATATCGAAAACACGCGCGACGATCCTCGCGGTATCCACCGCTCGTCCCAGGGGCGAACTCACAATGCGCACTCCCCCATCGTCGTAGCTGCGCCCGTCCTCGGCGGCGATCATGCCCACCTCGGCGCTCGGCTCGCACAGGCGACTGACGAGCACGCCGGCGGCACCCGCCGCCTGGGATCGTCCGGCCTCGTTCAGAGGTTGATCGATGCGCCCCTGAAAGCGCCTCGCCACGTTGAAGTCCGTCTGCCCGTGGCGCAGTAAAACGATCCGTGAGGCACTCACTGCGAGGCCTCCACACCGTGCGCGGCTGCACGCTCTGCGGCGGCGGCGCGCGCCTCATCGGTATCGACGCCGATCGGGACGGCCGGGCAATCTCCCCACAGCCGCTCCAGCGCGTAGTACTCGCGTTCCTCCTCAGACAGGACGTGCACGAGCAACTCGGAGTAGTCAAGAAGCACCCACGTGCCCTCGGCGCGGCCCTCGATGTGCGTAGGACGGCGCTGATGCTCCGCCCAGATGCGGTCCATGATGTCCTCAGCGATGGCGCGCACCTGGCGGTCCGTCGGAGCCGAAACGACCACGAATGCGTCCGCCAGGGCGAGCTTGCTTGTCACGTCGACGAGCACCGGGTTGATGCCGCCACGGTCGTGGGCGGCACGGGCAACCAGGCTCGCCAATTGTGAGGTAGCGTCGGGAAGGCTCACGTTTCTCCTTGAGTTAGGAACGGTACAGGCCGTACTTGTTGATGTATTGGACGACGCCATCGGGCACCAGGTACCAGACCGGCTTCCCTTCTTCGACGCGCGTGCGGCAGTCAGTCGACGAGATCGCCATAGCGGGGACCTCAAGCAAAGACACTGCCTCGTGGGGCAGTCCAGGGTCCGAGAGGTTGTGGCCAGGGCGAGTCACACCGATGAAATGCGCCTGCTCGAAGAGCTTATCGGCATCCTTCCACCGCGCGATCTGAGCTAACGCGTCGGCACCCGTAATGAAGTAGAAGTCCGAGTCCGGGTATTCGAGCGACAGGTCCGCCAGCGTATCGATCGTGTAGGTCGTCCCCCCGCGGTCAATGTCGACGCGAGAAACCGCGAAGCGCGGATTCGACGCTGTAGCAATCACCGTCATCAGGTATCGGTGCTCAGCCGAGGTCACGTGACGACCCGCCTTGAAGGGCTGCATCGCGGCCGGCACGAAGACGACCTGGTCAAGGCCGTAGACGTCCATCACCTCGGACGCCGCGACGAGGTGACCGTGGTGGATGGGATCGAAGGTGCCGCCCATGATGCCGATCGCCCGACGCCGACGCAACGCGCGCGGCGGGTGCTGGGGCGAGGCCGGGGCAGCGGTCGCTCCCGCCGTGGCCTCGGTGGTCTTCTCGATCGCAACCTCCCCCGAGGCCTGCTCCGTCTGCGTGTTCGTGGCGCTCACGGGCGAATCGTTCCTTCTCCCTCGTAGATCCACGTCGTCGTCGTCAGCTCGGTGAGCCCCATGGGGCCACGCGCGTGCAGTTTCTGTGTCGAGATCCCCACTTCGGCACCCAGCCCCAGCTGCCCACCGTCCGTGAAGCGCGTCGAGGCGTTCACCGCGATTGCTGCGGCATCGATACCCGAACGGAACGCACGCACAGCGGCGACGTCGGATGCGACGATGCCCTCTGTGTGGCCCGACGAGTAGCGACGAATGTGCTCGACCGCCTCATCAACGTCAGCAACGACGCGCACCGCCAGGTCCATCGACAGATACTCGGTCCCCCAGTCCTGCTCAGTCGCGTCGACAATCATGTCGGAGTCAATCGAGGGCTGTCCATCAACGATAGCCCGGGTGGCCTCGTCGGCATGGATTGTCACACCAGCAGTCGTCAGGCGGGTAACCGCAGCAACGAGGAAGCGCTGCGCGACGTCAGCGTGCACCAGGAGCGTCTCCGCTGCGTTACACACCCCTACACGCTGCGTCTTGGCGTTCATGATGATGGCTTCGGCGGCCTCCAGGTCAGCGGAGGCATCCACGTACACGTGGCAGTTACCGGTGCCGGTCTCGATGACAGGGACGCGCGATTCCTCCACGACGGCGTTGATCAGCCCCGCTCCCCCACGCGGAATTAGCGCATCGATCGCGCCACGCGCACGCATCATCGCACGTGCGCCCGCGCGTCCCCACGGGTCAACGGTGGTAATTGCGTCGGCGGGAAGCCCCACGGATGCCAGAGCATCACGACAGACCTCGATAAGAACGCGGTTCGAGGACTGAGCGGCGCTTCCACCACGCAGGACCACCGCGTTACCGGCCTTGATCGCCAGGGTCGCTGCATCAATCGTCACATTCGGCCGGGCCTCGTAAATGATGCCGACAACACCCAGCGGCACACGCTCCTGGGTGACGCGCAGACCGATATCGGTGCGCATGCCGCGCACGACCTGGCCAACCGGATCAGGTAGGCCCGCAATCTCACGAACGGCCTCGGCGATTCCGCGAATCCGATCGGAGGTCAGCGCGAGCCGGTCCAGCAGGCCCTCGCTCATCTGCTCCGCGCGACCGCGAGCCACGTCCTCGGCATTGGCTGCCAGAATCTGGTCACTACGCTCGATCAACGCAGCGGCAATCGCCTCAAGACCGCGATTCTTCGCCTGCGTGGTCGCATTCGAGAGAACACGAGCAGCCATACGTGCGGAATCGGTCACCTGAGAAATATCTGCAGCAGTATTCACTCGGACATAATGACACACCTCAGCGCGTCAAGCCGCGTCAGTCAGCGCTGAGCGCAGAAAATGCGTCACCCAACACCGCCAGGTCGTCCCGATGAATCGCCGGCCTGGGATGCTCGTATCCCGCAGCCTCCAGCTCGGCTCTCCCCGCCCCGGCAATCTCTGCCAGCGTATCGGAGTCGTATCCCGACACTCCTCGAGCGACAAGACCCGTCGGAGAGGCCACATCCACAACGTCGCCCGCCTCGAAGTGGCCCAGCACCGAACGTACGCCGGCGACCAGCAAAGACTTCTTGCCGACCGTGATTGCCTGCGCGGCCCCCTCGTCGACGATGATCTCGCCGCGCGATGGTGCCACATGCGCAATCCACAGACGACGCGAGGCCGGACGCTCCTGGGACGGCTCAAACCACGTTCCCACGCGCTGGCCGACAAGCACCGACGCGAGCGCGTCTGCACACGCAAGCTGCACACCGATACCGCTGGTGCTCGCCAGCATCGCGGCCTGCACCTTCGTCGCCATACCGCCAGTGCCCACCCGTGATCCCGCTCCGGTGACGAGCACACTCATGAGGTCGTCCGCACTCTCAACGCGTTCAATCAGCGCCGACCCCGGGTGATCCGGAGGCGCCGTGTAGAGGCCGTCGACGTCAGTCAACAACACGAGGGCGTCGGCCTTGATCATCTGCGCGATGAGCGCGGCAAGACGATCGTTGTCGCCGAAACGCAGCTCACGGGTGGTCACCGCATCGTTCTCATTGAGAATCGGTACGACACCGAGCCCAAGAAGACGCGTCAGTGACGCCCGCACGTTCGTGTAGTGATCCCGACGCATCACGTCGTCGGTCGTGAGCAGTACTTGAGCTGCATCAAGGTGATGCGCCTGGAAGGCGGCCGTCCAACGCGCCATCATGAGCCCTTGCCCCATGGCTGCAGCAGCCTGGACGCTCGGCAGATCCTTCGGCTTCGACGTAAAACCCAACGGATCAAGACCAGCTGCGACCGCGCCCGAGGACACGATGACGACCTCGCGGTCCGCCCCGCGCCAGCGCGCAACGAGGCGCGCAACCGAGTCAATACGATTCAGGTCCAGACCGCCGTCCTCGCGCGTGAGCGACGAGGAGCCGATCTTGACGACGATGCGGCACGCCGAAGCAACTCCGCTCATGACTGGTCCGAGGCGTCGGTCCAGTGACCGGCCTGGCGCTCCGTCCACAGCTCATCACGCGCGGCAGACTTGGCATCCATGACCTGGTGGTACACCTCGCGGCGTTCCTTGCGGCTCGGACGAGCGTTCTGGTCCAGGCGCAGGTCGGTGCCGCGCGAACCGAGCAGCTCGGGACCGGTCGTCAGGGTCGGCTCCCAGTCAAAGACGACTCCACCATCAAGGTCCCCGATCACGACGGTGTCGCCGGCAAGCGCACCAGCTTTCATCAGTTCATCCTCGACGCCCGCGGCATTCAGGCGATCCGCGAGGTAGCCCACGGCCTCATCATTGGCAAAGTCGGTCTGGCGTACCCAACGCTCGGGCTTGTCGCCGCGCACCTGAAAGACGTCCTCCCCGTCCTTACGGGTCTTGCGCACCGTGATCTCCACGCTGCGTCCAACCGCCTTCGGACGGATAACGGGGCGAGCTGCCTCGAGGGCAGGACGCTTCGCCCGCTCCTTCTCGACAATGCTTGCCAGCGCGAACGACAGCTCCTTGAGTCCCTCATGGGACACGGCGGACACCTCCAGCACGGGCCAACCGAAGGACTCAAGGTCCGGGCGCGTGATCTCAGCCAGATCACGGCCGTCCGGAATGTCGATCTTGTTCAGCACGATGACGCGAGGGCGCTGCATGATCGGCACGTAGCCCTCGACCTGGGTCAAGTCACCCTGGTAGGCCTGAAGCTCAGCCTCGATAATGCGCAGATCCTCAACGGGCTCACGATCGGTCTCGAAGGCAGCGGTATCCAGCACGTGTACGATGACCGCGCAGCGCTCGATGTGGCGCAGGAAATCCAGGCCAAGGCCACGCCCCTGAGATGCTTCGGGAATCAGACCGGGAACGTCAGCGACCGTGTACCGCGTATCGCCAGCTGAGACCACACCAAGGTTGGGCACAAGAGTGGTGAACGGGTAGTCGGCGATCTTGGGGCGCGCCGAACTCAGCGCAGCGATCAGGGAGGACTTGCCCGCCGACGGGAAGCCGACGAGAGCAACATCCGCGACCGACTTGAGCTCGAGGATGACATCGCGCTCCTCGCCTGGCTCGCCGAGCAGAGCAAAACCGGGAGCCTTCCGTGCCTTAGAGGCCAGCGCCGCGTTACCCAAGCCACCGCGACCGCCCTCAGCCACGACGAAGCGCGCGCCGGCACCCGTCAGATCGGCGAGAAGCTCACCCGACATGGACTTAACGACAGTGCCGTCGGGAACCGGAAGGACGATGTCCGCGCCTGTCTTACCCTGGCGGAAGTCGCCCATGCCGGGCGTTCCGTTATCCGCACGGCGGTGCGGGCTGCGGTGATAGTTCAGCAGCGTGGTCTCCTGCTCGCTCACCTCAAGGATGACCGAGCCGCCGTTGCCGCCGTCTCCGCCATCAGGGCCGGCCAGCGGCTTAAACTTTTCACGCTTAATCGAGGCAACGCCGTTACCACCGTTGCCACCCATCGCGTGCAGAGTCACGCGATCCACGAAGTCTGCCACTGCTGCTCCTGACGACTGAAAATGAATGTTGAAAAGGGCGCCCGGCAACGCCGGACGC
>ERZ773072.1794-NODE-1794-length-10408-cov-7.283010_pt1 | contig 10408 bp, 7 predicted proteins | sample MGYA00580617_ERZ773072 | MGnify/ENA primary metagenome ERZ773072 (study PRJEB29015, sample SAMEA2737970) | human oral metagenome | biome: human oral; feature: human-associated habitat; material: dental | place: China | collected 2122 ... | reverse complement strand
GAAGGTACGGGCCGAGACCTCCTGCCAGCCGCCTGACAGAGGCGACTTGCGGGCCACGAGTGGCTTGTCGCCGCTGCGGGCGATGCGATCGGCCAGCAGCCATGGAACCGACCAGTGCGCCTCGGGCTGGAAGGGGATCTCAGTACCGGAAACCCCGCCGGCCATATGGCCGGGGTAGCGCGGTGATCTGGTGCTGTTGCCGTGGGATGAGGAGGGGCGAGAGCTCACGGTTTCATTCTGTCAGGCCGTTCGGCGGGTGGCGCTCCGTTGAGGCGAGAGAACGGGAGGGTGGCTGTGGAGGTTTTCACAGCCCGTCTCAGGTGGTCTCGTGGAGGTCACCCGAGAGGTGATCTCGGGCCCGCCGCGTCGGGAAAGGGGGCCTGTTCCGATCGGGCCGGAGAAAACGAATATGAAACGGATTGACCGACCAGTCACAGATGTGTAACGTGAGTCTCATGCCCAAGTCGACGCGCGTCGACACTGTGGGTCCTTCCGGAACGGAGCCGGTGGGCTCCGAAACAGTTTCAAGGAGGAAACACGCATGACACCCCTACCCCGTCGTCAGTTCATCCAGGGCTCTGCCCTGGCGGCGGCGCTGGCCTCAATGGCGGCCTGCTCCACCTCCAGCGGGAACGACGACGGCCCCGTCACCTTTGAAGGCACCGGACCGATCACCTGGGTCCAGGGCAAGGACAACTCCGGCGGCAAGGTCCAGGCCAGGATCGATGAGTGGAACAAGGCCAACCCCGGCGAGAAGGTCAAGCTCATCGAGCTCTCCGCGGAGGCCGACCAGCAGCGCACGGCATTGGTCAATGCCGCCAGGATCAACTCCAACGCCTATGACGTCGTCTCCCTGGACAACGTCTGGGTCTCCGAGTTCGCCGCCAACCGGTGGGTGGTCGAGCTGCCCGAGGACGAGCTCAAGAACGACGACATCCTGGAACCTGTGTGGAAGACGGGCGTCTATAAGGACAAGCTCTTCGCCGTTCCGTTCCACACGGATGCCCCGGTGATGTTCTACCGCAAGGACTTCCTGAAGCAGGCCGGCGTCGCGGTTCCCAAGACCTGGGACGAGGTCAAGACCGCCATTGACAAGGTGCGGGCTCTGCCCGGTCACGAGAACATCGGCGGCTTCGGGGGACAGTTCGCCAAGTACGAGGGCCTGACCTGCTGCACCTCGGAGTTTATCCACACCGCTGGCGGTGGCTTCTACGACGCGGACAACCAAGTGATCGTCGACTCCGCCGAATCGGTCACTGGGCTGCAGTGGCTCATCGACGGCTTCTCCCAGGGCTACATCCCCAAGGAGTCCCTGGAGTGGAAGGAGGAGGACGGTCGCAACGCCTTCGAGGCGGATCACCTCCTCTTCTACCGTCAGTGGCCCTACCAGTACGCCAACAACAAGGAGTCCCTGGGGCCGGAGAAGTTCGACGTCGCCGCCCTGCCGAGTATCAATGGCAAGGACTTCGTGTCGACCCTGGGCGGGCACAACTGCGCCATTACCAAGGGATCGAAGAACAAGGCCACCGCCTTGAAGTTCGTTAAGTGGTGGATCAGCGAGGACTCCCAGCGCTACCAGCTCAAGACCCAGACTCTCGCACCGATCCTCGGTTCCCTTTATGAGGATTCCGAGCTCCTCAAGGACTTCCCTTACCTGCCGATCCTCAAGAAGAGCCTCGAGAACGCCAAGAGTCGTCCTCAGGCCGTCTACTACGGAGACGTCACTGCCAAGATCCAGGACAGCATCTACCCCGCGATCCAGCAGCCGGGGAGTAGGGCGGCCAAGGACGTCATCGCCAGCCTGAGCAGCAGCCTGAAGAACCTGGAGGGCTAAAGCCCCGGCACGGGGACCGCCTCAGGCAGCGCCCCTCGTGAATCCAGTCATGTCAGCTAGGACAGTCAAAAGGACGGTCAAAGGACAGTCATGAGTACAACGACGCACTCCGAACAAGTCGTCAATCACCAGTCCAAGAGCTCCAAGGCCCAGGCCCGTCTGGCCTGGTTGCTCATCTCACCTACGGTGCTGGTGCTGACTATCGTCATTCTTATCCCCATCGCCCAGTCCCTCTACCAGTCGCTCTTCGGGCGACCCCCCCTGGAGGACAACGGCTTCTTCTCCACGACCGAGCCCTTCGTGGGCCTGAAGAACTACACCGACATCTTCTCCAGCGCCGGGGAGAGGTTCTGGGTGGCCTTCTACAACACCACCCTCTTCGGCGTGGTCACCGTGGTTCTGGAGACCATTCTCGGTGTGGCCATGGCACTCATCATGCACAAGGCGATGAAGGGGCGCGGCATCGTACGCGCCTCCATCCTCGTCCCCTGGGCGATCCCCACCGCCGTCTCCGCCATCCTGTGGGGCTGGATCTTCAACCAGAACGGTGTCGCCAACGCGATCCTGGGCCAGCACGTCATGTGGGCCTCGGGGGATCTGAGCGCCAAGATGGCCATCATCATCGCCGACGTGTGGAAGACGGCGCCCTACATCGGGCTGCTCACCCTGGCAGGGCTCCAGCTCATTCCCGACGAGGTCTATGAGGCTGCCAAGATCGACGGTGCGACCGCCTGGAAGCGCTTCACCTCCATCACCCTGCCGCTGGTCAAGCCCGCGCTCGTCGTGGCCGTGGTCTTCCGGGCCCTGGACGCCCTGCGCATGTTCGACCTGCCCTACATCCTCATCGGCCCCAGGAAGAGCAGCGTGGAGACCCTCTCCATGCTGGTCCAGGACGAGAGCTCCAACTCCCGCTACGGCAGTGCCGCGGCCTACGCCCTCATTCTGTTCCTCTATGTCTTCGTCTTCGCCATCGCCTTCCTGAAGATCACCAACACCGACCTCAGCGGTAACGACGAGGCTCGGCGCAAGCGCAATGAGCGCAAGCTGCCGGTCAGCGCCTTCTTCAAGCGCTCCGGCTCCTCCACCCCGGCCTCCCAGACGGCTACTGAAAGGAGCCAGCAGGCATGAGCACCTCCACCGCTGCACCGGTTCGCAAGACCAAGAGGGACTGGGGAAGCCTCTTATCCCACGCCGGTATCGTCCTCATCGTCATCTACTGCCTGGCGCCCTTCTACTGGATGCTGGTCTCCTCGCTGCGCCCCGACAGCGAGATCTTCGAGAACAGCTGGTGGCCCCGCCACCCCTCCTTCGAGAACTACAAGGCGGTCTTCTCCTCGAAGAACGACTTCGCCAACGGCCTCATCAACTCCCTCGTCGTCTCGATCATCGTGACGATCGTGGCGCTGGCCGTGGCGACCTTCACCGCCTACGCCCTGGCGCGCCTCGACTTCCGGGGCAAGGGCGTGCTCATGCTCCTCATCATCGCCACCTCGATGTTCCCGCTCGTGGCCATCATCGTGCCCCTGCTGAAGAACTTCGCCGCCTGGGGCTGGACGGACACCTACCAGGCGATGATCATCCCGGACCTGTCCTTCTCCCTGCCGCTGGCGGTGTGGAACCTGACGAGCTTCTTCAGGCAGATGCCCCAGGAGCTCGAGCAGTCCGCCATGGTTGACGGATGCACCCCCGGCCAGGCGTTCCGCAAGGTCATCCTCCCTCTGGCCGCGCCGGGCATCTTCACCACCGCCATCATCATCTTCATCGGCGCCTGGAACGAGTTCCTCGTGGCCGTCACGATGATCATCAAACCCTCGATGCAGCCGGCCACGGTGCTGCTGTCGAAGTTCACCGGGGACTCCCAGTTCAACACGCCCTTCGGCTCCCAGATGGCGGCCGGCGTCATCATGACGCTGCCGCTGGTGCTCATGGTGCTCTTCTTCCAGCGCCGCATCGTGGCGGGTCTGGCCGCCGGTGGACTCAAGCAGTAGTGCCGGCGCGCCCAGAGCTCGGATCACTGTAGGGTTCGTTCGCCACAGGCTCTCTGCGGGGCGGCGGCACCGCGCCGCCGTCCCGCAGAGGACGTCTGCGACTCCCGCCGGCTCTTAGGGGCATCTTTCTCTGCATGTCTCTGCTCTCCTCCTTCCTCCTTCTCTCTCACCTCGCCGCAACGCTGCGGCCCGACCAGGATCCGCCCATGACCTCGACCAGCTCCTGCTCTCAGGGCCTCGCGCCGCGCACAGACACCGATGCCTGGTGGCGCGACGCCGTTATCTACCAGATCTATCCCCGCTCCTTCGCCGACGCCAACGGTGACGGGATCGGCGACATCCAGGGCATCCGCGAGCACGTCGACTACCTGGCCGCGCTCGGCGTCGACGCCGTGTGGCTCTCGCCCTTCTACCCCTCACCGCAGGTCGACGCCGGATACGACGTCTCCGACTACTTCTCCCTGGCTCCCGAGTACGGCACGCTGGCGGAGCTCGACGCGCTCATCGCCGACCTGCACGAGGTCGGCATCCGCGTGGTCATCGACCTGGTCCCCAACCACTCCTCCGACCAGCACGAGTGGTTCCGCGCCGCCCTGGAGGCCGGGCCCGGTTCGCCCGAGCGCGACCGCTACATCTTCCGCCACAGCGCCGACGGCGCCCCGAACAACTGGGGCTCGCTCTTCGGCGGACCCGCCTGGCAGCCGGTCGAGCCGCTCACCGGCCGCAGTCAGGACCAGGACTGGTACTACCTCCACCTGTTCGCGGCCGAGCAGCCCGACTTCAACTGGTCCAACGAGGACGTCCATGAGCACTTCCGCACCTTCCTGCGCTTCTGGGTGGAACGCGGCATCGATGGGTTCCGCGTCGACGTCGCCCACGGACTGGTCAAGGCCGAGGGGCTTCCCGACGACGATCTCGGTCCGGACCGGTGGAACGTCGTCGCCGCGGAAGACGAGGATGCTGCCGCCGCCCGTGACAAGCTGCCCGATGTCGGCCCCGCCTTCAATCAGCCCGGGGTCCACGACATCTACCGCGAGTGGCGCAGTGTCCTGAACGAGGTCGGCACGGACATCCTCATGGTCGCCGAAGCCTGGGTACCCACCGAGGCGGATGCCGCCCTGTACGTGCGCGCCGACGAGATGAGCCAGGCCTTCAACTTCCCCTTCCTGACCGCCGGGTGGGACGCGGACAGGCTGCGCCGCGTCATCGATGTCTCCCTGAGCGAGTACGGGGCCGTCGGGGCCCCGGCCACCTGGGTGCTGTCCAACCACGACGTCGTGCGCCACGCCTCCCGCCTGGCCTACCCCGCCGAGATGGACACCGATCCCGGGATCGGGCCGAAGGACCCCCAGCCCGACGCCGAGCTCGGCCTGGCCCGGGCTCGCGCCGTCACCCTGTTCATGCTGGGCCTGCCCGGCAGCGCCTACCTCTACCAGGGTGAGGAGCTGGGACTGCCCGAGCACACCACCATGGAGGACGAGGCCCGCCAGGACCCCCTGTGGGAGCGCACCAACCACCTCGTGACGGGGCGTGACGGCTGCCGAGTTCCCCTGCCCTGGACACGGGACGGGGTCTCCTACGGTTACAGCACCACCGGCCGCACCTGGCTGCCCCAGCCCGAGGGGTGGGGCAGCTACTCGCCCGAGGCCCAGGAGGGACACGCGGACTCCACCCTCAGCCTGTACCGGAGGGCCATCGCCCTGCGCCGAGAGCGCCGGCTCGGGCGTGGTTCAGTGGAGTGGCTTCCGGCTGAGCCCGGGGTCCTGCACCTGCGCAACGGCAGCACCGGCGTCGCCCTCAACACCACCGAGCAGCCGGTGACTCTCAAGGGCTCCGGTAGCCTGCTGCTCACCTCCTGGCGCCAGGATGACAGGGGTGATGCGGGCGCCGTCGTCCTGCCGCCCAACGGCGCCTGTTGGCTGGATCTTCCGCAAGGAGGACCTGATGGCGGCGACCCGCGCTGACGTAGCCCGAGCGGCGGGTGTGTCGCCCTCGACCGTCACCTACGTCCTGTCCGGCCAGCGCTCGACGCGCTCGAGCACACGCGAACGGGTCATGCGGGCTGTGCGCGAGCTTGACTATCACCCCAATATCGCCGCCCGTTCACTGGCCTCGCCGGGGCTGCGCACCGCAGGGGTGCTGTTCCGACGGCAACGCTCAACCATTGACGCCAATGACCTCGACTATGTCGACGGAGTGCGCCGGGCCCTGGAACCCAGCGGGATCCAGGTCGTCATCCCGGTCATGACCTCCTCGGCACCGCTGATCGAGCTGCGCTCGCTCGTGCGCTCGGGCTCCCTGGGCGGCGTTGTCCTCATGGACGTGGCTCAGGGTGATGAGCGGGAGGCGATGCTCCTGGATGAGGAGATCCCCACCGTCCTCATCGGATCCTCTGGTCGTGCCGTCGGGGCGCCGGGTGTTGATACCGACTTCGTCCAGATGGCGCACGCATCCGTGGAGCACCTGGCCGGGCTCGGGCACCGGCGCATCATCGCGCTCATGCGGGAGACCGCCTACGACGACGCCCACGCGCGTCAGGACCAGGCCCATGAGCTTCTGCGTGCCGCGGGTGATCTGGGGGTGGATGTCCTGGTGCGCCAGGTGCCGGAGCTGGCGCTGGCCTGCGGTGACATCGTGGGAGCCGATGGCCTGGTGGAGGGCTGCAGCGCCGTCATCTCCAACAACCCGGCTGCCGTGGTGGGGCTCGCCTGCGCGGCGCAGGCCCACGGGCTCTCCATTCCTGCCGACCTGTCCGTGCTCACCCTCGGGGTCACGGAGTGCCGTGGACGGCAGGGGGAGTCCTTCAGCGAGCTCAGCGTGGACCGTGAGGCGATGGGGGCCGCAGCGGGCTCTCTGCTGCTGGCGCGTCTGAGGGGAGAACCGGATCCGGTTGAGCGTCGGAGGCTCATGCCCGCCTTCCTCAGGGACCGCGGATCCACGGCGCGCTTCCGGAACTGAGGAGCAGATGCGAAACCACCCGGATCGTCGCACGATCTGTCAGACTCGACGGTGAGCGTGCGGCATTGAAGGAGAAGGGATGACGCTGAGCAGAACCCGCGTGGTCGACACTCTGATCGTCCTTCTGACCGTGGCCGTGGTTTGCCTGGCTATACTCCCGTGGATGATCCCCAGGATTCAGGAGGCGGCGCGGGACAAACCCGACCCCGGCCGGGTCCTGACGGCTATCAGGGAGCATCAGGCGGCGCTGGACGCCGAGTGGACCGATACGGAGGCCTCCACCGGGGCTTCTCCGCCCACGCGGGCCGAGACGACCATCCGCGATCTGCGTAAGCGGCTGGCTCAAGACGGCATTCCGGTGACCTCTGCAACGAGCGAGGTCAAACGCATCAGGGCCACGTACCAGGATGACGACAGCGTCCATGCGATAGCCGAGGTCTCCACGTCCAAGACCTACGCAGACGGTTCCGGCACGACCAGTGTGGAGACGAACCTCCACACCCTCGTCCTCACCGGGAACGATCCCGACGGCTACACCGTGGTTCGTGACGAGATCGTCGATCCGGCGCGTCCCAGCCCTCCCGATGATATCCAGCACCGCGCCGACCTGATGGCACTGGAGGTGAGCGTCGTGTTCGCCGCCATCGCCGTCATCGCGGTGGTGCTGTCCCGGCGGAATCGAGCCCACCTGCCCCGTTGCCTCGCCTGGCTTCCCTTCGGCGGCGCCTTCGCGCTGATGACCGGGGTCGTCTGGGGCTACACGGTCGGCAATGCCCGCATCCTGGACGATTTCGGGGACAGCACACTGAGCTGTAACGGGGAGCGTTTCGACTCGCTCGACTCCCGACTTGTTCCCTTCCTCAGCCGCGACTGCGTGACTCAGAGTCGCATCGACGTGCTTGCGGCCCTGCTGGCTGCCGTGGTCATCGTCCTCATCGAGTACCGGATCCTGCTGTGTATGAGGGCGGGCCTCGGATACCGGAAACGGTGTTCGAGGTGTTGTTCGCCTTGTTTCAGTCGGTGGTGATCTGTCCTTCGACGAGCTTGCCCTTGGTCTTGCGTTTGGCTGCTGGCAGTCCTTTCCCCCTTGTCGCGTTCTCAGGCTCCTTTGTCCATGGGGGCGCAGATTGCCAGTTTTCGGCAGTTTGACCACCGCCTCATCAGTGGGGAAGTGGCCGCGCTTCATCGGTGATCCTTACGCCGTTGGTAACTTGCAGTCTCGATCGTGTTGGGAGAGGGACATCTCCAACGAGAGGGAAAGATGCCCCGCCTAAGCATCGGCCGGTGAGCCCAGGAAGGGAGGAACCGTCCTCAGGCCCTCTCCCGGGTCGTCACCTTCTGAAGGGTGCTTGACCCGCCTTGGAGCCGGAGAAGCCGATTAGAGTCTGCTAGGCGACCTCCTGGCTCGGGGCGGTGCAGGTCGGCCTTAAGAGCGGCCGCAACCCTCCTGCAGTCCTGGAAGGAGACGAACGCATCCAGGGGCGCCGAACCTGCTGGGACCTGCACAGGTGGTGACCACGGAGATGGGCCGCGACCGTCTCCGCTCGTTTCGGGCAGGCCAGTCAGCCCGTCGCATCCCCCCTGCGCTTTGCTCCCAAAACGACCTCCAGGTCTCGCTGATCAAAGAGGTCGACAGCCCCGGGTGTTGGGACATCTTTGCCCGTGACCAGTGAGTGGGTTCTGAGGCTTGGGCTTCAGGTTGTTTATGATGACATGCTCAACCCGGCCCCCCGATCACCAGTGACTTGCCCGACCTGGGCTCGTTGACCAACCCGTCAAGACGACGTTTGACGGGCCTACCGCACCACTTGTGTGTCGTAGACAGTCACTTCCCGCCCGGGCACGACCTCCGTGTTGGACGCCCCAATGGAGTGCTCTCATGCGATATGGCACCTCAGCGCTCGGGATGACTTGCCTCTGCACATCTACATCTCGAACCGATCTGTCCCAGCACCCGATAATGTCAGGTTCGCCGGGTCTGGAGTTCTACGCCGCGTACCCCGGGGCTCTACTAAACGCCAGCGACGAACTAACGACGCACGACGATAGATGGCGTTTTGAGGGAGAGGTCCACAAATAATAGTATAGTTCTACTATGAAATTAGGTGAGATAATTTGGTGTACTTATTTCTGTGTTTGTCAAGAGGGGGTAGTTCCCCGGTGACGTGTAGGCGCTGTGTGGTTATCGTTATTCCTGTCGGCAGAGCCTGGTGATTGGACGCTGGTCTCGAAACTTCAGTATCTCAGGAGTGGATATGAAACACAAAGTCATGCCTGTGTGTGGGCTTGTTCTTGCTGTTGCCCTCGCTACCCAGCTTTCCGGGTCTATAGCGCATGCTGACCCTGGCGATAATGATTTCGATAACGATACTGTTAATAGCATTAAGAATGCTGTAATTGAGTATCAGAAGGTTGTGGATTCCGAATGGACGGACTATGACGCTACTACCGGTCACGATGTCACGAGCGCAGAGCAAGAGGTGCGAGATATTCGTAAGGGTCTTCTCGATGAGAGTGGTATTGTGGTTGCTTCGGCGGAAAGTGATGTGCGAATTCCCGGCAAACCGTACTGGGAGGAAGGTGAGATAACCATCGACGTAGAGATATCAACAACTAAGACCTATGCAAAGTTTGATCATCCCGGGGAGAGAGTTGAAGGTGTGGTAACTAATGATCACAAAATTAAACTATCCAGGGATGGTGGCTACTATGTGAGTGTGGATGCTTTGGATAATCTAATCGATGAGGGCAGCAAGGGGGACGGTGCGCCTTCTGGCTCTGGTGAAGTTTCTTTGGATCCATCAGACAGTTCGCGCGACTCGTCTGGTGGCGGTGTCGATCCAACTGCTGTTCACAGTGGTAATAACTCTGTGGAGGCGAGTAGTGACAATGTTTCTGCCGACGCCTCATCCCCTGTTTTTATTCAGCCTGTCGATAGTCAAGGTCGAACTTTAAACAAAGAGGCGATGGTCGAGTATGCGAGGGAGTGGACGAGTTCTCCTCATGACACTAACGTGAATGAGGGCGGGCTAAATCCAAGCTATCCAATGAGGGGGCAGAACTGTGCAAACTTTACTTCTCAGGCACTGAACGTTGGAGGATGGGAGGTTGAAGGAGGAGTCCTTCCATTCGACCCTGATGTTTGGACTTACAATTTAGACTTCTTTAATCGTCCTTCTTGGACTTGGGTTAATGCCAAGGATAATGCTGGCTATGTTCTGTCTCGAGGATATGAGAGGCTTCCCAATATGTGGAATGCTGACGTGGGTGATATTATATACGTCGATTGGGACGGGGGTCGTGATGGTGGAATTAGTCACGCCATGGTAGTTACCTCTCGAGGGCTCGGTGAGCCTTTCATCTCTCAGAAGAGTTCTAATCGATCGAATGTTCCTCTTGTTGAGTCTAAGTTAATGGCGAAGGCTCAAGGAAATGAGGAACCGGATTGGTATGCGGTGACCTTTGGAGGGGGTGCTTAATCCGTTAGAACCTGGGGTTGCTTGTCGAATTCGTGTACTTCCGGATCAGCAACCAAAGAAGCGGCTTCGGAACGCTGTGGCCCCACCCTGAGAACAGGGTGGGGCCACCGTTCGTCAGAAGACCGGCTGCTAGCGGCTCACTTCTTCTT
>ERZ773072.1793-NODE-1793-length-10409-cov-10.526656_pt1 | contig 10409 bp, 5 predicted proteins | sample MGYA00580617_ERZ773072 | MGnify/ENA primary metagenome ERZ773072 (study PRJEB29015, sample SAMEA2737970) | human oral metagenome | biome: human oral; feature: human-associated habitat; material: dental | place: China | collected 2122 ... | reverse complement strand
TCCACGTTCTTCAAGGTGAACGCCCAATGGCAGCAGATAACAAGACTCTTGGACGTTTCCAATTGACAGATATCCCAGCTGCACCTCGTGGAATTCCTCAAATCGAAGTAACATTTGACATCGACAAGAACGGTATCGTGTCTGTTAAGGCCAAAGACCTTGGAACTCAAAAAGAACAAACTATTGTCATCCAATCTAACTCAGGTTTGACAGACGAAGAAATCGACCGCATGATGAAAGATGCAGAAGCTAACGCTGAAGCAGATAAGAAACGTAAGGAAGAAGTTGACCTTCGTAACGAAGTAGACCAAGCCATCTTTGCGACTGAAAAAACTATCAAGGAAACTGAAGGAAAAGGCTTCGATGCAGAGCGTGACGCTGCCCAAGCTGCCCTTGATGACCTTAAGAAAGCGCAAGAAGACAACAACTTGGACGAAATGAAAGCAAAACTTGAAGCATTGAACGAAAAAGCTCAAGGACTTGCTGTTAAACTCTACGAACAAGCTGCAGCAGCCCAACAAGCTCAAGCAGGAGCAGAAGGCGCACAAGCAACAGGAAACGCAGGCGATGACGTCGTAGACGGAGAGTTTACTGAGAAGTAATCAAAGAGGTACTTTATATGGATAATAAAATAAAACTTGAACAACTCTCTACTGAAATTCATGAAGGTACTACCTATGATGACACAGTAAGGACTTATAAATGTCCTTGTGGAGAAGGAACAGTGGTTTGGTCTAAAGAACGTCCTAATGGAAATGGTTTCGGCTATCAAGCAACTTTCTCAGATGCATTTTGTTATTGTGAAAATTGTAAAGATAATTATGATGTTAACTCTTGGAAGGGTTATGCTATTCCAAAATAAAATCCATGCAGAGGTTGCAACCCAGCCTCTGTTTTTCGGTAAAAAGGGGCTAAACCTGATTTATTAGGTTTTGTCTCATCAATATGAAAGAAAGGAATTGAACCCGACTTAATCGTGGTTTGGTTCACAACATCAATAGAAAGGAACAAGGGTGTTCGTAACTGAACACGGGTTCCAAAAATTCTGACTCAATATGAAAGAAAGGAACTGAACCCGACCTAAATCGAGGGTTGGTTTCGAAAACATTATAGAAAGGAACAAGAGTGTTCGCAACTGAACACGGGTTCTAAAAATTCTGACTCAATATGAAAGAAAGGAATTGAACCCGACCTAAATTCTCAGAAAAAAGAGAAATCTGTCTAGGAGCGTCGCTCCGTCGCCTGATTTCCTATTTTTCAGTCGAATTTTACGGTCTTGGTATCTTATATGAACAATACAGAATATTATGACCGTCTAGGTGTCTCTAAAAATGCTTCACAGGATGAAATCAAGAGAGCCTATCGGAAATTATCAAAAAAATATCACCCAGATATTAATAAAGACCCTGGGGCAGAAGATAAGTACAAAGAGGTCCAAGAGGCTTATGAGACTTTAAGTGACGAGCAGAAAAGAGCGGCCTATGATCAGTATGGTGCTGCTGGAGCCAATGGTGGTTTTGGCGGTGGCGCAGGTGGCTTTGGAGGCTTTGATGGAGCTGGCTTTGGTGGTTTCGAAGATATCTTCTCAAGTTTCTTTGGTGGCGGTGCTTCGCGAAATCCAAATGCTCCTCGTCAGGGTGACGATCTTCAATATCGTGTAAATCTCAAGTTTGAAGAGGCTATTTTTGGTACTGAAAAGGAAATTAAGTACAATCGGGAAGCGTCTTGTCGTACATGTAGCGGATCAGGTGCTAAGCCAGGGACAAGTCCAGTGACTTGTGGACGCTGTCATGGCTCAGGTGTCATCAATGTAGATACGCAAACTCCTCTGGGCATGATGCGTCGTCAAGTGACCTGTGATGTCTGTCATGGACGCGGAAAAGAAATTAAGGAACCTTGTACGACCTGTCATGGAACAGGACATGAAAAACAAGCCCACAGTGTCCATGTTAAAATCCCAGCAGGTGTGGAAACTGGCCAGCAAGTTCGCTTAGCAGGCCAAGGAGAAGCAGGTTTCAATGGTGGCCCTTATGGAGACTTATATGTAGTCGTCAATGTCGAACCAAGTGATAAGTTTGAGCGAGATGGATCTACTATTTACTACAAGCTCAATCTAAACTTTGTTCAGGCCGCTCTTGGAGACAGTGTGGAGGTTCCAACCGTTCACGGTGATGTTGAGCTCAATATCCCAGAAGGCACTCAGACTGGCAAACGCTTCCGCTTACGTGGCAAGGGAGCTCCGAGTCTTCGTGGTGGAAGCATGGGGGATCAGTATGTGACTGTTAACGTTGTGACTCCAACAGGACTGAATGATAAGCAAAAAGCGGCGCTCAAGGACTTTGCGGCTGCAGGGAATATCAGTGTAAACCCTAAGAAAAAAGGCTTCTTTGACCATATTAAAGATGCTTTTGATGGGGAATAAAAGAAAGGCAGAGAGTGGACTGAAGTTATAGTTCACTCTCTCTTTTTTGGATTTAAGATTTTTTGAAATCTTGCTTTAAAATATAGGTATCTGAATTAAATCTCTTTATCATTAAATTATAGAATCTTGCTGAAGGCTCATTGCAGAACAGGGGGTAATAGCCTATAATGAAGAAAAAGAAACCGTTTACATATTGGTTTTTCTATTTATTAAAAAGGAGATTTTATGATGGTCTTTCATAGAGAACAGCGTTTTTCTATTCGCAAATTTTCAGTTGGGGCAGCTTCTGTTCTAATTGGAATTACTATGGCTGGACAGGTTGTTTCGGCAGAAGAGCTTCCAACTACGCAGTCAAATGTTGTCGCTCCAGCAGATTCTACTGAACCCAAAGCTACAGAAGAAGTGGCAACCTCTAGTCCCGCACAAGATAAGTCTACAGCAGAGGAAACGTCCGGAGCAAATCCTGTAAACAATAGTGAAGCAACTCCATCAACTTCTGCTCCAGCAGAATCTAATACAGATACTCCTAAGCAAGACAAGACCCCTGAAAAAGATGCTACAGGAGAAGCAGAAAAAAGAAATGATTCTGAGGAGAAAGCAGGCTTACCTACTGATGCACCAAAGGGTCAAGAGTCAGACCGTGTTGATGAAAAGCTTGCCATGAGGAAAATGATTTCAGTTGATGCAGGTCGTAAATATTTTAGCCCAGAACAATTGAAAGAAATTGTAGACAAGGCTAAGCGTTATGGTTTTACAGACATGCATTTACTGTTAGGAAATGATGGACTGCGTTTCCAATTGGATGATATGTCGTTAACTGTAGGCGGTAAGACCTATTCTAGTGAAGATGTTAAAAAAGCTATTGAAAAAGGGACCAACGATTATTATAATGATCCAAATGGCAATCACTTAACACAAGCTGAAATGACGGACTTGATTGACTATGCTAAACGACAAGGAATCGGTCTTGTTCCGACAATCAATAGCCCGGGCCATATGGATGCGATCCTGAATGCCATGAAGGAGCTGGGAATTGAAAAACCTAATTTTGACTACTTTGGCAAGGAATCTGCTCGAACAGTTGATTTAAATAATCAGCCTGCTGTTGATTTCACAAAAGCCCTGATTGAGAAATATGCTGCATATTTTGCCGGTAAAACGGATATTTTCAATATTGGTTTAGATGAATATGCTAATGATGCGACCAATGCTAAAGGCTGGCAGGTTCTACAAGCAGACAAGTATTATCCAGGAGAAGGTTACCCAGAAAAGGGGTATGAAAAATTCATTGCTTATGCCAACGATCTAGCTAAAATTGTTAAGCGAAATGGCTTGAAACCAATGGCTTTCAATGATGGTATTTACTATAATTCTGATCAGAGTTTTGGTGAATTTGATAAGGATATTATTGTGTCTTATTGGACTGGTGGCTGGGGAGGCTATGATGTTGCTTCTTCCAAACTTTTGTCTGAAAAAGGGCATAAGATTCTAAATACCAATGATGCTTGGTATTATGTTCTAGGTCGGAATGCAGAAGGGCAAGGTTGGTATAATCTGGACCAAGGATTGAAGGGAATTGCTTCTACACCGATTACCAGTGTTCCTAAGTCTGAGGGAGCAGATATTCCAATTATTGGTGGTATGGTGGCTGCATGGGCAGATGAGCCTTCAGCGCGTTTTTCCCCATCTCGGCTTTACAAGTTGATGCGTCGCTTTGCCGACCAAAATGCTGAGTATTTTGCTGCCAATTATCAAGATGTAGAAAAAGAATTGGCAGCAGTCCCAAGTGACTTAGCTTCTAAATATACACCAGAAAGTATCGCTCGACTTAAGGAAGCAGAAAATGCTGTTAAAGAATTAGACAGCCATCTTAGTCGAAGCAAGCAAGAAGAGATTGATCTTGCGGTTGCTCGCTTAAAAGAAGCCCGTGAGCATCTCCAGCCAACCCCTGATTATCAAAAGGTGCTAGATGCCCAAGCTGAAAGAGAAAAACTAGCTAAGAGCAAGGTGATTTCTATTGACGCTGGTCGGAAATATTTCTCATTGGATCAGCTAAAGAGAATCATTGACAAGGCTAGTGAATTGGGATATTCAGATTTGCATCTGCTAGTTGGAAATGACGGGATGCGCTTCATGTTGGATGACATGACCGTTGAAGCTAACGGTAAAACCTACACAAGTGATGAAGTGAAAGAAGCAATCTTGGCTGGTACCAAGGCTTACTACGATGATCCAAATGGAAATGCCCTCAGCCAGAAAGAGATGGATGAGCTGATTGCTTATGCCAAAGGAAAGGGGATAGGCCTTATTCCAGCACTCAATAGCCCAGGCCATATGGATGCCCTTTTGGTCGCTATGGAAAAACTAGGTATTCAAAATCCTCAGGCTTATTTTGATACACTATCCAAAACAACCCTTGATTTGGAAAATGAAGAAGCCAAGTCCTTTACCAAAGCTTTGATTGGAAAGTATATGGATTACTTTGCAGGCAAAACCAACATTTTCAACTATGGAACGGATGAATATGCCAACGATGCTACCAATGCTCAGGGTTGGTATTATCTCAAATACTACAACCTCTATGGTAAGTTCGCAGAATATGCTAATTCTCTAGCTGCTATGGCAAAAGAGAGAGGTTTGCAACCAATGGCCTTCAACGATGGCTTCTACTACGAAGACAAAGACGATGTTGAGTTTGATAAGGATGTCTTAATCTCCTATTGGTCTAAAGGCTGGTGGGGCTATAACCTGGCATCACCACAGTATTTAGCAAGTAAGGGCTACAAATTCCTCAATACCAATGGGGATTGGTACTACATTTTGGGACAAAAACCGGAAGATGGCGGTGGTTTCTTACAGAAAGCACTTGATAATACTGAAAAGACACCATTTAATCAACTAGCTTCTACCAAGTACCCAGAAGTAGACCTTCCAACAGTCGGTAGCATGATTGCCATCTGGGCTGATAGACCGCAAGCTGAATACAAGGAAGAAGAGATTTTCCAATTAATGACTGCTTTTGCTGATCATAATAAAGACTATTTCAAGGCTAATTATGGCCCTATTCGGGAAGAAATTGCTAAAATTCCAACCGATTTAACCATCTATACACCAGAATCTGTTGCAGCTCTAAAAGCAGCTCAAGATGAGGTTGATTGGGAATTAAGCCGGATGAAGCAAGAAGAGGTGGATAAACTAGCAGCTAAACTAAAAGTTGCTCGCGAAAATCTCAAGCTAATCACCTACAATGGCAGCGCTGATGAGGAAGAAGTTCGCGCTCTTGTGGAATATAAACCATATCTTGATATTCAAACAGAAGAGATTGCCTTTGAGACAAAAGAAGTAGCAAATCCAAACCTTGAAAAAGGTCAACGCAAGATTTTGCAAGTGGGAATCAAAGGTGAAAAAACGAATTTAGTTGAAATATCTGCCCAGGACGGTAGTAGCAAGCTTGTGGAAAGTTTCGTTTCTAAGGATGCTGTAGCCGAAATTGTGGAAATTGGGACAAAAGAAGCAGATTCAGCAAAAATGGGTGGAAGGCAGGTTCAACCAGCCCCGTTGGTTACTCCTTCTGTTAAGGGATCATCACCTATTAGCCAAGTAAGTAAGAAAGAAGAGGGTCTAAAACCGACTCAAACTAAGCAGCCAATAGCTGAACAAAAATTATCTCAACCATCTGCCCAAGCAGTGGCTAAGGACAATAAACTTCCGCAAACTGGAACAACTTCAGCTTGGCCTATAACTCTTCTGGGAACAGCTTTAGCTATGATCGGTTTGGGTGGACGCAAGAAAAGGAAAGGATGATTTATTATCGTTCTAAAAATCGAGTGTAAACCTAGGCTTAAATAATTATTTGGACAAGAATAAAGACGAGGTCAAAGAAAATAGTTTGGCCTCGTCTTTTTGTTTATGACATTATGGGGAATAGGCCCTCTAAGGGGGGTGCTAGCTTAGGTTCTTTTTCTTCACTCGCCTGGTTTTCCAGTTATGATGTGTTGAATTCCTTGATGGATATGAGGGAGCAGTTCAGGTAGAAAATTAGGATAGGCTGTTTGGTGTTGGAGTTCTTCCAAAGGGATCCATTCGACAGTTTCATTTTCTGAAAGACTAGGGAATTGCTGTCCTTTTGGTTTCATCAAGTAATAAAAGCAAATTTCGTGACAGTCTAGTCCTGCCAATCGTCCTGTTTCCTGCCGGAAGAAGTTTTCATGGATAAATACTAGCCGATCAATCTCGTATTCTTGACCGGTTTCTTCTTGGATTTCCCTTTTGACAGCTTCCTGGGAGGATTCTCCCAACTGAATAGCACCTCCGAGTGGATAGAAGTAGCTTTCGTCAGGGTTGGTCATGAAGGCCACGGCTCCTTCTTCTATGATAAGTGCTGCGGCTTTGTATCTGAAACGTCTATGTTCTTCTTGAAAGCTGATATCTGCTAACATTCTTCCCTCCTTTTTTAGAATTAGTATATCATTTTTTTGTTGATAATGGCATAATGAAAATGTTCTTGCTACTACTAGCTTTTCCTGCTACAATAGGTCTTATGACTAGATATAAAGCGATTATTTCCTATGATGGACATGACTTTGCTGGTTTCCAAAGACAGCCTCATGCTAGAAGTGTCCAAGAAGAGATTGAAAAAACCTTGACTCGAATTAACAAAGGCCAGCCTGTGGTCATTCATGGTGCAGGTCGAACAGACAGTGGTGTTCACGCTCTGGGACAAGTCCTACATTTTGATTTACCAGAAGAGCGGGATGAAGAGAAATTGCGTTTTGCCTTGGATACACAGACGCCAGAAGATATTGATTTCATCAGTGTGGAGCGGGTATCGGATGATTTTCACTCTCGCTACAATAAGCACAGCAAGACCTATGAATTTTTGGTGGATATCGGTAGACCCAAGAATCCTATGATGCGCTATTATGCCACACATTATCCTTATCCTCTGGAGCTGAGCCTGATAGAAGAAGCGATTACTCAGCTAGAGGGGACGCATGATTTCACAGGTTTTACTGCTTCGGGGACCAGTGTGGAAGACAAGGTTCGGACCATCACTGAGGCCAAGGTCCGCTATGATGCAGAGCGTAATTTTCTGGTCTTTACTTTTTCGGGCAATGGCTTTCTCTATAAGCAGATTCGAAATATGGTTGGCACACTTCTCAAAATCGGCAACAAGCGTATGCCAATAGAGCAGATCCAGAGGATTTTAGCGGAGAAAGACCGTCATCTAGCAGGGCCAACTGCCGGTCCCAATGGCCTTTATTTGAAAGAAATTAGATATGAAGAATGAAGCTGAGATAATGGTATCTTGGCTTTATTTGATTGGGAGTAGCTTTCTAGAAAAGAGACTAAAAGATTCTTCTCTGATACATTTTTATTTCTATCTGGGAAGTCTCTTTAAAATGTCATATGGAATAGGTGTGAAATGACTATTTGGAGCGATTTTTAGCGATTCTACAAAAAAAGCTGAAAAATTCTCCATTTTTTAGTAGTTTTTAAAGAAATAAATAGCTTTTTCAGGAAAAATCTATTGTAAAAAACATCTAAAAGAATTATGATAATACTATGTGTATAAATGCTGTCTTTTAAAGGCTGATAGGGAGTTGGCTAGTGAAGACTTGGGGAGAAAATTTATACATCCAAACAAATAATGGGAGTTATGAAGTGAAGGATTTTAGAAAAGTACAGGAGAAAATTCAGAAATTTTCGATTAGAAAATTATCTGTTGGTGTAGGTTCCGTTGCAATTGCTGCTTTGATTTTTGGTAGCTTTTTGACTAGTCCAGCTGTTGCTGCTGATGAAGTTGGAAAGACTGGTCAGGCTCATTACACTTATGTTGAAGAGCAAGAGTTAACTGAGCAGGAGAAGGAACTGATTAAGCATGAGCTTCCTTCCGATTTGCAATCAGGTGAGAATTATTACCTGATTTATCGTAAGCAGGGGAAAGCAACAGTTTTGCCTCAAACAGGGAATAATGGTCAACCGCTTCTTGGCATGCTAGCTGGGACGGCTATTTTGGCTGTCTTGGTGTTTTCCCGTAAGAAGACTGGCAAGTTGGTGGGAGTGCTTTTGATTGGAGCGTTAGGACAGAGCCTTTTGCTTTCGCCTCAAGTTTTTGCGCTAGAAAATAAAGAGTTGGCTTCTTATAACCGTCAAGTTTCGATTTCTTCAGGTGTTTCTGAAGCAGATTTAGCGATTGAAGGTTACGACTATATCGGTTACTTTACTGCTTCTGATTTGCATTCTTTGAAGGGGACGGCGTCGGCCTCTCTAACTGAAGAATCTAACCATAAAAACCAACTAGCAGTACCAGAAAATTCAAAATCTGGACGGGATGTTAGGGGTCAAGAAAAGCAAACAGAGCTTATGGAAGAGGAAAAACCAGATCAAGATATTTCAAGTCAGGCTGGAAGCATCTCTGATTCCACTCCTAACCCATCTTCTCAAGGATTACATCCAAATAAGGAAACTTCAAAAGAAGAAAATAAAACGAATCCGAATCAGTCTGAAAAAAACAGCAGTAGTAAGGGAGAACCAGAAGTTCAACCGGAGAAACCAGCTTATACAGAGCCAATTGGAACAGCAGGAGATACAGCCCCAGTAGAGCCTGCGCTTCCAGCATACACAGGATCTGTGAATGGCGAACCAGAAGTTCAACCGGAGAAACCAGCCTATACCGGACCGGTTGGAACAGCTGGAGATACAGCCCCAGTAGAGCCCGCTCTTCCAGCATACACAGGGTCAGTAAATGGCGAACCAGAAGTTCAACCAGAGCAACCAGCCTATACCGGACCGGTTGGAACAGCGGGAGATATAGCCCCAGTAGAGCCTGCGCTTCCAGCATACACAGGATCTGTGAATGGCGAGCCAGAAGTTCAACCGGAGCAACCAGCTTATACAGAGCCGATAGGTACAGCAGGAGATACGGCCCCAGTAGAGCCTGCGCATCCAGAATACACGGGTGGTGTTAACGGGGAATCAACAGTTCAAGCTGAACTGCCTAGTTTGCATACAGAGGTCAAGCTAGAAACAATTGAACCAAAGGTTGTTCACAAAACTGATGATAGCAAGTATCTTGATGAAGAGACAACTGTAGAAGGAACTCCAGGCCAAAAAGAAATTGTAACCAGCTATGAAGTCTTGGATGGCAAGCGGATATCGGAGCCACAAATAACTGAGCGCACCTTGCATGAAGCAGTTGATACAGTGGTCACTCGAGGCACTAAGACTCGCGTTAATAAAGAAGAATTAAGTAAGCAGCTAGCTTTAGCAGCGGCTGTGGATCCTGCAGTTTACACCAATCAATCCTACCAGCAATTGCAAGCAATTAAGAATATGGCTGAGTCGGTTTATCAAACTTCGTCGAGTCAAGATGAAGTAGATGCAGGTGTCAACCAACTCAAGCAGGCTTTAGCCGACTTATTGGCTCTTAAAACAGCGCCAATTCTGACTGTTTCAGCGGTTAAGAAGGATGAATTGCAGAAATCAGCGCAAATTCAATACCAGCTGACGGACAGGGATCAAGCCTTTACTAGTGCTCATGTTCGCCTGAAGAAGGATGGTCAATTAATAGCAGAGCAAAACTTGGCGACCGGTCAGTTGACTGCCAGCTTTAGTGGTTTGGACTACTATACACCTTATGATATCGAGACGACCCTGTCTTATGACTTAGGAAATGGCTCTGAAAGCAAAGAGTTAGCTCGAGAGACAGTTCAGCTTGACCTGAAGAAGGTAGAACTCAAGTCCATCACTAATGTCGCCTTGATGAAGGTTGAGAATGGCCAGACAAAATTGATGCCTACTTTGGCTGAAAAGCCAGCAAATCTGGACCAATATTACTTGCACTTTACATCCGACCAATTTAAGGACACTGTCCTGCCGGTTACCTCTATCGAGGAAGTGGTCGTTGATAACCAGCCTGTCTTCAAGATTCAGGCTCAGCTGCCAGACTTGCTGCAAAGAAGCGCAACTGGTCTTCAAAACAGCT
>ERZ773072.1790-NODE-1790-length-10414-cov-26.632493_pt1 | contig 10414 bp, 8 predicted proteins | sample MGYA00580617_ERZ773072 | MGnify/ENA primary metagenome ERZ773072 (study PRJEB29015, sample SAMEA2737970) | human oral metagenome | biome: human oral; feature: human-associated habitat; material: dental | place: China | collected 2122 ... | reverse complement strand
GAGTGATCGTGATGTAGGGGACCTTGAAGGCCGTCAGCGAGCGGCGCACCATCTCTTTGCAGGCCTCGCCCGAGGACACGCGCTCGCCCATGTACAGGTGCAGGACCGTGCCGCCCGTGTACTTGCCCTGCAGGACCTCCTGATCCTCGAGGGCCTGGAACGGATCATCCGTGTATCCCACGGGAAGCTGCGAGGAGTTCGTGTAGTAGGGCTCATCGGGCGTGCCCGCATGGATGATGTCGGCGAAGCGCTTGCGGTCCTCCTTCGCGAAGCGGTAGGTCGTACCCTCCGCGGGGGTCGCCTCCAGGTTGTACATGTGGCCGGTGGCCTCCTGGAGCTCGACCATGCGCTCGCGCACTCGATCCAGGATGCGCACGCACATGTCGAAGCCGCGGGGGTCCGTCAGGTCGTAGGCGTCGTCGCTGAAGTTGCGCACCATCTCGTTCATGCCGTTGACGCCGATCGTCGAGAAGTGGTTATCAAGCGTACCCAGGTATCGCTGCGAGTAGGGGAAGAGGCCGTGGTCCATGTGGTACTGGATGGTCTCACGCTTGATTTCGAGGGACTTCGAGGCCAGGTCGATGAGCTCATCCATGCGCGCGACGAGACCCTCCTCGTCGCCCTTGTAGAGGTAGCCGAGGCGCGCCATATTGAGCGTGACCACGCCAATCGATCCGGTCAGCTCCGCCGATCCGAAGAGGCCGTTGCCGCGCTTGAGGAGCTCACGCAGGTCCAGCTGCAGGCGGCAGCACATGGAGCGGATCATGTGCGGGTCCAGGTCGGAGTTGATGAAGTTCTGGAAGTAGGGCAGGCCATACTTCGCGGTCATCTCGAAGAGGGCGTCGACATTCTCGCCCTCCCAGTCGAAGTCGGGCGTGATGTTGTAGGTCGGGATCGGGAACGTGAAGACGCGGCCGTCCGCGTCGCCGCCCGTCATGACCTCGATGAACGCGCGGTTGATGAGGTTCATTTCCCGCTGTAGCTCACCGTAGGTGAAGTCGACGACCTCGTCACCGATGAGGGGATGCTCGTCCGCGAGGTCGTCCGGGCACGTCCAGTCGAAGGTCAGGTTCGTGAACGGGCACTGGCTACCCCAACGCGAGGGCACGTTCAGGTTGTAGATGAGCTCCTGCATGCACTGCACGACGTCCTCGTACTCCATGTCGTCCAGGCGCACGAAGGGGGCCATGTAGGTGTCGAAGGAGGAGAATGCCTGGGCGCCCGCCCACTCGTTCTGGAGAGTGCCGAGGAAGTTGACGATCTGGCCACACGCCGAGGAGAAGTGCTTGGGCGGGGCCGAGGCGATCGCGCCGCCCACGCCGTTGAAGCCCTCCTGGATGAGGCGCTTGAGGGACCAGCCGGCGCAGTATCCGGCGAACATGTCGAGGTCGTGGATGTGATAGTCGCCCTCGCGGTGCGGGGCCCCGATCTGCGGCGTGTAGACGTGCTCGAGCCAGTAGTTGGCGACGATCTTTCCTGCCGAATTGAGGACGAGGCCTCCGAGCGAGTACCCCTGGTTGGCGTTGGCGTTCACGCGCCAATCGGAGCGGTCGAGGTACTCCTGCACGGTTGCGATGGCATCGACGTCGTAGCGGGGCGAGCTTGTCATGTTCCTTGTCCTATCTTGATTCCATTGTGTGCTATGCGGGCTGGGACGCTGGGCACTGCGTGGTGGGAGATATATGTGTGGCGTTGTGGCGGGGGTTGCTCTGCCGTCGCACCTGTGGGCGGCAGGGCGTGTCCTGCTTGCGTTCGGACGCGTGATCGACACGTCGTGGACGCTCCGACCTCGCGGGGCGAGGCCGTGGCACTGTGGGTGGTGGCGGCGACCTCCGACCAGCGTGAGGCTCCCCTAGATCTAGGGAAGCACGACCACTCATCACTAGATGTAGTGTGCGTGTCGAACTGTTCACACAATATCTAGTGTCATACGTGCGTCAGAAGCGCGGCGCGCACGGCGAGTAGTACTACTCGTCACGCGCTCGTGTTTTTGGCATCCACAGGGGACCAACGTCCCGTCACATAGGTGCACGCGCACGCTGCGACCCCCGGGCATCGTCACTCGCGTCGACTCATGCGCGCGGATCCGTTCCTCGTGCTCCCCATCGTGTAGCTGAGCGCGCCCGCGTCGACTCACGCGCGCGGGTCCGATGCATGCCAGCCGGACCCGATCACTGGCGGGCCGCACCCACTCATGCGCAGTTAAACCCGTGAAGCGGAGCGCGGGCACCTCTGTCCACACAGCCGCCTATCGGGTTAACGTGCGTGTGAATGGGCGCAGGTGAACGCCTATCGGGTTAACGCTCCACCCGGTGAGCACATCCACCCAACGAACGAGGCCGCGACCGGATAACCGGCCACGGCCTCGTCGACCATGCGGAGCGGATCAGATGAGGAAAGGCAGCTTCTTCACCAACCCCAAGCCCTTCCACCACGCGCCCAGGCCCATCGTGTCGCCCGCGCTGGTCAGCGGAATGACGATGAGGACGAGCGCGTAGACCAGGTGCTCGTTAACGACCGGATTGAGGGAACCCCACACCCATGGGGCAACGGCCGCGTACATGAAGCCCAGCATGACAACTCCCGCGACCGCTGCGAGGCGTGTGCCAATTCCCAGCACGAACGCCAGGCCGATGCCCAGCAGACCGAGCATGAACAGCCAATCCATGGCCGGCACGGCGAGGGACTCGAAGAAGGACGCCAGGGGCTTTCCGGTCGTGGCGCCCGTCAGGTAGCTCTGCGCGGGCGTTCCGCCGTTAACCCACGCGCGCCCGGGCCCCGTCGAATAGTGCAGGCCGAACGTCTTGTCCAGGAACGACCACAGGAAGATGAAGCCGACCGCGATTCGCAGCAGAGCCAGGACGAAGCGCGCGGGCTTGGAGGTGACGACGGCTGAAGCGGGACGAGGCATGTCGGTTCCTTCTGATGATCTGCGGTTGTATGGGGTGCGGGTGCCGATTGCGGATGTGGCCGCAGCATCGGTGACAGCTGACGCGCAAGCACTGCCTGGCTACGCCATGGTCGTTGGCCGACTTCCGGTCGGACGAGCGGCTCGGGCCTGGCGCGGGGCCGTCGCCCTAGCGGATAAGCGTCTATGGGCGGCTGACTGTCAAGTCGACGACGTGACAACCCTCCTTCATTATCCACTGCCCGAGCCCCGCGCGGCCAGGGGCATCGCAAAGCCCCCACCTGCTTGCCAAGCTGAACAGCCCGGCGAACCATAGCGTCGCGACGACGGCATGCCGGACACACCGGACTCAGGCGCGACATCCACTGCAGGTATCGGGGCGGCGACGCCCCTCTCACTCATGTGTCCAACGCGTACGCTGTCAGAACCCAACAACGAACTGCGGCGCGGTGGGGGCGGTCGGGGTAAAGGGGATAGGCCTAGCCGTGGGAGGGCCTTGTCCGTCTCGTCCAGCCAGTGCGTGGATTGGCTGTCGGAGTAAAGGGGATATGCCTGGCCGCGCGAGAGCCGCGCGACGTTACCGGCGGCACAAACCTCACCCAGTGAGACCCCTACCCAGACTCATCGACAAGCACGTGAAACCAACGACACCACCGTCGGGACAGTAGAGCGGCTCGATGAAACCAACGACACCACCGTCGGGACAGTAGAGCGGCTCGATGAAACCGACGACATCACCGTCGGGACAGTAGAGCGGCTGGATGAAACCGACGACATCACCGTCGGGACAGTAGAGCGGCTGGATGAAACCGACTGCACCTCTGTCGAGGCATCAAAGCAGCCGCATGAAACCCGCACCGCCTCTGTCGGCGAAGAATGCGCCAAAAGCTGCCATTTCTGGGCGACGGAGGTGCCAGCGGTTTCAATCCGATGCCAGGAAACACCAACACAGGTGCCAGCGGTTTCAATCCGATGCCAGGAAACACCAACGCAGGCGGCAGCGGTTTCAATCCGGAGCGAGATAGTGGCGACAGAGCTGCCGCAAGTACGAAGGGCGGCTAACAGGCCTTGGCTCGCAACGCTCAGAAACACCAGCCGGGCCTCAATCGAAAGCGTCACCTGGCTACACGGCCAAGCTGATGCAGCTACGGGGCCAGGCTCCAGTGACGGCGGTCCTGGCCGCAGTAGCGGCAGTCCTGGCTCCGGTGACGGCGGTCCTGGCTCCGATGGCAGGGCCAGGGCTGGCCTCGAGATCGACCGCTCCGAGCCGCAGACTCGCGTGTGGCGATCTCGCGGGCGGGCCGCCGCCCACCGCACACACAGCGGCCGCCCAACCAGCCGAGAAACCCAACCAGCAGCCGACACAACACGGCACATCACGCGACACCTGGAACACCGGCGGGGAACCAAGTACCGCCATACACGAAACAGAGCCGCAAGCACGAACACCTCAGGCAAGCGGACAGTGGAACCAAAGCACCGCCGAAAGGAGACAGAAGCCGGCAGGAACTACTCGCCCGCGAGGCGGTCGACCTCGTGCATGATGAGGCCGCACGCGGCGCTCACCCACGCGACGGCGGCGACACCGAGAACGCGTGATCGCCAGGGCCGGATCTGCAGGAAGTCCTCGAAACCGTATCCGGACCCGGGGGAAGCGGCGGACATGCTGAAGCCCCACATGGCGGCACCGGTGGCCAGGAGGGCGATCACAATCAGGCCGAGGCTCCCCCACACCATGGCATGTTGCGCCTGGGTGCCGTGCCTAGGTCGCCGCTCGATGGGTGACAGAGCGAGCGCCCACGCCCCGGCGATCAGCGTAGCGGCAACGACGTCGGCGGGCCGATGCCAACCTTCCATCATGACGGAGACTCCCATCAGCGATGTCCACATCCAGCCGATCCACGCGGAGGGGGCACGGAACCAATGCGGGGCGACGATGATCAACGCGAGGGAAATGGTGACGGCAACGGTCGTGTGCCCGGAGGGAAGGGAGTTTCCCGCTCCCGTGGTCACGCCAAGGTGAGGGCGGGTGAGGATGTAGTCCTTAAGGATCTGGGTCGTCACGTTCGCGCCGATGACGGCCCCGAGGGCGCGACCGGCCAGCGTTGGTCGGCGCCGCGCGGCCGCAACAAGGGCAACGACTAGGCCGGCGGCGACCATGACAGGCACGGACACGATGCCGGTGATGAGCATGGAGAAGGCCTCGTACCTTCTCGCGGAGCGCATCGTGCCCTCCATGAGGATGGTGTCGAGAACCTGCCCGGGCGCGGTCGCTAGCGCCAGGTGGCTGATGAGCACGGTGATCGCGAGGCATGCGGCGACGCCGCCGAGTCGTCGGCTGAGTTTGCGTCGATACCAGGCGTCGTCGAGCAAGCGACGAGGCTGCGGTCCGCGGTTCTCATTGCCGCCGACGGGGCGGGTGGCGCCCTGGGCGCGCGCTCGGCTGCCACGTCGGGTGCCGGGGGCGCTGTCCGCGCGGGATTCGCGGCTCGCGGTGTTGGCGCTGTTCGCCGTACGATTGCGGGGGTGCACTGGGCGCGCGCCTTTGGTGTAGGACTCGTCGACAGTCGGGTCGGAGGGCAGGGCGGCATTGGCGTCGTCCATGGTGTCCTCCGTTCGTGTCGATGCTACATGACGTGTCCACTGTAGTGGAGCGAGACGCTGGCGCGTGGATTGGTTAAGGTTTGGCGCAAATCGACGGCAATCGCACATTGGGACCGACCGCACCGCCTGACACCCCGGCCGCGTCAAGGATCGGGCAACACCGTCAGTCGAAACTTGTCGGACAAGGTGGGCGCGCGCGAGAGTGGGGCCTCGGTTACAGTGGGGGTGTCCGATTCTGTACGTGTCACGCGGGAGTTGTCAGTGTCTGCATCTTCACCTGTCAGCACCGATCGCATTCGGGATTTGTTGCGTTCCCGAGACGTGCGTTTCGGCGACTACAACGAGGGCGAGCTGGCGTATCTGACGCCGAACGCCGCTTTTTTCTGGAACGCGACGAACCCCCAGATCCTGCAGCTGCGGGCTCAGTGGCGTGGGATTGCACGCACGCCGGAACAGTTCGGCGAGCTCGCTCGCGAGGTCGCGGCCTGCAATTCGACGCGCACGGGCCCCAAGGCATACGTGGCCCCACTGGAGGACGGCTCTCAGTATGGCCTCATCGCGGAGTGCAACGTCGTCGTGATGTCGGGGCTGACCCAGACTCAGCTGGACAATTTCTTCGAGACGTCCATGTCGATGATTATGGGTTTCTTCGCGGATCTTGAGGTGGCGCTACCCGGATTCGTGGATTGGGATGCCCAGGGTCGGGAGGTGTCGCTGTGAACGTCCCGTACGTAGTGCCCGAGGATGAGGTGACCCCCTACCCCGCGGATTTCGAGCGGGTCGTGGAGGCCGTACGCACGATGGGCTACGCGCTCGACGTGATCGAGAAGGGCCATGCAGCAGGCGCCATTTTTGACGAGGTTCCCTTCCTGGTGTCTTTCGATACTGCGGGGCGTTTCCTGTCGATTCGTGCGCTGTGGGAGTCAGAGCTGCCGGCCGAGAGCGCGGAGCCTGCACTGTTTGCGACCGCCGATAACTGGAATCGGGAGAAGTATTTCCCGACGGTGTACACGTCGACCTCTGCGGAGGGGACGCTGGGCGTGTTCGCGGATTTCGTGGTGGACACGGAAGCCGGCCTGTCGGACGTGCAGCTGCGCGACGCCATTTCGTCGGGCATTTCGACGGGTATCGCGGCGATTCAGTACGTGAAGGAGTCCGCCTCCGAGGCGCTGGGGTTGGTCAATCCGGGCGCCGATGAGCGCTGACCTGTCACGCTCTTCGGAGACCTCTTCGCACGAGGACGGGGCCGCGTCGCCCGATCGGGCGCACTGCGGCGAGTCTTCTCCTTCTCCCACCGACCTTCTGGGTGTGCTGGGGCGCCTGAGCGCCGGGGATGACCGGCTGCTCGGCCACATGACGCTTCCCGGGCGAACGGGGCGGATCGCGCAGTGGCCGTCATGGGTCTCGCCAGCGGTCGTGGACGCGTGGGCGCGCCGCGGCATTGAGCGCCCGTGGATTCATCAGCGCGAGGCCTTGGATGCGCTCCACGAGGGCCACGACGTTGTGTTGGCAACGGGCACGGGGTCGGGCAAGTCGCTGGCCGCATGGACACCAATTCTCTCCGACCTGGTCGAAGCCGAGGATTCGTCGCGAATTTCAGCTATCCATCGCCGCCCGACGGCCCTGTATCTGGCTCCGACAAAGGCGTTGGCGGCTGACCAGCTGGCCTCGCTCGTGTCACTGCTCGGGCAGGACACGCCAACCGTCCGCGCGCAGGGCAGCGCGAACACGGAAGGTGGCCCCGGCCTCGTCGATGAGCGGCTGCGCCGCGTGCGCGCAACGACCGTGGACGGGGACACGCCTCGCGAGGCGAAGGAGTGGGCACGCGCGAGCGCGGACCTGGTGCTGTCGAACCCTGACTTCCTGCACTATGTGATGCTGCCCTCGCACCAGCGGTGGTCGCGTTTCCTGGCGTCGCTGCGCCTCATCGTCATGGACGAGGCACATCATTGGCGGGGCGTGACCGGCTCTCACATTGCGTTGGTCGTGCGTCGTCTGCTGCGGGTCGCTCACCACCTGGGTGCCGACCCACGGGTCGTCATGCTAAGCGCGACGGTGCGCGACGCGGCGACTGTGGGCAGCGCGCTGACCGGGCGCGACGCGGTGGCCATCACCGAGGACGGCTCGCCGGCGGGCGCCCACGAGCTGGTCCTGTGGCAGGGCGCAATCATGGCCGACGAGTCCGAAGTCGACATCTCTTCCTTCCTGGCAGCGCTCGACGCGCCACCGGGCACGGCCACACTCAAGGTCCCGATCGTGCGGCGCAGCGCCGGGGTCGAGGCTGCCAACCTGGCTACCGCCTTTGTCGAGGAGGGCGCGCGGCTGCTCGCCTTCGTGCGTTCGCGCGCGGGAGCCGAGGCCGTAGCCGCGCAAGTGCGCGACCGGCTCTCGTCGCGTGGTTCCCCGAACGCGGGTCGGGTGGGCGCGTATCGAGGCGGCTATCTGCCCGAGGAGCGTCGCGCGCTCGAGGAGGCGATCCGCACCGGAGGCGTACGGGCGCTCGCCACGACATCGGCACTCGAGATGGGCCTGGACATCTCTGGGCTGGACGCGACGATCACGGTCGGATGGCCCGGCACACGCGCGTCCCTGCGTCAGCAGATCGGCCGCGCCGGGCGCGCGGGAGCTCCAGGCACGTCCGTGTTGATCGCTTCCGACAACCCTCTGGATGCGTACCTGGTACGCCACCCGGAACACATTCTGGGCGAGGTCGAGGCGTCCGTCATCGACCCCTCCAACCCGTGGGTGTTGGCCCCGCACATCGCCGCCGCAGCAGCAGAGATACCGATCACGCCGTCCGATATCACCTATTTTGGTCCGGAACTGCGAGGAGTCACAGAGCGTCTCGTCGCCGACGGCTACCTCAAGCGCAGGCCCACCGGATACTTCTGGGACGCCACCCGCTCAGAGCGGCCCTCCGACCTCACCGACCTACGCGGCGGCGCGGGCGACGTCCAGATCGTCGAAGCCGCCAGCGGTGCCGTCGTCGGCACCATCGATCAGGCCTCCGCCGATGCACACGTCTTCCCCGGCGCCATCTACATCCACCAGGGGCGCACCTTCCACGTCTTGAGCCTCAGCTCCCTCACCACGCCCACCGCTCCGACAGCCCAGGGGTGGCCGCACACACTCCTGCCCGAGGCACCGGGCGGCATCCGGGGACCAGACCACCTCGGGAGGGAGGAAAGGGAGGGGGCCCAGGCCTCCTCGATCATCCTCCCGCCAGCGCGGGCCGACGACGCGCGCGTCGCCCTGGTCGAGGAGGTGCGCACTGCACTGCGGACGCGCGCGACGACCCACACGAGCGTCGAGGTGTGCGCCATCGAGGAGACGTACGTGTGCGGCGATGGCACGGTTGCGTGACATCACGGGCCGACGAACGTGTCAACGCGGGTCACCGACTACGATCTGCTTCGCCTACCGGGGCTTGAGTTCATTCGCAACACTGAGCTGTTCCTACCCACCCACACGCTACCCACGAAATCCACGTGGTTCACCCTCACCTCGGCGGCGCTGGCCACGATGGGGGTCGATGCCGCGGAGCTGGCGGGCACGCTGCACGCCACCGAGCACGCGATGATCGGGATCCTGCCCATCGTCGCAACCTGCGACCGCTGGGACCTGGGCGGCCTGTCGACCGAGCTGCACGACGACACGGGCGCGCCCACCGTCTTTATTCATGACGCCTTCCGCGGCGGTGCCGGGCACGTGCTCGCCGGCTTCGCCAGTGCCCGGTCGTGGGTGTCCGCCACCCTCGAGGCCGTCTCCTCCTGCGACTGCGAGACCGGGTGCCCACGCTGCGTCCAGTCCCCCAAGTGCGGCAACGGCAACGAACCCCTGTCCAAACAGGGCGCGATCACGCTGCTTGCCTATTTGTTGCAGCGAGCACCCGGGGCGTGATGCGGTGCCGTCATATGACTTGTTTTCTTGAACGCCTGATCATATGCTGATCAGCGTCTCATTTTATTCCGCAGGACACGTGTTTGGCGGACTCGCTACGCAGGAGGTGCGCCGTGGCTGACGTCGCTTTCGATTCCAACAAGCATGCCCAAACTCGGCAGGATGTCGAGCACGGGGGGGCGGCAATAGCCTCCAGCTCCGAGGCAATCGCCCGCCTTACGGACGGACAAAACGAGCGCTTTTGGACCGATGAGGCGGGCCCTCAGGCACTGCGGAACGCCTTTATCGCCTTCCTCGGCGCCTGCGGTGATATCGCCACTAACGAGCGCGACACTCTCCGCTCCTTCGGGCGCAATGTCGATCAGGCGATCGAGGACTTTGCCGCCGTTGAGCAGGCAACGGGGGACGAGCTGAAGGCGCTTCGCGACTCGATGGGGGACCCGTCGGTCTACACGTCACCGACGCCCCCCTCCGCGTCACCTGCCGGGGGGTCAGCACCGAGCACCGATCCCGCGACGACGGCTGGCACCAATGGCGCGCCCACCCAGGAAGCACAGACAGAGTTCTGACCCGAGACGCACGATAGGAGACAGACCATGGTGAGCAGCCCCATGTATGACCGCCTCATGAAGTTCGTTGAGGGAGTCGAGGAGTCCCACAAGCTCAGCGGCTACGATTGCGAACATTCCACGATCATTGCCGGAATGGGCATGATGAGCGCCAGCGTGTCCCACTTCAAGGAATACCAGGGATTCGAGGGGCAGACGGGCGAGGCCATTGACGGCTGGATCGATCAGGCGCAGAAACGCTACAGCAGCGAACGACAGGCGTACGTGACCGGAACCGAGCACTACGTCGAGGGTCGACGCTTGCTGATGCACGCCGCCGAGGATGCAAAGCTCCTGTCCCCAACCCTCCTGGACAAGGCCACCGAGTCAATGCGGGATCTTGCTCAGGTCGTCATTCCGGTCGCAAAGCACATGGGTCCATTCGGAGAGCCCA
>ERZ773072.1784-NODE-1784-length-10432-cov-5.084032_pt1 | contig 10432 bp, 6 predicted proteins | sample MGYA00580617_ERZ773072 | MGnify/ENA primary metagenome ERZ773072 (study PRJEB29015, sample SAMEA2737970) | human oral metagenome | biome: human oral; feature: human-associated habitat; material: dental | place: China | collected 2122 ... | reverse complement strand
GGATGGCGCTGCAGTGGTCCTTCACGAACAGCCAGTCACGCACGTTCTTGCCGTCGCCGTAGATGGGCAGGTTCTTGCCGGCCAGCGCGTTGGTGATCACCAGCGGGATGAGCTTCTCGGGGAAGTGGTAGGGCCCGTAGTTGTTCGAGCAGTTGGTGGTGAGCACCGGCATGCCATAGGTATGGAAATAGGCGCGCACCAGGTGGTCGGACCCGGCCTTGCTGGCCGAGTACGGACTGTTGGGCTGATAGGGCGTGGTCTCGGTGAAGGCCGGATCGTCGGCTTCCAGCGAACCATAGACCTCGTCGGTGGAGACGTGCAGGAAGCGGAAGTTCTCCTTCTCGGCGCCCTGCAGCTGGTTCCAGTACTGACGGGCGGCTTCCAGCAGCGTGAACGTGCCCACCATGTTGGTCTGCACGAAGGCGGCCGGACCGTGGATGGAGCGGTCGACGTGGCTTTCGGCTGCGAAGTGCACCATGGCACGCGGCTTGTACTTGGCCAGCAGCGCGTCGATGGCCTCGCGATCGCAGATGTCGACCTGCTCGAAGTGGTGCGCCGGATTGCCTTCCAGCGACGCCAGGTTCTGCCGGTTTCCGGCGTAGGTGAGCTTGTCGACGTTGACCACCGGCTCGTCACTGCCAGCCAGCCAGTCCAGCACGAAGTTCGAGCCGATGAAACCGGCACCACCTGTCACGAGAATCATGTATTCAGTATCCTTCCGATTGAGGCCGGACCGCTGTCCGGCAATGGAACGCGCCCCGGCGGCAACGCTCGGATCAGCCCCGAACAGGCGCATAATTTTTGGAGTATAAGCGGTCCCGGCCGTCGCCCACGTGGCATTCCCCCCATTCCCAGGAAGACTTAGGTGACCTCCATCACGCTTTTGCTGATACTTGCCGCCACCGCCGCCCTCGCCTGGGCAGGCACCGGCCTCATCATCCGGAACGCCGTGACCTGGGGGCTGGAAGACGTTCCCAACGAACGCTCCTCCCACACCCGCGTCACCCCGCGTGGCGGTGGCGCGGCCATCGTGGCCGCCAGCCTGGCGGGCTTCCTGCTGCTGACCCTGGCCGCGGTCACCCTGCCACATCTGGTAGGTCTGGGCCAGCCCCTCGACCAGGGCACCTTCGCCAGCCTGCTGGCGCAGGATGCGGCCTGGCTCTACAGCCTGGGGCCCCTGGTCTGGATTGCCCTGCCGCTCCTCCTTGCCGCGCTGGTCCTGGGCATCCTGGGCCTGCAGGACGACCGCCAGCCGCTCAGCATCCGCCTGCGGCTGGGCTTTCAGCTCTTCTGCTGCGCCTGGCTGCTGGTGGTGCTCTCCAGCCTGCCCGGCGCGGGCAGCGCCTGGACCGGCCTGAAGGAACAGCTCTGGCAGCTGCTGTCCGGCTGGGGTCTGCCCGGCATGTCCGAGACCTTCACCCAGGCCGAGGCCCGCGACGCCCTGCTGCCCGCCTTCATGACCCTGGGCCTGGTGGTGGCCCTGATGCTGCTGGGCACCTGGTGGATCAACCTCTACAACTTCATGGACGGCATCGACGGCATTGCCGCCAGCCAGGCCCTCTTCATGCTGCTGGCCGGCGTGCTGCTGCGCAGCCTCATGCTGGCCGAAAACAGCGCCGACACCACCTCCGGCCTGCTGGAGCGCCTGCAGCTGCAGTTCCTCATGACCGACCCGTGGTCGGTCGGCAGCCTCATCATCGCCGCTGCCACTGCGGGCTTTCTGGTGCACAACTGGGCGCCGGCGCGCATCTTCATGGGTGATGCCGGCAGCCTCTTCCTGGGCTTTTCCATCCTGGCCGTGGCCGGACTGGACATCACCGGCCACCTGACCTGGCTGCGCGAGGCCCAGCTGACCGGCGAGACCGATGTCAGCGCAGGCTACGGCATACCCGTTACCAGCTGGATGATCCTGGGTGCCCTCTTCATCACCGATGCAACCGTCACGTTGCTGCGCCGCCTGCTCAGCGGCCAGCGTGTGGGCGATGCGCATCGCAGCCACGCCTACCAGCGCCTCAGCAGGCATTGGAACAGCCACGCACGGGTCACACTTGTATACTGCCTGATCAACGTACTCTGGCTTCTGCCCCTGGCAGCGCTTGCCCGCCTGCAGCCCGGCCAGGCCTGGCATCTGGTTGCCCTGGCCTACCTGCCGCTCGTCATCGCCGCCTACCTGCTGGGCGCCGGCCGCAAGGAGCCCGTTTCCTGACATGAGATTGTTCAACGTCAATCCGCGCACCTTCATTGCCATCGGCCACGACATCGTCGTGGCCGCCCTGGTCTGGACCTTCACCTTCTCGCTGCGCTGGAACTTCGAGCTGGACCGCTCCACGCAGATCATCCTCTTCCAGACCCTGCCCGCCGTGCTGGCCGTGCAGGTGGGCTGCTTCGTCTACTTCGGGCTGTACCGGGGCATCTGGCGCTACGCATCCATCCACGACATGCGGCTCATCGCCATGTCGGTGGGCACCTCGGCACTCATCATCCCCATCCTGCTGCTGCTCTGGCGCAACGGCCTGGGCGTGCCGCGCTCGCTCTACTTCCTCAACCCGCTGCTGCTCATCCTCTTCATGTGCGCCGGGCGCCTGCTCTACCGCTGGTGGAAGGAAAAGGCCATGGGTGCCAAGGGGGTCGAGCCCCAGCCCGTCATCCTGCTGGGTGCGGGCAACGCGGCCCTCTCCCTCATCGACGAGCTCAACCGCAACCCGTACTGGTACGTCATCGGCGTGCTGGACGACAACCCCAACAAGGTTGGCCGCCAGATGGGCGGCGTGCGCATCCTGGGTCACTGGGAACAGCTTGAACAGATCGCCCGCGACAGCAACTGCAAGCACGCCGTGCTGGCCGTCGGCGCCACCAACCACGCCACCCGCCGGCGCGTCTTCGAGCTGTGCGAACGCGCCCACATCAAGCTGCTGGTCATCCCCGACGTGCAGGAACTGATGAGCGGCCAGGTCAAGGTCTCCCAGATCCGCTATGTGGACGTGGACGACCTGCTGGGCCGCGACCCCGTCAGCCTCGACACCGGCGGCCTGCGCCAGATGCTGGAAGGCAAGTCCGTCCTCGTCACCGGCGGCGGCGGCTCCATCGGCTCCGAACTCTGCCGCCAGATCGCCCGCTTCAAGCCCGGCCAGATCATCATCTACGAGCTGAGCGAGTTCGCCCTCTACCGCGTCACCGAAGACCTCAAGCGCGCCTTCCCCGAACAGCGCCTCGTGCCCATCGTCGGCGACATCAAGGACGCCGCGCGCCTGCAGGAGATCTTCGAGCGCCACCGTCCCACCATCGTCTACCACGCCGCCGCCTACAAGCACGTTCCCATCCTGGAAGAGAACAACGCCTGGCAGGCCGTGCGCAACAACGCCTGGGGCACCCGCGTCCTGGCCGACGTGGCCTCGCGCTTCGACATCGAGCGCTTCGTCTACATCTCCAGCGACAAGGCGGTCAACCCCACCAACGTCATGGGCGCCACCAAGCGCCTGGCCGAGATGATCCTGCAGTACCAGCACAGCATGGCCACCCTGCCCATGGTGCTGGTGCGCTTCGGCAACGTGCTGGGCTCCAGCGGCAGCGTCATTCCCAAGTTCCGCGAGCAGATCGCCAACGGCGGCCCCATCACCGTCACCCACCCCGACATCACCCGCTACTTCATGTCCATCCCCGAGGCCACCCAGCTCGTGCTGCAGGCCGGCCTCATGGGACGCGGCGGCGAGACCTTCGTCCTGGACATGGGCCAGCCCATCCGCATCGTCGACCTGGCCCGCACCATGGTGCGCCTGTCGGGCTACACCGAAGCCGACATCCCCATCGCCTTCACCGGCCTGCGCCCGGGCGAGAAACTCTTCGAGGAACTGCTGGCCGACAACGAGAAGACCCTGCCCACCCCGCACGCCAAGCTGCGCGTCTCCCGCCCCATCGACCCGCCGGGCACCAGCTGGGACATCTCCGTCAAGCGCTGGCTGGAATCCCCCGGCCCTGTGGGCGACGCCGAAGTGCGCCAGATGCTGACCCTGTGGGTGCCCGAATACAAGCCGGCCCCCCTGTACCCGCCCGTGGCCACCCCGGGCGCCCGTCCGGCTGCCCTGCCGTCGGCCACAGAGACCAAGCCCGCACCGGACGCCGGCGCCGCCAAGGCACCGTCGACCAACACAGCAGCCACGGCCACGGCGCCGGCCACACCCCGGCAAGCCGCCTCGGCCCCCGCCACCCCGGCCGCATCCCGGCCGGCGGCTGCCCCCCAGGGCGCGACCACGACTGCCCCGACCAGCGCACCCGCCACAGCCGGAAGCACCGTCACCGCCCGGCTGGCAGGTGCTGCCCTGGCCCCCGCGGCAATCGAGCCCTCCCCGCTCGCCGTCTCCATGCTGCGCGACCCCGTGGCCCAGCCCATTCCGGTCAACCGGCAGACACCGGCGGCCAGCCCTGCCGCGCCTGACACCGCACCGGCCCCCCTGGCAGAAAGCCGCCTGGACGACGCCGTGCAGTCCCGCGAAGAACTGGCCGCCCTGCTGCCCGACAACGACGCCCTGCTGGCCCGCCTGAAGCACCTGGCCCAGGTGGCCACCCGGACTGAGCCAGCTGATAAGCCTGCCGCTGCGCCGGCCACGTCGCAGGCCACCGAAGCGGCTGCAACTGAAGCTGCCAAGGCCACGGAAGCCGCACACGCGGAAGCTTCGGTCACCGCTCCGGTAGCAACCCCGGTTGCCGAGGAAGCTGCTGCCCCGGCTGAAATGGACGCCGAACCCGAAACACAAAACGAGGTTCAGGCCAGCACGGCAGAAGACGAGCCCGCCAAGGCAGACGCAGAGGCCCCTGAAGAAGAGGCTACCGCCACGGCCGAAGCCGCCAACGCCGAACCGGCAGCCGCTGCCACCGCCGACGCACCCGACGCGGAAGCTGACGAGCCGGCCGACACCACGCCCACCCACCCCGCGGCCAAGGCCGCCAAAGGCGGCAACCGACGCGGACGCAAGCGAAAACACTGACACGGGGGACATCGACGTGACACTGGCCTTTGGAGATCTGCAAGGCTGCCGCCAGCCGCTGGAACAACTGCTGAAGAAAATCGGCGCCGCCCCCACCGAACCGCTCTGGTTCTGCGGCGACCTGGTCAACCGCGGCCCCGACTCCCTGGGCACCCTGCGTCAGATCCGCCAACTGGGCCTGCGCGCCCGCACCGTCCTAGGCAACCACGACCTGCACCTGCTGGCCCAGTACGCCGGCATCCGCACCCCGCGCCCCGGCGACACCCTGGAACCCATCCTGCGCGCCCCCGACGCCCCCGAACTCATCGACTGGCTGCGCACCCGCCCCCTGGCCCTGCGCCAGGGCGACTTCCTCATGGTGCACGCCGGCCTGCTGCCCGAATGGGAATTCGAACAGGCCCGCGACCTGGCCCACGAAGTGGAAAAAGTCCTGAGCGGCCCCCACTGGCAGGACTTCCTGTCCGTCATGTACGGCAACACCCCCGACCGCTGGAGCGACAGCCTGCGCGGCGACGACCGCCTGCGCTGCATCGTCAACGGCCTCACCCGCCTGCGCTACCTGCACGCCGACGGCCGCATGGACTTCAAATGCACCGAAGCCCCGGCCGATGCCCCCGAAGGCCTCATCCCCTGGTTCCAGGCCCCCAACCGCCGCTCCGCCGGCCGCCCCATCATCTTCGGCCACTGGTCATCCCTGGGCCTGAGACTGCAACCCGACCTCATCGCCCTGGACACCGGCTGCGTCTGGGGCGGCAGCCTCACCGCCATCCGCCTGGAAAACCGCCACGTCTTCCAGCAGCCCTGCCCCGGTCGCAAACGCGGCGGGAAGGATTAAGGGAGCGACAAAGCCCCTGCCACCACTGCCCAACGGCGGCCATCGTCGCTGCCGCACGACAGACTGCCCCCTTCGCCCTGCTGCGACTGATGCTTTTTGGCCGAAACATCTGGCACCGCCCAAGGCCAAGAATATGATTCCTCGATGGTCAATCTTGTGCAATACGTTGCACCTTGGAGACGCAACATGGCAGCCAAGCATCCCCATATCCTTCGCACCACCTGCACCGCAACCGCACTGAGCGTGATGCTCGCCGCCTGCGGCGGCGGTGGCGGCAGCGAACGGGACAAAGCCGTATCCGCCAGCCCCGTGGCCCCCACGCCGACGCAGAACATCGTCGCCACCGCCCCCTCCACGCCCTCGGTCACGACGCCACAAAGCAACCCGGTACCCACTGGGCAGGTGAACACGCCCGCCAACGGGCCGACCAACTCCGTACAGCCGACGCCCACCGCACCGCAGAACCAGACAACCCATCTGCCCCCGACCACGCTTGCCCCGTCACAGCCGGTGGCACAGGCAGATACCAAGCCAGCTCCCGTGCCGACGCCCACACAAACGCCGGCGCCAACTCCGGAATCCAAGACGGTGCCCAACATTTCCGGCAAGGGCGTGCGCGGGGATGTTCTGTTGGCGATGATTGAGCAAAATCGTTGCTGGACATGGACATCTCCCAGCAAGTCCTTTGATGGCCCCAGCGTGGATGAATACCAATCCGTAGACATCGCCCCTGTCCGGATGTCTGCTGCACTGGAAGCGAACAACTACACCTCAGACCCGAACTACTGGACCCCGGCACTTTTCATTTCAGAAGAAGGCCAGCGCTGCTCAAAACGCTACTATCGCCCTATCACCGAAGGCACATACAAATTCAAAATTTTCAGCTGGAACGACTACACTCGAGGAAACACGCAACCGCTCTACGGCGAGCCATGGATCAAGCGCGGGTTTAACAGTCTAAGCGTGGTTTACACAATCAACATTACAACTGACAGCATCGAGGTAGGGCCCTACTTAAGAGTGGATATTGAGGAAGACCGCGGCCACCATGCGGAGACGAGCCCAATTTTTGTTCCTCAAGGCCAAATCGCACAACCTAGGCTCGACTCGATCGGCCTCCCATCCAAATTCAAGCGCGACCAAGTGGTTCCCTTTGGCTCGATTCAGGAATGGAAAAACGACAGTGACATCGTTCGCCTGATGCTGATCAAGGGCAGCAAGAAAGACGAGGCAAAACTCTGTACCAACGCAGAGCTTTCATTCGTAAGGCGTCTGCAATGCACCGTATGGCACATCCCGGCTGACTGGAAGTGGGGACAGGAACTCCAAACGCCGAAGGGCTACATCGTCGATGACCGCTCGGCATACCCGAACGAAAGCGGGTTGCTGTACTGGCGCACCATGAACTGATTCGCGCCCCCATGCGCTGCTGGTAGCTGTTCATGTACTGCCAGCAGTGCCACAGGAGAGAGACCGCAAGGTAGGCAAGACAGGAAGATCGCACACCGATCCTGGAACAGGTTGCAGCCAGGGCATCGGTGCCCGACAACCGGCCATACACTATTACGTATAAACGCACTATACTGAATACGCTATAACGTATACTGTACGCGATCCGTCGCCAGCCACACCATGCCCACCCCACGCCCCCCCCACAACGCCGACGTACTGGCCCACCTGGGCCAGCAGCTGCGCCAGATACGTGAAGCCGCCGGCCGCAGCCAGGGCGGCCTGCGCCACTACCGCCAAGGCCAGCCGCGCCCCCTGCGACAGGCCACTGTCTCGCACATCGAGAACGGCCATGACGTGACCCTGGACAGCTTCATCAGCTACGTGTCGGCGCTGGGCCTGGAGATTGCTCTCGTCCCCGTCGGCCAGGCCGCCCTCATCCAGCAGAACCTGCGTGACCGAGGCAGACTGCCGCCCCAGGACCCGGCGCATGAGCCGGACGAAGACTTCGGCCCGATGGACCTGATGACCCGCTACGCCTATCTGGCGGATCCGGAATGAAAGCGCCGCGCATCCTGGGCGTGTGGCTGGCAGATACCCACGTCGGCTACCTGACCCATTACCCGGACGAACGAACCGTCTTCAGTGTCAGCGAGGAATATCTGGACGCAGGCCCCGCTCGGCCGATCCTCTCGCTGGCATGGACCCATCCGGACGATGAAGCCCAGACACGCCGCCTGCTGCTGGACCCGCGCCACAAGTCGGCCTCCATCAAGGCGCCGCCCTTCTTCTCCAACCTGCTGCCCGAGGGCGGCATGCGTGCGCGCATCGCCCAGCAACTGAAAGTCCACGAAGACCGCGAGTTTCTCCTGCTGGAAGCACTGGGCCATGACCTGCCGGGAGCCGTCATCCTGCGGCCGGCCGACGCACCGCCACCGGGGCACCGCCACCACGCAACACAAGCCGGCATACACCCCATCAATGCCGATACAGCCGACGATGGCGTACCTCAGACAGCAGATCCCGCCCACCTGAAATTCTCGCTGGGCGGCATGCAGCTCAAATTCTCCATGCTGCGGCAGGGAGAACGCTACACCCTCAATACCGGCGGCCGGCTGGGCAATTACATCATCAAGCCCCCTTCCCGCGATTTTCCCGGCCTGCCGCAAGTGGAAGCCGCCGCCATGGCCACCGCTCGCGCAGTAGGCATCGACGTACCCGAAACCCTGCTGCTGCACCCCGACCAACTGGAAGGCCTTTCCAATATCCTGGGTCATCTTCCCGACGAACCCTTCTACGCCATTCGCCGCTTCGACCGGAACGACGCCTCCAGCCCATCAACCGACAGCACCGCGCTCCCGGCCCTGAAGGCACGCATCCACGTCGAAGACTTCGCCCAGGTATTCAGCCTACGCACCAGCCAGAAATACAACCGCGTCAACTACGACATGATGGCGATGACGCTGCTGCAATATGCGGGCGGCGTCGATGACCTGAAGGAGATGACCCGCCGCCTGGTTCTCAATGTCCTGCTGGGCAACGGAGACGCCCACATCAAGAACTGGTCACTCATCTACCGTACCCCCAACAAACCCCGACTGGCACCCGCCTACGACCTGGTGTCCACCGTCGCCTGGACCCAGCACGACCAGACCATCGCCCTCAACATGGCAGGCACCAAGCGCTTTGATGCCATTGGGCTGAATACCTTCAACGCCTTCTTCCAGCGCTTGGGACTACCAAGGCAGGTTCGGGAAGAACTGCTTGCGGAAGTGCGTACCACAACGCGCCGGATACTGGATGTTTGGGGTGGGCTCTATGAAGGTAACGGCGTGCCGGCGGGGCTGATGCAGCGCGTGGAGGCACACATGCAGAGCAGCCCGTTGCGGGTTGCTGCAGCTTGATCGCTCAATCTGGATACGACAAAGTTCCTGCCACCGCTGCTATACGGCAGCCTTCGTCGCTGCCGCACGACAGACTGCGCCCTTCACCCTGCTGCGACTGATGCTTTTTGGCCGAAACCTCTGGCACCCCCCAAGGCCAAGAATATGATTTCTCCATGGTCAATCTTGTGCAATACGTTGCACCCTGGAGACACAACATGGCAGCCAAGCATCCCCGTATCCTTCGCACCACCTGCACAGCAACCGCACTGAGCGTGATGCTCGCCGCCTGTGGCGGCGGTGGCGGCGGTGGCGGCAGCGAACGGGACAAAGCCGTATCCGCCAGCCCCGTAGCCCCCACGCCAACTCAGAACATCGTCGCTACTGCACCCACCCCGCCATCGGTCACGACGCCACAGAGCAACCCGGTACCCACTGGGCAGGTGAACACGCCTGCCAACGGGCAGACCAACTCCGTACAGCCGGCACTGACCACACCGACCGCACCACAGAACCAGACGACAACCCTGCCTCCGACCACGCTTGCCCCGACGCAGCCTGTAGCACAGGCAGAAACCAAGCCTGCCCCGACGCCGACGCCAACTCCGGAACCCAAGACGGTGCCCAATATCTCAAGCAAGGGCGTGCGTGGGGATGTGTTGTTGGCGATGATTGAACAGAATCGCTGCCAGACATGGACATCTCCCAGCAAGTCCTTTGATGGCCCCAGCGTGGATGACTACCAATCTGTAGCCATCGCCCCTGTCCAGATGTCTGCCGTGCTGGATGCGAACAACTACACCTCAGATCCGAACTTCTGGGTTCCTGCAATTTCCATTCCAGAAGAAAGCCGACGCTGCGCAAAACGTTACTATCGTCCGGTCACAGAAGGCACCTACAAGTTCAAGGTTTACAGCAAAAGCGACTACTCTCGGAACAATTCCAAACCGTTGTACGGAGAGCCCTGGATCAAACGCGGTTTTAACGATATGAATGTCTCTTACATAATCAACATTACAACCAGTGAGATCGAAGTCGGACCATTCATCAACGTCAATATCGAGGAAGACCTTGGCCACCTTGCCGAAGGAAACCCAATCTCCGTTCCTCAGGGTCGAACCTCGTATCCATGGTTCGGCTCGATCGGCCTCCCATCCAAATTGAGGCGGGACCAAGTGGTTCCCTTTGGCTCGATTCAGGAATGGAAAAACGATAGTGACATCGTTCGCCTCATGCTGATCAAGGGTAGCAAGAAAGACGAAGTCAAGCTCTGCACCAACGCA
>ERZ773072.1781-NODE-1781-length-10443-cov-3.960050_pt1 | contig 10443 bp, 5 predicted proteins | sample MGYA00580617_ERZ773072 | MGnify/ENA primary metagenome ERZ773072 (study PRJEB29015, sample SAMEA2737970) | human oral metagenome | biome: human oral; feature: human-associated habitat; material: dental | place: China | collected 2122 ... | reverse complement strand
CCCGCCACCGGCTCGGGCGTCCGCCCCGCCTCCCCCGGTGGAATCGTCCCCGCGCCTGGCCAGGAGCCGGGCCGCCACGACCTGCCCGTCCGCGTCGCGGATGAGGTCGTCCGGCCAGACGAGATCGGCGCGCTCGGGGAAGTGCTCGGCGACGACCCGGCTGGTCACGTAAACGGTGCCCGGCCGCGGATCGGGAAGGGGCGGGTCGATGCCGAGCCAGGCAGCGCCGACGGCGAGGGGCACGTCGCGCACGGCGGTTTCGTCGTCGGGGCGGGCGGGGTCGGCCACGCGCAGGCGCTCCTGCCGCCCCTCGGACAGCAGCAGTCGCGGCACGACGCCGGCGGCGGGGATCCGCAGCGTCTCGCCGCCGAGGTCGAGGACAACGTCGTGGGGGGTGAGGTTGACGAGGAGTCGGGGTTCGTTGATCTGCACGGTTCAAGCCCTCCCGCTCTGCTCGACCTCATCGAGCAGAGACTTGAATCTCTTGAACCAGTCCGAGTTCAGCGATATCGAACTGAAACGAGGTGCGTCTTTCTCAATGCGTTCGATCAGCATATCCAGAAGTCCGCCGAAGGAGAAAGCTTCTGCGGGAGGCTTCAGTTTGAAGTCATTCAAGACGGCGTCGAGCGCATCACTCACAGATTTATCGCCATGAGTCACCGCCAGCTCGTTCCTGACCTCATAGGGGAGCCGCACCAAGTCGCCCCTGTTCAGCTCCTCAAACTTCAGAGACTTTCGGTCGCAACCGCTCCCATCAATCCTTTTTGGCGGTTCCTGGAGCAGTGAAGAGGCGTTCTTTCTCGCCCTATTTCCCTTAAGTGTTTCAGCCGCCACCACGACCAGGCGAGTCCTTGCGAGCCAGTCGTCATCATTCTTATACCAGAGCCATCGGATCGCGCGAATCACGTCGACGACGACTCCGGCCTTCTCATCAAGATTCTTCTCCTTGACTGCCTTCTGGTACTCTTCCCGAAGGCGGTCGGCCTCGTCGGCCAGGACGTCCATATCGTGGTCGCCGGCGCTGAGAACCCTCACCGCGCTCAACAGGTCAAGATTTCTGAGGGCGATGGAGGCGCACTTGCGCAGCGCGGTCTCGGCCTCGTCGGGCAACGCGATGCGATGGAATTGAGGTTCGGGGGTGTGAATACCGCGACCCGGATCGACGAAAGTCTGCAGGAAGAGCGGAATGGCGTGCTTCGCGCACCATCCCTGCGCCCTGCGAAGAGCTCCGTACACCGCCGCCTTCTGCCCGGTGCCGACAACGACGACGGCGGCCGGACTCTTGTTCTCGAGCGCACGAACCACTTCGTCGCCAACCGCTTTCATCACATCGGTCGCCGAGACGATCTCATTGGGATCGCCCCCACCGTAGTCGATCACGTCAACGAAACAGAATTGAGACGGCTTCCACCCCCCTGTCCTGGAGATCATCTGGGTGGAACCGACGTTCTCGGCAGCGGCCCTCTTCGAAGCATCCGCCGACGAGTGGAGGATGAGGAACTCGACGTCCAGGGGATCCGCGCCCTCCAGGAGGGCTCCGGGAACGGCTCGCTTCAGCTCTTGCTCCGGCCGATTCTGCAGTACGCGCTGCGGAACCGTGGGGTACCAGCAGCCCGTGCCGCAGCCGTAAATGTACAGGACTCGCCCATCGCCGGGCCACGGCATCCACGGCGGCACCGCCGCTGCGAGTTCCGGGACGCTCCTGATGCACGCGATCTGTTCTGCACTCGGAGCAGCGGATTCATGTACGGCGAAGTTACCAACCTTATTGAGTTCCTCTTGAGTCGAGAGCCACTGTGTTGATTCCGGCCCGCCAAGAAGATCCGACTTGCAAGCACGACCGATAGCACTCCCGAGCCCCTTGTCGTCCTTTTCGATCAAGGACTCAAGTTCACCAAGGCCAGTCGCCTTGCGTTTTTTGTTCTCCGCATCGAGTAGCGCCCTGTAGTGCTTCTCGATCCAGGGCCTGACCAGCAGGCCCGCACCATTGCCTGCCCGCATCATATCGACTGCGGCAATGGCGGCGAACTGCTCATCGGTCACTTTTTCCGGAGAGTCGCGTAACTCCGCCAGGGCGTCGACCACTTCGATGATCCTGTCGTCAGCGAGGGCCTCGCCGTGCCGATCGATCAATTCCTTCGCCTGCTCGACGAACCCGAGTGAACGCAGCCAGTAGAAGGTTGCGTCCTCGTGAGTCTCCCGGAAGATGAAGGATGCCGACTCTCCGCCGTCGGAGACGACCGCCAGGCGCCAGTCGAAACCGCGCTGGTCAACCAGGCCGAGGGCGGACAGGACCATCATCGTGGCGCCGGAGATGCCGTTGACAACTATGAGTTCGTCGTCGGCGACTCCTTCCATCCATTGTCCAAGCGCCTCGAAGCACTCCTTCTCGCACAGATTGCCGTGCTGAATGGATTCGACGATCAAATCAAATCCGTAACATTCTTCCAGAAGATCCCGGACCGACTCCATATCGAAGGCCTTTTCAAGGATCAGAGACGTCTCGTCAGACCTGCTGCCCTCCATGCCAGTTTCCGAGCCCAGGAGAAGCAGTCGCACCGGCCCTTCGATTCCACCGTCGTCCTTGAGCGCCCGCAGAATCAAGGAGACAGGGGTGCGACGGAAGCGGGAGTCCGCAATTCCCCCCGGTGCGCTAGTCGTCAACAATGCGTCGGCGACGGCCTCCGCGCGCCCCGCATCGATTAATTCGCCGAGGCGCTTCCTGCTCTCGTTCCTGCGCCGTTCTTTTTCTTTCCCGGAGAGCGACAGAATATCAATACCAAGATCCCCGTCGCCCACGGGGTGGATGATGATCGTCATCTGCGCTGCTCCTCACTGGTCGCACTGCCGCGGCGGGCGTCCGCGCGGCGGGGACGGCACGGCGCCCGTCACCCCGTAGTGTGCTCCATCACTCCCAACGGCGCGTCAGACGTGACATACTGCACAGACCCCACCCCTTCCGAGAGGATCCCCATGCAGCTCGTCATGCTCGAGACCAACGGGAACCAGCGCTACATCTTCGCCGCGCCCCGTCTGCGGGACAGCATCGGCGCCTCCGCCCAACTCGTCCGTCTCAAGGAGTGGACAGACGACGCCCTGCGGGCCACGGGGGCCGCGAAGAGATGGGAGGGGAACCACCCGCAACCGCGGGGCGGCCCCGGACCCGCGGCCGGGCTCCCGTGCCGCAGGTTCAGCACCCAGTGGGTGTCCCGCGCCTCGGGCAAGGTCATCTTCATGGTGGACGAGGAGGAGGACGCGAAGGCCGTGATCGGCCGCGTCACCCGGACGGCGCTCGCCCAGGCCCCCGGCATGGACGTCTCGGGCGTGCACCTCGACATGGGTGACAAAACTCACGTCGACGAGGATCTCCTCAAACGGATCCACGCCCGGGCCGCCCGGTACGGCCTGCGGCGCCCGCCCGCCGAGGCCCGCTTCTCCCAGATGCCCTTCCTCGCCCGCGCCAAGGACTCCGTCCTGCCCGCCTCGCCAACGCTGGAACGCATGTTCGGCCACATCAGGGACGAGGCCAAGGACGACGAGGTGACCCTGCTCTCCCTGCCCTCCCGGGTCAAGCGCTACCGGGCCTTCTACTCCCGCCGGGACCTCATCTCCCTCGCGTGCCGTACGAGCGAAGACCTGAACCCGGACCAGCTCGTCCGCGACCCCAAGAAGCTCACGAAGAAACTCCGGGAGGCCTTCGCCGTCGGCATTGAAGCCCCGGAGGAGAGTTCCGGGCCGCGCACCGGGGCCGTCGGGCGGGACCCCGACGGCGGGCAGGGCGCCGCCGACGGGCGCAAATCCGATGACCAGCGGCAACTCGACATCCTCGAGGAGCGGTTCCAGGACACCCCGGGCGGCACCGGCGAGGCGGCGTCCGCCCTGTCCAAGGTGGCCGTCATCCACATCGACGGCAACGGCGTCGGCGCCGTCATGCGCCGGCTCGGCAAAGCGATGAGCCACGTGGATGAGGACGACTTCTCACTGGCCGTCGGCTGTTCGCGCGGCGACGCCGACGCCCTGCGGCGCTTCGTCCTCACCGTCAACGACCGCCTCGACCGGGCCGTCACCGAGGCCTTCGCCAAGGCCTGGGCGGACGTCGCGAAGTGGGCGGAGGCCGACGCCGGCCCGACGGGGCAGAAGTTCACCGTCGTCCCGGTCGTCCCCGTCATCCTGGGGGGCGACGACGTCACCGTCTTCACCAGCGGCGACTACGCCCTCCCCTTCGCGGCCGCCTATCTCGAGCGCTACGAGAGGGCCACCGAGAGCGACGTGCTCCTCAGGCACCTGGGTCGCGACAAGGGCACCGGCCCCATGACCGCCGCCGCGGGCGTCGCCGTCGTCCGCCGCGACTTCCCCTTCCACGTCGCCTACAACCTGGCCGAGCGCCTCGTCGGCGAGGCCAAGAAGGTCGGCAAGGCCCGGCAGCCCGTCCGGTCGACGCTGACCTACCACGCGCTCTTCGACTCCAGCGTCCTGGACCCGGAGAAGATCCTGCAGGCCTACTCCTCCTTCACCACCCGCCCCTTCCTGCTGAGGCGCGACGGCGCCCCGGCCTCCGATCCCCCGGGGCGGTACGAGCCCTGGCCCGACACATGCGAGCGAGTCCGCCAATTCAAGGGCCTCACCTCGGAGGACCCGAGCACGGGCGAGACCCGCTTCCCCAAGACGCGGGCCGCCCGGATCCGCAAGCTCCTGTCCGACGCCGCCCAGGCGCGGCTCGTGGACCGGGGCCTGAGTGACCGGCTCACCAACAAGGCCGAGCATGAGTGGAATGACGCCAGGGACGCTCTGTCCAATTCGGTCGTCGAGGGCATGGGCACCAGAGCGCTCTTCGACCTCATGGAGCTGAGCGACCTCCTCCCCGACAGCTACCTGCACAGCCCGTCCCCCGCCGACGGCTCCGAGCCCGCAACCACCCAGGAGGTCCAGGAATGAGCACCGACACCGCCGCGGAACCGGAGACCGGATCCCCGGAGTCCCCCGCGCCCCTCGACGTCACCATCGTCTTCCGCTCCGACTGGGGCGTGTCCACGGGCACCGGCGTGGCCGGGGGCGTGGACGCCGCCGTCGAGAAGGACGGGCGCGACCTGCCCGTGGTGCGCGGCACCGTGCTCACCGGGGCCATCCGCGAGCAGGCCTTCGTCGTCGCCGAGGCGCTCGACGGCGATTCCGGGGACACGAGATGGCGCAGATTCGTCGGGGCGCTGTTCGGGTCGGTCGGGCGCGCCCGGCTCGTCTCCTTCTCCGACGCCAGCTTCGTCTCCTTCTCCGACGGCGCCGTCGGCAGTGAGTCGAAGCGGGAGGCGGTCCACGAGGTCGTCTCCCTGTCCATCGACGAGGAGACGGGCACCGCGAAGAAGGACCACCTGCGACTGCTGGAGCGGGCCCGCGCCTGCATTCTGCGCGGCACGGTGGAACTGCTGGATAAAACCCTGGACGGGCGTCCACTTCACTGGCGCGCGGGCCAGAGGAAGGCGGCCGAACTCGTTCTGAGCATCTCCGCCCTGCTCGTACGCGCCCTCGGCTCCAACCGGTCCGACGGCGACGGCCTGTGCAGCGTTCTCATTGGCGAGACCGGCGAGATTGATGAAAAGAATGTGGATCAGAAGGTCCGGGAGCGGTGCCGCGGGCAGTTGGAGCAGTGGAGCGGACCGGCCCCGAACGCCCCCGACGCCCCGGACTCCCCTATCGACTCGAAGGTGGGCGGACGCTCGAACATCCCCGTCATAGGGAAGAAGGATTCCGACCACTGTGGCGGCTCGAGCGGCACGACCTTCTACGAGACCGATCTTGATATCGATCTCACGTCGCCCGTGATCTCCTACGACGTGCCCTTCTCCAATGAGCTGCGCTCCCTGGACTTCCTGCGCGGAACGGCGCTGCTGCCCATTATCCACCACAGGCTCCAGGCCGCCGCCAAGAAAAACTCCGACGTCGACGCAACCGCCCGTGAAATCATCCGCGACGCCGTCGTCAACGGCGATCTCCTGGTCTCCGACGCCACCGCCGTCGTCAACGGCGTGCGGGGAATGCCGATGCCGCTGGTGCTGTCCAGGCCCAAGACGGAGGGGAACGACGAGACGGAGGGCGTGCGCGTGCTCAACCGTCTGCTCGCCGAAGAGCCTGAGAACGAGATTCACAAGCCGCTGCGCACCGGATACGTCTTCCCCCTCCCCGTCCCGAAGAGCGCGGATTCTTCTGAAGTTCTCGCAGGGATGGGGGTGCCGGCGCTCCAGGGGCGCCAGTCCACCGCCCACAACCCGGTCACGGGCGCGGCCGGAACGGGGCAGTTGTTCCTGGCCCGCGCACTGCCCGCGGGAATGCGTCTGCGCGCCACCGTCACCATGAGCGAGAAGCTCTACGAATGCGTCAAGGACCGGCTCGACGGGGACTTCCGCCCTCAGCGGACCTTCTCGGAGCGACTGGGGCTGTGGCGCCTGAGCGGGACCTACGGCCGGGCCAAGTGCCGACTCGGCGACTTCCGCCCGGTCGAGGTTCTCGCGCCCAAGTGGGATGAGGACGGGGCCACGACCCTGTGGTTCACCTCCGACGTCGTGGCCCGCTCCCCCCGGCTGGGGCCGGGCGGAAGCCTCAACGACCTGCACAAAGCCTTCAAACGCGCCGGAGTCCCTCTGACCGAGGACGATTCGGATGAGAGGCGGTTCAGCGCGGGGATCCGCCACCGTCGCATCGACTCCTGGAGTGCGGCGGATCGGCGGCCGCGCGCCACCCGGACGGTGATCCAGGCGGGGTCCGTGCTGCGGGTCCGGCCCGCCGACGCGGGCAGCAGTCCGGAGGAGACGATGAGGAGGCTCGCCCGCCTGTCGGTGACCGGGATCGGCGAGCTCACGGCCCAGGGATTCGGGCGATTCGTCGTCGACCATCCGCTGCTGCGCGAGAAGAAGTTCAGACTCATCTCTTTGAAGCATAAGGACTTCATCGCCGAGGGATGCGCAGCCGTGAAGTCGGAGGAGGAGCGATGAGCATCACCCGTTACAAGTTGACCGTCCACTTGGAAACCGCTTCGCCGCTGCACTCGGGCGGCATTGACGAAGCCGTGGACCGCACGCGCCCGTCGAAGGACCGCGAGACCGTGCCCCGGCGCTTCGCCCGCGACGGGGCCGATCATCCGGTGCTGACCGGCCGCTCCGTCAAGGGGGCGGTGCGGGCGGCCTGCAAGAAGTACTTCGATGAAACGAAGAACTCCGCTCTCAGGCGCCTGTGGGGAGGACTGTCGGCTCAGGGCGCCTGGGCCTCAGCCCTGACCTTCCACACCGTGGATCTTCACAATGCGGAGGTCTTTCCGGGGAGTGAGGGCGGCTCGGACCAAGACGGAGCGGGAAGACTGCCCACTCGCATGGGCATCGCCATCGACCGTTACTGGGGGGCCGCCGGGGACACCGCGCTCTTCGAGCACGAGTACGTGCCGGCCGGAAGGCCCTTGACCCTGACGATCACCGCGCAGGCGGGATCGATGCCCGAAAACCGGCCCGACGACCCGGGCGCTCCCTTCGGGGGCGTCTCCGAATGTCAATCGGTGACGGAGGAGGATGTGGAGCGGCTCTTCTCCATTATCCTCGGAGTGCTGAAGTCCGGACGGGTCTCCTTCGGCGGGCGCAGGAACGCCGGCTGGGGACGGGTGCGACCCGTTATGCGGCCCGACAGCGATAAGTTCTGGGTTCTGACCGGGGCCTCATTGGGGACGCGCGACGGCCTTCTGAACTGGCTGGACAACGGCTGTGGCAAGGATATGAGCGCGCGGATCAAGCCGATCGAATTCAGCGAGCCCGATCGCGTGCGCATTGAAATCGGCTGGAACAGCCCCACAGGTATTCTCGTGGCCGATCCGCGACTCAGTCGGGTCGAGTCGGCACGCAATGAGTCCGATGAGGATGAGGCTCCCGAGAATAACACCAAGGCGACTAAGGAGGGTGGGAAGACGGCGCGGAAGGCCGAACCGGGCGGCGAGCGGAACGACTCCCGAGATGAGGATGATCCCGATGAATTCATTCCCACCAGACACTTGCGCAGCGGCCCGGGGGAGAACGATCCGATTGTGCTGCCGGGAAGTTCGGTGCGCGGTGCGCTGCGCTCGCGCGCCTCGCGAATCGCCCGCACAATCCTGGCCGCTCGCCGCCTGCCCGCCGAAGGGCGGAAAGAGCAGCAAAAGCAGAAGGGCTGGTCAGACACCAATGTGCACGATCAGCTCGCCCACGATCCCGACCTCGTACAGCGCCTGTTCGGCTCCACCGAGCGCCGGGGCGCACTGACGGTCCTGGACACCCTGGCAGCCTCCAACGGATCCACCCGGTTGATCACCCACAATGCGGGCGACCGGTGGACCGGCGGCGTCGCGGGCGGAACCCTGTACGGCGAGGAGGTCCACGACGCCACGTGGAAGAATATCGTTCTCGAGCTGGACCTGGAGGTACTGTTCAAGGACGATAATCGCCGCAGGGCGGCCTGGTGCCTGCTCGGGCTCGTCCTGGCCGAGCTGGCCGCCGGCACACTGCCGCTGGGCAGCCGGGGCACGCGGGGGCTGGGGCAGGTGGAGGTCACCAGCATCAAGGTCGAGGGAGGCCGCAGCATCGGCATCGGGGACCAACTCTTCTCAGCGCCGTCGAAGGGCGCCGGAGAGTCCGTCACCGAACAGATCCTCGGCCACCTCCGGACGGTGAACGAGGAGATCACCGCGGGCCCCGGAGCGAACGGATGGTCGAGTTATCTGATGGGCGACGAGGAGAAGAACCATGACTGAGACGCACCGATTCGGCAGGCGCCTGAGAAGGGGGCGTTGGACCGTCCGCGACGCCGGGGATTTGCAGCGGGTCATCGCCCGGGCGGCCGAGTCCGAGGCGCAATGGCAGGGCATCGCCTACACGACGACGGGGGCGCGCGCACTCCGATCGATCTCCGAAGGGGCGCTCCTCAGCACGGACGGCGAGCAGGTTCAGCACGACACCGTTTACGAGCTGCGGCTGTGGTCGGTGATCGCGAAGGGCGGCGAGGGCGACGACGTGCTGGCGCACGAGCTCCGGTGGCTCAACGGCACCGGATCGGCGGATGTCACCCTCCGCGGGGCCGATGACGGCGGCCGGGACGACGCCCCGGAGGAGGAGCGCTGCTGGTACCGGCCCAACGATTATCTGCAGCACAGCGGCGACGAGACCGACGCGCGCAATATGCCCATTATGACGAGCGTTGAGGTTTTCACCGAGGCCGAGTACGGCAATACGGTGTTCGTCGACGAACTCATGACCGGAAAGTGGAACTGACATGGATGATTTCGAACCCTTCCACTCCGCAGTCAACCGAATCCCGGTGCTGCGCAGGTCCGGCGAGCGGCTCGCCGATGCCGGCAGACTCCCTAAAAGCCTTTTCAAGGACCATGAGCCCCCCGGCCATGACCGCCTCCACGCCGACCGTTGGTCTGGCTCAATCGACCTGGAGATGATCGTGCGCACGCCGCTCGTCTTCGGAGAGCAAAAAGATGGCAATGTCGACCTCCCCCTGGACGGCGACGGCCATCCCATTGTACCTCCAACAATGGTCAAGGGTATGATCTCGCGCGCCTACGAGACGCTCACCTGCTCGCGCTTCCGGGTCTTCGGGGACCACTCTCGACAATTGACCTACCGTGCAGATGCCGCGAACGCTCTGCGTCTTATTCCAACTCGCGTGATCGAGATTAACGAGGATGGTGGACTCCTCATCGAGTTGCTGCGCGGAGACACCATCGTAAACGGTGTCGAGTACAACGGCAATGGTGACCACCCGTACCCGGTGATGCTCGCGGCGTCACTGCAGGACGGGAACAAGGGGCACGCCCGTTTCGCCCCGGGTTTCAACATGGATCGCCTTCGCGCCATGACGCGGCACGAGCGTCAGGTCCACTGCAATCTGAAGTTGTGCCTGCATCCCTCCGGCGGACATTACGCCTATTGGCAGGTGACACACCTGTACGACAATCACGGAAATCCGATCCGCGTCTTCGACATCAATGACAATGTCAGAACGGTCGATTCCCTTGAATACGTCACCGGCTATGTCTACCGAACCGCCGCGGACGGGGACAGGGCGTCTCAAGTATTCCAGAGGAAGCACGATGAAAGAGTTTTCTTCGACATCTCGGAGCAGCCGGAACGGATCTCCGTGGCCCCGCATGTCGTTGACTCCTACCGACGAGTCGTCGAGAGCTATTCCGAACAGCGGGAGGAGAAGAACCTGCAGAAGGGGATGCGTCCCAATCGTTTCACCAACGTCGATCCGAGCGATCTCCTCCACGTCGGTTCTCTCATGTACGCCCTTCTCTCTAAGGATGAGACAAGGGTGGTGGAACTCGTTCCCACAATGATCGGACGGCGCCCCTACAGCAGGTCGCCCCGGGAGCTCGCCGCGGCGCAGAAGGTCCTTCCTCTCACGAAGTCCACCGAGGCCTCCGCC
>ERZ773072.1776-NODE-1776-length-10455-cov-9.108846_pt1 | contig 10455 bp, 9 predicted proteins | sample MGYA00580617_ERZ773072 | MGnify/ENA primary metagenome ERZ773072 (study PRJEB29015, sample SAMEA2737970) | human oral metagenome | biome: human oral; feature: human-associated habitat; material: dental | place: China | collected 2122 ... | reverse complement strand
CGCTTTTCGCGCTATATCCTTTTTTTCTTGGCTCAGCTGCTTGAGACGGTCGTTAAAGGAAGGGATTTGCCGGCTAGTGTCCAGCGGGATAATACCTCCATGAGTGCGTTGCACAAGCTTACGCTCGCTCAAAATCGAAAAATCTCGTCGGATGGTATCTTTAGAAACCTGAAAATGCTCAATCATATCCTTGGCTGATAGCTGTTTTTTCTCAGCCAAGAGCTCTAAGATTTCAGCCAAGCGTTGTTCTTGGTACATACTAGTCCCTCCCTGTTTGTCTAAAAAGAGTATAGCACAGAGATTAAGTGTTTTCAAGTTTCTTTAATGCTTTGTAAGTCTTTTGGCTCGGAGTATAAAATAAACAATCAAAAAAAACCAAGCAGTGCTTGGCTTTTTGGGTATTATAATGTTCGAAATAGCTTTATGATTATGGAGTTTGGACGTTAACTGTTCCGTCGCTTCCAACTTTAACATCGACACCGCCACCTTGTACGTGAACGCCGTCTTCGTTTACGTTAACATTTCCATTGCTATTAGCATTTTCATTGCTATTAGCATTTTCATTGCCAGCTTCAACAGTAGCTGAGCCATCGCCGTCAGCTTCTACTTTAGCGTCATCAGTTTCTACGTTAACGCTGCCACCGTTTTGGCCTCCGTTAACCTTAACTTTAGCTTTGCCGCTTTCAGAGGATGCTGAGCTGTCTTCTTTGCTTGAAGAGCTGGCCTTAGATGAAGAAGATACGCTTGAGCTTGAGCTTTCTTTTGTATCCTTGTCTGCAGAATTTCCGCAGGCAGCCAAAAAGAAGAGTGAAACTAGTGTAATTAGAGATAAATAAATTGTTGATTTTTTCATCATATCCCTCCTTCTACTTACATAGTATATGATTCAAGCTTTTGACGCAATAAAAAAATGGATATGACATTGAATTATCATACCTGCTTAATAATTTCGTTACATAAAATACATAGGAAAAACAGATAAAAGACAGCGCTATCAAGGGTTTGACTTGTTTGCTCTTTGTTTGTCTATGTAATATTATTATAACATATATAAATATTTATCAGGGTGCAAAAAAGTTGTTTGGAGCGTTGAGAGATAAGTGTTGGCTGGTAACTTAGTCTACAAATTGTAAAACCGCCTAGGTTAACTAAGCGGTTTTAGATGTTACAAAATCTTATCGAATTTCTCAATATAGAAAAGAGAAGCAGTCATAATCAACGTTAGAATCAAAAGACCGATAATGGCAGGAGTCCAAGATTGGAAGAGGTCAAAGCTGAAACCAAAAAGGCTAGGACCTAATGCTGCAAGGATATAACCACCTGTTTGAGCCAAACCAGATAATTGAGCTGTTTGTTCAGGAGTGCTGGTCTTAAGAGAGAAGGTTACCATAAGGTAAGGGAATAGGGCGCTGACTGCAGCTCCAAGAAGGAGATTGAGGATCAACCAGTAAAAGAAATTGCTGGTCGGAATTAGGAGCATAGAGACACCAATGAGTCCAGAAGCTGCAACGCAAGATATCATGATGAGGCGTCCACGAGCGGATAAACGAGCTGTGAGGCTTGGTATTGTCATAGAAAATGGCAGGCTAATCAAAGAGAAGATCGAAGCGAGAATACCCGTTGCATCTTTTGATAGACCAGCTTGCAAGGCCAAGGTTGGTAACCAGGTCACTGCTGTGTAAAAGAGTAGGGATTGCAAGCCACAAAATACGATGAGGGCTAAGACCTTTTTATTTTGCAGCAGGGCGCCGATTGGATGATTTTTGCCTTTTCTTGCTAGGAAGTGATTGTGTTTAGTATTAGGGAGCCATACCAAGAGTGCCAAGAGACAAATGGCACTTAAAGCTAAAATTAATCCTTGCCAAGAGGTGGCACTAACGATAGGAACAACCAGAGCAGAAGCTACTGTAATCGATAGGCTCATAGCGGAGATGTAAAAGGTCGTTAAAAGACCGATGCGTTCGGACTGATTGGCTTGAATGATGCTAGGCAGCAGAACGTTCAGTAAAGCGATGGCTGCTCCTAGGATAATAGTTCCTACATAAAGGAAGGGGAGATTAATGATCCGGATAAGAGATCCGATTGTCAAGATGATTAGGACCATTGTAAAGAGTTTTTCAAGCCCAAATTTTTGTGCCAAGCGAGGGGAGAATGAGGAACAAAGGGCAAACATGACTAGAGGTAAACTGGTCAAGAGCCCGAGTGAGCTGAGTGAAACGTGGAGGCCATCAGCGATATCCGATAGGACAATCGGCAAAACGGCAAAAGGTGTCCGTAAAACAAGCCCAACCATGATAATGCCTGGGACAAAAAATGCAGAGTGTTTTTTCATAAAATTCTCCTCAAACGATAGTTTTCTATGTTTTTAATACAAAGTTTTTACTTCATCAAGTCTAAAAAATATTGGCTGATGGTGGCCTCATCGATGGGATTTCTTTGTTGCAGCCACCAGGATACAGTCTCAACAAAGGTAGCTGTTACGTGATTTTTCAAAAAATCTTGTGGCAGACGGGCCTTGTTCATCAAGCCTTTTTCCTGAATGAGAGGGAAAAGGAAATGTTCCAGCTCAATTTTCAGGCGATTGATAAAGTAGGTATTTTTTGCTAGAAGCAGAGTAGCGATTCGATCCTGATTTTTCCGAAAATGATAGAAAATATGGGCGGTCGCTTCAAATAGGTCCTTTCCATCAGGACGCTCAAGAAAGGTGTGCTGGAATAGTTCCTGACAGAGCTCCTCTAGCAGGGCTTCTTTGGTCTCGAAATGAGCATAAAAAGTCGACCGCCCCACATCGGCCAGGTCGATGATTTCTTGAACAGTGATGGCTTCATAGCTCTTACGATGCAAGAGGCTGAGAAAGGCTTGGTAAATGGCTGCGCGTGATTTTTTTACTCGTCTGTCCATAGTATTTCCGAACAAAATCAGTCTTTTGTCTCTTATCTGACAAAGCTAGTGATTTGCTTCTTGTTTCCTTTTCTAAAAAGATGGATAATAGAATCGAACAAAGTGTTTGCTTTTGAATATATTATACTATAAAAATGTCAGATGTAACAGGGGGTTGCCATGAAATCAAGTCAAAAAATGATGATTGCTTTTCTTTTGAATTTGTCTTTCGCCATTATTGAAGTTATTTTCGGTTTGGCCTTCAATTCCAGTGCTGTCTTGGCTGACGCCGTTCATGATACAGGGGATGCATTGGCAATTGGCCTGTCAACGCTTTTAGAAAAGATTTCCAATAAAAAAGAAGACAGCCGTTATACATTGGGCTATAAGCGTTACAGTTTGCTGGGAGCCATTCTGACTTCCATTATTTTGATTATAGGTTCGCTCTTGGTCCTCTGGGAAAATGTTCCCAAGGTCTTCGCCCCAGAACCTGTCGATTATAACGGGATGCTGGTCCTAGGAATTGTGGCTATTTTGGTCAACTTGGCAGCCAGCAAGGTGATCAGCCACGGCCATAGTCACAATGAGTCTATTCTCAGTCTGCATTTTCTAGAGGATATTCTGGGTTGGCTAGCGGTTATTCTAGTGTCTATCGTCTTACGATTTACGGATTGGTATTTCCTAGATCCCTTGCTATCTCTGTTGATTGCTGTCTTTATCCTCAGTCAGGCTCTTCCTAAGTTTTGGGATAATATCAAGATCTTTCTGGATCATGTTCCAAGCGATATTGATCTGGGTCAGCTCTATCAAGAATTGGGGAGTCTAGACAATGTTCAAGCTGTTGCTCAACTCAACGTTTGGACAACGGACGGCATTGAGAAGTATGCCATGATTCACGTTTGTCTAAAAGAGGTGGAGAAAAGCCAAGAGACCAGACAGGCGGTCCACCAGCTGGTCAAGTCTTTTGGGATTGTTCGAGCCACTATTGAGTGCGATGAAAGCATGGATGAACATCAGAAACATGGAGATCTTTAGTCTGTCCTTGGCCGAATAAGAAATTCCTTATCCTAGCATTTTAAGAAGGAAGTCCGTCATTTGCTGCGGGCTTTCTTTTTTTCCTCTAGCAATCCACATTTGCACGACGCCAAACAAGGCGTTGGTCAGATATACGGAATTGTATTCTTTTTCAATCTGACTGAATTCCTTATTGTTGAAGCGTTCTTGCAACTCTTGGTGAAGCATCATTTGAAACTTGTGTCTTAAAAAGGTTTGGATTTCCCTTGTCCCATTTTCCGACAGGAGGGCAGAGAAAAGAGGTTCGCTTTCCAGGAAGTCGAGGACATTTAAGATGGCCTGCTGTCGGTCATTGTAATATTCCTCAAAAATCGTTTCAAGTTTTTGAAAGAGGCCTTGCTGATAGCGTTCGATCAAGTCATACTTATCCTTATAATGAGTATAAAAACTGCTTCGGCTGATACCTGCAGTTTTGGCAAGTTCAACAGTTGAAATATATTCAAAGCTTTTTTCTTTCAATAGTTGGACCATAGCTTGTTCAATGGTCATCTTGGTTTTCTTTCTTTTATTACTTTCCATTTTTTTCATCCTTTCGAACAAATTTGTACAGTATGTCTAATTTTCGAATTCTTTAGCTTGTAATAATTTTGGATTGGTGTATAATCTAGTATATCAAAATTTAGACAGTATGTATAATTTTTTGGAGGTAAATATGTTAAAAGAGTGGAAAGCTATTTTAAAAAAACCAAGCTTTATCATTGTAATGTTAGGTGTTTCTCTGATTCCAGCCTTGTACAATGTAATTTTCTTAAGCTCTATGTGGGATCCTTACGGACAGGTAGAGAACTTGCCGGTGGCAGTTGTTAATCAGGATAAGGCTGTGACAAGTTCAGGGAAGACCCTAGCGATTGGTGAGGATCTTGTTTCCAGCCTCAAGGAGAATAAAAATCTGGACTTCCACTTTGTCAGTAAAGAGGATGCCAAAAATGGTTTGAAGAAGGGTAACTATTATATGGTAGTCACTCTGCCGAGTGATTTGTCAGAGCGGGCAGCCAGTGTCCTAAGTGGCGAACCTAAGCAAATGAAAATCGACTATCAGATCTCGAGTGGTCGGAGTTTCATTGCTGGTAAGATGAGTGACTCAGCCATGACTTCTTTAAAGCAGACGGTAGCGCAAAACGTGACCAATACTTATACAAGTGCTTTATTTAAAAATATGGGAGAGCTAAAGACGGGAATGAATAAGGCCTCAGATGGAGCCCAGCAATTAGCTTCGGGTAGCCAGCAGTTGGGTGCGGGTAGCCAGACCATTACGGATAACTTAAAAACTCTGAATCAGGCCACAAGCAGTTTGGCAGATGGAGCAGTTCAATTAAACTCAGGTTTAGAAACCTATACAGGAGCCGTTGCACAAGTATCAGCAGGACTGAATCGCTTCTCAGAAGGGTTAACAACTTATGCAAATGGGGTAGCCACTATTGCATCGGGTGCCAATCAGCTATCGGATCGTTCAGCTGATCTAGTAGGAGGTGTCCAACAACTCACTCAATCAAGTGCTGGTGTCCAAGCTTTGGCTAGCGGAGCGTCCAAGCTCAATACTGGTTTAACTGCTCTGAAGGAATCGGTAGATATGAGTCTTACTAGCAATCAGGAAAATGTCAGCAATTTGACAGCTGCTCTGAACCAGTTAAATGCAAGCATTCAGGCGTCTCTCTCAGGAACTTCAGCTTCAACAGAAAATATTGAGGCATCCTTGACGAATATAGCAGCGTCTGCTCAAAACATCATCAATGACAATCAAGCTGTTAAAATAGCTGCCCTAGCCAATGTCCAAGGAACAAGTGCATATCAGAGTCTTTCTGAAGAGGCCAAGGCGGAGATTGATGCGGCGGTTAGTGGTAGCCAAGCGGGTAGTGATCAATCTGCTCAGACCATTTTATCAGAAGTGATGACCATGAAGACCAGTCTGGAAGCAGGAAAGACTGCCAGCCAAACACAGTTGGCTCAGCTGGGGGCTGTCTCTAATCAGGTATTGCCACAAGCAGCCAACATGATCAATGGTCTCTATGGTGGCTTGTCAACGGTTAGCGCTGGGCTTGAAACAGCTAGTGGAGGAGCCGGTCAAATTGCTTCTGGTGTAGATAGCTTAAATGAAAAATTATCAAGTGGCGCCGGTCAATTAGCTCAAGGAGTGACGGATTATACAAATGCTGTCAATAAACTTTCGGAAGGAGCTAGTGGTTTAGCGGCTAATAATTCTAGCTTACTAACAAACTCAGCAACTCTATCAGCTGGAGCAAGCCAATTGGCCTCTAAATCACCTGAACTGACAGCTAATTTCGGGAAATTAGTAGATGGTGCAAGCCAATTGGCTAATGGATCAGGAAAACTGGTCGATGGTAGCAGTCTGTTGACGAATAAACTATCATCCTTAACCAGTGGGAGCGAGAGCTTGGCTAGTGGTCTGACAGAAGCAGGTGATAAGCTATCAACAGTCACAACTAAGGAGGATAATGCCAAGATCCTAGCAGATCCACTCAGCCTTCACAAGACAGACCGAGATAAGGTTGAGAAAAACGGAATAGGGATGGCTCCTTATATGATTTCTGTAGCCCTCTTTGTAGCTGCTATTTCAACCAATATCATCTTTAGCACACTTCCTTCAGGAAAAGAACCAAAGACCAAATGGGAATGGTTCAAAGCACGCCTAGAAGTAAATGGTGTAATTTCAGTTGTAGCTGGGGTGTTGGTTTACGCTGCTGTCCATTTGATAGGATTATCTGCCAACCATGAATTGGCAACTCTTGGTTTGATTATCTTAACCAGCATGACCTTCATGGCTCTTGTGACGGCCTTAGTAACATGGGATAGCAAACTCGGAGCCTTTGCTTCTCTGATTCTCTTGCTCTTGCAGCTGGCTTCTAGTGCAGGGACCTATCCGCTTGAGCTGACCAATAAGATCTTCCAAGCCATCAATCCTTGGCTACCGATGAGTTACTCGGTATCTGGTCTTCGTCAAACTATTTCTATGGGGGGACAGATTGGGGGACAAGTCGGCTTCCTGATGATAGTCTTAGTGCTATTTATGGTTGCTGGAGTCTTGGTCTATCAAACAGATAACAAAGAAAGAGTCTAGTCTTTTGACGGAATCTTAAGAGGAAAAGAGAGATCTATCTTTCTTTTCCTTTTTATCTAAGCAACATCTCCTGAAAAGGGAGATGTTTTGTTTTCTTTAAGTTTTTTTTAGATTTCTTTTAAGCTTTGCTACTTAAAATAACCAAGTAAATAATCAAGCAGCGAGAAAGGGAGATGTCCTATGGCTAAAAAAACATTTAAAGATAAATTCCAGCGATTTGAAACAAAATACGTTATTTCAAAGGAGGTTCTAGCAAATTTGCTGACGGAGTTTGAGGAACACATGGTAGAAGACGACCATGCATATTCAACCATCAGCAATCTTTACTACGATACTCCTACCTTCCAAATGATTCGTGAATCTCTAGAAAAACCTTATTTTAAAGAAAAATTGCGGGTACGGACTTACGATGAAACACCATCAGAAGACAGCCAGGTTTTCTTGGAAATCAAAAAGAAAGTGCGAAAAATCGTCTATAAGCGCCGGATTTCAACAGACTTGCTGGCGGCGGAGTCCTATCTAGCGGGTAATCGAGGTCAGACAGATGATTCACAGATATGCGAGGAGATTGACTGGCTCATGGCTCGTTATCAAAAGGTTCAGCCCATGATGTATATCTACTATAATCGCTATTCCATGAAAGGCATAGAAGATCCAAATGTTCGGATTACCATTGACTATGATTTGACTTATCGATCAGAGGATTTAAGTTTATTAGATGGCAAGCATGGGGACAAGCTCTTACCAGAAGGCTATGTCATTATGGAAATCAAGGTTTCAGGAGCTTATCCGCTTTGGCTGAGTGAGATTTTGGACCATCATCAGGTCTTTCCAAAATCCTTCTCTAAATATGGCGTAGCCTATAAAAAAACCACAGACCACAAAGGAGTTGTAAACCATGCTAAATCAATTATTTAATGACGTTTTTACCAGTACGGCTGTAAAACCATTGACCATGCTAGAAGCAATTGGAGTTGCCTTAGTCTTAGGTTTGGTTGTGGCCAAGGTCTACCAGTATAAAACGGTCTACAGCAAGTCCTTTGTCATGAGTCTAGCCCTATTGCCGGCCTTGATTGCCGTTGTCATCTTCTTGGTAAATGGTAGTCTGGGTGCTGGGGTTGCTGTGATGGGGGCCTTCAGCTTGATTCGTTTCCGTTCGGCTCCAGGTGGCGCCAAGGAGTTGGTCTCAATTTTCCTAGCTATGACGATCGGGATTGCGATTGGTATGGGTTACCTAGTCTTTGCAGGAGCTTTCACCTTGATTATGTCTGTAGCGATTATCCTTCTTGAAACCATCAACTTTGGACAAATGAAACATTCTATCCGCCAGTTGACCATTGTTATTCCTGAAAGTTTAGATTATGAGTCTATATTTGATGATATCTTTGACAAAGCAACCAATCATCTGGAATTAGCCTCAGTGAAAACATCAGATATGGGTAGCTTGTTTAAACTTAAATATATCATCCAGCTCAACGGCAAAATGACAGAGAAAGAGTTGATGGATGCTCTTCGGACCCGCAATGGAAATCTAGAGATTGCTATCAGTCGATACATCACAAAAGAAAATGAATTATAAAAGAAATAGAAAGAGGCCTACCATGAAAACAGGTAAAAAAACAATATTTCGAAAAGTAAAGCTAATGGTCCCACTGGTTCTGTTGACAGCCAGCTTGGGAGCCTGTAGCTTGATTAGTAAGTCCAGCGCTGCTAGCACCAGCACAACTACTAGTTCAACCACTAGTAAAACATCGTCAAGCAAAGCATCAACAGCTTCAACGACTTATTTTACTGATCGGGACCAAGACGCCTCATATGACGAATCTAGCGCTACAAAGGTGAGTCTAAGTGGCTCAACAGCTAAGGTGTCTGGAGACGGTGCGAAAGTATCTGGATCAACTGTAACAATCACAGCTGCGGGTACCTATGTCCTGTCTGGAAATAGCGAAAATGTCCAAATAGTTGTGAAAGCTGGAGACCAAGACAAGGTCCAAATCGTCTTGAATGGTGTGACCATGAAAGGAACGGATGCTGCGATTGTTGTTGAAAACGCGGATAAGACCTTCATCACCCTTGCTGAAGGAAGCAAAAACAGTATCGCTGACTCTGCTAACCACACAAATACAGACTACGATGCAGCCATTTACAGTAAGGATGACTTGACTTTCAATGGTTCTGGTAGTCTGACGATTGAGGGCAACTACGGCAATGCAGTAGAGTCTAACGATGATCTACGTATCACAGGTGGAACCTATACGGTCAAAGGCTATAAAAATGCTCTTTCTGCCAATGACGCGTTGAATATCAAGGATGCGACCTTGAATCTGACGGCAACCGAAGATGCTCTTCACGCTGACAATGATGAAGATACGACACTTGGAAATCTTTATATTCAATCTGGTACGATCACCATTAATGCTGGTGATGACGGGATGCACGCTTCTAATGCAGCAGTGATTGACGGCGGTACGATTACAGTTGAGTCAAGTGTTGAAGCACTAGAAGGAACCAATGTGACCATTAATGGTGGAAAACTGGACCTTTCTGCCTCTGATGATGGCATCAATGCTTCTAGTAAGGTAACAGGAGCAGAGATCTTTATCAAGATTACGGGAGGTGACATCAAGGTAGAAGTGGGACAAGGTGACACTGATGCTCTTGACTCTAACGGTGATATCATTATGACAGGAGGGAATCTAGACATTACTTCTACAGTCTCTGCCTTTGATTTTGACGGAACAGCTACCTATACTGGTGGAACCATCACAGTCAATGGTGAAACTCGATCTGAAATCACAGCTGATGGCCCTGGCGGAGGTGGCGTCCCAGGAGGTAATCAGGGTGGCAGACCTGGTGGACATTAAGGTCAACTATCAAAGTTTTCAATAGAAAGAGAGAACTCCTCATTCCAGCTGGAATGAGGAGTTCTTGCTATTCATCAATTCTGATAGATAATTTTTTCGTATCCACGGTCACTTGAGCGCCGATGGTAATGGTAAAGAGTGGCTGAGTATGGGCAAAGTCCAAGTCGTAGAGGACAGGAATCGTTTTTAGAATTGGATGTTTGTCCAAGATATAAAGGAGCAGCTCCTCTGTCATCTGGCATTCTTTTGGAAAGCGGCCGATGAGAAGGGCCTGTGGGTTAGGATAGGCCTGAAGGAGGGAAGCTAGATTGCGGTCAAACTCCACATAATTATCTTCCTCAGCCTCTTCAACAAAGAGGACATAGTTTTCATCTGTCGGGGCATAGGGGGTGCCGCGTAGGAGTGAGAAGGTGGAGAGATTGCCGCCGATAGCAGTGGCTTGGGCTTGCCCGTGGTGATAAACTTTCCACTCAGTTTCATGGAAGGTCAGTGGGGCATCGGGCAGATACCAAGCATTGTCGCCCCATTTTTCACTAGGAGTCAATTCATAAGAAGTCTGGC
>ERZ773072.1775-NODE-1775-length-10457-cov-6.529514_pt1 | contig 10457 bp, 10 predicted proteins | sample MGYA00580617_ERZ773072 | MGnify/ENA primary metagenome ERZ773072 (study PRJEB29015, sample SAMEA2737970) | human oral metagenome | biome: human oral; feature: human-associated habitat; material: dental | place: China | collected 2122 ... | reverse complement strand
AAACAACGGCTTTGCGCTCTTCCAACTCGCGCAGGTATTGCAGCCGCTCGGCAAGTTGGCGCAACTGCGTATCGTCCAGCCCGCCTGTGGCTTCTTTACGGTAACGCGCGATAAAGGGGACGGTCGCACCGTCATCTAAAAGCTCGACGGCGGCGGTGATTTGGGCGGCGGTGGCGGAGAGTTCTTGAGAGAGGATTTGGGTGATGTTCATGGGGGTCCTTGTGTGTGTGGTGTCTGAAAAATAGATTTCAAATTTCTTGATTTAATTTTTCACTGGCTCGTTTTCTAAACGCATCCAATGCTTCACAGACGGCAGCTTCGTTGTATAAATCGGCTAAATCAAAGGATTCACCATAGATGTTATATTCCATTTCACCATTCTCATCTTTCCAATTGAGAACTTCACCAAAATATTCAGGATAGACAGACTTTCGCCATACGTCTGTAAACCAATCGTTTTTTCTTTTATATTTTATACATTGATAAATATAGAGACGCATTTCACTATTGGCTTTCTCTAATGTTTCGCAATTTTTAATTTTGGAATCAACAATATAAATATCAAACACCAAGTCATTATGCTGGATATGATTTTGCCATTCTTTATTTTCTGGAATGTGTTTTGTTCTATGCCATAGAAGATGAAAATCTATCATGGGTAAAAATTTTATTCCTGCATTTGGGTCGGTATAAATGTTATGAAGTGCACGTGAATCATAATGATACTGCCTATCATGATAATAATGTTCTGCATCCAATTGGTTTTTTATAAAAGTTAGTAGTTCAATTAACCGTTGTTGATAGTCTGCCAATAAGCAATACGCTTTACGCACATCTAATAAGGCAGCCTGCAGTTCTGATTTTTTCATTCTAATCTCCTAAAAATGAAGGGAAGTGGTGATGTGTTAAACCAATTGAGTGCAATGCTGTCCAAAGATTTTGACATGTAAAAATAGTTGGAAATTCAGTATGGGTAATATCTTGAACTGCCAATTTATCCAACCAGCGGCAAGGCTGATGGCGGATGCCGTGCCAATCGTAGGTCTGACGAATATCGCTTAATAAGCGTTGATAGTGTTGACTATCATGTGGTACGGCTTGCTCTAGTGCAGTATATACTTCTTGCCAGCTTACGCAAAACAACTGATATTTTGATAAAAAATTTCGATTGGCCAACAAGGTATCAATTTGTTTTTTTAATGTTTGTTTCATTGCGTTGGTATAGTTATTCAACCCGCCAATAGTTAACAACACAGGATTTTTTATATCGTTTTCATTGGTTGCCATAATTTCATTGGCAAGCTGTTCAGCATATTGTTGTTGTTGGAAATCATATCGTTTAGCTTCTACAACTATACTTTGGCTATTTGAACCCGTCAGTATTACATCGGGTTCAACTCTGCTGCCATATAATGTTAATGAAACCCAGAATTCTATTTTTTCCAATGCGCCGATATCATTGGCTTCGCTTAACAGGTTTCGGATAAATTGTCTAAATATATCATCAGATAGATAGGCAATACGTTCAAAAACACTTGCAGTCAGCACATCTTCTGCCCCTTGTGTTTCTCCAATTTTTAGACGAGTTCCAGCCAAGCCGGTTCCTGTTTTCTTGCCGTGCAAGATGGCAGATAACATAAAAATCCTTTCATTTGTCCATTACAGGCTACCTGAAACTACCGTTTCAACGCTTCCAATTCGGCAATATCTTCCGCTTCCGCCTGCCGCGCCATGTGCGCCAAACGGTTTTGCTTGAATAACTTGTATTGTTCACCGGCAAACGCTTCCATTTGTTTGTGGCTGCGCGTGCCTTTGCCTTCCAATACGGCGAAACCGTTGTCGGCAATGATGCTGTCTATGCGGCTTTGCCAAAACGCAAGCGTCAGACCTTGCCGGTTTTTGGCGCGCAGTTCCGCACTTTCCAGAAAGATGACGGTCAGGCGGTTGAGCGTGTCGATTTCGTCGGCGTTCAGGTAGTTTTTTGCGATGACGATGTCGGCTTTGCGCACGCGTTCTCCACTCCATGATGTCAGCCCCATATTGGGGGCGTTGCCGTCGGCGCGGTGGCAGACGAGTTCGGCGGCGGTTTGCTGCGTTACGGCGTAAATCAGTTTGTTTTGCGCTTGGGCGAAAAACATCTGCGTGGCTTTGTCGGTGGGGTCGTAGTCGGCAGAGAGTTTGAACAGTTCGCGCACTTTTTGATAAAACCGCATTTCGCTGGCGCGGATGTCGCGGATTCTTTCCAGCAGTTCGTCAAAGTAGTCCACGCGTCCATTGGGATTTTTCAGGCGTTTGTCGTCCAGCACGAAGCCTTTTTCCAAATAGCCCGTCAAAACCTCGTTCGCCCAACGGCGAAACTGCACGCCGCGTTTGCTGCGCACTCGGAAGCCGACCGCCAGAATCATTTCCAAAGCATAGTGTTTGACTTGGTATTGCTTGCCGTCTGCGGCAGTTATTAAGAAATCTTTAATAACTGAATTCTCATCCAACTCTTTGTCTTCAAATATATTTTTGATATGCGTTGCGATGTTTGGTACGGAGGTGTCAAAAAGTTCGGCCAGTTGGCTTTGGTTGAGCCAAACGGTGTGTTCCTGCACCAGCAGGTTTACTTGGGTGCGGCCGTCTTCGGTTTGGTAAATCAGGATGTCGGACATGGGTTTCCTTGGTTCGGGTGCAGGCTGCTTTTTGGCGTTCGGGTTTCAGACGGCCTTACCGTTTGCCTGCTTCCGCCACGGTTTTTTGATACAGGGCGAAGAGGAAGGCGGTGCGGCTGCCGTCGTCGCGGCCACCTTTGTAGCCGTATGCCGCATCGACGGCTTTGTCCAAGGCGCGGTGGGCTTGGTGCAGGCGGGTGAAGGGGGCGTCGGGGCGGTACAGGTCGGCGAGGCTGGGCGGGGGCAGGCCTTCCTGCGCGGCTTCTTGGCGGTAAAACGTGCGGGCATCGAGCACGGCTTGGGCGGCGGCTTCGATGGCGGCGCGGTGTTTTTGTTCGGCGGCGGGGGCGGGGCGGCCTTCGCTTTGCGGGGCGAAGGGGAAGGGAAAGTTGGTGTACACAACGCCGTTAGAATATTGGTATCGGCTTTCCAGACGGCCGGCCACGGCGCGCATAAAGGCGTTGTGCATGGTGCTGCACAAGATGCCGAAATGATACGGCGTGGCATTGGGCAACATATACAGTTTATTACTGGCAATGGTGTCGCTGTCCAAATAGCCGATGGGGATAAAGGCGCGGGCTTCCGATGAAACTTCGGGAATGGCTAGATAGTTGCCGCTTGCAGGCTGCCTGATTTCGTCAAACAGATGGGGCGTGGCGGCTTTTTTCCGTGTGGCGGCTTTTTTACTGTTTAAACGTCCTTTCCATTTTGTGCCTTCATTGCAGTATTCCTTTACGTTGGCGATGCGCTGTGCCACTTGCGGCATCTGTTTCAAATCGTGATTCAAGCGCGTTTCGCTGATGCCGTGAAACCATAAGCACCAGCGTTCTTTGCCGTTGAGGAACTCTTCCGCGCCCAAAAACGGGCGGATATATTGTGCGGCAAGCGGTTCGGCGGCAAGCAGGGCTTGTTTTTCGGCGGTGCTCAAAAGCAGGTTGCCGCCGTCGGTCGGTTTATTGCCATATATCATTTCCGCTTCGCCAGAGATGGGCTTGCTGCGGTTGCCGATGATGATATTGGGCGCGTCCAGCAGATAGGGGCTGATGTTTTGCACGGCGTGTTTTTCAGACGGCCCTTTGATGTCGGGATAGTCGAACAGGTATTTCGCGCCCGTGTGCCGTGCAGGCTGCCTGAATCCGACGATGACGCAATGCACGGCGGCTTTGCCGCTGGCCTGGCTGGTCCATTGGAAGGTGCGGTGGGCGAAGTGGATTTCTATGCCCTGCGGCAGCAGGCTGCCCCACAGGGCTTCCACCTGCTGCCCTTGGGTGATGGAATTGGTGGAGACGAAGGCAGCCTGCACTTCGGGGTTTCGGCCGATGATGCGGGCGGCTTTGACGTACCAGTTGGCCACGTAATCCAAGATGCCCGCGTTTTTCAGGCTGCCTGAAACGGCTTGGGTGTCGGCTTTTTGTTCGGCGGTTTGGTAGGTGGAGCCGACAAACGGCGGGTTGCCGAAAATATAGTCGGCCTGCGGCCAGTCGGTGTGCAGGCTGTTGGCGTTGATGATTTCCGCGCTGTCGGTGAGCGGGATGGAGGGGCGGGTTTTGCCGAAGCGTTCGGCGGTGCGCAGGTTGCATTGGTGGTCGGTGAGCCACATGGCGACTTTGGCGATTTGGGCGGGGTATTCGTCGATTTCGATGCCGTGAAACTGGCCGATGTGGGTTTGCAGCATGGTGGAGATGTCGAGCAGCTGGCCTTCGGCAAACAGTTCGCCGATGATGTCGTCTTCCAGTTTGCGCAGTTCGCGGTAGGCGACGACGAGGAAGTTGCCGCAGCCGCAGGCGGGGTCGAGGAATTGCAGGCGGCCGATTTCTTGGTGCAAATCGTGGATGGCGGCGGTGCGTTTGGCTTTGCCCGATACTTTGCAGGCCGTCTGAAAGCGTTCGCGCAGGTTGTCCATAAACAGGCCGTCGATGACTTTGAGGATGTTGCCTTCTTCGGTGTAGTGTGCGCCGAGTTCGCGGCGTTCCACGTTGTCCATCACGCTTTGGAACAGGTTGCCGAAGATTTCGGGGCTGATTTCCGCCCAGTCGCGTTCGGAGCATTGCAGCAGCAGTTCGCGCAGTTCGGTGTTGAAATAAAATTCGCCGAGCTGTTCTTCAAACAGTTTGCCGTTCACATAGGGGAAGGCGCGCAGTTCGGTGTTCATGTTTTGCGCGCGGCGTTCGGGCGGGGTGTTGAGCACGGCAAACAGGCGGTTGAGCGTGCCGCCGATGTCTTCGCCGTCTTCGCGGGTGTATTTTTTCAGGTAGCCTTCAAATTGGCCGGGCTCGAAAATCAGGGTATCGTCGGCAAAAAAGCAGAACAGCAGGCGGATGAGGAATTGTTTCAGGCTGTGTTCGTCGTAGCTGCCGTCGGCGCGGAAGGCCTGATAAAGGCTGCCCACTGCGGCGGCGGCTTCGATGTTGGCCTGTTCTTGGGCTTGGCGCAGTTCGTGGGTGATGCCATCCATGAAGTCGAAATGGCGCAGTTTGATGTGTTCGGGCAGGTCGGAAAGCGGGAAGAAAACGTCGGTGCCGTCTTTCAAATCGTAAAGTTTCATGGTGGCGAAATCGGACACGATGATGTGTCGGGGCACGTCGTCGGGATTGTGCCGGCGGATTTCTTCCACATAGCCCATTGCCTGTTCGAACGCGGCATCCAGGTCTTTGCCGGCGGATTTGTGCTCGCAAAGCAGCCTGCCCGCCCAGAATACGTCGGCAAATTTGGTGTGCCCGCTGCGGTGTTTGACGGCGTATTCGGTGGTGGCGGTGCGGAAGCGGTCCAGCCCGAAAATGGCGAAAAATTCGTTCCAAAAGGTGTCTTTTTCGGCACGCTCGCGCTTTTCGTTTTGGAAGCGGCGGGCAAATTGGGCGGCAAGGCGGTATTTGTGTTCGTAGGTGTGGGCGGTCATGGGGAGGGTGGCGTTTGAGGCCGTCTGAAAAACAAAGGGGGGATTATGCCATATCGTGATAGGGCTTTCAGGCCGTCTGAAAGCGGATTGGAAGGCGTGCGTGATTTTCCCCAATTCCGCCGCCTTATGGGGAAAAAAGGCCGTCTGAAATAATTTTTCAGACGGCCTCTGTTTGAATTCTGTTTGTTGTCAGACGGAATCGGCTTAGATTTCGGTCTGCGTTTTCGGTTTTACGCTGGTAACGATACCGTCTCGGCGGTTTTGCTGTTTCTGCCCTTTGCCGTTGGGAAGGATTTGTTCGACCTTCACGTTGGCCGTGCCGGTGTGGATAAAGCCGAGTTCTTTGGCGGCGGCTTTAGACAAATCCATCACGCGGTTGCCGTGGAAGGGGCCGCGGTCGTTGATGCGGACGACGACGCTTTTGCCGTTGGAGAGGTTGGTTACGCGCGCATAGCTGGGTATGGGCAGCGTGCGGTGGGCGGCGGAAAGGGTGTTCATGTCGAAGCGTTCGCCGCTGGAGGTTTTTTTGCCGTGGAAGCCGGGGCCGTACCATGAGGCCTTGCCGGTTTGGCTGAATTGTTCGATTTTTTTGGTCGGCTGGTATTGTTTGCCGGCTACTTTGTAGCTGAGGTTGGCTGTTTTGTGCAGCAGCTCGGTTTTAACGACCACGTCGGGTTGGGCAGTGGCGGCGGCTTGAGCCGAAGTGTCTGCGGCGGGAGAGGCGTAGGCACTGAGTGAGAAGGCGGCAACCAGGCCGACGAATAAGTTTGGTTTGGTTTGAATCAAAACTAAATCCTGTTCCGGAGTTGATAAAGTTGGCGGCCGCAAATTCCTTTACGGCCTGTTTTTCAGACGGCCTGTCTGTATGGCAGCTTATAGGCCGTCTGAAAAACCGTTTTGCCGCCACGCTTCGAAAACGACGACGGCCACGGTGTTCGACAGATTCATGCTTCTGCTGCCCGCCTTCATCGGCAGGCGGATTTTTTGCCCCGCCGGAAGGCTGTCGAGGATTTCGGCAGGCAGGCCGCGGGTTTCCGGACCGAACAGGAAAACGTCGCCCGGCCGGAATGATACTTGGTCGGGACGTGTGCTGCCCTTGGTGGTCAGCGCGAAAATGCGGCGGCCGGAAAGGGCGGACAGGCAGTCGGCGAAGTTTTCATGCACGGTCAGGCTGGCGAATTCGTGATAGTCCAGCCCGGCACGTTTCATTTTGCTCGAATCAAGCGGGAAACCGAGCGGTTTGACCAGGTGCAAATCCGCACCGGTATTGGCGCACAGCCGGATGATGTTGCCCGTATTGGGCGGGATTTCCGGCTGGTATAAAACGACAGTAAACATAAAATCAGTCACTTAAAACGGGAGGCACTATGCCCCTATGCGGCGCGGCCGTCAAGATTTTTGCATTTTGGCCTGGGCCAGCGTCCAGCAGTATAGGTTTCCAGCCCCCGCCCGCTTTAGCATTCGGGAAAGTTCGGCCAATGTTGCGTTTGTGGTCGCAACGTCGTCGATTAACAGCAAATTGCGTTTTTTAACATCGCCCGCCACGCGGAACAGCCCTGCCACATTTTTCTTCCGCCGCGCATACGGCAGTGTGCTTTGCGGCGGTGCAGGCCGTCTGAAAACGGTGTCTTCGGGCAGCAGGGGCAGGCCGTATCGGGCAGACAGCAGGCGGGCGAGTTCGCCGCATTGGTTGAAGCCGCGTTCCACCAACCTCTCGCGGCTCAGCGGTACGGCGAGGATGCCGTCTATACCGGCATCGTGCAGCCAGGGCGGCGGCAGGGCGGCCATCAGTTCCGCCAACAAACGCTTCAAGGCTATCTGCCGCAGGTGTTTGAATTCGTGCAACAGGCCGCTGACGGGCGGTTCGTAATGCAGCGACGACCATAATTTTTCAAACGGCGGCGGTTTGCGCTGACAGCCGCCGCAGGGGGAAATGCCGTCGCCGATGCCGCCGCAGCGCGGGCAGCATTGGCTGCCGGCAACGGCCGAACGGCACAAATCGTCCAGGCAGTCGCGGCATATGCCTCCTGAAGCCGAAGCGTGGCATAATAAGCAGCATTCCGGCACACACAAATGCAACCATCGGGAAAGGATATTCATGAACAAGCATCTTCCTCATTCTGTTTACCTGATACACGGCTGGGCGGCAAACGGCCGTATATTCGACGGCCTCCGCCCGCTGCTGCCCGAAACCTGGCGGGTGCATACGCCCGACCTGCCCGGACACGGTAACGCGCCTTCGGACGGCACGTTCGACATCATGGCCGCCGCCGATGCGCTGGCGGCCGAAATGCCCGACAACGGCGATGTGGTGGGCTGGTCGCTCGGCGGGCTGGTCGCCCTCCATCTCGCCATCCGCCATCCGCACAAAGTCCGCCGCCTGTGCCTGACCTCGTCGTTTGCCAAATTCCTCGCCGCATCCGACTACCCGCAAGGGCAGAGCCGAACGGCATTGGACAAAATGATTGCCCTGTTCGAACAGGACTACCCGAAATATATGCGCCAGTTTCTGCAACTGCAACTGCTGAACACGCCGGACGGCGAGGAAATCATCGCCTCCGTCCTGCCCGACATGGTGAAAAACGGCGCGCCCGCCGCCCTGAAGGCCGCGCTTGACGCGCTCTCACTTGCCGACGCACGCCCCTTCCTGCGCCAAATCCGCCAGCCCGTCTTGCTGGTTTACGGCGGGAAAGACAGCATCACCCCGCCGCGCATGGGCGAATACCTGGAACAACACCTGCCGTTTGCCGAATTGCAGATTATCGAAAAAGCGGCACACGCCCCCTTCCTCAGCCATGCCGCCGAATTTTCCGGCTTATTGAAACGCTTCTTCGGCTGAATATTTTTCAGACGGCCTGACAACCCCCCATCATCCGAACCATATGAACGACCACGACCCGACAGAACACCTTTGGCACCACTGGCCGCAGGCATGGTATCCCGTCGCCCGCGTATCCGGCTTTGCGCCCGGCAAAGTACACAACGGCCACCTGTGCGGCCGCGAATGGGTGCTTTACCGCGGAGAAGACGGCGTTTTCCGCGCCACGGACGCATTCTGCCCCCACATGGGCGCACACCTGAAAAGCGCGCGCGTAGACGGCTGCTCCCTGGAATGCGGCCTGCACGGCTGCCTGGTAGACCCCGCGCAACAAACCGACACCGAACTGCCGCCCATCAGCAAAGGCTGCCGCATCGGCGCACAAGCCTGGCACTGCATCGAACGCTTCGGACTGGTCTGGCTGCACCCGCCGACCGCCGAACCCCCTCCCCCGCCGTTTGACGGCAACGGCCATCACTGGCTGACCGCAGGCCCGCGCCGCATCTGCGCCGACTGGCGCGCCATGATCTGCAACGGCTTCGACCTCTCGCACATGGCGATGGTGCACCAGCGCACCGTAGACGGCGACCCGAAGTTCGAACCCTTGCCCGAAGGCGGCCTCAAAATGACCTACCGCACCCGCATCCTGCCCAAAGGCGGCTTTTCCAGCTGGCTGATGCAGCGGCTGTCGGGCGGGCATATCGACTTAATCCACACCTGCATCGGCAGCAGCATCATGGTGCAAAGCCGCGTCGGCCGTTTCCGCACGACGGGCGTTTTCGCCCTCCTGCCCGAAAACCCCGCCGGACACCCTCCCGAACAACGCAGCACGCAGGCCTTTGCCGCCATCGGCATCCCGCACGGCGCACCCCTGCACCGCCTGCAACTTTGGATTGCCCGCTTCCTCTACCTGGCCTTCCTGAAAAAAGACTTCGTCGTCGTCGAACACATGCGCCTGAAACTCGACGGTGCGGACGACATCGGCGTCAAACAAGTCGCCGCCTACCAAAGCAGCCTCAAAAGCATGTGAGGCCGTCTGAAAAACCGCCTTACCCCAACAAACATGATAGACCTCCACTGCCACTCCACCGTCTCCGACGGCGCACTCACCCCGGCCGAAGTCGTCCGCCTCGCCCACGCCAACGGCTGCACCCTGCTCGCCCTGACCGACCACGACCACACCGGCGGTTTGGCCGAAGCCCGTGCCGAAGCCGAAACCCTCGGCATCCGTTTTATCAACGGCGTGGAAATCTCCGTTACCTGGCGCAAACGCACCATCCACATCGTCGGCCTCGACTTCGACGAACACCACGCCCCGCTGCAAAACCTACTGGCCGAAGTCCGAAAAGGCCGTCTGAAAAGACTCGAAGCCATTGCCGCCAAACTCGAAAAAAAAGGCATCTTCGGCGCATACGAAGGCGCATTGGAACGGGCGGCCAACCCGGAAATGGTCAGCCGCACCCACATCGCCTCCTTCCTGCTCGACAACGGCCACGTCCGCAACAAACAGCAAGCCTTCACCAAATACCTCGGCGAAGGCAAATCCTGCTCCGTCCCCCACCAATGGGCCGAATTGGCCGACTGCGTGGGCGCAATAAACGGCGCGGGCGGCATCGCGGTCATCGCCCACCCCATGCGCTACAACCTGTCCGCCACCGCCAAGCGCAACCTGTTCGACGAATTCAAAGCCCTGGGCGGGCGCGCCATCGAAGTACACAGCGGCAACAGCAACGCCAACGACCGCCACAACTACGCCCTGCTGGCGGAACGCCACGGCCTGCTGGCCGGCGCGGGCAGCGATTTCCACCGCCCCGGCGACTACGGCGGCGGCATCCTCGGCGCATGCCCCGCCCTGCCCGACCGCTGCCGCCCCGTATGGCACGCCTTCCGCACGCCTTATGCCGACTGAAACAATCAAATTCAAAAAGGCCGTTTGAAAACCATTGTTTGGGTTTTCAGACGGCCTCTTACCATCGTGCACGAATTCGGTAAAATAACGGCTTTTCAAACATTGTCAAAGGGCGCAACAATGGCAACCGAACCGAACCGAACCGAACCGAACCGAACCGAACCGAAATTATACACGATT
>ERZ773072.1774-NODE-1774-length-10459-cov-2.322088_pt1 | contig 10459 bp, 12 predicted proteins | sample MGYA00580617_ERZ773072 | MGnify/ENA primary metagenome ERZ773072 (study PRJEB29015, sample SAMEA2737970) | human oral metagenome | biome: human oral; feature: human-associated habitat; material: dental | place: China | collected 2122 ... | reverse complement strand
GTAAAAACCTCTCTAAGAAAGGTTATTAACATCGGTATTCCAAGAATATGTTAATTACACTGAAAACCCAAATAAAACAGCTGTTTAGAGAAAAATGATAATTAATTAATTAAAAATAGGAGGTATAAATATATGGCAATATTTTACTATTCAAAGCAAATGTTCCCACATACTTACCTAGAAATTCACGATTATAGTGAAGTTACTCTACCATCACTTCCTCTTGACAATACTTGTAGACAATTATCTGGAGTATTTGCAGATATGGGACCTGACGATAGAACTATGGTATGTACTATGGAAGCTTCGTTTACTGAGTTATTTGGTAAGCAAACTTACAAAAGACATGGGCTTATGGGAAAAGCTATAATAAAGAACTTAAGAGCTGGTGGTTGGTCATATGTTAGAAGACTTACAGATGAAAAATCTAAGAACGCTAACGTGTCACTAAATGCCGTTGTAACTCCTGCTGATACAGCAAGTCCTAAAAAGAAATACTTTGTATTGAAGACTTCTGCTTGGCAAGATACACAACCAGCTACAGGTGTTGTAAATGTCGATTACGTTGAACTTACTTTAACTAAGACACCTACAGTATCATATGTGGCTGAAAATCACGAAAACTTAAAAAGAAAAGAAGATGCTGAACTTTTAGCTCCTTCTAATGTAGGTAATGCTAATAAAGTTCCAGTTTATGTTCTTATGAGAACTGGTGCTGGAATACTAGGAAATAAAACTGAGGTAATCTTCCAAAAGATGAGAACTGTATCTAATAACGAAGATAACATTTATCAAATGGATGTAACTATATCAGAAACTCAAAGAGAAAGATATAAGATAAATGCTGTTGAAGATTCAAGATATGATACTGTACCTTTAAATATCAAGCAAGTATTAAAGGGACAATCTTATCAATTAAATGCACACTCATCTGAAGCTAACCATTTGAAATTACAAGAGTTAATAGTAGGAGCATTAGGAAAACTTGAAGAAGACTTAGAAACTTGTATAGGAACTTTATCTTCTCATAATATAGCAGAAGCGGCTATAAAAGGTGAGCTTGAAAAAGTTAAAGTTGTTAAGCAAGCTTTAGAAGAAGATGATATACCAGTTACATCTTTATGTACTTTATTTGGAGATAATACAAGATTTAGCTTCTTCTCTTCATTACTTGAAGATAAATCTACTTATCTTGATAGAGTAAGACTTGATAAAGGTACAAACGGAGAAATCTTAAAAGGTAAATTCGATTGGAACTTAAAAGTTAATCACCCTACTTTAGGACAAATAAAAGTATATGAAGAGTTATGTAAAAACTTCTACGAAGGAAAGATAGACCCTACTATACTTGACTTTAACGAAACTCCAGTAGACGTTATATACGATATTGGATATCCAGTTCCAGTTAAAGAAATGATAGGAAACTATACATCTATTCCAAAAAGAAGAGACGTTATAGCTACTATTTGTCCAAGTAAAATAGCATCTATAGCTGAACTTAAATCTTTCGACGAAGGATTTAAACTAAATAACTATATGTGCTTAAAAGAAGTAAACTGGTGTGATTACTACGATACTGATGAACAAAAGACATTAACTGTGCCTATGACATACTTAATGATTAATGCTCAAGTAGAGTTCGTAAACGATGGATGGTCAGACCCTATTCTTGCAAATAGAATAGTAGGTGGTCCTATAGCTGGTACTATAACTCCAGTTATCAATATCTTAACTGATATAGAAGATAAGACTTATCTTGTTATGAATGGATGGAACTATGTAACTTCATCTAAAATGGGATATTTCTTAGACGGACAAAAGATGGCTTCTACAAATCCTTTTAAAGTATCAGTTTTACAAGAATATCACAATGCTTTCTTAATAGGAAGAATTATGAAGAAAATCACAGATACATTAAATAGAAATAAACACTTCTTACAAACTGATGCAAATGTTGCTAAGATTCAAGAAGTGGTAAATAAGGACTTAGAAGAATTCAGAAGTAAATGTGGAAATGTGGCATATACTGCATACTATAAAGATAAATTTGACCAAGTTGAAGGATTACTTTCACACGGTATAGATTTAACTCTATTCGGTTCAAATAAATCTCACCACATAGACCTTAACGTTTACAGATACTACGTTGGGGAATCAGCATAAGAAAGGAGTGATAACTAATGGCTTTTGATTATTTTGGAAATAAAATAACAGCGTCTACAGCTGACGGTAATAACCTAAAACCGCATCATATGAATACAATATCACAAGATGATTTCCATTATCTTAAACCCGGTATTATATCAAGAAGAACGCTAAACGCTCTTCACCACTATACTACTGGACGTGGTATATTTATTCCTACTAAAATGTGTGCGTTTATGGAATTTGCATTTCCTAAAGAAACTAAATTCTTTAAGCAAATGATAATGGTTGGAGCAAACAAACTTGACTTCGCTCAAGATAGAACTGCTGAAATAGGAACTAAAGACCCGGGTGTTGAAGGTCAACAACAAGACTACATATCAAAAACATCAGGACTAACAAGAGAGTTCACAATCAATATGGTTGCAGAACTTGACGGTGCGTTCTATACATTTTATATGGCTCACTGGCTAGAAGGGTGTCTATCTATTCGTGACGGTGTTACAAATATGTATGGCTTCCAAGGAGCTCCTACAGCGGCTAATATGAGTATGGAGGGAATGTATTTCACAATGGACCCTACTGAAAGATACGTTGTGTATTCAGCATATATAACTAATATGCTACCTAAGAACTCACAAATGTCTATATTTGACACTACTAAAGGGGAATATCAACACGCTGAAATTCCTCTACAATTCACAGGTATGCCAATAGATTTAGACAAAAATGTATTTAATGCGGCTCAAGCTTATCTTGATAAGTTAAACGGTCAAAGAGGACACGCTCAAAGACTTACTGGACACGCTTATCACGAAAAGAATAAACTTGAAATACCAGCAAATCAACCAGCTATATAATACTTATGCAGGGGAAACCCTGCATATTTATTTATTTTCGTATAACTTATATATAGGATTATGGAGTCCAAATACTTAAATAAAAGGAGATTAAAAATGGAAAAAAGAGAATTTAAAACTTATGAGAAAAGAGAATTTACAAAAAAGGAGAAAGATGAAAGAGCTATACTTGGTAATTTAGCATACTTCTTTAGAATGTCTGATATTGAAAGAGAATATAAAGATTCTAATAACTGGAAATTCTTAACTTTAGACGAATACGCTGATAGACTTCGTAACGCTAAATCTATAGCTAAATATGTATTTAAAACACTTGCTGGAGATATAGTAAATGGGTGGAACTTACTTAAAGTAAAAGGTAGAGTTAAAGATAGTGAAACTGAAGCTCCTGAAGTTTATCTACCTATATACTTATATAAAGACGGTAAACTTGCTATTCCTTGCTATAATAATATAATAGTAGGATTTAAAAGATTTGTAGGTTTATCTAACCTTGTATATGGATTAGGTAAAGATATGAAGAATCTTAAGTATTTCAAACACTGGGAAGAAATAGAACTTGTGAAAGATGAAGAACTTAAGAAAGAAGTATATAAAGAACTTATGAAACCTGAAAAGATAGACGGTAAAGAATTTAGAGCTAATACTAAATTCACAGGTATTACTTTTGATTACGCAACTATTGATAAGAAAGGTGTAAGACATAAAATCTCTAAAAGAGATAATGTACAGTATGAAACTGAAGTTAAGAAACCTTTTAAGAAACCATTTGAGAAGAAAGAAGGTTCTAAAAGCTTTGTAGATAAGTCTTTATCTAAATATGGTAAATTTAATAAAAGAGGAAACTTCGATAAGAAAGATTAATTATTAATGGTGGCGTAATACCACCATTATCTTTTTCAATTAAATATAATAATATTAGACAAGTAGAATAGATTTTCAGGCGTCCTAATAAATCTGTATATTCGATACAGGTTTTGACCTATGTTATTTTAAAATACATTTTAATCTACTCTATTCTACTTGTTTTATTTTTTGTGGACGCCCCATTTTCTGACACATTTTATACCTCTATTCTAATTGTTTTTTTTTTACTCTAGGAATACATTATTACCGTGTATTAGTTTAAATGTATTTCTTGCGTATCTTATAGCAGTATATATTACTGACTTATTTATAATAGAATCATCTCCTGCTATAAGAAGAATTTTATTATATCTTTTCTGAGCAGCATATAATGGAATAGCGTATGAGAAATATAACTTATATCCTGTATCTGGTGTAAACTCTACATCTTTTGAAACAGCACCTTCATTTAGTAAATCTATAAAGTTAAGATTTATAGGTATTTCAAATTCTATATCTTCTCCTGAAGGTAATGTGTACTTTACTCTATATATAGGAGCATTAAACATATCAGAATCCTGAACTTTATCAACTATTACTAAATCTGAATATATTGGTATATCATATGTAGTTATACTATAATCAGGGTGCAGAACTTTTGCAACTACTGGGGTATAACATATCATCTTATCTCTTGTAACTGGAGAGAAAGGACGAGATAAAGCTTCTCTTATTCTTATATTATACTCTCCTATATTTTCTCCATTTATAAGTATTATCTTATCGTAATCAAGTATCTCTTCATCTTTTATAGCCTCGTGTGTTACTATAAAATCTTGTGACATAAATATAGGGTCTACAAGATATTTAACTTGATATTTTTTCAGTTTATTAAGTATCATATTGATAGCTGGAACTACATCCGTTCTTCTTGTATAAGTTTGTATATCCGAATCACATTTAATAAACCTTTTGTAAAATTCACCGTCTGAGAAATCTGTAAGTAAGTTATCATACAGATATACAAGATGAGTAGTTAAAGGAATATTAGCAAGTATATCATCAGTTAAGTCCCTATCAACTACTGTATCAATTAGTACAAATAATATATCACAGCTCGGTATCTCTCCTTTTAGCATATAACGAAGATTTATTGGAGATATAAGCTCTCCCTTAAATACATCTGTAAATCTAATATCAAATCCTAAAGTTTTAAAATATTCATTATCATATCCCACATACATTTTACACACATTCACTTGTCCTTGAAAGTTTTCATTTATATAATCTTCTATAAGTTTTCTAACATTTACAGCTTGAGATATTCCTATAGAGTGTACTCTTTTCTTTTTTAAATCTATCGTAATTTTATCCAATTTCAATCACCTCATAATAGTATTAATTTATGAGGCTGTTACGCAAGTTTTGGCGTGTTTTGGAACATTTTACTAGGAAATATTAATAGAAGGCAGGGGATTTACAAAATGGATAATAATATTGGTATAAGTGCTGTATCGTGCTACGCTACAAAAGCTGGTAAGATTACAGACCCTTATTTTTATGTAAAAGTTCCTATATTAGGACTAGATAATGATTCAAAAGACGGTGTAGCCGTAATGGAGATAAAAGCTAAAAATGGTACAGATTACAGAATATATCACGACGGAGATATAGATGCGGAAGTGGCTGAAGATTGGTGGATTGAAGAGATGTATTCATCTATTCCACCCGGACCTATTATAAAATCAGGAGGACACTTCCATAAGCATGTAGGACAATCTAATCTTCGTAAAGTACATTACTATCACTTAAATGAAGTTCCAGTAAGTGTTGGAGATTTGCTACTTGGTATTTTCTTAGACGGAGATACGAGAAATCTTGTTATTTGGCATATACCTCATAAAGTGCCTATTGGTGGTGAGGTAGTATATGATTAAGATAGAAGACTTATCTTGTATTACTATGTACAAGATATATAAGATACATAAATCTCGTAATAAATATAATAAAAGAAGACTTAATGATGATGACTTATTCTCGTTTGAGCTCGATGATAATATGATAGTTCATTTTAAAACGAAGTATGAGTCAGCTATAGACGGTGGTTTAGATGAGCTTGTGAGAAAGCTTAGAAGACATGTTATAACTAAAATTACAATACTTGAAAAAGTAAGATACGATTACAAATGTATATACATAAGTTTTAATAATGAAGTTACTGTAACTATAAGGTCATCTAATTTAGAAAATGAACTTTTAGTATATGTGGAAGGAGATAATAATGCTTAATAAGAATACCCGTTTTATATCACTTAGTGATTATATAGAGTCACAGAATGATAATATAAGAATAGATACGTTTAGACTCAAAAATGTCGAGAATAGTCTAATCACAGATGTACTACCACAGTATTTAGAAACTATGCAGGTAGAGCTTTCTGAAACGGAGATTAATAAGTATACTTCATCTCCTAAGCTATTATCGTATGATTTATATAAATCTGTAGATTTATGGTTTGTGCTTTGTATCGCAAATGGTTGTAAAAGAAGTTACGAGTTTAAACCCGAGAAGATAATAAACTTACCTACATCTAAATCAATAGGTGCTATGATATACGCCTTTAATAATCTAAGAAATATCTAAGGGAGGAGACAATATGCTTACAAAACTTATAGGACGCACAATAGAAGCTGTAAAGATTTATAAACCTATGAAGGGTAGAAAGATATATGGATATAATGTAGGTGATATGAAAGAGAAGCTTATTGATACATCTACGACAAACTTCGTTATATATCATAAAAAAGGAAAGGTATCGCTTATAAAACCAAGAGAGTGTACAGATTACATAATACTATCGTGCACTACAGCAAGAGATGCTTATAGTTATAAAGATGTAATAAAAGAGATGAAAAAGCTTATAGGAAATAAGATAATAGAGGTTGAATTTAAAAAGAGAGAAGAAAATGAAACTTATGGAATGCTGTATAGAATGGACGAATACTATATTCTTAAATTGTCAAATGGTGATAAGATACCTATTCGTCTTTCGATACTTTATAGCGATAAAGGATTATATGAGAGTATTCCACTTATTGAGAAATATGTTATGGAGGTAGGAAAGGATAATGGAAAAAGGATTTCTAGGAAATAGTGAGGTTGCAAGATACGAACAGCTATCAAATACATATCTTGTAACTAAGTCACCAACTATAGTTGATGAGATGTATGAAAACTTTAAAGCATCAGACATTTATACTTGGGAAGATAACGCAGTAATACTTTATAATCTAGCTAAGAAGTATCCAGCCACATTTAAGGACGCCCCTCAAATTAAAAGAGAGTATATTATAATGGAGCTAAAGGACGAGTTTAAGGTATACTCTGGACTTATGGAAACGGTAGAGGCTATAGTTCATAATATGAATGTAGAAACGGCTGATGAGTATAGAGATGATATAGTAGAGCTTTGTGATATAGCAATTCAGCATATGCGTTCACAAGGTTTTGAAACTGTACCTTATATTATAACTTCTACAAATATAATGACATTTTGCGATAAACTTATGGAGATAATAGAAAACGCATCAGTTGAGTATTCTTCTATGTTTATGAGAACTATAATAACTAATAAGAACTATTCATATATTATTGAAAATCTATGTTCCTCTTGTTTAAAGGATAGAGAACCCGATTTTAAAAAGATGATATATCTTATAGGAGATGCAATAAATGCAGTAGATGAATTACCAGAAGATATTAAGGAGGACGAAGAAGATGATGATTATAACCCTTTGTATGATATGGTTATGTCGAAAGAAGAAATGCTTAAACTTGCTTACGATAGCATAGACTTCACTATGGTTGATTTAGATAAGGTAAATCAAATAAAATGTATTATGGCTATAAGAGATATTTTGACAGATATAAAGGAAGAAGATACTCTACATAAGATTTGTATAAAAATGATAGAACCTTTCTTAAAATCTATAGCTGAAAGTTACAATCTTATATCTCAAAGAAAGGAATCTCCTGCAACTATAATAAAGGATATGCAGGAAATAGATGAGCTTGAATATAGACTCCCAAGAGTTTTATATTTATCATCGGGAGAGTTTGAAATACTTGAGCCTTTATATGAGATAATACTTATAACAGAAATGAAGGTTTTAAAAGACTTGCAAATTATCGAACAACAGCATAGTTTACGTATGTGCTCAGAAGCTTTGCTTCCTGAGGCAACATACGTTCCATATTTAAAAATTGATATGGAAACTATAGAAAAGATAGTACCAATAGAATATAACGATGAAATGTTATACGATAAAGATATATTAAAAATTGTACGTGTTTAATATTTTGTCTATATATTATATAAGTAGCCGAGAGGTAAAAATAAAAAATTTTAAGGAGGAACAAAAATGAAAAATCTAACTAAAAAGGAAAGATTTGAAAATGTATTAGCAGAACTAAAAGGGGTGAAAGGATTAGATATTATAGCATCGTATTATTATGACCATAAGAATTTATATGCAAATGCACCAAATAATACAATGGACTTTGACTTCTTAGATTTATCAGTAATAATTCTAAATACAGTTACTATGGTTGGAACTGATGCTAATGAAAGTGAATATGATACACTTCGTGACGCTTCTTTATATGCAGCTATGTGTGGAGAAATAGGATACTATTTTAATAATCCTGTAATTATAGTACAAACTAATAAGAATACAGATGAAAAGACTGTGAGGGAAATTAAAGCCATTTACGACACATATATCTATAAGCAAGGAGACGTAGCTTATATGGAGATGTGTGATATGTTCGGTATAAATATTCTTGGAGATTATATGGAACACGGAGAGTTATTCGATGATGAATTTAAACTTCGTAGTGATTTAGATTTCTTAGATTATAAAGTGATAGATAACTATGGTGAACCTTATATGAGAAAGAAACTTATAAGAGAAGTAACAAGACAAGTTTATAATCATATGACAAATGACGAAGAGATTGTGGATAAACAATTAGGAATTCTCGTAAAATATGGCGTTAAAGAACTTCTTATAGATATAGTTAAAGACGTCCATAAAGAACTAGGTTCTAATATCTTAGATGATAAAATAGAAAATGTCTTTGAAGTTTATGAAGATAAGAAAGCACAAGGTGATATAAATGAGTAAAGGAAATTGGTGGAGTAAAGCTTTTAATAGTAGAGTGAAAGCTATAGAAGAGCTAGATTTAGTATACAGAAGAAAATGGGATAAACTAGATTGGACGTCAGGTAATTTACGTAGAGAAATCGAAAATAATTCTGGCGATAAATGGAATAAAACTTTAAGACTTCTAAATGAAATAGCAACATCTAATTCCTTTCCGTTTACATTATATGGGTGTAAGAGACGTGAAGAAGATGATTACAGAAATTGGCACGACGTTCATTTTTCAAAGGAAGACATAGAAGAAGAATTACTTAGAATATTTAAAGAGTATCCTAAGTATTCAGCTCATACAGATGAAGGGATAAGAAACGATGAACTATATCAAAGTATGGTTAATATGATGGGATTTATGCAAGATGTAGGAGCTTATTATGGTGTAGTGAGAACAGGATATACTATAGATAGTAGCATTATAGAAACTTATATTACAGGTAGTAAAGACAGATATAACTCTATCATGAATGAGATTCTTCAGAAGCATGATGACATGTTTTCTAAGCTTTATAAGTTCAAGAATATAGACAGTGATATAGATAGCATTTTAAATCTTGAAGATAAAGAAGACGCTAAAAGAAAGATAAAAGAAATGGTAATGTCTCACTGTAGAACTATCTATGATAAAGATAATGAAAGTATGATAGAAATAAAGAATGTAGCCAGAATGACATTAAAAGAATTCACGGATAAAAATAAAAATATTATTAGATTGTCAAAATTTGTAAATGATGACAAATGTTCTAAAGATGATATATTAAAAGTATTAGAGAAATTACTAGAAGATTCTGATTAAAAATATTGGTGGGGTTTATCCTCACCTTTTTTTTTTTCATAATTTTATCTAACTTCCTGATAGTTTATTAAAATGAAAGGAGATGAAGTAAATGAGACTAAAAGAAATACTTATACAGAAATGTCGTACTAAAGGACTATATTCACTGGAAGCTGATAATAAAGATGAAATGAATATCGCTGTTACTATAATAGAAGAAAACTTTGTTATTCCAAATGATAAAGTAGATAAGTTGTGCGACTACGTATATTTAGCAACATTATCACTATCTAAAGTATGGGGTAATAGATATGAAGCAGAAGTTGACGATGTAGGACTTATGCTTGAAACTTTATATTTACCTAACTTAAAATACAAAGGAGATGAAAAATAATGCAACTTAGTTTTAAATTTAGAACATTAGAAGAAGAATCAAATATGGATAGATATGCAAGAATTAAAAATGAAGATAGTGTGCCAGCATATACAAAGGATAAGGTTAGTAACTATAATCTAACGCTAGTTCAGATAGCAAAAGTTTTAGAATGTAATCTTACTAAAGTGATAAAGGCGAGCAAAATAGAGGCTGAAGGACCTTCGGGCGAAATATTAA
>ERZ773072.1769-NODE-1769-length-10471-cov-5.223886_pt1 | contig 10471 bp, 8 predicted proteins | sample MGYA00580617_ERZ773072 | MGnify/ENA primary metagenome ERZ773072 (study PRJEB29015, sample SAMEA2737970) | human oral metagenome | biome: human oral; feature: human-associated habitat; material: dental | place: China | collected 2122 ... | reverse complement strand
ACACCCACATGTCACTGTTCGAGGGGGACACCAACATCTTCCACGACGGCGCCGACGAGTACCGGTTGTCGAAGACCGCCAGGCAGTTCGTCGCAGGCCTGTTGCGGCACGCCCCGGAAATCACTGCGGTGACAAATCAATGGGTCAACTCCTACAAACGCCTGATGGGTGGTTCCGAAGCTCCCACCTGCGTCTGCTGGGGGCGGGCCAACCGATCTGCACTGATCCGGATTCCCCAATTCTCGCCGGGCAAGGCCAGCTCGGCTCGTATCGAGTACCGTGCTCCGGATCCGGCCTGCAACCCTTACCTGGCCTTCGCCCTCATGCTGAACGCCGGTATCGCAGGTATCGAGAACGAGTACCCGCTGCCGGAGGAAACCGAGGACGCCGTGTGGCGGTTGACCGAGAAGGAACGCCGGTCGCTGGGGGTGAGTTCCCTACCACGCAGCCTTGACGAGGCATTGCGGCTGATGGAGGGCTCAGAGTTGGTGGCGGAGACGCTGGGGGAGCACGTTTTCGACTACTTCATGCGGAACAAACGTGCAGAATTTGAATCCTACCGGAGGCAGGTCACCCCGTGGGAGGTGGAGAGGCACATCAAGGTGCTGTGATCGGGAATATCGCGGCCACTCGCTCCGCCTGGGAGCCGGAGATCTTCACCTCGGCCTCTGCCCAGCAGAGCCGCCCCGTCGCCAGGCCCAGGAGGGTTGAAGGTTCCATCTCCACCACGTTCGGAGGTGTTCCCCGGGTGTGTTTCGGGCCATCCCCGAAACCAACCTGGACTGCGGCCCAGGGTGGAACCCGAACCTCGATCGAGGCTCCTGGATGAAGTTCGCCCAGCCTCGCGCAGAAAGCACGACAGCAGGCCGCCATCAAGGTGCGTCCCAGAGCCAGGCCATGTCTGCCCGCGGAATCTGCTGCCCTCAACAACACCCCTGTCAGATCTGGGGTGCGTCGATTCAATTCGCCGTCAAGGGACAGGTCCAGGGCGGTGGCTTCGGTGGGGTCAACCGCAGCCAGGCACTCGCGGAGATCCCGCAACTCTGCGATGGTCTTCTCGTCGGCGCTGAACATGCGGTAATCCTAGACAGGATCTGTGTGGTGAGGGCCGTTAGGGTGGAAATGTGAACAGGGTCAGTACCACGGTGGGGGAGTTCGCGAGACGTGGCTTCGAACATCCCGGAAATGCTGCAAAGACGTGGCAGGACTGGCGTGCACGGCTGGATTCCGAACCTCCGGTACCTCTTCACGTGTTCACCCGGGCTGCTGACAGGGACCAGGCTCTGGAATGCATGGTCGGTATCGGTGAACGAGCCCCCGCAGTGCTCGCACGAATCGCGGTCACCCCGGAATGGTTGGACCGAGTGCTGCTCGTGCTCGGAGGATCCTCCGTGCTCGCGCGTTTTCTGGTGAAGAATCCTGGGGAGCTCGAAGCGCTCGCAACTGCTCCCGGGGCGCGGAGAGAAGGCTGGAGAGAATACATCCGGTCGCGGGCCATGGATGAATCCGGTCACATCGACGCGGATCTGCTTCGCCGGGCGAATCATGCCGCTTTGGTGCAGGTCGCGGCCAGGGACCTAGCCAGCGAGGATCCTCTGTCCATAGTGGATGACATCGCGGTCGAACTAAGTCACGTTGCGGACGCAGTTCTTGAATGTGCTCTTGAATGCGCGCGGGCTGAAGTCTCTGGTTCCTCCTCGGTGCGGATAGCTGTGGTCGCGATGGGAAAGGCAGGGGCAGAGGAACTCAACTACATCTCGGATGTCGATGTGATCTACATCGCGGAACCCGTCGAAGGTGGTGAACACGATGAGGCGATGAGGGTGGGAGCAAAAGTGTGCGCCGCAATGGCTCGGATCTGTTCGGCACATACATCGGAGGGCACCATCTGGCCGATAGATGCTGCCCTGCGGCCCGAAGGAAACGCCGGCCCCTTGGTGCGCAGCATCGCTTCCTGCGCTATCTACTACGGCAAGTGGGCGAAGAACTGGGAGTTCCAGGCCCTTCTGAAGGCGCGGCCTGCAGCCGGGGACCTGGATTTAGGACAGGCATTCTGCGACATGGTGTCTCCGCTTGTGTGGGAAGCGGCACAGCGCCCGGGATTCCTGCCGGATGTGCGGGCCATGAGGAACCGGGTTATCTCCCTGATCCCTGCCAAGGAAGCCGATAGGGAAATCAAACTCGGTATCGGGGGGTTGAGGGACACCGAGTTCACCGTGCAACTTCTACAGCTCGTTCACGGACGGGGTGATGAGCGGGTACGTGCACGTGGAACCTTCGATGCGCTGCGTGCCCTGGTTGCTTTCGGCTATATCGGGCGCGATGACGGTGCCGACATGGCCCGGGCCTACCGGTTCCAGAGAGTTCTTGAGCATCGGGTTCAGCTCCGCAGAATGCGTCGTACCCACCTGGTGCCGGAAGACGAACCGGGGTGGACTTATCTTGCCCGTGCCATCGGGAAAACCCCCGATGAGGTCAAGGACTTGTGGCGTGGCAGCACCCGCGCAGTTGAGAAGCTTCAGCAACGCATCTTTTTCTCCCCCCTGCTCGACGCCGTGTCTGCCATTCCCACGGCAGAACTACGACTTTCCACGGATGCAGCCCAGGAGCGCCTGCGAATACTTGGTTTTGAGGACGCCCGTTCGGCCCTGGGGCACATCCAGACACTGACAAACGGTTCCACGAGAGCGGTTGAGATCCAGCGGCAACTCATGCCAGCCATGCTGGGCTGGTTCGCCGAGGGTCCGAACCCCGATTACGGGCTGCTCGCCTTCAGGCAACTTTCCGAGGCGTTGGGCACCAGCTCTTGGTACCTGCGGGCGCTTCGCGACGAGGGATGGATGGCTCAGCGGCTGGCTCACATCGCATCCTCCAGTCGTTACGTGGTCAATCTGCTGATGCGGGCACCCGAGATGGTGCAGATGCTCGCCCACAGCGAGAATTTGGAGCTTCGGCCACGGGATCTGCTCTCCAGATCCATGAGCCGGGATATCGAGCGAGCCTCGGACAAGGCAGCAGCGGTGGCATCGGTCCGGGCGCTGCGTCGATCCGAGCTGTGCCGCATAGCCTTGGCCGACGTGCTGGGTGCGGCTGATGTCACCACAGTGGGTTTGGCGCTCAGCGATCTCGCAGGTGCCACGCTGGATGCAGCGTTGGAACTTGCTCGACGAGAAGTTGAGGCGCCTCCCGTCGGGGTGATCGGCATGGGGCGTTGGGGGGGATGCGAACTTGGCTACGCATCTGATGTTGATGCGATGTTCGTCATCCCCGATGGTTCCGGGGCCGAAGAACAGGTGGCAGCGGCCCGGCTCGTTCGGCTGGCCTGCGATCTCGTCGGAAAACCCGGACCGGACCCGGCGATGGTGGTTGACGCCGATCTGCGTCCCGAGGGAAAGGGCGGGCCACTTGTGCGAACCGTGTCCTCCTACCTCAGTTACTACGCAAGGTGGTCCTCCGCCTGGGAGGCGCAGGCGCTGCTGCGAGCCCGCCCCGCGGCAGGGGAGCAGGAACTGGCCTCTGCGGTGCTTGAGGGGGTGGAGGGATTGCGGTACCCGGATGGAGGTCTTACCGCCGCCCAGGTTGCAGAGATTCGCCGGTTGAAATCGCGGATGGAAAACGAACGTATTCCCCGCGGCACGGACAAGGAACGTCACCTCAAACTTGGTTCTGGTGGCTTGTCGGATGTGGAGTGGACTATCCAGTTACTCCAGCTGCAGCATGCTGGTGCTCGATCTGCCTTGCGCACACCTTCCACGCTCCAGGCCATTGACGCGGCGGAAGGGCTCGAGCTGCTGACCGCTGAACAGGCCGCCGACCTGCGGGAAGGATGGGTGCACGTCAGTCGGGTGCGCAACGCCATCATGCTGGTGCGCGGTCGGCCCGGCGATGCCCTACCCGTCGACTACCGGGAGCAGTCAGCTGTTGCCGAACTTGCAGGATACGATCCGGGCCAGCGTTCCAGGCTTGTCGATGACACGATCCGGGTCATGCGCCGCGCGTCGTGGGTGGTCAACCAGGTGTTCTGGGGTGAGTTACCGAAGGAGTGACCGTGCAGCTCCCAAAAGGATGGGATAGGGTGTTCCCGACGCATCCGGGGTCGGTGAGAGTCCGAACCGGCGGTGACAGTCCGCGACCCTCGCGGCCCTCATTTCTCGAACAGGGCCAACAGGTTGATCCGGTGGAATTCCGGGACCGACAGTGAAAGTCTGGATGGGAGGAGCGCGTCGACGGTCCGCACCGGTGGGGTGCGGATGCTGTGCGTGCACCCCGGACCGAGGAAGGACCGGGGTTTTTGACCGAGCAGCAAGCACGACGGGGCCGGCTCGTCGCCCGGGCCGGGCTGTGGTCCGCCTATCCCGCCCGCACCCGACCGGTTTCACTCGTAGCGCGTCTCCTTCCTCCCCTCGTGGCCGTGCTGGTGGCGCTGCTCACCTGGTGGCTGCTCACCCAGGTCACCCCTGCAGTGTTGCTCCCGGACCCGGTGGCTGTGGTCTCTCGCGCCGCCCGCTGGGTGGGTTCCGGAATCGCTTGGCGCTACGTCGAACCAACTCTGGTGGCAGCGCTTCTCGGATCCATCCTTTCCATCGCCATCGCCCTTCCACTGGGATATGCGATCGCCCACTCACGGCTGCTCGCGGCTGTCGCCGAGCCTTTCATAGCCTTTTCCCAGACGGTTCCACTCGTGGCCGTCGCACCTTTGCTGGTGCTGTGGATCGGGTACGGCACCATTCCAGTCGCCGTCCTTTGCTCGGTGATCGCGTTCTTCCCCATGGTCACCACCACCATCGTGGGATTGCGTGGCTTGGACATGCGAGTGATCGAGACTGCTTGGCTCGATGGGGCTGGAACCTGGCGGCGTCTCATTCATGTCGAGGCTCCAATGGCCGCTCCCGCGGTCCTGGCAGGGGTGCGTGGAGGAGTGGTGTTGTCCATGACCGGGGCGATCGTCGGTGAATTCGTCATGGGTGGGCAGGGACTCGGAGTCCTGCTTACCCAGTCTCAGCAAGCAGTGGACACGGTCGGGGTTTTCACCGTACTGGTCCTACTGGCGATTATCGCGAGCGTTCTCGTGTCCGTTATGGGGCTGGCCGAGCGCATCGCCAACCGAAACCTACAAGGAGAACACGCATGAAACCGAACCGCCGTTCATTTCTCTTCGGTGCTGCCGCTCTGGGCGGAGCGGCCCTTGCCTCCTGCGGTGGGCCGGCAGCACAACAGGCCACCAGGAACGAGGCAGCCATCACGGTGGGACTCACCTACATTCCAAATGTCCAGTTCAGTCCTTTCTACGTCGCTGAATCCGAGGGGCTCTTCAAAGACTCCGGGATCAATCTGACGCTCAGGCACCACGGAACCCAGGAAGGTCTGTTCACTGCCTTGGCTGCGGGGGAGGAGCAGGTGGTGTTCGCATCCAGTGACGAAGCCATGGTGTCGGCTGCCGGCGGTATGCCTGAACTACGAACCTTTGCCACCTGCTACCGGCAATACCCGGGGGTGATCCTCGGTGCCGGTGATATCACGGATCTTTCTAGTCTTGCTGGGAAAACCTTGGGAGTGCAGGGGCGTTACGGAGCAGGCTGGTACACAACCCTCGCTGCGCTGGACAGTACAGGTCTCAGCGAGGAACAAGTGAGCATCACCGAAATCGGATGGACGCAGGTAGCAGCACTGACTACCGGTAAGACGGATGCTGTCGTGGGTTTCAGTAACAATGAGGCCGTCCAATTGGCAGCCGCAGGTTTCCCATTCAATCAGCTTGATGTGGTCGACAAGGAGAAACCGAACCTGGTCGGTCCCGGGCTGACAACTCGGGAGGGCGCTCTTCCCGTTGAGCAGCTCAAAGTGATCGCACAGGCCGTTCTCGAGGCGGAGAACCGGATCCTGAGCAACCCTGAACTGGCTCTCAAAGCCACCGAGGTGCAGGTTCCCGCTCTCGCGGAGGAAGCCCAGCGGAAACAAGCAGAAGCGGTCCTCGAGGCCACCAGTGAATTCTGGTTGGGCTCGGACGGAAAGGCATCGGTGAAGGTCGAGCAGGATGACTTCACTCGGATGGGTGAATTCCTTACCCGAGTTGGGATCATTGAGGCCGCCCCCGAGAACACGGTCCTGGAAGTGGGCTGAAGAGTTCCCAGGTGAAGCAACGACGAAAGCAGCCGGACCAGCGCCGCACATGAATCGCCATGAAACCAGGTTTTACGGTGATTCATGTGCGAGGGCCGTGGGTTTCGCATACTGGGTCACTCATTGCCCTGATCGTCTTCGCTCAGTCGGTGAGTACGGTTTCCAGGTCTGGTTCATGAGTGCTCGTGACTGCCACGGTCGTGACGTCCGTGGGTCCCGGCACGGCGCTGCCGGGTAGAGCAACCGCGGCAGCCCCCCAGGCGACTCCCCGGCTCAGTGCGGTTGCTGGGTCGTTCCCTGTGGTGAGGGCGCTGAGGACTCCCGCCAGCAGGCAGTCGCCGGCACCCACCGTGGAACGTGGCTCGGTGACGGTTGCCTTGGCGTGGTGGATGACATTGGGGTCCACCCACAGGGCACCGTCGGAGCCCAGGCTCACCACGACCACTCCGACTCCGTTCGCTAACAGTTCGCGGGCGGGGTCGACTACAGCTCGCAGGGTGGGGAGTTCTCGACCGGTTAACTCAGCGAGTTCCTCTCGGTTGGGTTTGATCAGCCAGGGTTTGGCCGTTACTGCGGCGGCCAGCGGGGCTCCGGATGTATCGACGGCAACCCTGCCGGGGTAGCCGACGATTATGTCCGCCAGGAACGAGTCAGGTGTACCAGGTGGCAGGCTTCCGCACAACACCACGGGGCCGGCTGCCCTGCCCACAGCGTTTGCGAGTCGGTTCACCTCGTTGGGGGACAACTCAGGACCCGGTTCGTTCACCTTGGTGGTGCCCCCTGTGGGATCGACGATGGCCATGTTGGTCCGTGTGGTCCCTGCGATGGGGATGGCGTCGAAAGGAATCCCGGCGTTCTGCAGCAGGGAGGCCAGTAGCTCACCGTCCGGGCCGCCCAAGGGGAGTATGGCACGGGCGGGATGGCTGTTGCGGATCAGGGCGCGGGCCACATTCACCCCTTTGCCGCCTGGGTCGGTTCGGCTACTGGCGGCTCGGTTTACTTCGCCCGGCAGCAGGTTCTCCACAAGCATGGTGCGGTCAATGCTCGGGTTCGGCGTCAGGGTAGTGATCATGTGCGGGCCACCTCCAAGCCTGCGCTGTCGAATGCCTCGGTGGTTTCATCGTCGAGGCAGGAGTCGGGGATGAGGAAAGAAACCTCCTTGAGGCCGGTGAAGCGCTGGAAATGGTTCAGATTCGCTTTGCCAGCGTCCGCCAGCAGGATGGTGCCCTGCCCGGCTAGTTCCGCCAAGGCCTGGTGGGTGATGGGTTGTTTCTCACCCGCCGTCCTGACCTCGAGGTGCTGCAGGATGTTTGGCTTGCGGTCGGCGGTGACGCCGCGTCGACGAATCTGAATGTGTACATCAGGTTCTGGTGCCCGTTCTTGAGGATCGTCACGTCGGTTTCACAGGGTGAGTAGTTCTTTGCCGAGAACAGCTTCCGTATAAGGAGCGGTCAGGGCCGGTTCTTGAGCAATCGGGATGGCCACCACACCGTGGGGCCGATGTCCTGGACCAGGGCGGGAACCAACAGGGTACGTACGACGAAGGTGTCCAGCAGCACCCCGAAGGAGACGATGAAGGCGATTTGCAGCAGGAACAGGATCGGGAGGATGACCAGTGCGGCGAAAGTTGCCGCTAGCACCAGGCCGGCTGAGGTAATGACCCCGCCCGTGACCGCCAGTCCACGCAACATGCCCTCGCGTGTTCCATTCGCCAGTGCCTCCTCGCGCACCCGTGTCATGAGGAAAATGTTGTAGTCGATTCCCAGGGCCACCAGGAAGACGAACCCGTACAGCGGAACCGAGGGATCTGCTCCCGGGAGGTTCAGTATGTGATTGAACACGACGGCAGCCACCCCCATTGCAGTCCCGAAGCTGAGGGCCGTGGTCGCCACCAGCAGTACAGGTGTCAGCAGGCTGCGCAGCAGCAGGACGAGGATGACCAGGATTACCGTGAGAACCAGGGGAATGATGAGGGCCCTGTCGTGCTCCGTTGTGGTCCGGGTGTCCAGATCGGTGGCGGTGGCACCTCCAATGCGTGCGGCTCCGGACAGCTCTGTTCGCAACTCGCGGACGATGTCGATGGCTTCGTCGCTGTCGGCAGTGGCTGTCAGGGTGGCCAGCAGCATGACCTCGCCGTTGTCCACGGTGGGAGCCGGGGGCGGTGTTCCTGGCCGTCCTACAGATTGGATTCCCGCCCTCGTGACGGGCGCGGAACCCGAGGGCGAGGACTTCGAGACGACGCTGACAGAGGCCACCCCGTCGTTGTCCAGCAGCTGGTTTACTACTGATTGCAGAGTGTTCTCAGCGGTCAAGACATAGGCGGGTGAGCCGGCCCCACCCGGGAAGTGGTGCGCCAACTCTTCCTGGCCTGTTCGGGCGTCGGAGGATCCCAGTACGAAGCTGCTGATGGGAACTCCGTCGGCTTTGAGGGTGGGAACGAAGGCGGCGCCGATGCCCAACAAGATGACGCAGGCAATCCACACGGCACGGGGACGCTTGGAAACGAACCGACCGGTTCTCGCGTACACACCGGTGTGGGTCTGTTCCTCATCCGTGCGGTCAGGATCGAAACGTGGCATCCGGGGCCAGTATGAGGCTCGGCCCAGCAGGTGTGTGAGGCTTGGGAGCAGGGTCAGGGAGGCGAGCACCGCAAAAGCCACACCTATGGCAGCCACCGGTCCCAAAGAGCGATTGGAACCCAGATCGCTGAACAACAGGCACAACAAGCCGGCGATCACGGTGCCGCCGGAAGCGAGGATCGGCTCCAGGACACCGCGCAAAGCGGCCCGGGTGGCTTCCGTTCTCGATTCGTGACGTCGTAGCTCCTCCAGGTACCGGGCCGTGTACAGCAAGGAGTAGTCCGTGGCCGCGCCTATCACCAGAATGAAGAGGATCCCCTGGGTTTGTCCTGTGATGGTCAGTAGCCCCCATCTGGCCAGCCACCAGTTGGCCAGGAGGGCGACAGCGAGGGCGAAAACGCTCGTCAACAACACCACGAAGGGGAGGAGCACGGCTCGGTAGACGAGCACCAGGATCACCAGCACCAGGCTGAGGGTCACGAGCAGCAGCAGGCCGTCGATCCCGCTGAAGGCCCGCGAGAGATCGCTGGTAAAACCAGCCGGGCCCGTCACGTGGAATTCCGTTCCTGCGAGGTCATGCGCTGCGATCGCATCCCGGATGGAGTTGACGGTTCTGGAGACGTTCGCCGTCGCGTCCACCCCGATGAATACCTGGGCTGCCATGGAATCCTCGGATGTGATCGGTGGCGAGACAGCAGCCACCCCCTCCATGGTCCCCAGATCCTGCCCGAGGGCCATGATGGCCCGCGTCTGAACCTCCGTCAGAGGACTCTCCCCGGTGAACACTGCGATGGCAGGGATCTGAACGTTGCCCACGAAATCGCGATACCTCTGCCCGACGATGGTCGCCTCCGCGTTGGTTGGAAGGAAGCTCGCCTGGTCATTGCGTGCAACCTCGCTGACCTTTCCGAAGAACGGGCCACCGATCCCACCTGCCAACAGCCAGCACAGGATCAAAACGATTGGGGTGACGAAACGAGCTGTTCTGGCCTTCACCGGAGTGAGCCTACGTTTCCTGGAAGCTCAGAGGGCGTAGTAGAGCTCGAATTCGTGTGGATGTGGCCGAACGGCAATGGCCTGGATCTCGGTGCGCTTGAGCCCCACCCAGGTATCGATCAGATCGGGTGTGAAGACATCGCCTGCCAACAGGAACTCGTGATCCGCCTCCAGGGCATCCAGTACTGCGCTCAGGCTGGCTGGCACGGTGGGGACCTCGGCATGCTCCTCGGGGGGCAACTCGTAGAGGTCCTTGTCGATGGGGGTGGGAGGCTCGATGCGGTTCTGGATGCCGTCCAGTCCTGCCAGCAGGATGGCGGCGAAGGCCAGGTAGGGGTTGCTCGACGGATCTGGGCAACGGAATTCGATGCGTTTGGCCTTCGGATTGGCGCCGGTGATCGGGATACGGATGCAGGCAGAACGGTTGCGCTGCGAGTACACCAGGTTGACGGGAGCCTCGAACCCGGGAACCAACCGGTGGAAGGAGTTGACGCTCGGGTTGGTGAAAGCCAGCAATGCGGGGGCATGCCTGAGGATGCCACCGATGTACCAGCGGGCCATGTCCGACAGACCTGCGTAGCCGTTCTCGTCGTAGAACAAGGGTTTTCCGTCGTTCCACAGCGAGGAGTGGACGTGCATCCCGGAGCCGTTGTCTCCGAAGATCGGCTTCGGCATGAAGGTGGCGGTCTTGCCAGCTTCCCAGGCGGTGTTCTTGACGAGATACTTGAACTTCATCACGTCGTCGGCGGATTTCAGCATGGTGTCGAACCGCCAGT
>ERZ773072.1763-NODE-1763-length-10491-cov-204.742334_pt1 | contig 10491 bp, 7 predicted proteins | sample MGYA00580617_ERZ773072 | MGnify/ENA primary metagenome ERZ773072 (study PRJEB29015, sample SAMEA2737970) | human oral metagenome | biome: human oral; feature: human-associated habitat; material: dental | place: China | collected 2122 ... | reverse complement strand
ATCAGCGGGATGATTTCGCGTGCGACAAAGGGGAAGGTAACGAACAGCGTCGCCAGAATAATGCCGGGGATGGCGAAGATAATCTGTATGCCTTGCGCTTCGAGCCAGCCGCCCAATGCCGTGTGCGCGCCGAACAATAAGACGAACATCAAACCGGCAACCACGGGCGATACGGAAAACGGCAAATCGAGCAGGGTGGTCAGCAACTGCTTGCCGCGAAAGTCAAAACGGGTCAACAGCCACGCCATCGCCACGCCCAATACGGCATTGACGGGAACGACCACTGCGGCGGTAATCAGGGTGAGCTTGATCGCCGCCCACGCTTCGGGGTCGGTAATAGATTGAAGGTACAGACCCCAACCGCCTTTCAGCGCTTCGTAAAACACGGCGACAAGCGGTACGACCAGCATCAGCAGCAGGAACCCCAGCGCGACGGCGGTCAGCAAAACGCGCAGCCAGCGCGGTTCGGTCAGGTTGGGATTGGCGGAATAGGGTTTCATGGCGGTGGTGTTCTCTGGTTGGTTTTAAGATGTTTGGAGGTCGTCTGAAAAACCGTTTTTTGTGAGGCGGATTTGCTTTCAGACGACCTTTTATCTTTTATGGATTAAAAGGGGAACAAAAAACGTCTAGCTGCCGTCATTCCCGCGCAGGCGGGAATCCATCGGTAAAGTTCGGCTGCCTTATTGATTTTCTGTTTTCCTGTTGCCGTGCGGTGGATTCCCGCCTGCGCGGGAATGACGGCAACAGCGTAGTTCAGGTTTTCAGACGACCCCTCAACCCTTCGCTCCCGAACGCCTGCTCAACGCCCACTGCATCACGTTCAACGCAAACAGAATCACAAACGAAACCAGCAGCATAAACAACGCCACCGCCGACGCGCCCTGTACGTCGAACTGTTCCAGCTTGCCCGTAATAATCAGCGGCAGGATTTCGGAAACCATCGGAATGTTGCCCGCGATGAAAATCACCGAGCCGTATTCCCCCGTTGCCCGCGCGAACATCATGCCCGCGCCGGTTAAGAGCGCCGGCGTGATTTCCGGCAGCAGCACGCGGCGGAACGTCGTAAAACGGTTTGCCCCCAAAGTCGCCGCCGCTTCCTCATATTCGCCCGACAATTCCTCCAATACCGGCTGCACGGCGCGGACGATAAAGGGCAGGCTGACGACGACCAGCGCAATCCAAATGCCGACGGGCGTAAACGCAATTTTGATGCCCAAAGGCTCGAAAAAACGGCCTATCCAACCGTTCGGCGCATACAGGGTCGCCAACGCAATGCCCGTAACCGCCGTCGGCAGCGCAAACGGCAAATCGACCAGCGCGTTCACCAGCCCCTTGAGCGGAAATTCATAGCGCACCAACACCCACGCCACCAGTGTGCCGAACACGACATTGGTCAACATCGCATAAAACGACATCCGCAAACTCAGCCACACTGCCGCCAACACGTTCGGCTCGGCAATCGTGTTCCAAAAGCCGCCCCAGCCGATTTCCGCCGCCTTCGCCGCCATCATCGCAAACGGCAAAACCACCAGAAGCGACAGGCACAATACGGTCAGGCCGAGGCTGATTTTGAAGCCGGGCAGTACACTGGGCGTTTTGAGTAATAACATGGTCGCTCGGAAGGGAAAAAGAAGATGCTGCCACTTTAACGGGGTCGTCTGAAAAACGGAAAGAATGGTTTGTTTCCCGCAAAGAAAAATTGGTTATAAGTATTGCGTGAAACAAGGCCGAAAACTGTACATCCGCCCGCGCGGGGTGTATGCTTCAAATACATTCATACAATATCAATCTTTACCACAAACCTTAAACGTCGTCTGAAAACGACTAAACTCAGGAATACCGCCATGACCGATTTGACCGTTTGGGAAGTTTCCCCCGTAAATACCGTGATAGACCATGTCATCAGCCGCTATCACAATACCCACCGCGCACAACTTGAAGAGCTTGTCCCCTTGGCGCATAAAATCGCCTCAACCTCGCCCGACGGCTTCCCTGCCGAACTGCCGGAACTGCTCGAATACATCCAAAACGAGCTGCTGATGCACATGATGAAGGAAGAACGTATGTTGTTCCCGATGGCAAAACAAGGCTTGGGCAGCCGTGCCGCCATGCCGGTCAATGTCATGATGCACGAACACGAAGAACACGACCGTGCACTGGCGCAGTTGAAAACCCTGACCAATCATTTCACTCCGCCGCAAAACGCCGACAAAGACCAGCAAAGGTTATATGCGTTGGCACAAGAACTGTCGGACGATTTGGAAGAACATATCCACTTGGAGAACGAAATCCTGTTCCCACGCATCTTGGCTTCATAAAAAATATCGGCGGCTAGATAGCCGCCGATATTTTTTTACCTATGCCAATCTATAATATATAATTGTTTTATATGGATATTCAACCCATGAGAATTATCTTATGAAGCCTATTGCCACCGCGTTATCGCTATCCGCCTTCATCCTGACCGCCTGCACCGCAAACTCGCCCCGCATGTCGGTAGGCCTCGGCTTGGGAACAGGTATAGGCAGCCATATCGGATTAGGTACCTCTGTCAATATTCCCGTCGGCATCGGCAAAAGGGAAAACCGTATCCCTAAAAACAACGGCGGTATCCATATTATCGAGGAACAAATCGTTACTTACTTTGACGCGCAGGGCAACCCTGCCGACAGCCCCGTCAAGGGCGGTTACTATCGGCAATTAATCAGCAGGCACAATCATGAATATCTGGTACAGGATTTCTACAGCGACAACAGCAGGAAACGCACCGACCCCTACCCCTTGCCCCGCGACCGGCTGCTACAATTCCGCGCCACACCGTATGACGGTTCATTAACCGTATATGCCTACAACGGCAACGTCATACAGCAACAGGTATTTAAAAACGGGAAATTAATCAGCGCAAAATATTAATGGAATAAAGTCAAAATAATATACTTACCATTCAAATATTTGAAATGCTGCCGTTTCGTCAGTTGAAATTTTAGTTGACACTTTTTTTCAGGGCTATATAATACGCCCCATTCCCCGATAGCTCAGTCGGTAGAGCGACGGACTGTTAATCCGCAGGTCCCTGGTTCGAGCCCAGGTCGGGGAGCCAAATTTAAAAAGCCTGAACAATTTGTTCAGGCTTTTTTGCATACACTTATTATCTTCAATCGGCGAAAAATAAAAGTCTTCCTATCGTCCAAAGCATTAAAATTTGCCTGATTGCTCCTTTCAGACGACCTTCCTATAATCTGTTTTTCTTTTTTTATAAAGAGGCAATAAATCATGAATATTACCGAAATCGTCCGCCAACGATACAGCACCAAATCTTTCGACCCGTCCAAAAAAATCGCAGCCGAAGACTTCGCCCATATCGAAGCCGCCCTGCGCAACAGCCCCTCCAGCGTCAATATGCAGCCGTGGCACTTCATCATCGCCGATGACGAAGCAGGCAAAGCGCGCATTGCCAAATCCACCGAAAAACTCCCTTACAATACCCCGAAAATTACTCATGCGTCCCATGTCGTCGTTTTCGCCGCCCGCGTTTGCGCCGACGATGATTATGTCGCCGCCGTATTGGCGCAAGAAAACAAAGACGGACGTTTCGCCACGGAAGAAGCCAAGCAGGCCGGCGACTCTACCCGCCGCTTGTTCTTGGGCATCCACCGCAACCAAATCCAAGATGAAGAGCAATGGCTTGCCAAACAAGTCTATCTCAACATAGGCTTCACCCTATTCGCCGCTGCCGCAGCAGGCATCGACGCCGTGCCGATGGAAGGCGTAGATTTGCAGGTTTTGAATGAGGAATTCGGTTTGACCGAAAAAGGCTACAAAGCCGTCGCCGTCGTCTCCTTCGGCTACCGTGCCGCAGATGATTTCAACGCTGCGCTGCCAAAATCGCGCTTTGAAAATGAAGCCATCTTTACCAAAATCTAAAAAAAAATGATGAAACGGCAATAGGTCGTCTGAAACCTTCAGATAGAGGGTTTCAGACGACCTTTTTGCGTCATCACATCCTGTTTCGGTATAATTCGCGTTCCAATATCCGGCTGAAAGCCGTTCAGACCTGCCCGTGAATACATCATCGAAACCTTCCCTACCCTATCTTGCCTCGTGTGCCAGCCTGATTTTTCTGATTCTGCTTTCCCTGTCTTGGGAATTGTGGATTGCGCCTTTGCGCAACGGCGGTTCATGGCTTGCCCTCAAAGCCCTGCCTTTATGCCTGCCGCTGGGCGGCATACTCAAGGGCCGTATTTATACTTATCAATACAGCTCTATGCTGATTCTGATTTATTTTGCCGAGGCGGTCATGCGCCTGTTTGACGCTTCGCCTGCCGAACGTCTGTGCGCCGCATTGTCGCTTACCTCCTGCATAATTTTCTTTGTCGCCTGCCTCGCATTTATCAAACAACACAAAAAAGAGGGGAAATAATGTTTGCCCGTACCGCATATCATCTTAAAAATGAATGGAATATCCGCCTGCTGCCTTTATGGGTTTGTTTTATCTGGGTTTGCGCCGTCCCTTTCCTGTCGATTTACCGCGTAGGCCCACTGCCGAGCTTCTACCTTGAAGCCGGCTCCCTGTTGGGTGCGACAATTTTAGTATTGGCTTCGGCATATAAAGGCCTGCTCAATATCCGCCTGCCTTATGTATCTGTCGGACTGTTGCTGATGGCGGCATATTGGGCGATACAGCCTCGGATAATGGGCTTGCTGTATCCCGGGATGAGCGACTTGGCGGCATGGACCTTCGTCATCCTCGCCCTTTCTGCCTGGGCCTGCCGCGGCTGGATTTCCGCTTACGGGCAGGACAGAATTGTTACCGTATTCGCATGGTCGTTGTTTTTTGGTGCAGCCGCGCAGGCTGTCGTGGCGTTTATGCAGTTCAAAGGATGGTCGGACATTTCCCTGTTCCACGGCATATTGGCTTACGGCGGCGGAACGGTAAACGGCCAGCTCGGGCAGCGCAACCATCTGGGCCATTATCTGATGTGGGGCGTACTTGCCGCATCCTATTTATGGGCAACGCGGAAAATGCCCGACTGGCTGGGATTGGTTTGCGTATTTCTGCTGACTGCCGTCTTGGGTTTGGTCAACTCGCGTACTATCTTGGGCTATATCATCGCCATCGTATTGATTCTGCCTTTTTGGTACTGGCGGGCAGGCCGCGAATCGGTGCGCTTAATTAAAATCTTCTTTTTCGCAGCGGTATTGGCTGCGGTTTTCCAGTTCGGCATGGGGACATTGCTTGATTTACTGGGCAACAGCCGTTACGAAACCGCCGTCGAACGTGCGGGGCACAGCGATTTTGAAGGTTCTGCGCGCCAAATCGAATGGCGGAATGCCTGGACCGCCTTTACCCGCTCCCCAATCCTCGGACACGGCTGGAACAGCTTCGGCAGCCTGAGTTTTCTGTTAAATGCCGAAAAACAATACTTTGCCAATAACATCCTAGGCGTTTTGTTCACCCACTGCCACAACCTTATCCTGCAAATCCTTGCCGAAATGGGGCTGACAGGTGCATTATTGAGCGCGGGAACCATGCTGGCGGGCGTTTGGCGTTTGATTACCCGTCCGTCCAATCCCGCCAACCTGTTCCTGCTGACTGCTGCAAGCGTAACCATGTGCCACAGTATGCTCGAATACCCGCTTTGGTACATCTACTTCCTGATTCCGTTCGCCCTCATGCTTTCGCTCTCAAGCGCGCGTTTTGAAGATGTATCCGACGGAATCAAACAAGCCCGCCGCCGCAATTTGGCAGGCGGTATCGCTGCATTGGCCATTATCGGCGGCACGCTGCACTTAGGCTGGAACTACACCGACCTGACCGCTTACAGCCGTCAACCCAAAACCGACGACCCGTCTCAAGTCAACGCCAAAATTTCCGGACTGCGCCGCATTTCCGAAACCAGCCCCATGCTGGCCTATTATGCCGATCTGAGCCTGACCCGCCGTGCCGATCCGGCCGATGAAAAAGTCCAACCTTGGGCGCAAAAAGCGGCATTCGACGCACTCACCTACCGCCCTTACAGCAACGCCTACCAAGTCGGGCTTTACCTCTACCGTCAAGGTAAAACCAAAGAAGGCGCGCAATGGATGCAAGACATGTATTATTACTATCCTTACACGATGCCGTTTTACACCGGCAAAATCCGCAGCAGAAAGGAATTCGAACCGCTTCTGCCCCAAATTTTGGAAGACTGCCGCAATTTCCTGAAATCGCCAAAACATAAAACCGCCAAACCTTGCGCGGCGGAGATACCGGCATCGTAAACAACCAAGGTCGTCTGAAATATTTTCAGACGACCTTTTGCTATCGATCCCAATAAACAGCCGGCCTACCATTTCCCACTGGCAAGAGAAACCATATTCGGACATAGCGATTTAAATATGTTTTAAGGTCGTCTGAAACATTTTCAGACGACTTTAAACCCATCTCTCTCCGTTACTATTCAATCCCTAAAACAGATCCGGTAAAACAGCCGTCATCAGCCGATAAGCCCATATCCTGTCGATCCAAATAAAAATACCTGTACCGATATTCACGCGCAGGTATTTTCTATTGCAATCCACTATATAATCCCGTTTATTATCCACCGCCCTACTCCCGCCATGTTCTACCTCTACCAATCCAACCGCCTCGAATCGCTAGCCGCCCTGTTTGCCGGAATCCAAAGGGTCAGGCCGCTTGAGTCTGCTTTGGCGGCGGAACAGATTGTGGTGCAGAGTCAGGGGATGCGGCGTTATTTGAGTGTTTATCTGGCGCGCGAACTGGGGGTGGCGGCGAATTTGCAATTCAGCCTGCCGGCGGGTTTGACGTGGCAGTTGATGCAGAAGCTGATTCCCGATATTCCCGCGCTCAGTCCGTTTTCGCCGGAGGTAATGCGCTGGCGGCTTTTGGATTTGTTCCGCAGCGAGCGTTTTCAGACGACCTCTGAATTTGAAAACGTCCGTTCTGTCTTGCAAAGCTATTTGGGCAGCGGCGAGTCGGCGGATTATCAGTTGGCGGGGCAGTTGGCGGATATTTTCGACCAGTATCTGGTGTACCGGCCGCAGTGGATTGATGCCTGGCAGGAAGGCAAACTTTTAGGACTGGGCGACGACGAGGTCTGGCAGGCGCAGCTTTGGCGGTATTTGGACGACGGCAACCAATCCGCGCCGCACCGTGTGGCGCTGTGGGAAAAGCTGCTGTCGTCTTTGGATAAGGCGCACCTGCCCGAACGGTTTTTCGTGTTCGGCATTTCGACGATGGCGCCGATGTATTTGCAGCTTTTGCAGAAAATTTCGGAACATTGCGATGTGTTCGTGTTCGCGCTCAATCCGAGCGGGCAGTATTGGGGCAATGTGATTGAGGCGGCGCAGCTTTTGAAGGGCGGCGACGATGCGGATTTGTCGCAGACGGGGCATCCGCTGTTGGCATCGTTGGGCAAGCAGGGGCGTGATTTTTTTGATTTTCTGACGGAAATCGGCTTGGAGGAGCAGCCTGTGTTTGAAGAAGTTTCAGACGACACGCTGCTGCACTGCCTGCAAAACGATATTCAAAACCTGCGTATGCCGTCTGAACACAGCCGCACGGATTTGCTGGGCGACGGCTCCGTCCGTATCGTGTCGGCACACAGCCCCTTGCGCGAATTGCAGATTTTGAAAGACAAGCTGTTGCGGATTCTGCACGAACATCCCGACTGGCAGCCGCACGATATTGCCGTTTTGACGCCGAACATCGAGCCGTACAGCCCGTTTATCGAAGCGGTGTTCGGGCAGGCGCAGGGCGGGGCGCAGGCTTTGCCGTATTCGGTGTCGGACGTGAAACTCAGCCGCCGCCAGCCGCTGCTTTACGCGCTGGAGCAGACGCTGGATTTGCTGGAAAGCCGGTTTGAAGTCGATAAAGTGCTGCCGCTGTTGGAAAGCGGTTTGGTGCTGCGCCGTTTCGGGCTGACGGCGGACGATTTGCCGCTGCTGCACGACACCATTGCCGAGTTGAACGTGCATTGGGGTTTGGACGGAACGATGCGCGGCGCGGCGGACAATCTGTTTACCTGGCAGCAGGCGTTGGAACGCATCGTATTGGGTTGGATGCTGCCCGACGACGGCAGTCCGCTCTGGCAAAACGTCAGCGCGTGGCACGGCGATGTCAACCGCCTTGATGTGTTCGGCCGCTTTGCCGCCTTCATCCGCACGCTGTCCCGCCTTGCCGCCGAGTGGCGTAAACCCGCAGCGGCGGCGGAATGGACGGAACGCTGCCGCGATTTGGTGCAGTCATTGTTTCTGCCCGATGCCGACGACCAATACGCCTTGCAGCAGTTTGAGCAGGCGTTGGCAAAATGGCAGGAAGAAACCGCATTGGCAGGCTTTAGCGGCACTTTGCCGCAACACACGGTCATCCGCCACATCCGCCGCTTTTTGGGTAGCGAAAGCCAAGCGGGGTTCCTGCGCGGCGGCATCACCTTTTGCAGCATGGTGCCGATGAGGAGCCTGCCGTTTAAAGTCATCTGCCTCTTGGGTCTGAACGACGGCGATTTCCCGCGTAACACTAAAGCCGCCGTGTTCGACCTGATTGCCAAACACCCGCAAAAAGGCGACCGCGCCCGCCGCGACGACGATCGCTACCTCTTCCTCGAAGCCATCATCAGCGCGCGCGACATCCTTTATCTCTCCTACGTCGGTCGCAGCATCCGCAACGACGACGAACTCGCCCCGTCCGCCCTCGTCAGCGAACTCATCGATACCATCGCCGCCATGACCGGACGGCGCAGCAAAGAGCTGGCGGAACACTGGGTCGAGCAACATCCCCTGCAACCGTTCTCACACCGCTATTTCATCGCAGACAAAATTTCAGACGACCTCTTCAGCACGCGGCAAGACTACGCCGAAGCCCTCAACCGCCCGCGCGAACAGGCGCGTCCGTTTTTCAGCGAGGCCCTCGAAGAAAACAGCCCCGCACCGACCGTCTGGCAGGACGACTTCATCCGCTTCTGGAAAAATCCCGTCAAAGCATGGCTGCAACAAACCCTAGGCTGGCGCGAACCCTACCGCGACGAAGCATGGGAATCCGCCGAACCCTTCGAGCCGCAACGCGCCGACAAAATCGCCGCCGCCTACCTCGACGCCCGCCGCTACAACCAAGACTTTCAAGAAACCGCCGTCCGCCTCGACGCCGAAAGCCTGTTGCCCGCCGGTGAACTGGGTAAATTGTGGCAGCAGAATTTCCAAGCCGCCGCCAAACGCATCGACAGCGCATTGCTGCAAAGCCCCAAACTGCCGCCCTTTGCCTACGAAATCCCGTTCGACGGGCAAACCTTGCAAGGCAGCCTCGGCAACCTGTACCAATGCGGCCAAGTGTTCTACCTCGACCGCAAACCCAACGCACCGCAACGCATCGCCCTCCTGCTCGAACATTTAATCTTTTGCGCAGTAGGGTCGTCTGAAACCGAGACCCGTCAAACTTATATCGTTCAGCCAGAAGAAACAACGCTTTATCCCGAAATCCCCGGCAGCCACGCACAACAAATGCTGCAAAAATGGCTGACGTTCTTCAACCTCGGACAAACGCGCCCGCTGCCTTTCTTCGCCAAAACCAGCCTCGCCGCCGCCGAAGCCTACGGCAAAAAACAGAGCTGGGATGATGCCCTGAACAAAGCCAGGGAAAGCTATCACGGCAATAAAGTCAGCAAAGGCCAAAAAGACTATACCGAAGTCGCTTTAGTGTTCGGCAACGAAGATACCGAGCCGGTAGAAGGAGCGTTGTTCCAAAGCTTGGTGGAAGAGCTGTTGATACCGCTGCTGGACGCGGTAAAGGAAGAATCGTCCGATACGGCATAGAAGCCGCAAATCGGCAGAGGTCGTCTGAAAACGTGAATTCATCGTTTCAGACGACCTCTTCCCTGGTAAACCTGTTTTTAAAACCCTCACTTCCGCCGTCATTCACCAAACTGGAATCCATTGGAAATTCGAAAGGGCAAATGTTTCAAAAACAGTTGCCGAAATACAACCGAAACCTTTGCAAAAAATCCCTTTTCCCCAGCAACCGAAAACCCGTGTTTGGGTTTCGGCTGTCAGGGAAAGAAGAATTTTGCAAAGATCGGTCTTTGCTTCAACTGAATTCAAATCTTTCTATATTGACTTTATATTTTGCATTTCACGTTTTTTGCCGGTTTCATTTTAACCCGACGGCCCAATTCACATATTGCAATCAAATTTTCTTCTTCCGTCTGTTTAAATCCAATTAAATGCTCCCTCTTCCCGGCTAATCGAATTCAAATTCAGACCCGCTTTATCTTTTCAACCATATTCAGCATATGCGTTTGGGTTATCTCCTAAAACAAAAATCCGCTTTATTTTTTAATTAATGAAATTCATTATCAAAATATTTGTAAAGTTTAATAATATGTTATAAAGTAACGGACTTCGTTTCTGAGGTAACTATTATGAATCCGAATTTCAAATTAAACCTACTGACATTATCTTTACTGGCTATAACAAGTATCGCACACGCAGAAGACGAGG
>ERZ773072.1760-NODE-1760-length-10497-cov-3.125263_pt1 | contig 10497 bp, 12 predicted proteins | sample MGYA00580617_ERZ773072 | MGnify/ENA primary metagenome ERZ773072 (study PRJEB29015, sample SAMEA2737970) | human oral metagenome | biome: human oral; feature: human-associated habitat; material: dental | place: China | collected 2122 ... | reverse complement strand
TTACAGTTTTAATTTTTTCCATATCATCTCACATTATTTTTTATAATAAAAAAGGGTAAATATTAAGCCCAGCAATTTTGCTGAGCTTAATGACAACTTAACAACCTTTACTTCCTTTTTATAAAACAGAGAAGCAATTTTTTCTATCTTCTGCCTTGCTTAGAGGCAGGGATGTTTACTATACCACAGCCATCTACGAACCATTTCCCTTGAATATTCTTCATTTTGATGAGGACTTTGTAATCGCCCCAGTCTTCACCTTTGGGGTTTACGGCAACATAATTCGTTTTTTTATCATACGAAACCAGCTTGTAACCCTCGTCTGGATAGTCTTGGGCATCGAGAATGGGGTCAGCATCAAGGCCACGCGCGGTGAGCTTCTTATACGCCGCTTTAAACTCCTTAGTTACTAACTTATTTTTATTAACCCACGCACCTATATTACTTGTAGAGTTCAATGCTTTGATGTAGGAGTTGATAAACTTCAGCGCTACCGAAGAGGCGGTATCTTGCTGTTCGGGGCTCATTAAAGAGACATCTACCCTTTCAGAAACGGGTAGAGGGCGAGCAGAAATTGAGCTGCTTAATACTGAAAACACGAGGACTGAGGAAAAAATAAATCTGTTCATTACGATATAATTTTAATGTTATGAGCTTCAAATTTAGTTTTTTTTAATTCAGAACTAAGGTTAGCTTTTCAAATTCTTTTTCGGGGTTTTTGTTTTCGTAGAGGATTTTATAAATCGTATCAATCATCGGAGTGTGGAGATTCTTCTCGCGGGCGGTGTTATAGATAGATTGTGCGGCGTAGTAGCCTTCGGCAATCATATTCATAGACTGTATGGCGGACTTCACCGTATAGCCCTTCCCGATGAGATTCCCCAAGCTGCGGTTCCTCGAAAAGAGGGAATATGCCGTTACGAGCAAGTCTCCTAAATATGCACTTTCATTTACATCTCTCGGCGCTTCGTATATCCCTTCAAGGAAGGTTTCCATCTCTCGAATGGCATTGCTCACGAAGACTGCCGTGAAGTTGTCACCATAGCCCAATCCACTCGCAATCCCCGCCCCGATAGCATAGATATTCTTGAGGATGGCGCTGTATTCATTCCCGAGAATATCGCTACTGCTATGCACATTGATGAAATTAGATGAGAATAATCGGATGAGCTTCGCTTTTACCTCTTCATCGGCAGCGGCAATGGTAAGATAGGAGAGGCGCTCCATCGCTACCTCTTCGGCGTGGCAAGGTCCAGCAATGACGCCTTGGCACTTAAACCCAATGCTGAATTCATTTCTAAGGTAGTGTGCCACTACATCATTTACTTTCGGTACGATACCCTTGATGGCAGAGACGAAAACCTTTCCTTTATAATCGCAGGAAAGTCCGTCCATAGCGTCTGAAAGATAGATAGACGGCGTAGCGAGAACGATGATATCACAAGCCGAAACCACTTCATTAATATCGGTTGTGAGCTGAAGGTTCTCCAAGTTGAAATTAACCGCCGTGAGGTAGCTTGGGTTATGCCCTCTGCGCTCGATAGCACCTTTTACATATTCATTTCTCACACACCAGTGCACGAGTTTGGAATTCTGCACCAGCATCTTCACAATAGCTGTAGCGAAGCTACCACTCCCCACCACACCCACCGAGGGGAGCACTTCCTGAGTATCGTAATTTATATTTTCATTAGCCATAAGGCAAAAGTTTTTAATTATAAAATAATTACTAAAAATTAAGAATCTAATTCTTCCGCTCTATTTCCTATACTCATCATCTCTGATTCCATTCTAAAATCTTCATTATATTTTTTTAGATTTACTACTCTGGTTTCAGACCACGAGTCGTGCCATCCATTTTCAGTAAAAAAGGAAATACCATCAAAAGGAATTAGGCGTATGAAATTTCGGATTAAAAAATCCCTCATTGTAGGAGTAGTACCATCAATAGAAATTGCCTTAGTACCTGTAATAAACTTACCTATACTTCTCCCTTTGGTAAAGTATTCTATGGAGAATAGGTAGATTACATAGACAATCATTGTAATAATCCTGTCCAATAATGTGTTTTCTCCTAACCTTTCAAGGATTTCTAATGGTTTGGTTATTCCTGTATCAGCAAGGAATCCTAAGATGAGTCCGATAATAATGAATCCTATGATGATTACAAGATAATCTATTATATAATTCAGAAAGCGGATTCCTCTGCTTGCCCTGTTGATATCAACTACGCGTAAGTATTTTTTAGACATATCTATATTTTTTTAATCATTGAGTACTTTTTCTATTCGGGTTAGAAGTGCATCGTCTGCGATTACTTCTGGAAGTTCATATTTTAAGGATAAATACAGCTTTTCTAAATCGGGTTCGAAGAAGATGATTTTCCGCTCTGGGGAGAGGGCTTTTGCCAGCTCAGCAGTGGTTTTACTCGTGCAGAAAGCTATTGTGTGGAGTTTATTTTCATTGGCTTTTTGGAGGAGGCGAATGGAGCTCCCCGTAACATCAGCCACTGATTTGATTTCAGTACTCATATTTTGATGGGCAAAGACTAAAATTCCTTTTTCTTCTTTTAGTTTTTGAATGGACTGCAACAGAAGCTCTCCTGAGGGGATTTGTAAATCTCCGAAACGCATAAAGTCAAACACAGGGAGGTTTTCTCTTTCTTTTTTTTGAGTTTGAATGCCCATATTCTTGAAGTTTTAGATAAATGATTGTATTAAACTTTCTACTTCTTTTTTAGCATCGGAGAGGTTTTCATTGGTTACGATTTTATCAAACAGATGCTGATAAGAAAGTTCCTCTTCGGCTTTGGAAATTCGGGTTCTGATGGTCGTTTCGTCATCGGTACCGCGAGAGATAAGTCTGCGCTCAAGCTCCTCAACAGACGGTGGCTTGATGAAAATAGAAAGCGCCTGTGCCCCGAAATACTTTTTGAGTGCTATGCCTCCTTTTACATCTACATCGAAGATGACGACTTTGTTTTCATCCCAAATTCTCTGTACTTCATCCTTCAAAGTGCCGTAGAATTTATCGGTATATACTTCTTCATATTCCACGAAAGCCCCTTCGGCAATTTTTGATTTAAATTCTTCAGGGCTTAAAAAATAATAATCCTTACCGTGAGTTTCCTCTCCTCGTGGGCACCTCGTAGTGCAGGAGATGGAAAAAGCGAGGCGAGGGAAAGCGTCGAGGGCGTGCTTTACGAGTGTAGTTTTACCACTTCCTGAGGGTGCCGAAAATATAATGACTTTCATTCTTACGCTTTTTAAAGTATGTTGAGCGTTTGCTCTTTGATTTTTTCAAGGTCGTCTTTCATTGCGACAACGAGCTTTTGTATATCTGCTTGGTTTGCTTTTGAGCCGAGAGTATTGATTTCCCTGCCGATTTCCTGAGAGATAAACCCGAGCTTTTTCCCTGATAAATCTTCTCCTTTCATCACTTCGCGGAAGTAGCTCAAGTGCTGGGCAAGTCGCACTTTCTCCTCCGAGATGTCCAGTTTTTCGGTATAATATGCCAGCTCTTGGTAGAACCTCGTCTCATCTATATTTTCAAATTCAGAGAGGGTTCGCTGGTATCTTTCACGAATGTTAATGATTCTTTGTTCCTCGAAAGGCTGAACTTTTTTTAGATTTTTACCTATGTTCTCAAGGCATTTGGAGAGGTCTTCTTCCAGTACTTTTCCTTCGGTCTTTCTGAAGTCTGTGAATTTTTCCAGTGCTTCGCGGAAAAGCCCTGTGAGGAAGTTCCATTCCTCTTCTCTTAGTTCATCGGGTTTAGAAGAGATGGCTTCAGGCATTCGTACGGCCATTTTAAGGTATTCAAACTCGGGGCCGTCGCTTGCACAGTCTTTCAGCTCCTCCATATAGGAAGCGATGAGCTCTTTATTTATCTTTACATCATTGCATGCATCCAGCGTATCACAGTTGATAAAGCAATCTACCTTGCCTCGGATAATTCCATCATTAAGGATTTTTCTCAGGTCAAATTCCTTTTCCTTATACCTCACGGGTACTCTTATATTCAGGTCAAAGGACTTAGAGTTGAGCGATTTCACCTCTACGCTGATTTTCTTCCCTTCAAAAACACCTTCGCTTCTTCCGAAGCCTGTCATAGATAAAATCATATTGTCTAAAAAAATTGGGGCAAAAATATAAAATAATTATTTCTATCTACGGTATGAGAGGCGCACCTTTGCAAGTAGATGTTTAGCCATAGTGTAGGATGCTTACTTAATATTAAGGATTAAGGTTACGCCCTTTATTTTACTATTAAATTGACAAGTAATACTATTTATTTAATTCTGCCTTGTAAATTCGGTTCTATTTTGGAAAAATAAGCACTTAAAAGTTTCTCAATATTTGTGTCTATGGTTTTTAACCTCACCTTTGAATTGTATAGGTAATATGCTTCCGCCAGAGGGGAAACCCGCTGATAAATGAGCCTTACCTCACCGCTGCTTTCTGCTACTAAAATCCTGAGAGGGAGCTCTATCGCAGCATAAATATCTTCCTGCATTATTGGAGTACCTGCTTTGGGATTACCCACAATAAAAACTGTAGCAGGTTTTAGCTCCATACCCACTTCTTTTGCTGCTTGGGAGTGGTCTATCTCTGCAAAAATCTTTATCTCTTTTTCTTTCAGAATTTGCCTTAATTGGTTTAGGGTTTCACTGAAATTTGACTGACTTCTAAAAACAAGGTCTGTACCTGTCTTCGATTGAGAAAAAAGCATCTGAAAGAGGATGATTCCTATTATCATAAAAATATTTTTCATTTTATTATTCGTTTATTTTTACTGTCAAAAATATAAAAACTTCAACAATCCTTTGATAAGCCAAATACAATAGCTTTATACAATTGCCTATTCCCTTTTTTTAATGAAATTTGCAATCGCTTCATTTGTAAAAAAGAATCAGGTATGAAAAAGCCTAAAATCGCTTATATAGAAATAGATACTCACCCTGAAATCGTACAGAATTTTATGGAGCTTACCCTGTTCTCTCGAGATTTTGAAATCGATTTCTACCTATCTGAAAAGATTTTGAAGCAGATTAATCCCATTCAACAGAATATTTTTGTAGTCTCCCCAGAAAATCTATTATCAGAGCTCGAAAAGCAAAATTATAACCTTATAATTATAGGGACAGCGCACAGATACTTTCATATCTTTAAAAAAATTATAAAAAAACAGAGTGCAACCATTATAGTTCATAATATCAACTTTTCAAAATCTTCAAAGCTCAGTCTCCTTAAAAATATCTTTAAAGAAGAGGTGGTTTTCAGACTTAAACTCCTACTAAAAGAGGGATTGCTTTCTGCTCCCAATCTTTATAAAAATGTGAGCAAAACCTTTGTTTTAGGCAAATCTCTGGCAACTGAAGGGCGGATATTTCTCCCTGTTTTCTACTCGGAAAAATTAAGCGGAAAACCAAAAACCACTGGAAAAATAAGAATTGTAATTCCAGGTGCTGTCTCCCAAAAGCGGAGAGATTATCTGCATATTTTGAAGAGGATAAAAACTTTTAAACTCAATGCTGAAATTATTTTCTGTGGAAAAGCTAGCAGCACCGAGCACTCTTGGCTAAAAGAAGCTCAAAAACACTTGCCTGCCAATCTCAAAATAAAATTTTTCAGTACAAAACTTAGCCGAGAAACCTTTGACCAAATAATGGCCTCTGCTGATGTTCTCTGGTGCCCGATACAAGAAAAAACCACCTTTATGAGCGTTGAAGAGACTTACGGCAAAACCAAAATCAGTGGAAACACAGGCGATGCCATCAGATATCAGAAGCCCGCAATATTCCCAAAAGGATACGAATCTCCGCTTCCATTTATTTTTGAGGAAAAAGAGGATATTGAAACTCAAATTTTAGAAATCATTAATACTCCCCTCGATTTTAATGATTATTCGCAAGAGAAAGTCGCCTCTGCGTTAGCTACCTTGTTGAAGAATTCATTTTAATATCCTACATTTGCAGTATGAATGAGAGCAATAGACAGCGTAAAGTCGCACAAATTATACAAGAAGATTTTGCTGAACTTTTTAGAAAACAATCGGCAGAAAGCAATAAGAATTTCATCATTACCGTCTCTGATGTAAAAGTAACCGCTGATCTCAGCATTGCGAAGATTTACCTCAGTATTTTCCCTCAAGAATTTAGAGCGCCAATTATGAAGGAAGTGGAAGCCAATAAATCCCAATACCGAAACTTCATCGGGCAGAAAATGGCAAAGCAAGTGAGAATCATCCCAGACCTTCAATTCTATCTCGATACCTCACTGGATGATGTGGAAAGATTAGAGCGCGAACTGAGAGGCGAGGGCGATAACCCAGTGCTTTAATCCTAAAAACTAAAAGCAAACGCTCAGCATTTCTCTGCGTATGAATACCCCTTTTTATATCGCCAGAAGATACCTTATCGCCAAGAAAGGCAATACTGCCGTAACCTTTATCACTTGGCTTGCTGCCTTTGCGATGATGACTGCCGTAGCTGCGATGTTTATCATCGTATCCGTATTTTCAGGTTTGGAAGATTTGAATAAGGACATCATCGCAAACCTACACGCTGACCTTAGCATCTATCCAAAAGAGGGAAAAACGCTTAAAAACATTGGGAAACTAAAGTCCGTTCTCTCCAAAACCGATGAAGTAAAACACTTCTCTAAGGTAATACAGGAAAAGGTCTATATCAGCTATAATAATGTAGGAGAAATCGCCTATCTGAGAGGGGTAGATTCCGCTTATACTTCGGTAAATCCCATAGATAAAAAGCTGCTTTTGGGGCACTACCCATCCTTTGATTATTCCAACGAAGTATTTATAGAAAACGGTCTTGATAGCCGGCTCTCCATTCCCATAGATACTGAAAATGACTATGCGACGCTCTTTATGCCCAAAGCTGGCACAGGAATCATCAGCAAAGAAGAAGATATATTTAATAAGAAAGAAATCTATACTACAGGGGTGTTTTTCCCCGATAATGACGAGCTGAATAACCATATCATTGCTCCATTAGAACTCGCACAGCAGCTCTTGGATTTACCAAAATCTGCCGCCTATAGTATAGTGATAAAACTAAAAGATGAAAGCCAAGCCAATACTATAAAGTCCCAACTGGAAAGCCAACTCGGGAGCGATTATACCCTAAAAACAAAAGAAGAAGAAAACGCCGCCTTCTGGAAAATGATCAACACCGAAAAACTGATGATTTATCTCATCTTTACGCTCGTAATCTTCATCACGACATTTAATCTGGCAGGGGCAATCATCATTTTACAGCTCGATAAAAAAGAGCAGGCAAAAGCCCTTATCTCACTCGGATTTTCACAAAGAAATCTCAGAAAAATATACTTCTACACAGGTTTGCTCATCGTGCTTTTTGGGATTGTTTTAGGGCTTATTATCGGTACGCTTATCTGCCTCTTTCAGCTCAATACAGGGCTTGTAAAAGCCAGCGAATACCTGCCTTTTCCTATAAAAATCACACCGAGCAATTACATCCTCGTAACCTCTATAGCCCTCGTAATGGGTCTCCTCGTCTCTTGGTTTTTCTCGAAATCTCGGCGGTAGGTAATAATAAGAAATCAGCAGTAGGCAAATCAGCAGTAGGTAGCGCATCGCTATAAGGGAGATTATTCGTAGGCAATCATCCCTTCTCCTAAGATATTTTCACGATTTAAAAAACATTATAAGTATTTTTTTAATGAATTAATAAAAAACAATTATAATCATTATCAATTTCAATATAAAACAGGGGTCTTAGCCCCCCCTTTTTTTAATATTTTATTCCGCGCATTGTGTTTGGAATAAAAATTTAAACAATTTTATTACAAACAACCCTGTTTGTAATAAAACCCTTCGGGGGTTAAGGAGAAACAACCTTGTTTGTAATAAATCCCCGTGGGGGGGGGTACGCGCAATATGGGGGAAATTAAATCCTTGGAAACTTGAAGGGTTTTAGTACGGAATTAGATTGAAATTAGTGAAAAATCGATGATTTTGTTATTAATTCTGTAATTAAGAAAGGGGAAATCCTTAAAAATAGAGGGTTTTGAGAGGAGAGAGAGGGGAGTATGGAGTGAAGAAAAGCGGGCGGTGAGAAATTAATTTTGGATATTTTTGCGCTTCATTATAAAACAAAAAAGAAGAGATGCCTTTTTTTAGAGATTTTTCGGATGCCGATGCACAGCTCCTCGTTTGGAGGTGTAGCGAGGGAGAGGTATTTCCCGCGCAGGAGCTCCTATCGCCAGAGGATGAGGCGAAGATAAAGGACTACCCGCAGAGGAAGGTTCAGGAGGTGCTGATGATTCGCCAGCTGCTTCGCCAGTCGCTCCCAGCGCATAGGATTTTGTATCGCGAGGGTGCGCCTTACCTCCAGCCGAAAAGCTATGAAATCTCGATTTCACACTCGTATCCTTACGCTGTTTTGGGCTATTCGCAGAGGAAAATCGGGGTGGATGTGGAGCGCCTCAATCCAAAACTTTTAAGGCTGAAGGACAAATTTCTCAATCCAAATGAAAAGGCTTTTGTGCCTCGAGGAAACGAGCTGGAGTATTTGGCAGCGGTCTGGTCGGTCAAGGAAAGCCTCTACAAAATGCACCATACGAAGCATTGGTCGCTCAAAAAACATTATGAGGTCTTTCCGTTTTCGGAGGCAGATTTAGGGGCGGTTCGCTGCCGAGTTTATGATGAAAATGGGGAGGATAACTATCTTGCGAGGGTTATTTTCTTTGATGATTATGTGCTCACTATTGTTTTGGGCGAATGATTTTTACCGAAATTTGAGCTTGCTGAGAGTGGTTCTCCATCGCTCTTTTCGGATGAAATCTACCTCCTCTCGGCTGAGAAGAAGTGGGTGTTTTTGCTTGCAAAAAGAGCGGAGAATACGAAAAAAATCCATCGGAGTGCGGCTCTTGAGTACCGATTTTAATGCCGATACCGCAGCGAGGGGCAGGCTGAGCCCGAGGTTGTAGAAATACTCGCCCATCTTTTCCACTTTCTGATGCCTGTATTGGTAGGCGGTGGGGCGCAGGTGCTTTACCCAGAGGTTTTTTATGGTGAGGCATTGCCAGCCTGATTTTTTTGCGAGGAGGATATCAATATTGTCCCACCCCAAGCAGTCTCGGAGCCCGCCCATATCATTAAAACACCGCTTTCGGTAGGATTTAATAGGCCCCCGTATATGCTCGGGAGACGAGAGGTCTTCAAATGCCCAAACTTGAGCCTCATTGCTAAAATTATAGCGGTCTGTGCTGGCTTCTTCCCCCTTTTTTATCCTTACAAGCCCAGACGCCATTCCTAATTTTGGATTTTTCTGGTAGATGAGGTTGAGCGCTTCGAGGTAATTCGCAGGGAAGATGATGTCTGCATCAAACTTGCAAATGATATCGATATCTTGAAGGGAGGAGGCTTTTAGCCCTGAGTAGAACGCCCTCACTACCTTTGCACCTGGCTGATGCTCCGAAGGCGATAAATTTAAAATTTCAACTTTTGGTTTAATGGGGGAGGTGGCGAGGAAGTTCTCAATACCATCTGCTGTGCTGTCGGTAGAGCCATCATTCACCACTACGATTTTAAAATCTTGATGCGTTTGATACTCCAACGAATAAAGGCAGAGGGAAATGTGCTCTGCTTCATTATGCGCGGGAATGATGATGAGAAACCTCACGAGGGTAGGCTATTTTAAGTGGAGATTATCAATTAAACGAACGCCATCTACCACTACAACAATAAATGCGCGGTAGCTCTTGCTAGGGAGGAATTCGTGGGCTTCTCTCAGGGTTTCCTCATCGGCTATGGAGATGTATTCGAGGGTGTAGTCCTTTATATTATCAAAGGTTTGGGCTACCGCTCTACGAATTTCGGAGGGATTTTTCCCCGCTTTGAAATCTTCATTTGCCTTGGTTAGGGTTTCGTAGATGAGTTTTGCTTCTGCTCTTCGCTCTGGGCTTAGCCGCTGGTTGCGCGAGCTTAGGGCGAGACCATTTTCTTCCCTTACAATCGGGATTCCATAAATCTCCACAGGAAGTCCTGTAATTTCAATGAGTTTTTTTATAATCGCGAGCTGCTGGAAGTCCTTCTCACCGAAATAGGCTCTATTGGGCTGAACTTGCCTTAGCAGTTCCTCTACAACTGTACCCACGCCATCAAAATGACCGGGTCGGAACTTGCCTTCCATTTCGCTCTCCAAACCACCGAAATCATACTGCTTGCTCTGAGCTCCATTAGGGTAAATATCATTTATCGTTGGGATATAAACCGCATCTACGAATCCGTGTTCCTTTAATAAGTCGATGTCTTTATCTATCGTTCTGGGATATTTTTCTAAATCTTCAGGATTATTAAACTGGGTAGGATTTACGAATATGGAAGAGATGACGATGTCATTATCCTTCCTTGCGTGCTCGTATAAAGACAGGTGCCCGCTATGCAAAGCACCCATAGTTGGAGCAAAACCGATGCTTTTACCTTGCTCTTTTTGAGCGTTTATATAGCCTT
>ERZ773072.1753-NODE-1753-length-10535-cov-6.126908_pt1 | contig 10535 bp, 7 predicted proteins | sample MGYA00580617_ERZ773072 | MGnify/ENA primary metagenome ERZ773072 (study PRJEB29015, sample SAMEA2737970) | human oral metagenome | biome: human oral; feature: human-associated habitat; material: dental | place: China | collected 2122 ... | reverse complement strand
GCGCGTTCCAGGCGTCCTTGAGCATCTCCGCCTCCGGCGTGGCCGAGAGCATGAAACTGACCTCGCCGGGGAGGATCTCGCCGTCGACGACGGAGCGAGTCAGGGCCTCGATGCGCTCGGCGCGACTCGCTTGCGCGATCGGCTTACCCAGCGCCTCCAGGGCCTCGGCCCGCCATCGCTCGAAGAAAGCGTTCGCAATACCCTCCAGGAGCTCGGTCTTGGTGCGGAAGTGGTAGATGATCCCGCCACGAGTCAGTCCGACGTGCTCGGCCAGGGCATCGAAGGTAAGCGTGTCGAAGCCATCTCGGTGGGCTAGCTCAAGCGCTCCAGCAACAATGCGGTCCCGTTTCGAGGTTCTCATGAGGTCTCCTCAGGCGTCTCACTCATAGCCGGAACATGACGCGCCGCCATGATGGCTGCGGCCAGGAGGATGATGGCTGCGATGACTGCGGTGGTCTGCATGGCGCGCGTGAATGCCTCTCGGGCCTGAACCATCAGCTCGACTTGCCCGGGGTCGCTCGGATCGATAGTGCCCGCCAGGGTGGCCAGGGACTGTTCGGCGGCAGTGGCCACCCGCCCCGGAAGCCCCGAGGGGGCCGGCTCGAGCAGGAGCCGGTAGCCGACATCCTGAATCGTACCGAGCACCGCGATCCCCAGGGCGACGCCCAGCTCAAGACCGGTCTCGGAGATGGCGGAGGCCGCTCCGGCCCGGTCCGCCGGTACCGCCCCCAGGACCGCTCCGGTGGAGACCGTGAAGGCCAGACCAATGCCTGCACCGATGATGAGTAGGCCGATGCAGATAACGACGATTCCACCGTAGGACTCCCCCAGAGCAACCACAACCAGTCCCACCGCGACCACGAGCAGGCCGCTTCCCAGCGCCCGACCGTTGCCGAGCCTGCGCACCACCGCAGCCACGACCGCAACAATGACGATGGAGGCCAGTGACACGGGCAGCTCGGTCAGGCCCGCCCGGAGAGTGGAGTAGCCCCGAACGAGCTGGAGGTACTGGGAGAAGAAGTACAGCAGGCCGGCCAAGGCGAAGATCGCCAGGACAGTGGCCGCAATCGCCCAGGTGAATGCGGGGCGCCGGAAGAGCTCGACGTCGATCAGCGGCGTGGCCAGCGTGCGTTGACGCCTGACGAACAGCCATCCGGCGGCGAGGCCGCCCACCAGCGCTGCTACCGCAACGGCCGTCAGGCCGTCGTGGGCGAAGGACTTGACGGCGTAGGTGATCGGCACGATGGCCAGGACCGACAGGACCGCGGAGGCCAAATCAACCGGGGCGCCCTGCTCGTTCTTGGACTCCGGCAGGAGCCACAGGCCCGTGACGATGACGGCCGCCATGACGGGAACGTTGATGAGGAAGACGCTGCCCCACCAGAAGTGCTCGAGCAGGACTCCGCCAACCAGCGGCCCCAGGGCGGTGCCGCCGGAGCTGCCGGCGGACCAGATGGCGATGGCGGTGGTGCGGTGGCGGGCGTCGGGGAAGATGTTGCGGATGAGGGAGAGGGTGGAGGGCATGATCGTGGCACCGCCGATGCCCAGCAGTGCGCGCGCAGCGATGAGGGTTCCCGCGCTCGGTGCGAAGGCCGCCATGACACTAGCCATGCCGAAGCCGAGGGTCCCGACGAGCAGGAGACGTCGCCGACCGATGCGGTCGGCGACATTGCCCATGGTGACCAGCAGGCCCGCCAGGGTGAAGGAGTAGATGTCGCCGATCCACAGCAACTGACTGGCCGTGGGGCTCAGGTCAGCGCTCAGCGAGGGAATCGCAAGCGCCAGCACCGTGGAGTCAATGGCCAGCAGGGTCACGGCAAGAGTCAGGACGGCCAAGGCCGCCCAGGAGCGAAGTCCAGGAGTATGGGTCACGACCATAACTTTACTATACGTATAGTAAAGTTATGGTCGTACCGATGGCTTCTTCTCAGCGCAGGCGCCGACGGCGCAGCACCTCAGCCACATCAGGTGCGAAGTAGCCCGGTCCCTTGAGCACCTTGCCGTCCTCGCGGTAGACCGGCTTGCCATCAGCACCCAGCTTGGACATGTTGGAGCGCTGAACCTCGGCGAGCACGGCCGCCAGGTCGATCCCGGTCTCCAGGGCCATGCCGTAGATGACGTAGATGAGGTCCGCCAGAGCGTCGGCGGCCTCGACGGTGTCACGAGCGCCGTCATCGGCGGCCACAGCGCGGCGGTAGCCCGACTCGACCTCGGTGCGGGCCGCCTGCCCGTAGACGGCGCCGACGAGCTCGGCGAACTCCTCGGCGATGAGACTCATGCGCATGTTCAGGCTCCCGCGCTCGAGGCTGGCACCGTCAGTCTGGATGGGAAGTCCGTAAATGCGGTGGAAGCGACGCACGAGGGCCTCAGGATCATCCCCCTCACGCTCTCCGACGCCGTTGTGCGCCACGAGGGGAACAACGCCGCCCGCGTCGATAGGACCATCCCAGGGGGCTTGCGGCTCACGAGGGTCTTCGGGAAGCAGGGTACCGACCCAGCCATCGTGGAGCCGTCCGTCCGTGAGCAGAAAGCGGCGTACTCGCCCCTCGCGCTGGAAGCCGAGGGACCAGGCGACCTTCCATGAGGCCCAGTTGGGCACCGGGCCGCGGCCTGAGTCATGAATGTCGCAGCGCCACCGCAGTGCCGACAAGCCCAGAGGGCCGTCCGGGTCAAAGGCGGTGTCGATGAGGGCGGCGACAGCGCGGGTCATGGTGCCACGCCCCCGCGCAGCCGCGGTGAGCCAGTAGCCGATCTCTCCGGTTCGAGCGCCGTCGGGGCCGCTCAGGGTAATGCTGAGCATGCCCACCAGGGTTGAGGATGCATCGTCGCTGACTTCACGTACCGCCCAGGTGAACTCGCCCCCCTCGCTCCAGCCGTCAGCAACGATCTGCTCGACGAAGACCTGCGCGTCACTGCGCTGGTAGCCGCGGGGGATGACGGTCCACTCCTGGATGTCGGCCTCCTGGCAGATCTCAGCGATGCGGTCGATATCGTCGCTGGTCGGGACCGACATAACAAGTGCGGGCAGGCCGACATCCGCGGGAACGGTCATCTCAAAGGAGTCCATGGAGGCCGATGCTAGCGCCTCTCCCCTGGCTCGCTCTTGACGAGACCCTCAAAATCCTCTCCCAGGTCATTTCATGAGCCTATGCTCGAGGGCAACGTTCCCCTAGGAGAAGAGCTTGCGTGAGCACGACACCTGAACCTGCGAAACGACACTACGGCCCTGCGATCCCGCGTTGGATGCTCCCCACAGTGCACGTACGCAGACAGGGAGACATCGTCACCGTCGAACAGAGGGTTCCCGCCCGCGTGGAGAGCATTCACACGAGCAGCAGGGATGACTCCAGTCATACCAGTCATAACGGTCACAACGAGTATCACACTCCGATCTATGAGGCCGGACTGGGATCACCGACATCACTGCCCCTCGTCAAGGAACGCCTGACCGTTCCAGCAAATGCAGTGAGTGAGCAGCAAGTTCGCCAAACCGTCAAAAGCACCATCGACACTTATGAGCCGGGCACCGCACCCCTGTCCACGCAGATCAGCGTGGACGCAGTGATGCGGCTCTTGCAAGCCATCGCCACATTAGGACTGGCAGGATTCGGACTGTATTTTCTCCTTATCCCTGGGTTATTTGAAATCACCTCGCGCACAGCATCAAGTGCCTCGTTTGATCACCTGAACATAGTTCTTCTTATCATCCCTGCGATCATCATCGCCATACTATTAGCAATATTTGTCGTCAGCGCTCGTGCCGCATGGGTGCTACGCACACCAAAGTTCGTGGCCGAGGAGCAGTGGGGGCTGTTACGTCAGGCCCTCACCCAACTGGCCGGGCAGGAGCCCGGCTCATCACGCCCCTTGGATATCGAGGCGGGACTGCGCCGGGATCTCATCACTCACCCGAACGGAGCCTCCAGCACGCGAGGAGTCACCCGCTATGGCCGCATGGGCCCTCCGTGGCCGGATTCCTACGACGTCGCCAAGCGCGTCAGGCAGGGCCGGCGCACCCTCATCGGCATGACGATCTTCGCCTCAGTCTTCCTGACCGTGGGGGTTTTGATCTTCCTGCTGTTCATCGCCGCCGGGCAGCTCACACTCATTCCCCTGCTCGGCGGCATCAGCGTATTCGGCGCGATCCTCTCCCACACCTCCCAGCAGTGCGACCGTCTCCTCGTCTCCTATCCCAGCACGATGCCCGGAAAGGAAGAGCCGCGAGAGATCAGCTGGGAGGATGTCGACACCGCCTCCTTGCCCGCGTGGTGCGATGCGCGCCGGCGCGAGCGCTACTGGAACCTTGCTGCGATCGTGTTCCTGATTGAGTTCGTCGTGGCTGTTCTCGCCATATTCGCCTCTGTGATGCTGAATCAGACTGCGTTCTCGACCAGCTCCTCCTCGCAGGAGGCTCACATCCACGCGCTGATATGGAACTCGGTCCTTGCGCTGGTCGTCATCGCTGCGGCACTCGCCACCGTTGTGATCGGCAGGCACTGGATTCACAAGAAGGACAGCGAGCTGCGCCATCAGGCAGGACTGCTCTGAGCTCAGCCCCGCCGCTGACTCGCCACAGGCCTGCGGCGCAGGACCGGCCAGCAGGAGACCATGATGAGGCCTCCCAGTAGGCCGTAGGCCAGAGCCACCCACAGTCCGTGATCGTCAGCGAGCCGGCCGACAACCGGTGGCGCCAGGAGGCCCGCCAGGCGGGCCAGCCAGGACACGATGGTCAGTCCCAGCCCGGGAGGAAGCCCTTCGACGTCGTCGGCGGCGGAGTAGGCCACGGGTACGGCGACGGCGCACCCCGCCCCGGAGATCGCCATCCCCAGCAGCGTCCCGGGAACGGAGGAGAGCAGGAGGGCGATGCTCATTCCGAGGGTAACCAGTGCTCCACCCCAAGCGATCACGGCTCGTTGACCGACAGCATCAATGATGCGGTCCCCCACCAGGCGCCCCACGATCATCGTCCCCTGGAGCGCCACCAGTCCCAGCCCCACGCGGCCGGCTGTGGCGCCCTGCGCGGACAAGAGCAAGGAGGACCAGTTCATGGCGACGTCCTCGGGAAGCATGGAGGCGGCGCATAGCAGCCCGACGATGCTGAGGACCAGGATCGTCACCGGCAGGGAGGGACGCGGTGGGACCGTCACAGGCGCCTCATAGGAGCCCTGGGAGTCCTCGGCCTGATCGAGGGCGCGCTCAGCAGCATCATGACCGGGTAGGAACCAGCCCGCGAGGAAGGGCCCCACCGAGATGACCAGCAGTACCACCGCCGTGACCGTCATATGGGTCCCCGGTCCCACACCGGCGCCGGCCATGGCCTGTCCCATGGCCGCTCCCAACACAGCACCCAACGACCAGGAGGCGTGGAAGCTCGTCACGATGGAGGCGCCCCAGCGGCGCTGGACCCGTAGGCCGTGAGCATTCTGCGCGACATCGACGATGGCGTCTGTCCCACCTACCACCAGGAGGCAGGCCGCCAGGGCGATCCACGAGCGGGCCAGACCGGCACCAAGGAGAGCCAGTGCCACCACGAGCATGCCCAGGCTGGCAACCTTCGCCGAGGTCAGACGAGCGATGAGCCAGGACGCCGCCAGTCCTGCCACGAGAGCTCCGACACTGGCCGCGGCCACGGCCTGACCGAAAGCCGCCTTGCTCAGGCCCAGATGAGCCAAGATTTCCGGAAAGCGTGGAACCAGGTTGGCGAATCCCAGACCGTTGGCCAGGAAGACCAGGTAGACCCCGGCTCGGGCACGCAGCAGCTCAGGACTGCGCCGCGGCCTGAGACGGCTGATCAACGGGATGGCGGGGCGCATCAGCCCAGGCTATCGAAGAGCCACGAGGGGGGAAGTACAGCCATGAGAAAAGTGGACAAAGGGATGGCGTCGACGACGACGGGCGCCTAGGCTGGCTCTGGCAGAACGTCCTTGCGACACAAGAGTTGTTGGCTCTTGCACGTAACACCCACGATTCCCCGACCTCGTCTCACATGGAGGATGAATGTCTTACGGAAGCGGACCCACCCCATACCCTGCCGGCCAGGCGCCCTATGGCGCTCCCCAACAGTTCGGGGCGCCCGCCCTGAGCCCCGACATCGCCCCACTCCCGGGCGCGGGCTTCGGCGAGGCCGTCAAGCGCTTCTTCCAGCGCTACGCCCAGTTCCGCGGCTACGCCTCACGCTCCGAGTTCTGGTACGTCTACCTCTTCAACACCCTCGTCACCTTCGGTCTCTACATGGTGATGCTGCTCGGTGGAGCCCTCACACTGTCCTCCGACTCCTCCGGAGAGTCCACAGGCGTTTTCGCCATGCTCGTGAGCGCCCTGATTGGGCTCTACGGGCTGGCGATCATCATCCCGACTCTCGCCCTGGCAGTACGTCGTCTGCACGACAACGGCAAGTCCGGGCTCTGGCTCTTCATCTCCTTCATCCCCGGTGGCTCGATCGTGCTCCTGGTCTTCTTCTGCATGGAGTCCCGCCCCGACCTCTACCGTCCCGAGTGGAGCTGACCCGACCTCCTCGCGAAAGCGAAACGACGTGATCCCCGGAACCTCAAGGTTCCGGGGATCATGTGCTGGTGGTGTCCGAGGGGGGACTTGAACCCCCACGCCCGTTTAATAAGGCACTAGCACCTCAAGCTAGCGCGTCTACCTATTCCGCCACTCGGACTTGTGTTGTCTCCTCCGCCTTTCAGCGGCTTCTCCGGGACCTCGCCCCGGCGACGCAGAGAAACTTAGCATGACGGCCACCGAGGCCACCAAACCACCTTCAAGTGCTTCCCATCACACTCCGGTGCTCTCGACGCTCAGTGTCACCTGCATGGACCAGCTCGCCCCAGGCTCGATAGTGGGTGCGTGCTCTCGTACCGCTCCGCTCTCGACGCAGACCATGGTGGGGAACTCGTCGTCGGCCATGTCCGGCAGCGGGGCGCTGTAGGTGGACCAGGGGTTCCACACGATCGTGGAAGGTGCGTTGCGCTTGTCGACGTGGATCGTGCGCTCATGCCCCGGATCGGTGACGGTGATCGGTTCAGCGGAGTCGTAGATGCGGTCCACGGGGCTGGAGATTCTCACATCACCGTCCTGGACACGGTGAGCCTCCTGGGGGCTGCGAGCCAGATTGTCACTGTAGGAGGCGCCGGCCAGACCGCTGATGAGGCTGGCGGTGACATCATGGACCGAGAGATAGGTGTGGGCGGCAGCCTCCACCGTGCGAGGCGCGTTACCGTCATTGCGCAGACTGAGACCTAGGCGCAGAGTCTCACCGATCTCGACCTCATAGAGCGCCGTCAGGTGATTACGACTGACACTCAGAAGAGCGCGGACACCGCCGTCATCCGTACTGGCGACCATCCGCAACTGCCAGGGTGCGATACGCGCCCAGCCGTGCTTTGGCACAGCGTCGCCGTTGATACCGACGCCGAACTCCGGCAGGCACAGGGGAATTCCCCCACGAATGGCGGTGGAGCCATCGAAGACCGCCTGCCGCGAGGTGAAGATGACCTCCGACCCGCCGCGCGGCACCCACGAGGTGAGGGTGGCGCCGTGAAGGTAGATCTCCGCAGCTCCGGCAGGGGCGTCGATGAGGAGCCGTGGTTGTCCTCCCAGTCCCGGTCCCAGCGCAGCGGTGCGCGGCAGGCGCACCTGGTTCATCGCAGCGGTGGGGTGAGTCGGATTGCTGATATTCGGGGCGGTCATGGGGCCACGCTAGTAGGCTGTGTGTATTTCGTCAGCCCGATAACCAGCGAAGGACTGAACGTTCACCCCATGGCAACAACCAGCTCTCCGTCAGAGGACACCCCCGCACAGGTTCCCGAGCCCTCTGAGAACTCCGGTTCCCCTGAGTCGAGTCACACACCCGGCTCAGTCAAGAAGCCGTCCCGAGAGGTGCTGAGCAGCAGCGGTCTTCTCGGGAGGATCAGAAGCGCTCGCTCGGCCCTGGACCGGGGAATCGACTGGGCCGAGAGGCGCAGGCAGGCGGATCGCGACTTCCAGCTGCACTGGGAGTCCGACTCTGGAGAGGACGTTGCCACCAAGCCCACCACTCCCCCGGTATCGACCACCCACGTCCGCGTTGCACCGTCGGTCTCCTTCCCGGAGACGGTCACGACCCGTTCGACGATCGTGGACTCCCTGCCCTCCTGGCTGGTGCGAGGCGGTCTGGGGGCGTGGCTCGGACTCGGCATCATCATTGTGATCGGCCTGATCTTCTACGCCACCTCCCAGGTGATCCCGGTGTTCATCGGCCTGTTCATGGCTCTGGTGTTCACCTCGATCCTCCAGCCAATGGTCAATCTCTTCGCCAGAGTCATGCCCCGCTACCCGGCGACCTTCCTGGCCCTGCTGACCACCATCGGTGCGATCGCTGGACTGGTGACCTACGTGGTCGCCTCCGTGACCAGTCAGTGGAACTCCCTGGCATCCCAGTTCAGTGACGGTCTCGACACGATCATGGACTTTCTGGAGCATGGGCCGCTGCACCTGACGCAGCAGCAGGTCTATCACCAGCTCCAGGTGTGGTTGCGCCAGGGGCAGCACTACCTGCAGTCCAACGCCCCCTCCCTTGCCTCTGAGGTCGTCTCCAACGCGAGCGCCGTCGTCGACGTGCTCACGGTCCTGGCCCTGGCACTGTTCGTCACGATCTTCTTCCTCGCCTCGGGGGGCAAGATGTGGCGCTGGTTCCTCAACGAGCTGCCCGCCACGATGCGCGAGTCGACTCACCGGGCTGCGGGAGCCGGTTGGTACACCTTCGCCGGCTACGCGCGCGGTACCGTGCTGGTGGCGCTGACCGACGCCGTCATGGCCGGAATCTTCCTGCAGCTGGTGGGTATCCCGTTGGCGGCGCCTCTGGCGGTGCTCGTGTTCATCGGCGCCTTCATCCCGATCATCGGCGCCCCTCTGGCGATGCTTGTCGCCATGGTGGTGGCGCTGGCCTCCGGAGGCTTCGTGACCATGATCGTCGTGGGAGTGGGAGTGGCCGGTATCGGCCAGATCGAGGGGCACATTCTCCAGCCGCTGATCATGGGCCGTCAGGTCTCCCTGCATCCGGTGGTGGTGATCATCGGTGTCGCTCTGGGGACCTATGCCGCCGGGTTGCTCGGCGCGATCGTCGCAGTGCCGCTGATCAGCGTGGCCTGGTCCGTCTACTCCGAGCTGCATACCAAGGACGCCCCGGTCACCGGGGAGCTGCCCGCGTACTCCACCCGCGAGGAGTAGATAGGGGAATGGCGGATCCGGTGCTCAGCACCAGTCCCGGCTGCCGGTCGAGGGAACACCGGGGAGGGCCTGGAGGTGCTCGGCCATGAGGGCGACGACCCCGTCTCCCTTCTCCACGGTGCCGCGCACGATGAGGGCGCCGGCGCGTCTGCCGATGCTGCGGTAGCGGCGCCACATGCCGGCTCGACAGGCGACGTTGAGCAGACCGGTCTCATCCTCCAGGTTGAGGAAGATCATGCCGGTGGCCGTGTGAGGCCGCTGCCGGTGGGTGACGACGCCGGCCACCCGAACCCGGCTCCCATGCTCCTGGTCTGAGAGATCGGCCGCCCTCAGCACACCATCGGCGGCCAGCCCGGGACGCAGTGATCTCAGAGGCGATCCCTGCGTGGACACTCCGGTCAGGTTCAAGTCGGCGGCCTGGCGCTCACGGTCGGTCATGGTCGGCAGGGTCGGGGCGACGGCGCCAACAGCGGTGCCAGGAAGCGTGGGCTGGAACCATCCGCCTGAATCCTGGCGGGATGCGCCGCGGCGTCGGCCGTGCTCGTCGGACAGGATCCCGGCAGCCCACAGTGCCCGACGGCGATCCGCCCCCAGACTGTCGAGAGCCCCCGAGGCTGCCAGCGCCTCAAGACGGGAGCGGCTCAGGTTCACACGTCGAGCCAGGTCGGCCTGGTCCAGGTAGGGACCGTGGGCGCGACGCTCAGTGACGATGGTCTGAGCAACCTGTTCTCCCAGCCCCTTGATCGGGCTCAGACCGAGCCGCACCGCGAGGTCGTCGTGGACGTCAAGTGGCGACGGGGCAGCGGGATGCGGGGTGAGTGGTCTCCACTGCTCTGCTCGCTCCGGTGACGACCCTGCACCCCAGTGCGCCCGCCTGCGCTCAACGGTGGCCTGTGCCAGCGAGTGGTTGACGTCTGCGGGCAGGACGCGCACACCGTGGCGGCGGGCGTCGTCCACAAGGGACTGCGGGGACCAGAAGCCCATGGGCTGGGCGGCGAGGACTCCGGCGTAGAAGTCCTCGGGCTTGCGCACCTTGAGCCAGGCCGAGGCGTAGACCAGGTAGGCGAAGGAGAAGGCGTGGGACTCGGGGAAGCCGAACTCGGCGAACGACCTCAGCTTGCTGTAGATCTTCTCCGCGGTAGGCGAGTCGATGCCCCGGGACCTCATCCCAGCTATGAGCTTGTCGCGGAGGGCGTCCATGCGCTCGATGGATCGTTTGGCCCCCATGGCCTGACGCAGGGTGTCGGCCTCGGCGGGGCTGAACCCCGCGGCGTCGACGGCGATCTGCATGAGCTGCTCCTGGAAGAGGGGCACTCCCAGGGTCT
>ERZ773072.1750-NODE-1750-length-10548-cov-4.605070_pt1 | contig 10548 bp, 7 predicted proteins | sample MGYA00580617_ERZ773072 | MGnify/ENA primary metagenome ERZ773072 (study PRJEB29015, sample SAMEA2737970) | human oral metagenome | biome: human oral; feature: human-associated habitat; material: dental | place: China | collected 2122 ... | reverse complement strand
GCTGGGATTTAACGGTTGTTACACCTGAACCTGATAAATATTGATTCAATTCTTGGGCAAAGGCTTTAGCCTCCGCAGAGTCGTTTTGCTTACCGTTTAAAGAAGCTGCTTTTTCAGATGCATCTCCAAAATGAGTTCTACCTGCTCCAGTAACCCCAGGTCCCCACTCGATATTGGTCAAGGTGTTGCTAGCATCTAAAGTCCCTGAAAAAATATGATAGACTTCATAAGTGTGACCAGTTGTCGTTCCGGTCAGTTGGATGGTGTAGGTCGTTGTATCAGCCGATACGACCGATAGCCCTGCAAAAGTCAGGATAAAGACCAAGACGGTCATCAATAGTTGTTTTAATTTTTTCATTTTAATCTCCTTTGAGGAGGGAGATGAATTAAACGTTCATCACTTCCTCTAGTTCTCCTTTTATTTTGTTGAAACACGTTTTTTGACTACAAAGAGCACGCCTGCTCCAAACACAAGACTTGTGCCGACTAGGTAGAGAATGGTTGTTCCGATTCCACCTGTGTTTGGCAGAAGGGCTCCTTGCTTATTGACCACTTTCAGGGTGATAATACCAGTATTGACATCGGTCTCAAATGTCGCGTTTGCTGAAGTTGCTGCCAGGTTTGTCAAAGCTCCTGTGGAATCGATTGTTCCTGAAATAGTAAACTCGATATCTTTCATAGCATTGTATCCTGCAGGAACTGTACTTTCAACCAGCTTGTAGTCACCAGAATCAAGCCCCTTAAAATCAAAAGTGGTCTCAGAGCCAGCTTCAAACTTCTTGATTTCAGTGTATTGATTATTGACTTTCTTATAAAGAGTAAATCCTGCACCAGCTAGAGGGTCTTGATTTTCTTTGACCTTATTTACTTTTAGCTGGTAAGTGTAAACCTTGGCTTTACTATCAGGTGTTTTTGCTGTAGAATTAGAATTTTTTTCGTTTGGCTCGTTTAAGTAAGTCAAGCTCACTGTGTTTTCATTACCAGCTACCCCAGTGATAGCTTTATCTCCAAGCGTCGTACTGTAACGAATGATAAACTTACTTGAAGCTGTTATTGTTACATCGCTCAATCGATCTAGATAGTAATTAACAATATTTAATCTAATGCCTTCACCTGCCTGATAGATGTAAGTGTTAAATTTACTTGTAACATCCGTCTCTATATTACCGTTTTTTAGAATAACCTGAGCATCGTAATTATAAGTCAACCCTGGCGCCATGATATCATCGACGACCAATTGATAGGAAGAATAGTCAGCATAGTTGCTCGGCAGAGTTGCTGTTAGCTCAAAGTAAACCTTGTCACCAATCGCATAGTCTGCCGCTGAAGAGTATGTATTGGAGTCACTTGCCTTAACCTTTTTAGTAATGGTTGGTGAACTTGATTTTATGGCTACATTAGTATCCTTTGAAACGAGTAACATAAAACGAGTATAGCTTTCTCCTTCTTTACCAGCCAACGAATTATATCTATCTCTAATCAAGTAGTAACCCGGCTCTAAGCCAGAAATAGTTGTTGTTCCGTCTTCACTAGAAACTACCTTAGTAGGTCCGTACGTTAAGTATTGAATGATGTCTTTTGCAAAGGTATTTGCTTCTTCAGAGTCATTAGCTTTACCACTGAGACTGGCAGCTTTCGCACTTGCTGTCCCCATGTAGAATTCAATATTCGCCTGATTAACTGCCGAGCCCCACTCGATATTGGTTAAGGTGTTGCTAGCATCTAAAGTCCCTGAAAAGATATGGTAGACTTCGTATAGATGTCCCTCTGAAGTTCCACTTAGCTGGATGGTGTAAGTTGTATCAGCCGATACGACCGGTAGCCCTGCAAAAGTCAGGATAAAGACCAAGATGGTCGTAAGTATTTGTTTTATTTTTTTCATTTTAATCTCCTATTCGAGGAAGGAGATGAATGAAACATTCATCACTTCCTCTAGTTTTCCTTTTATTTTGTTGAAACACGTTTTTTAATTACAAAGAGCAGGCCTGCTCCGAGAACCAGACTTGTGCCGACTAGGTAAAGAATAGTCGTTCCAATTCCACCTGTGTTTGGCAGAAGAGCACCTTTCTTGTTGACCACTTTCAGATTGATGTACCCTCTATTTACATCCGTTTCAAAGGTGGCTGTTGCTGAGGTAGCTGTCATATCTGTTAAAGTCCCAGTTAAATCAATAGTTGATGTAACGGTAAATTCAATATCCTTCATAGTATTATAGCCAGCTGGTGTCGTGCTTTCGACTAGCTTATAGTCACCTGCGTTAATACCATAAAAGTCAATGGTACTACTTGAGCTCGCTTCAATCTTTCGCACCTCGCTATATTGATTATTAATCTTTTTGTAAAGAGTAAAACCTGCACCAGCTACACGCTCTTGTCTTTCGTTAATCTTGGTCAATCTTAAGCGATAAGTGTAGACTGTTGCCCTACTGTCGAGAGTTTGAGCAGTTGTAGTGGCATTATTATTTGGATTGTTTGAATAAGTCAGACTAGCCGTATTTAAGTTTCCGGCCGTTCCTAAGATAGCACTATCTTTCAACCTGGCGGTGTAACGAATCACGATTTTACTATTTTCATTTACGTTTGGCAGAGTTTTTAGATCTCCAATGCTGATCGTCAATCCTCTGTTCGTTGTGATAGAAAAGGAGTCCGTAATAGCTACTTCTGAACCACCTTGTTGTAGATAAACTTGAATATCACCATTATTAATCATTCCTGAAGTCATACTATCTTTGACAGAAAAGTAATACTTGGAAAAGTCTCCGTAGTTACTTGGAAGAGTCGCAGTAATTTGGAAAGGAATAGTATCCCAAATTGCATCGTCAGTTGCTGATGTGTAGTTTTCAGAGTTGCTAGCTTTTACTTGTTTTGTAAGAGTAGGAACATCTGATTTTATAGCTATCGTTGTATCCTTAGCAACTTGCAGCATAAAGCTAGTATAGGCTTGACTTTTTACATTGTCTAATGATCCATTACTATCTTTAATCAAGTAGTAACCTGGCTTTAGTCCAGAAATGGTTGTCGTTCCTTGCTCAGATTGAACACTTGTTCGCCCAGCAGCTGATAAACTATCAGCCAATCCTTGAGCAAATGCTTTAACTTCAGGGGAGTCATTCTGCTTACCACTTAAGGAAGCTGCTTTTGCAGATGCATCTCCAAATTTTGCTCTACCTGCTCCTGTAACCCCTAGCCCCCACTCGATATTAGTCAGAACATTATTAGCATCTAAATCACCAGAAAAAATATGGTATAGCTCATAGACATGACCCGAAGAAGTTCCCGTCAGCTGAATGGTATAGGTTGTATCAGCTGATACGACTGGCAAGCCGGCAAATGTCAAGACAAAGACCAAGACGGTCATCAATAGTTGTTTTAATTTTTTCATTATAATCTCCTTTTGAGGAAGAGACTGATTTCCCGTTCAGTTCTTCTGATTTTATCCTATTTTTTATTCACTCTTTTCTTTAACATCCATAAGATTACTGCACCTAGCACAAGCCCTGTACCACTCAGGTAAAGAATAGTCGTTCCAATTCCACCTGTATTTGGTAAGAGGGCTCCTTTTTTATTGACAATATTCGTTGTAAAAATTCCATTTGTCAATTCATAAGTAAAAGTTGCTCTGTCTGAGGTTGCTTGAATAGCGGTCCGAGTAGTTGGCAATGTTGGATCATAAGTCGCTCGTAGGCTAAACTCAATATCCTTCATAGTGTTGTAGCCTTTTGGAGTAATCGTTTCTACTAGCTTATAATCTCCAGACCCCAGTCCTTTAAAGCCTGAAAAATTACTTCTTTTGTATTCTTGTGTAGTTCCAACCTTTATATACTGGTCGTTTACTTTTTTATAAAGAGTAAATTCTGCTCCTACAAGAGCTCCCCTGCTTTCATTCACCTTATAGACATTGAGTTGATAGGTATGGATCTGAACTTTACTTTGGGGGGTTGTTCCGATTGATTTTGCCAAAGCCGTATTGGGGTTGTTCGAAAAGCTCAGACTAGCCACATTCATGTTAGTATTGGCACTGGCATGTGTTGTTGCGTATTGATTCAGTTGAGCAGTGTAACGAACCACAATCTTACTAGAAGCATCTATATTTGGTACCTGCCTCAAATTACTAGCAGCTATGGTTAGATTACGGGACGATTCTATGGAAATATTAAAATGGTCGGTTATCAAGCTTTCTTCATCACCACGTTTTAGATAAACTTGCGCATCGTTATTATAAGTCAAACCTGGCATTAAACTATCATTAAAAGATAGCTCATACTCAGAATAATCATCCAAGTTTCTTGGTAGTGTCGCCGTCAGCTGGAATGGAACCATATCACCGATGGAGTAATCCGTTATAGTCGTTTCCTCTCCCGTCGTACTTGACTTGGTTACCTTAGTTAGACTAGGAACATCAGACTTAATTGCTACTGTCGTATCTCTTGCCACCTGTAGCATAAAGCGAGTGTATGCTTCATTTTTTTTGTATAAGCTATTATTTATTTCCTTAATCAAATAGTAGCCTGGAGCCAAACCAGAAATAGTCGTTGTTCCATTTTGTCCCGATACTGTTTTTCGTCCACCGCCGGATAGGTACTTGGAAATTTCCTGAGCAAACTCTCTTGCTTCTTGCGAATCATCCCCTTTGCCACTTAAAGAGGCTGCTTTGTCGGCCGCATCTCCAAATCTACTTTTACCAGAATCCCAAATCCCCGGAGCCCATCTGATATTGGTAAGAGTATTGGTGGCTGGATCGAGGTCTCCCAGAAAAATCGGGTGAGCTTCGTAAGTATGGCCCGTTGATGTCCCAGTCAGCTGAATGGTATAGGTCGTGTCTGCGGATACGACCGGTAAGTCGGCAAAGGTCAAGACAAAGGCCAAGACCGCCATGACCAGCTGTTTTATCTTTTTCATCATAATCTCCTAATTTTATCTTCACTCAAGCTTGGTCTTCGAGGTATCCCATTCCTCTTCAAAACTTTCGTGATTTCCTATCTTTTTCTTTATTGAAATTTCCTATATAGTTTATTTCGGACAATCAGCCAAATCGCTGATCCCACTGTGACGATAGAGCCACCCAAGAGGTATAAGAGAGTTCCATTCCCGCCTGTTTCTGGAAGGACATACTTTTTTAATGCCGTTGGATTACTGGTCCTATTTGTTTCTAAAGAGAAGAGGTCAGTTGATACCCTAGCTGAGCTTTGAAGAATGTGCCCATCTACATCCTGATCCACTCGGACTTTAAAGGACACTTCTACTGTCTCCTCTGGTGCCAGCCTTCTTCTCCAAGTTAATCTCCTATTAGCAAAGTCATCATATACAGTTGAACCATTGACATAGTCCATATGTTCAGGTAGTTCATCTGTAATGGTGACATCCAACTCCCTATCGCTGGTATTCTTGTAGGTGATTTTATAGATTAGAACATCATTGGCCTTGACTTCTTGGTTATCAATGTTGTCATTATTTTTATTGAAGACTTCTTTTCTGGGCTTTTCGTATTCTTGAAAATTCCATATTCCGGTAAAAAGTACATCCTGATTTTGAATAGTGTCAGATTCTTTATCATAGTTTTGGAAAACCCAATTTCCTTCTGAAGTACTGACAAGTCTTTTATTCCCTTTGGGGGAATCCGGTGTAACCGTCGAACCATTTTCCAGGTTATGTTGATCTTGCGGTAGCACATTCAAAACTTCTTGAGGAAGAGATTTATCCTGCGTTCCACTTTCAAATTGGTAACTTTTCTTGTAGAGCACATTAGTTGTAACGATTTCTGATGAAACAAGAATATTATCAATTTCGTGTGTGACCTTATTTTCAATAGGCGCCCTATTTTGTAAAATGTTATCGTTTGTTTTTGTTTTGTATTTGATAGTAAATTCTTTTCCAGCGTTGCTACTGGTCAGGTGCTTGGCATTGATTGCCACCGTTATCTTTTGCCCATCTCTGGCTAGTGTATAGTCAGAACCTTGGGTTAATGTCCGACCGTCCAATTGAAGGTCCAAACTCTGAAAATCTAAACGATCGTCCAAAGTCTCAATCATCTGCATTGAAGATAGAGAGCCAATGACATCCTTACCAGGGGTCGGTATAGTAAATTTGGCCGTATAATTTAGAGACTCTCCGGCAAGTGCAGGGATCTTATCTTTTGAAACCTGTTTCTCTGGTGCCTTTGGCGTCTCTGTATAAAAGTCAAACAAACCGTCGCTGACTGCCGTTGTTGTAAAATCAAATCGAATGGCATTGGTTTCAGAACGAACCGCAAATCCTGAAACATTGTGTTCGTCACTGTCTCCCTGCGTACTCCTTGTAGGGTGCCATGTTGTTTTATTGCCCGCTAGAGTTTCATTAAGGGCATAGAAAGTGTTTTTTACGATTTTATTTAGTGCCGTATCTTTATCATAGATTGAAAAGTTTTCTTCTCGACCGAGTGCATTGTAGACCACATCAATATCGGAGGGCAACATGACCATTTTTAGATCTGTGGGCGTTCCGTCCTGATATCTCAATTCTGCAGTAACATCCGTATCCAGAGCAAAGCTTCCATGCATATCATGAGTAAGAGTCGGATGCGGTGGCCAAATATAGTCCATAATCTGGATGGATTTGCTTCCCCAGTTTTCATCCACTGTCAGAAAGGGAACAAGCGTCTTGTTTGGATCCTGGTAATCTGCATTTCTCTGAACCAGATAAGTGTCTATACTGTGGAAGGTCACATAAACATCAACAGCCTTGCCATTAACAATACCTGCATTGTTAAACCGCAATTGAATGGGGCTATTAAAGGTTTGCTGAGTTTGGTTTTTATCTACTCTTAACGAGAAGACCGTACTTTCTTTCCAGTTTCCATTAGCTGGGATATATTCTCTTTCGACCAAGCCATTTTGACTCAAGATCTCCATATTCGCTTGGGTTAAGGTAAACTGATAAATATCAAGCATTGATAGATTTGTGCTTTCAGTAAGCTCCGTAACAGCATATACTGCTGAAGAAAAGAGCACAAAAATAAAAGTCAACCCAAATAGAAATGACTTAACATATTTTTTCATAAGGTATTTCATAATAATTCCATTTAGTCTTCAAAAAAACTGCTTATGGATATACTAGCAGTTCTTTACATATTTGTCAAGGTGTCTAAATAAATTTGAGCATCTTTTATGTTGGTAGTTCACACTCTATTGGATTCCAACCTTTCCTTACGGTAGAAAACATTACCTCACCTGCCCTGTCTGCCAGCATGGCAAACAGATTGAAAAGCAGGAAATCGAGCAGTTTTTGAATTATTAGTAACAAAAAGCGACTGAGACAAATCTTGTACCAGTCGTTTTTTGTAAGAGTAAAATATCAAGACTAAGTGTCTTATCGTGTAAGCATTTTTAAGAAAAAGGTCCTGTTATTTCGATAAAAAAGGAACAACCTTCTTCATTAGTTCTCTGATAACTGCTCCTATGTCCATAAGTCATTTAGCATGACGTCCCTTTTTGTTTCTTTTGCGGTAGACAGCTGAGCGTAAACCTGTTTTATGGCGTAGCTCAGCTCTTTTTTTCTTTCTCTTGCTGTAAAGGAGAATCAAAATAAAGATCAGCAAAAGAAGGATGATAGCTATATAAAGCCAAGGAATCACGTTCGTCCTCTTCTTGCTTGATTTGGAAATCTTCTCCTCATTCGGAACTCGGTGACCTCTAACCAACAAGCGGTGACTATTTATCCCGTAAGGGGTACAGGTAACCAGTGTACAATAATCCTGCTCTGAGTCAATGGCCAAAGAAGAAACATCATCAGGCTCAACTGTCAAGGTCTGGTCCACTTGATAGGTGATAGTCTTTCCCAAGACATGGATCATAAATCGATCGCCGTTTTTTAATTTGTCAATGTCAGTAAACAGCTTAGCTGAAGGCAAACCTCGGTGACCTGATATGACTGAGTGAGTCCCTTGACCGCCAACCGGCAGTGAACTTCCTGGAATATGCCCAATTGCTACTTGCAAAATAGCATCATCTGTCCCATGGTAAATGGGCAGGTTGGTTCCTAGCGTGGGAATTTCCACATAAGCCATAATGCCAGTGCCTGTAACATCTAATAGGCTATTGTAGGTCTTTTTTTCTTCCTCTGAAAGACGATAGTTAGGGACAACTCCTTTTTCGAGGGTTTGGTTATAGAACTCTGCAGCCGCTCTCATCTCATCTGCTTTACTCGTGTCTAGCTTTTCTACTTTATTCTCATAGTTTGAAATAGCTTGCGACTGATGATAAGAGTTCCAAAGTTCACTTACAGTAGGGTAGAGCAACAATCCTATCCCACTGACTAAAAATAAAATTAGTAAAAAATTAATAAGGTGTTTTTTCATAACATTTATTCAGTCGCACAAGAAAGGAAAAGAGATAGTATACTTCATCTACCTCTTTCTCCCTAAGATTACCTAGAGTCAGCGCGTTTCTTGATAATAAATAAAACTCCAGCACCAAGAACTAGACTTGTTCCGATTAGGTAAAGGATAGTCGTTCCGATGCCACCTGTGTTTGGCAGAAGAGCACCTCGCTTATTGACCACTTTCAGGGTGATTACACCAGTATTGACATTAGAATCAAATGTCGCGGTCGCTGAAGTTGCTGTCAGATTTGTCAAAGCTCCTGTGGAGTCGATTGTACCTGAAATGGTAAACTCGACATCTTTCATAGCATTGTAGCCCACTGGAACTGTACTTTCCACAAGCTTGTAGTCACCCGAATCCAGCCCCATAAAATCAAATCTGCTGTTTGATCCAGCTTCAAACTTTTTAATCTCAGTGTATTGGTTATTGATCTTCTTATAAAGAGTAAATCCTGCACCAGCAAGAGCTGCTTGGTTTTCTTTGACCTTATTCACTGTCAGCTGGTAGGTATAGACATTTGCCTTGGTTTCAGGAGTTTCAGTAGTTGAAGAATTATTTCCATTTGGATCATTTGAATAGGTCAGGCTAGCTATATTAGGATTTCCTAGAGCACCCATAACAGCATCATCGTTTAATCTTGCCGTATAGCGAATGACAATCTTACTAGATACTTTTACTCCTTGAACATATTTAAGATCACCTGGAGTTATCGTAATGACATTGCCTGTATAGGAAATTGGGAAAAATGTTGAAATGTCTTTTTCCGTTCCCCCTTCTTGTAGATAAACTCGAACATCATTATTATAGGTCATTCCAACAGGAATCGTATCCTTGATTGTAAATTTATATAGCGGAAAATCTGCATAGTTGCTTGGAAGAGTTGCGGTAATTTGGAAAGGAATGCTTTGTCCGATTCTATATTCAGTCGCTGCAGTATAATTTTGAAAGCCATTAGCTTGAACTTGTTTTGTAAGAGTTGGAACATCAGCTTTCACAGCTACAGTTGTATCCTTAGCTACTTGCAACATAAAGCTAGTATAGGCATGACCTTTTTTATTTTCTAAAGTATCACTCCTATCCTTTATAAGATAGTAACCAGGTTTTAGTCCTGAAATGGTTGTCGTACCTTGCTGGGATTTAACGGTTGTTACACCTGAACCTGATAAATATTGATTCAATTCTTCGTTTGACAGGTCGTCAGAGTATACGCAAACGAAATCAGAATGTGAGAGCGTGTATTGAATTCTCACTGCGCGGTAATCCAAAAGATTATAGTCAGATGCAGGCTGACCTTATGCAGATGAGTCATGAGCAGGGTATTGACTTCTCTTTGCAGAAAGACAATATGTACAGACGTATGCGTCGTCTTATATGCTTTGATATGGATTCTACGCTCATTCAAACAGAATGTATTGATGAATTGGCAAAGCGTGCAGGTGTTGGTAAACAGGTTGCTGAAATAACTGAGCGAGCTATGCGCGGTGAAATTGACTTTAAGGAAAGCTTTAGAGAACGTGTTGCTCTGTTGAAAGGTCTTGATGCTAACGTTATGAAGGATATTGCTGAAACAATGCCTATTACAGAAGGTGTCGATCGCTTGATGACAGTATTGAAGCAGTGTGGATATAAGATTGCGATTTTAAGTGGTGGATTCACTTACTTTGGAGAGTATCTGCAGCGTAAATATGGTATTGATTACGTTTATGCTAATGAACTCGAAATAGATGAGAATAATAAGCTTACAGGCCGTTATTTGGGTGAGATAGTTGATGGTAAACGTAAGGCTGAGCTATTAAAGTTATTAGCTCAGGTTGAAAAGGTGAATCTTGCACAAACTATAGCTGTCGGTGATGGTGCTAATGACCTTCCAATGCTTGCTGAAGCTGGTTTGGGAATAGCTTTTCATGCTAAGCCACGTGTACAAGCAACTGCTGAACAAAATATTACTACTATCGGTTTGGATGGTGTTCTTTACTTCCTTGGTTTTAAGGATAGTTATCTTGGAGAAGCAGGAAAACTTTAAAGAGACGCTTTAGATGATAGTAGTCTGTTAAAGCTCAATTTATATATTATACTATACGTTGTTTTTTTGAAACTGACAATTTCGCACTTATGTTAGGCAACATTACGCTTTTAATAGAAATGCTGTTGTCTCTATCACTCTTCTACTGTAGGAGGTTACACCTTTTATAA